>Ga0137409_10000840_pt1 | contig 33667 bp, 33 predicted proteins | sample CZODoug1_16funga_FD_122059 | JGI IMG/M metagenome (GOLD analysis project Ga0137409, IMG submission 122059) | Vadose zone soil fungal communities from Angelo Coast Range Reserve, California, USA - CZODoug1_16fungal (Hybrid Assembly) | ecosystem: Environmental > Terrestrial > Soil > Vadose zone... | reverse complement strand
GCGTGGATCCACATCGACGTGAAGAAGCCCGACGGCAACCTGGAAGAGTGGATGATCGAGTTCGGCACGCCGAACACGCTTCTGCGGCGCGGCTTCACGCGCGATTCCCTGAAGCCCGGAACGGAAATTACCGTGGACGGTTATCAGGCCAAGGACAGCGCCTTGCGTGCGAATGGCCGCGACGTCACGCTGCCGGACGGGAAAAAGCTTTTTGCCGGTTCGCCCGTGGCCGACGCTCCGTATAAAGATCCGGGCAAGTAACCCGGCGATTCCCCGCACTGCGGCTCTAGATATTTCCGTGCGGGGGTGTCCCGGGATATCTCGCGGGCCGGGCGGCTACCCGCAAGCCAAAATCCAATGATGAATCCGAAGACTAAGGAATTGTGGGTAATTCCGACCATCATTGCCCTTGCTACAGGCATACCAGTCGGAGCCGGGTTCATGTTCTTTGGTTTGTGGCTCGCAGGAACTCCTATACATGCATCATTTTCTCTCGAGTGGATAAAGGTGGCCCTATCCACTTCTCTTCCACTATGGGTCACTCTCGCTGTGCTGGCGGTTGCGACCATCATCACAGGACTGTTATTTAGGCAGCGGGCTAGAACCGCCGAAGAGAAAGCACAATGGGTTTCTGCGATTCATTCTCTTGAGCAGGCAGAGAATCGGATTGCCAAGCTAAACGAAGAACACGCGGCTGAAATTATGAAGCTGAAAGCGAAAGAGCCGAGACTGCACGGCGTCTGGAATCAGTCACAAGCGTTCTGGCACCTGGGCAGGCAATGCGAAGCACCGATGATGCAGATCGGCGGATGGATCGACCTCACCTCAAGCAACACGAAAGACGTGATGTTCTTGCTCGCTGCATATATTGGCGAGCACCGCACTCAAATCTTCGTGAAGGTTGAAGTGAAACCGAGCGTCGTCAACCAGTGCATGGTGATGCTGTTCATAGTCCCTCCACTTGAAACGGATGCCACGAAGCCCTATGACGCAACGATTGTCGTCGAGGACCAGTACAACCGCAAATTCACTCTTCCTCTTCAGCGATTCCGGGCGACGCCTGGGCAGACTCCGTTTCCAGCATCCGTTCCTGGAAAGCCCGCTCCCAAACTACACGTCAGTTGGCGAGGCGTCTCCGGATGGTGCTGGGTGCAATATGAAGGCGAACGGGTTTTGCGTATCTCAGGGGATGCTCCAATCCTGCTTGAAGACATGCAAGAGAAGGTCATCATCACGGGAGTACTCATCGAAGGTGCAGAGTTCGTCGGGGTCTTCGACAACTTTGAATTGAGGCCCGGAGAGCCGACATTTCGCGGTATGAATCTCGACTTCAAGGGCATTAGTCCAGAGGATAAAGAACCAGTGACGGTCAAACTGACATTCGTAGACCTTCGGGGAGACAAGTATCCGACGAACGAGACGATTTTCAAACCGCTTTCGTCGCCGGAGAGGTACGGCGGATTGCCTTGGCCACAGTAGCAGCTTATCGACATACCTTTTGGATTTGCTAGGATCGCCACGCAACTAAAGGAAAGATTGCGACACCCCAATGGCCATACCCCTGTTCTTGCGTTCGCTGGAAGAAACCAGTTTCAGCACGTGGCTTCGCGAATCGAACTCCGTATTTGCGTTCTATTTCATTCTCCTCTTTCACACCTTCGGCCTCGCCTTGCTCGTCGGCGCGAATGCCTTCGTGGATTTGCGCATCCTCGGCGTTGCCGCCAACCTGCCGCTGGCGCCGCTGAAGCGCTTCTTCTCCGTCATGTGGATGGGTTTCACGTTGAACGTGATTACCGGCATATTGCTGGTGATCGCCTACCCCACAAAAGCCCTCACGAACCCGGTCTTTTATCTAAAGCTGATTTGCATCGCTCTCGCCGTGATCGTGATGCAGAAAACATACACGCGCGTCTTCGGAGATGAGGGACAGAGCGAAGCGTTGATGGAGGCCAAAGGCAGGGCGCTGGCGAAATGGTCCCTCGTCTTGTGGATCGCTGCCATCACCGCGGGGCGCTTGCTGGCGTACACCTACACCTACCTGCTCTACAGCCACCAGCCCACTGCGCGCTGACCCCGCGCCGCTTTAGTAGTTCGGAATCCAGACCGCCGCCGCGGCCACTGACACCCACAGCACGATTTCCATCAAGCCCGCGAGCTTGGCCACCGCGGGCGTTTCCGGTGTTCGGCCCCAAGTGCGCGACTTTTGTTGCACGAAGATGTGCCACGTCAAAGCCAGCGGCAACAGCACTCCGAGCTTGAGGCGAAACGCCGGATTGTCGATGTATCCCACCGCTGCCGTGGCGAAAAGCGTAAATCCACCCAGGACCGCGATGCCCAGGCCGAGCCAGTTCCACGAGAACAGAGCGTCCGACAATTGGGCGGCCGTCTGAAATCTTTTCCCCGCGCCGAGCAACCGGAAATCGAGCGCCAGCGTCGTCCCGAGCCAAAGGGAGAGACCCGTAAAGTGGGTCCATTGGATAAAGGGATAGGCATACTGCGCCGTGACCAGCCACACCACCAGCCGGATGTTTTGCAACCGGTCGCAAATGCCCACGAGCCAAGTGTGCATGCGCAGGAACCGCTAGATGCCTGGTATAAACGCGGCGACCTCAAGTCCCGCGAGGATCGCTCCTATCCACAGGGCTAGCGAAGCGAACGCCAGCCATTTCGCGGCAGTGGGCACAGTCGGGGCACCGTCCCAGACCGGTGATTTCCGCTGCACGATCACGCCAAATACCAGCGCCAGCAACACCATTCCCATCTTGATGCGGAAAACCGCCGTGGGATAAAACGTCGTGGCCTGCCCGGCGAACATGATAAATCCCGACGCGATCACCAGGCCCAGCCCGGTCCACGCAAAGGGGAAGAGCAGCCCGGCGAGCGGCGCGAGCTTCTGGTTCCGCGCGGCGGCGCCGAGAATGCGCAAGTCAACGACAACTGTGGTTCCGACCAACAGGAAAAAGCCGAGGTAGTGGACCAGCCAGACCAGGGAAATCAGGACCGCCGAATTGGTGATCGTGACGATCCACGGGATTTGCTCGAGCCATTCACAGAGACGCATCAATGGCAGCCTTTTTGGAACCGCCTGATGGACGCAAGACCCGACGCGCGATATTTAGACTGTACGTAAGGAAAAACTTCGTCAAAGCTGCAATGACGCGTTTTCTGGAGAATCGCCTTGAACTCTGCGGCTTTGCAACGGCCACGCATGGCAATCCTCGAATTCCAGGAATCTGTCAACGAGGCGAGTCCTCAAGAAACTATTAAGGCAACGAGTCTCGAGAGACAAACTAAATTAAGCCACCCTATTCGAAGGCCCACTTTGTACGTCGCGCTTGCCACGCCCATCAATACAGCGTGCGGGCCGACCACCGGCAGCGGGCCAAGAGGGCAACCGCTTGATTGTAACGACTTCCTTTATATCCAATCAACTTTCTTTCCCAATTCTGCGCAGCTCGGTCAGTCCGGATAAATTCCCCGTCCCTGGATAAGGCTTTCCGCGCCCTTGCGTTCCAATAATACTGCGGGGAGATAGGCGCAAAGTACTTGTACTTCCATTCATTCTTTCGGACATGTGCCCGTTGCGGTGCAGAAACGGCGTTCCGCGAAGTGAACGAGAAGGTTTTGGGCGAATCGTCGCTTACTCGGAAGTAATTGACCGGCTCGATGTCAGAAGGTCTTACCACAAGAACTGTCTCAAAATAGAGTTTCACTCCACTCCCAATCGACGAGCACTTTCGCGAACGACAGATTCCCATGCTACAGTTGTCGACGCTTCCACCGTTCAAGGATGATGCGAGTGCATCGTGCGGAAAAGTTGAGGCCTATGGCGCTGTTGCTGTTGCGGGTAGGCCTTGGTGTGATCTTCATCTACAACGGGTATCCAAAATTTTTCGGGCGCAGGCTCGAACATATCGACGAAATGGTCCATATAAACCATCTTCCTGCGTACTTCGTATACATTGCCGGCGTTCTGGAGCTGGGTGGAGGAGTCATGCTTGTCGCCGGACTCTTCACGCGGATGCTCGGATTGCTTCTAGCCGGGGAAATGGCGATTGCCATGTGGAAGGGCGAACAATTTTTCCAGAACCCGCTTGCAGTGGACAAGTATGAACTTGCGCTCGCTCTAGGGGTGGGTGCGTTCGCACTCGCAACTTTCGGAGCCGGCTCCATTTCTCTCGACGGCATGTTGTTTGGCAAGGGAAAATCACTGCGCGGAGCGAAGTCCAATGGCTGAACGCTTGCTGCGATCCGGCTCGGCGTCCCCCTGCAGCGACCGCATTCCCTAGTTCCCGATTGTCACGGAGATACGGCTACTCCTGAGATTTGGCCATAGCACAACAATCTGCCGGCACTGATTGTGTCCCGCAGTAAATTTGTTCCGAAACGACTGGGAGATTCGCGATGAGTTTCATTTTTTCTGACGCCTGGCTGATCACGATGAACGGGCGGCGTGAAGTGTTGGAAGAGGCGAGCGTATGCGTGGAGAAAGACCGGATTGCGGGAGTGGGAACGCGTCAAGACTTGCAGCGGCGCTTTCCGGAAGCCGAAATTGTGGACTGCAAAGGGCGCATCGTCATGCCGGGTATGGTGAACACCCACACGCATCTTTTCCAGACGCTGTTGAAGGGGCTCGGCGACGACATGGTACTGAAGAAGTGGTTCACGTGCATGACGGGTCCAAGCGGTGTTCACCTGACGCCCGAAGACGCCCACGCCGCCGCGCTTCACGGCTGCGTCGAATCCATCCGCTCGGGAGTAACGACTCTTGTGGATTTCATGTATGTCCACACGCGGCCCGGCATGATCAAGTCGGTTGTGGAAGCTTTTGAACGAACTGGGATGCGAGGCTTTGTCTGCCGCGGCTTCATATCGACCGGCGAACAATATGGCGTTCCTCGCGAGCTCATCGAAGAGCCGGAACACGCAATCGGAGATGCGCGCGAGCAAATGCAGCGCTACAACAAACCCGGTGCAAGAGTACAAGTGGGTGTCGCCCCTAACATGATCTGGGCGGTCGACGAAAAAGGCTATCGGTTGACGCGGAAGCTTGCCGATGAACAACACGCTCTAATTACAACGCATGTGGCGGAGACAACGTTTGAACTGGAGACAGCAGCATCGCGTTATGGACAAACGGACACTGAATTCCTGAGTGAGATTGGCTTTCTTGGTCCGGATGTTCTCGCAGCCCACTGCGTGCACTGTAAATCTCATGACATCCGAATTCTTCTCCACCACAATACAAAGGTGGCGCACAATCCCTGCAGCAATCTCTATCTGGCCTCAGGATGTCCACCGATTCCTGAAATGCTGCTTGCGGGTGTTACCGTCGGCCTCGCATCCGATGGGCCCGCGAGCAGCAACAATCACAGCCTTTTTCAGGCGATGAAGTTCGCTGCGCTCATGCAAAAGGGTTTTCACCAGGACGCGACAGTCATTACCGCGGAAAAGGTTCTTGAAATGGCCACAATCGATGGCGCGCGCGCCGTGGGTTTGGAAGCGGAAATTGGATCGATCGAAACCGGGAAAAAAGCGGATCTGGTCGTCGTCGACTACGACAATGCCTTCATGACTCCGATCCATCACCCGGTATCTGCGATTGTATATTCCGCACTGGGGCACGAGGTCTCGACCGTCATGATTGACGGCCGCTTCGTGATGCGGGATGGTGTGGTAAGTGGCGTGAACGAAGTGGCTGTGAGGCGCCAGGCTCAGATCAGCGCTGACGATTTGGCGCGCCGCGCGGGGTCCGACCGGTTCAAGAAGCGGCCGTGGCGCTCGATGACGATTTAGTTCGATTTGCCGCGAAAGCGATCTAGTCCTTGACGTACGGTGACATCAGTGCCGCCGGCTGAACCGCCTTGCCGCCGAACAATCCAGAGATCGCCAGAATCGTCACCACGTAAGGCAACGCCAATAAGAGTTGCGGCGGGACGCTCGTTCCGAAAATTTGGAGCGACAACTGGAGAGCATCGCAGGCGCCAAAGACCATGGCGGCAACGGCGGCCTTCAGTGGATTCCAGCGTCCGAAGATGACAATCCCCAATGCGATGAATCCCTGCCCGGAGACGATGGATTCGCGGAAAAGCCCCACCTGCGCGAGCACCAAATACCCGCCCGCCATTCCTGCTGCTGCCCCCGAGATCAAGGTTCCCGCGTACCGCATGCGGTAGACAGAAACTCCGGCAGAATCGGCAGCGGCCGGATTCTCCCCGGAAGCTCGCAGAGCGAGACCGAAATTCGTGCGAAACAGGACGAAGTGGGCGACGAAGGCCAACATCAGGGTTAAATAAAAAAGTATTGTCTGGCCAAAGAGCACGGGGCCGATCAGAGGGAGGTTGCTGATGACCGGTATGTGCAGAGGGTGGAACATCGCGATGCTCTCAGGCAAGGAGGAATTGCCCATCGCCCGCCGGTAAACCGTGCTTGCGATGCCGAGTGCGAGAACATTGAATACAAGCCCAGCCACGACCTGGCTCGCGCGCAGAGTGACGTACATCCACGCCAAAAAAATATTCGCGACAATACCAACAAGCACTGCAAAGAGCAGGCTGATCCAGATCATTCCGGTGTAGTAGGACGCGAGGAAGCTCGCCAGAGCTCCCAAAAGAATGGTTCCCTCGATCCCGACATTCAGCACACCGCTTTGCTCGGCGAACGTTTCACCGAGAGCCGCCAGAAGCACCGGTCCCGCAAGCCGCAAGCTGGCGGATAGCCACGTGACCACGAAAGCCGAACCCACGAGCTGAGCGCCGTTCACTTGGACGCCTGCCCGGCAACTGTTTGCGGCGTTCGGCGCCAAATGGCGGAAGGATTCACTTTGTAATAACGCAGCGCATCGCACGCCAGTACAAGAAGCACCGCGAGGCTCTGCAGGATAAACGTGATCGAGGAAGGAATGCTCACCCGCCGTTGCATCGCGTCGGCGCCAACCGACATGCCTCCGTATAAGAGCGCGGTGGGAATTACAGCGAGAGGATTTAATCGTGAGAGAAGGGCAACAATGATTCCCACAAAACCCACGCCTCCGCTGATTCCATCCATCAGCCGGTGCTGCGACCCAAGCACTTCCACCATTCCCGCAAGAGCACCCAATCCTCCAGCAAAGAATGCAGCCAGCACCAGTCGCCGCGCCACATCGATGCCCGCGTAACGTGCTGCCAGTGGGTTGAACCCGGTCACAACCAGTTCGTATCCCAACGGCATCTTTTGGAGCAACATCCATACCAGCCCGGCGGCGGCGAGCGCGATGAGAATACCGGCGTGCGCTCGCGTTCCCGGCAAGAGGAAGGGCAACCATGTGGCGCGCGGAAGCAGTGGTGTTTCCGGAAGGCTTCCGGGGGCTCTCAGCGGGCCGGATACCAGATATTGCAAAATAAAAATCGCAACGTAATTCGACATCAGAGAAATCAAAACTTCGTTTCCGCCCAGCCGGGCGCGGACGAGCCCGACGAGGCCGGCCCAGACTCCTCCTGCAGCGAAGGCGAATAAAATTGCGAGCGGCAAAAAGAGAAAGAAAGGAAGTGGACCGATACGCGCCCCCGGGGCCGTCAACAAAGCAAGCCAGCCGGTCGCCGTAGCACCGATTACGAAACACCCTTCAAAGCCGAGGTAGCTGAAGCCGGAGCGCCAACTCACGATCGTGCCAAGGGCGATCAGGGCTAATGGTGACGCCCTCACCAGCGAATAGCCAAACCCGCGCAGCGTTGCGAAGGGCTCGTGAAAAAGCGCGATGTACGCCTGGAATGGACTGGCGCCATAGGAGAGAAAGAGAAATGCCGTAACGAACATTGCTGCGAGAAAAGCCGTGGTTGTCGTCGCAAGTATGGCGAGAGGCGAGTCTACCGGGGTCAGCCGGCGTTCAAAGAGTCTCGCCATGCCGCGTCTCCATCAATGCCGTTGCCGTCGTCAACATTCCTCCCGCCGGGATCCCTGCCATCATCAATCCAATCTCTTCCACCGAGGCCACCGCAGGATCGACCGTACCCATGATGCGACCCTCGAACATCACAGCAATTCTGTCGGCGAGGTTCAACAGTTCGTCCAATTCCGTCGAAATGAGCAGAATCGCCTTGCCTTCTTGCCGTGCGAGCAGCAATTCTCGCCATACTGACTCGACGGCGCCAACATCCAGACCGCGCGTCGGGTGTTCAACGACCAGGGCGGCCGATCCACGCATGATTTCCCGGCCCAGGATCAGCTTCTGGAGATTGCCACCGGAGAGCTTCCCGGCCGCAAGATCGATTCCGGAACTACGAATCCCAAAGCGAGCTACGAGCGCCTCCGCGGATTCCCGAGCGTCGACAAAGCTTCGAAACAAACTGCGTGTGTACTTTCTCTGCAAACCAAGAATCGCATTGTCCGCAACGGACATTTCAGTGACCGAGCCGACATGGCGGCGGTCCGCCGGAACGTATGAAATACCCATCGTCCGATGCCGGGCGACACTCAGCCTGGTAACATCCGTGCCGTTCAGAAGCACATGGCCGCTCTTGACCTCCCGCAGGTGCATGACCGCTTCGGCCAATTCTGATTGGCCATTGCCGTCAACCCCTGCAATGCCGAGGATCTCGCCGGCACGGACTTCCAGGCTTAGGCCACGAACCTTCTCTCGCCCGGTTTCATCTCCAACGCGTAACTCTTTGATTTGCAGAATCGGCTCGCCAGGTTTTTGGTTAGATTTGTCGACGCGCAGGTTCACCTCGCGCCCGACCATCAGACGGGTCAACTCCTGCTCAGAGGTCGACCCGATCATCCGCGTTGCAACCACCTGTCCATCGCGCATCACCGTGACGCGGTCGGCACATTCCATGATTTCGTTGAGCTTGTGCGTAACGATCACGACCGAGCGGCCATCTTCCCGGAGCCTGCGCAGGATCGCAAATAGCTGGTTCCTCTCCCGCGGGGTTAACACGGCGGTAGGTTCATCGAGAATCAGCAGTCGTGCGTCACGATACAGAAGTTTCAGGATCTCGACTCGCTGCTGCACGCCAATTGGCAGCGATTCCACCTTGGCAGCCGGATCGAGCGCGAGCCCGTGGCGATTGCTTAAGTCCTTCAGTTTTTCTGATGCCCGCTGCAAATCAAGCAGCGGGCTGGAGCCGTCTCTCAAACCAAGGATTGTGTTTTCGACCACCGAGAATCGCCGTACGAGCATGAATTCCTGATGCACCATGCCAATACCGAGCGCAATTGCGTCTTTGGGGCTGCCCAGGCGCACTCGTTCGCCATCGATCAGAATCTCGCCGGAGTCCATCGAGTGGAAGCCGTAGAGGATCTGCATCAAGGTGCTCTTGCCGGCGCCATTCTCGCCTAATAGTGCGTGAATTTCTCCCGCGTGGATCGTCAAGTTGGCATTATTGTTCGCGAGCACACCGGGGAAGCGCTTTACGATGTTCCTCATTTCCAGGGTATGCTTCACCATCTGCTCCTCGGAAAAGCTGCTTCCAGCTAGCAACGATGTAAACGACGGATATTGCGGCAATCGTTCTTGAAGTTACGCCACCAATGCCTCGACATCGATTCTGTGAGACGCGATGTCACTCCACACCTTCTGGAAAATATTCCACTCGTCGGCTGATACGAGGCGAGGATTATAGTCACCATTGTTGCCGCACTTCTGGAGCCACATCTGGTTGACGGGAGGTCTCCACTCGGTGCCACCTGAGAAATTGCGGGACGCGACCTCTTGCGCAACAGAGATCACCATTCCTCCCAGATTCATCTCGAAGCTCGTTGCCATATTGTTCGGAGCAAGGTCGGTTTGGTCCGAATAGCAGCCCAAAACTTTTACATTTCCCGCAACCGCGCCCTGAATCGCACCGAGACCTGTAACATCGGCCGCATGCCAGATGACGTCCGCGCCGTTCCCAATCAAGATCGAGGCGGCCTCTCTACCCTTGGCGGCGTTGTCATAATCTCCCGTGATTATGGCGAGCGCTCGAATTCCAGGAACCGTGTGCTGCGCTCCAGCGATGAAGGCTCTTTTCATCCGCTGCTGGTTGGGATCGTCGTCGCCTCCGATAAAGCCCACCACCAGTTTCTTATCCGAAATGAGCGCAGCCAAGACACCCGCGCCGTAGGCTGCGCCGAAGTAACCCATATTGACGAACATAATGTTGTGCGGGACATTGGGTTCCGGAAGGAAAGTAGTCACAAAATAATTTTGGGTGGGATAATCGGGCGCTACTTCAAGCAGGGTGCTGCTAAATTCGACACCGTGGCCAATGATCAGATCGAAACCGTCATCCGAGTAGCCTCGCGAGACTTGGTCCATCTGGGCGAGACTAATGTTCTCAGCGTAGGCCGTCTTGAATCCGTGTCGCGCCTTGAGTTCCTTCAGCCCGTTGTAGGCCAACTGGCTCCAGCCACCATCCGTAATAACTCCCGAAAGCAGCAAAACCACGCTGGTTTCGCGATTCCGATCTCCCCAAGCTGTTGCAACCGTCGACCGCGCGAAAGCAGAAGCGAGTGCTCCATTGAAGACACGCCTCGATATTCCGCCCATCCGGTACTCCTGAGAGAATTTAGGAACCTATAATTACAGCGAAACCGATACAAATCCTCAAAGCATCAGAGCCGCGACGAGCGCAGCGTATCATCCTTCTAAAGCGAAGGCCATCACCACCACGGCGCAAAAGAGTGATGCTAGACATAGGAAAAAGCTAGACCAACATACTGGTTCACCTGTGATATTCTCCTGCGCATTTCTTAGGAGCGGAGCCAATACACGCGTTGCTATGATCGATGATCCAGTCCTACTCAACGATTGGCACGTTGCCGCCCAAACTTCGGACATGGGAGCGGGAGAAGTCCGGCCGGCGCGACTTCTCGGGCAAGACCTCGTCCTCTGGCGGAGCAATGAAGGCCTTCGCGCGTGGGAAGATCTTTGTCTCCATCGCGGCGCTAGACTTTCCGGCGGTCGTGTTCAAGATGGCTGCCTGATTTGCCCGTACCACGGATGGAACTACGATGCCTCCGGGCAATGCGTGCGGATGCCCGCGCATCCTTCACAGCCTCCGCCAACGCGTGCACACACTACCGCGTATCACATCACGGAAAGATATGGTCTGATTTGGGTGTGCCTCGGGACACCAAAGAAAGAAGTACCTCCCTTCCCCGAATGGGATGATGCTTCGTTTCGAAAAGTGGGCGCGGGTCCTTATCTCTTCAAGGCCCATGGCCCTCGTGTAATCGAGAATTTTTTGGACGTCGGGCATTTCCCTTTTGTTCATGCAGGTTTTCTCGGTGATGCTAACCACACAGAAGTTGGCGACTATGAGGTCGAGACAACTTTGGACGGCATCGTCGCTCGCGACATCGGCGTGTGGCAACCGGACCCGGACGGCACCGGGCAATCCGCTGAAGTGACGTATACGTTTCGAGTTCTGCGGCCTTTAACCGCGCACTTTCTGAAGTCTCATCAAGACCGAAGATTCTCCATCTTCAGTTGTGTGACGCCAGTGGACGAGCGCGAGAGTGTTGCCTGGCTGATTATGGCGCTCAACTACGCGTCCCAAACGTCTGATGAACAACTGCGCAGCTTCCAAGACGTGGTCAGCCGACAGGACATTCCCATCGTGGAGTCCCAGCGTCCGGAGTTGTTGCCGCTGGATTTGCAGGCAGAATTGCATTTGCGTTCAGATCGCACGGCCGTGGCTTACAGGCAGTGGCTGAAAAAAATCGGCTTGAAGTACGGGACCGCTTGAGCGCCACTAATGCGACCTCCGGCTCTGCTCCACCACAATCGGCGCGTTGGTTCGTCCCAGGTGACTTGGACGGTTTCTTCGGGCTGTTTTTCAGCGGCTTCCCCGATTTGCTTCTCATCGCGGGACTGGCGCCACTCTGCGGGTTACCCCTGGAACTAGTGTCCAGCCGCATAATGCCGGCGGTGGCGTTCTCGATTCTCAGCGGAAATCTCTTCTACGCCTGGCAAGCGCACCGTTTGGCCGAGAGAACGGGCCGGACAGACGTGACCGCGATTCCGTTCGGCGTCAATACCCCCACCATTTTCGCCTATGTGTTCCTGATCATGCTGCCCGTTTACCAGAGGACGCACGACACGCAACTCGCCTGGCACTTGGGCGTGTTTGCGTGCTTTCTGAGCGGCATTGTGCAAACCGCGGGTGCGTTTTGCACGGACTGGTTGAGACGCCACACGCCGCGCGCTGCCCTCTTGTGCCCTCTGGCTGGCATCGCTATCGCCTTCCTTTGTTTGGGATTCGTCTTGCGGATTTTTCAGACGCCGGAACTGGCGCTTCTGCCAACGGTGATTATCCTCGCCGTTTATGGATCACGGATGCGATTGCCTTTCCGGATGCCGGGCGGTCTGCTTTGCATACTCGCAGGCGTAATTCTTGTTGCGCTTCTGAGGGCGCTCCACGTCTATCATTTGCCGGCGCCTCCGCCGCTGGTGGCTCTAGGGATACACTTGCCCCGGCCTGTCAATCTTTTCGAATTTCTGCGTCAAGGCGAAGGCTGGGAATATCTTTCCATCATTCTGCCAATGAGCGCGCTGGACACTATCGTATCGCTGCAGATTCTGGAGAGCGTGAAAGTGGCTGGCGATGACTACCCAACGTGGCCATCGCTGCTGGTGAACGGACTGGCGACGCTGGGCGCAGCGGCATTCGGCAGTCCGTTTCCAACAACACTTTATTTTGGGCATATGGCGCACAAAGCGTATGGCGCGCGAGTGGGATACTCCATCCTGAACGGAGTGGCCACACTATTGATCTGCATAACAGGATTGATTTCTCCCATTCTACATTTCGTGCCGCTCGAAGTGGTTGCGATCGTGATCGTGTGGTTTGGATTGGTCATGGTGGCACAGGCATTTCAAGAAATTCCCAAATCACACTGCATCGCTGTCGCATTTGGTTTACTGCCGATGCTAGCCTCGTGGGGATTGCAACTCGTCGATTTGGCGCTGCGGAAAGGAGGATCGAGTCTGCTCCAAGCCGCGCCGAAGTTTGGAGAGGAACTCGCGATCTATGGGCTGATTGCGCTCAGCCAAGGGGCGCTTCTGGTCTCGATGGTTTGGGCGGCGGCACTCGCTTACATACTCGATCGGCGCTTCCTTTCCGCTGCTGGATGGTTGCTGGCAGGATCCGTTCTCTCCTTTTTCGGTCTCATCCATGCATACGATTTGAATTCTGCAGGAATCATGAACAAGTTGGGGATCTTTGCCGCTCCGGAATTTGCCATCAGCTATGCCGCCGCTGCCCTGTTTCTGGCGGGCTGCCACTTTTACATTCGTCGTTTCCCGTCAGCTGCGCAAAACTCGGAATCCATCTGAGCCGAGTGATTGCATGCGAACGAAAACTGCGCTCGAATGGGACTACTTTTTGCAGCGAGTTCTCCCCACTCCCACTGATGGGCAGGTCCAGGCTCGAAAGATGCAATTTTACTATGCGTGACATCCGAGCTTCGGCGTTGCGTCCGAATCGCAGGGCATGTATGGTACGCCATGGTCACGCCAAAACAAATTGCAGGAAGCGCGGGAGCAGGAGAATTGCCGCATGCCGCAAGTTATGGTTTGCGGCAGGGAGTTCTGTCCCCGATGGAAACGCTCGCGCAGTCCGTGTCCACCATCGCTCCCACCGCGACTCCAGTGGCCACTATACCTCTGGTCTGCGCATTGGCTGGCAACGGCACGTGGCTCGCGTATGTTTTGGCGACCTCTGCCATCTTGCTCGTCGCCTTGTGCGTGAGCAAGTTTGCGCGCTACTCGGCGTCGCCCGGCTCGCTGTACTCCTACGCTTCGATGGTTCTCCCGTCAGCGTTCGGCGCCACCGCCGCCTGGAGCTTGCTGCTCGCCTATGTTGCCACTGGATCGAGCGTGATTGGCGGCTTTTATCACTACGGAAATCTATTGTTGCGCGATGCGACGGGCCACGGCGCCTCCGCTGTCCTTCTGGCAATTTTAGTTACGGGAATATCCGCTTGGATTGCTTGGCGTGACGTAAAGATTTCCGCGCGATTGATGTTGTGGATCGAAGCGGTCTCGATGTCGCTGGTTCTCATAGTGGTCGTGCTGGTGCTCGTGCGGCATGGCTTGCACTTGGACTGGCAGCAATTGCAGCTCCGTGGCATGACCGGCAGCGGCCTGCGGCTCGGTCTCGTCCTCGCACTTTTCAGTTTTGTCGGATTTGAGAGCGCCACCACACTCGGTTCCGAAGCGCGGAACCCGCTGAAGACAATTCCGCGCGCTGTCATCCAGAGTGCACTTCTCGCGGGAGGCATATTCACCATCTGTGCTTACACGGAACTTCTTGGCCTGCGCGCCGCCGGCTACGATCTAGGGACGAGCCAGGCTCCGATGCGAGTGCTGGCCGCGGTAGGGGGCGTTCCGTTGCTGGGAGTATTGATTGATATCGGCGCTCTGGTGAGCCTGTTTGCATGCACGCTTGCGTGTATCACCGCGGCTGCGCGGGTGCTGCTTCTGATGTCGCATAAGAGCCTAACTCACCGCTCGCTTCGCGCAACACACGCGCGTAACGAAACACCGGGCCGCGCAATCGTAGCCACGGGAATCGCCGCCGTGCTTCCCGTGGCCATACTCGCGGCGCGTGGCGTCGGTGGACTTGATGTCTACGGCTGGATGGGTTCCCTGGCGACTTACGGATTCATCGTGGCCTACGCCCTGGTGAGTATTGCGTTGCCGCGCTATTTGCGCATTCACGGCGTGTGCCGTCCGGGCTCGAGAATCATTCCTTGGATGGCCTGCTTCGCGATGCTACTCGCACTTGCCGGTAATCTTTATCCGGTGCCAGAAGGCCCCTACGGCAGGCTTCCGTACATCTATCTCGCATATCTAGCAGCGGGTTTGTTATGGTTTTTCTGGAATACCAGGAAGGCAGCCTTGGTAGAAGGCCGAAATGGATCCTCGGCATCCGCTGCGCACGGAGAAGCAGAGTGATGCAAAAGCTCGGCAAATATTCTCGCGGCTCCAAGCGGGGCCCGCACGCGTGAAGTGCAGTCCTACAGTCGCAGGAGGCCGTACTTAGGAACTGAATGATGACAGATCAACGCTATGAACCCATCGACTCGGGCGTGACTCCTCGCTTCGCCGGTCATTCGACGTTCATGCGGCTTCCGGTGGTGTCCGATCCACGCCAACTGGACATCGCCATCGTTGGCGTGCCCTGGGACGGCGGCACGACGAATCGGCCGGGGCCACGCCACGGTCCGAGGCAGGTTCGTGAAATGTCGAGCTTGATCAAACGAGTACACTCCGTCACAAAAGTGTCGCCATACGAACTCTGCCGTGTCGCGGACTTCGGTGACGCGCCCGTCAACCCAATTGACCTTGACCGTTCTCTCGAGAGCATCCAGGCATTCTTCGCTCGAATCGTGGAAGCCCGCGCCATCTCTTTGGCGATTGGCGGCGACCACCTGAGTTCGCTTCCCATCTTGAGGGCGGTCGGCAAGAAGCGGCCGCTGGGCATGATTCACTTTGACGCGCACTCGGACACCGTCGACACTTATTTCGGCGGCTTGAAATATACCCATGGCACGCCGTTCCGAAGGGCCATCGAAGAAGGGCTTCTTGAGCCCCACAGAGTGGTGCAGATCGGAATCAGAGGCTCGACTTACTCCGCTGACGAGCGCGACTGGCCGCTCCAGCAGGGAATTCGGATCATTTCGATCGAGGAATTTGAAGACATGGGTATCGAGGCGGCGATTCGGGAAGCGCGTCGCATCATTGGGGAGGAACCGGCCTACGTCAGTTTTGACATCGATGCGTTGGACCCTGCCTACGCGCCAGGCACAGGAACGCCCGAATTCGCCGGGCTCACATCGCGAGAAGTCATTCGAATGCTGCGCGGGTTGCGGAACTTGAATCTCGTCGGAGCGGACGTTGTCGAAGTCTCGCCGCCCTTCGATCCTTCTGGCGGGACCGCACTCGCCGCCGCGAATATTTCGTTCGAACTCCTCTGTCTGTTGGCCGAGGCAGTAGCAAAACGAAAAAACTAGGCGTCGTGCAACTGCGAAACGATGTCAAGCCAGGCACCGCACGGTTTGGATCAGATCTTCCTCGACGCACCTTTTTCCCGCAGAGGCGCCGCTCGCATATGCTCCTGAATCAACGCGACGAACTGCGAGCAGATTTCCTCGCATAGCGCGAGGCCGATTTCGGCCGTGGCAGTGAACGAGCGCCGTGAGAAACTGCCGGCGCCACAAATACTTTGAGCCTCTCGGCCAGCAGGGCCGCAATCCGGACCGGAATTTCGGTATCCACCGTCAAGGGCGGTGTGGGCCATGTTGCTCCACCGCGCCGACCGGTAACACCAGGATAGCGTCTTGGGCCTCCGCGCGGACGTTCTCACTTTGGAGTTTCTCGAAGTTGTTCATGAAACCTCATGCCTGGCGGCGCGGGCGAATGATCTTATCATCTGATCGGCGGACAGAATGGACATGACAACCAGGAATATTGTCGGCGGGCTGCGCGCTAGGGCTGTGCTTCCGATTCCGGTTGGATTACAAGAAGGAGAATGATGCCAATCACCGCGAACATGCGGAAGGCAGCATCTTGGCCGTTCCAAATCTTCGACTGCCACATCAGGAACCACTCGCCGCCGACACTTAGAAAAACAACGAGCCACATCAGTAAGCTAACCGTCAGGGCCGAGATCGCCATACGCTTGGCTTGATGAAACGCCGCTGGGGTTTTACGCAGCGCCCGCGCCATCATGAACCCGCCCAACCAGCAAAGGATCATGGTCGCCGTTTCCCAGGTGATAATCGAAAGATAAAAAACTGTGTGCCACACAGGCGAGTTCACTGCGCGCCACATGCCGCGGTTGCCGGGAAATGTCGAGTCCATCATCAAGACATGGCGCACAAACTGGTAGTTCGAGTCGTAGTCGGTCGTGTTGTTCAGGACGACGAGCGAATAGAAAATCGCTACGGCGAAGACAAGCGCCAGTTTGGCAATGCGAAGAGTCATGGTTTTCCTTCTGGAGCATGCGGAGAGAATGTCCGGAAGTAGTTGATGAGAGCGCCGACGGTCGCGTCGTCGTAGCCGGAGTTGCCGGGCATCTCCGCAAGAGGATTCTTGGATTGCGGGTCGCGCACATAGGCGGCGAAGTATTCGGGCGAAGCCATGGCCCACGCCGATAGCACCAACCAGGGAGTACCGGACTTCTGTCCACCTTCGGGGCCCATGTTGTGACAACGGAAACAGTTCTGTTGAGCGATGCGGTAACCCGCCTTCATCAGGGGTGTGGCGGCATGTGGCGCGCGCGGAAGGATCGCGCCGAAAACCGTGTTCTCGTTGCGAAATTCGATCCTCACGACTCCCCACGGGACTTGCGGTTCATCGGCATGAGAAAAGATTTTGAAGCTCGGCTTGAATTTGGGATGCGAGATCATATAGGGCCCCATATCGTAGCCGTGGCCTTCTGAATCCTTTGGCCAACTCGATGGTGGTTGTCCATTCACCGCGAGCACGAGTAGCGGGTGATGCGCGGCGACATATTCACGCGGATAGTTCGCGCGATACTTGTCATCGCATATTGCGACTACCATGGCCGCCTGCGGCGCCGCACCCAGAGATCGGGCCAAATCTTCCAGCGGCACACCGCTGATCTTCGTTGGGCCGGTGAAGTTGGAGTCGTCCGATACGGTGTAGGTCGCCTGGGGTAAGGTAAGCAAATCCTCGCGCGTGATGTAGCGTGTCACGCCGGGCGGCAACCCGGCAAGCTCCCCTCCTACCTCGAGATCAGAGGATGATTGGCGCGCCGCTTGCAATTTCGTGACGGGGACGGAACGAGCCGCTGGTATGGCTGTCGCGTCCCGTTGTTTTGCGTAATCAAGCGCCATCCCTCCGGCCAGGAGAAGGCCGGCTGCGGCCAGCGAGCCGATGCAAAGTCGTCGCATGGCCCATCCTAGCGCACGGCCGCACACACGCAAGCGAAAAGCTCGCGACCGGATGTGTATGCTAAAGTGCTTTCGCGGAAACGAGTGCGGGCTCTACTTTTACGCCGAACATTTACCGTGAGCCGTTCAAGCGAAGGGCTTCAAGGGAAGCGTGGGGCCCGCCAGAAAAAAGTTGAACAGAAGGAAACCGCGATCCATGCCTAAAGGAACAGAAGCGCGGCTCCAGGAAATGGGACTTGTTCTGCCCGCGCTGCCCGCGGTTGGCGGCAACTATCTCCCGGCAAAGACGGTCGGTCACATCGTCTATCTCGCCGGGGTTATCTCCACGAACTCGGAAGGCGTGATAACAGGAACGATCGGCATCGACCGCACGATTGACGAAGGATATGACGCCGCGCGGGCTTGTGCGCTGACACAGTTGGCTGTGTTGCAGCGCCACGTCGGTTCTCTCGATGTGGTGAAGGGTATTGTGAGTGTCAACGGCTACGTGAATGCTGTCGCTGGGTTTCAAGATTCTCCCAAGGTCATCAACGGCGCCTCCGATCTGTTTGTCAAGATCTTCGGCGACGAAGGCCGCCACGTGCGCGCGGCCATCGGTGTCTCCGCGTTGCCGCGCCACGCGGTGGTCGAACTGCAAATGACGGTCGAGGTGTAAGAACGCGATGGCCACTTACGTCCTCTCGGCCAATCCCACACACTCTCGCTGGAATCGCTCGTTACCGCCGCGGCTCAGCATCGCTTCAGGAGACACAGTGCACATCGAGTGTGTCGACTCCAGCGGCGGCCAAGTGCACCCCGCAATGAGTCACGCCGAGTTTCTCTCCATTGACCGAGGCCGCATCCACGCGCTCACGGGGCCAATTTTCGCGGAAGGCGCCGATCCGGGCGATGTGCTTCAGATTGATGTGCTCGAAGTCGCGCATAAGGGCTGGGGTTGGTCGAGCGTGAGCAGTGGACTTGGTTTTCTAAAGGAGCGCTTTGCCGAGTCCTATCTTTTCCACTGGCAACTGAACGGGGAGGTCAGCCGCTCGCTCGCACCCGCAGTCGTGCCGTTGCGGCCATTCTGCGGCGTGATGGGCGTGGCCCGGGCCGAAGAAGGCGAATTTCGCACCCGGCCGCCGGGCCCGTTCGGTGGCAACATGGATGTACGAGAACTATGCAGAGGTGCAACGCTCTATCTGCCCGTTCTGAATCCCGGCGCACTTTTTTCCGCGGGAGATGCGCATGCCGCTCAAGGTGACGGGGAAGTGTGTATCAATGGAATCGAGTGCCCGGCGGACGTGACGCTGCGTTTTCATTTGCACAAGAATCGGCCTCTTGCAGGACCCATGGTTGAAACGTCTGTGCCACGAAAGCAAGATGTGGAAGCGGACGAAGGTTCCTGGATTGTGGTTGAATCGGCGACTGATGCGGCCGCCGCCGCTCGCGGAGCGACGTCTCGAATGATCGATTTGCTCGCCGAGCGTTGGGGCTTCACCGAAGTTCACGCCTATCTGCTTTGCAGCGTGGCGATGAATTTGCGTCTTAGCCAGGTCGTGAACGAACCGATGTTCACGGTTTCCGCCGCAGTGCCAAAGCATGTGCTGCCGCGAAGGAGACTCTTCTGATCTATGCGACTCAATGACCCTGAAACCGCCGCCGAACTGCAGGCCCTGTACGGGCAATACGAAACGGCTCTAGTGAACAACGATGCGGAAACACTGACGCGCATGTTCTGGGCCTCGCCGCATGTGACGCGCTTTGGCATAACGGAAAATCTTCATGGCATCGACGAGATTGCCGCCTTCCGAAAGGGCCGGCCGCCCGCAAACCTGGCGCGGAATGTGCGCCGGCTGGACATCGTGACCTTTGGGCGCGACTTCGGCAGCATCACGTTGGAGTTCGAGCGCAATGTGGACGGGAAAACTGTTCGGGGCCGGCAGAGCCAGGTTTGGGTGCGCTTACCCGAGGGTTGGCGAATCGTGGCGGCGCATGTTTCGGTTCTTCCCGGATAGCCTCGTTGTTTACCTGAAGCCGCCGTCTGGCACGAGAGTTGACTCAGACTTGCCGTTATCTGCCCACGCGCGAATTATCACCGAACGATTCCTCTTCAAGCAGCATCCATGCCCGAAATAATAATTTTGCACATCTCACCAGGAGACTCGTAATGCAAATTGTGGGATAAATCTCCACTGGGGGGTCAGAATTCGGCAATCCTTCTGCGGTGCAGAAAGTGGGAATACAAATAACTGATGGCGTTGATCTAAAGAATGCGTTTTTAATCGCGGAGAAATTGGGATAAATTCCTTCAAATCTAGCGCAGCCTGCGATTGGGGCAAAGGGGAGTACCGAAATCAAAGGAATATGGATTTCGGACCGATGTTTGGGGTCGATTTCGACTTTGGAGGTAATAACGAAATGAAATTGCGTATCAAGGGTTCTGTATTTCTGCTCGCTTCATTCTTCGCGATGGCATCCATGTTGACACCTTATGCGCACGCTCAACAAACACTCGGCGGCATTACAGGCACGGTTACAGATGCGTCCGGCGCCGTCGTGGCGGATGCGACAGTCACGCTCGTCGGCGACCAAACGAAACTCACCCGCTCGCAGAACTCGAATTCCAACGGCGGCTACCTGTTTGTGAATTTGCCCATCGGCGCCTATACACTTACGTTCACTCATGCGGGCTTCCAGACGCAAACCATTCCGTCCATCCTGGTACAGGCCAATCGCACGGTTTCGCTGAACGCGGAACTCAAGGTCGGAAACGTCAGTGAGGCCATCACTGTTGAAGAGACGCCGCTACTGAATATGGTCGACACTACAAACGGTTACGTCATGGACAAACTGGAGATTGAATCCGTTCCACTCTCGACGGGCTCTTTTACACAGTTAGCCCTTATGTCGCCCGGCGTGAATGCCGAACTCCCGGGTGGGACAGGAGCGAATTCAGGTTTGGGCAACGCACCTATCTGGGCGAATGGCCAGCGTGACACGAGCAACACCTTCTTGTTGAACGGCGTTGATGCCAGGAGCATTTTTAACGGCAAGAGCACGAGCCAGGTGGCTTCAGCCCGCATTGTGAATAACACGGGCGTCAGTGGCGCCTCCGCCCTCAGCGCCATTCCGGTTCAGAGTAGCGCATCCGTTTACCTTGCAATTGGCGAGTCCATTCCCTCGCCTGCTCCGGAGTCCATTCAGGAAGTGCGCGTGAATACTTCCATGTACGACGCGCAGCAAGGCTCGACCAGCGGCGCGCACATCGATCTGAGCACCGGTTCGGGCACGAACGAGATTCACGGCAGCGCCTACCTGCATCGCGGAACCAACTGGCTGAACGCCGACCCATATTTCTATAACGCCGATCCAAATATTCCTGCCAACGAAAAGAATCCGTCTCTGCACAGGTATACCGCGGGGGGGACGATCGGCTTGCCTATCAAGAAGGACAAGCTCTTCTTTTATGGTAGCTACCAATACACGCACGCTTCAGACGAGGAGATCGGCATCTCCCGGGCGTTCGTGCCACCGGACCTTACAAACGACCGCTCGGCTGCGGGCTTAGCGGCGGTTGCGAACAAAGATACCACTTTCATCTCGGCGTTTAATCCGCCCGTGTCCGCAGCGGTCGGCACCGGACCGACCCAAATCAACCCAATTGTATTCGGCTTGTTCAATTACAAGCTGCCGAACGGCCAATACTTGATCCCGTCAGCAAATCCTAACGCCGTCATCAATACAAGCTCTAGCGGCGCTCTTATTGAAGCGTTTCCGGAGGACGCCGAGGTCCCGGGGACAGCATTATTCCGGGCGCATCAGGGTGTGGCAGATCTGGATTGGAACCCAAATTCGTCGCATTCCTTTGCCGCCAAGTATTACTACCAGCATGACCCGACCATCGCCCCGTTTGGGTATTCGATGTACGGGGGCTTTGCGCAGCATTTGGACGCCGGCAGCCAGGTGATCTCGCTCAGTCACACGCAGATCCTAAAATCGAACCTGAGCCTCACCGAAACCTTTGGTTTTATTCGGGAAAAGGCTTATAGCACTATCGATCAGCCCTTTTCACCGCAGCAATTCGCTACGTACGTCGAGGGCCTGACCGGCGCCTCCGCTGCCGATTCGACGATCAATACATTCGGGTCGCCCCTCTTCCCTGGCATCAGCGTGGTGTTCGGCGGGGTAGAGCGCACTTCCTATCCCTACACAATGAATATCGGGGCCGGAGCGGCCTCCCAAGGGGCGTTTACCGGTGTTTTCCAGAACCGCTTCAATCCCTCGGCCAACGCCATTTGGACGTTGGGCAAGCACACCATAACGTTCGGCGGGAGTTTCGCATACACGCAGCTCAACACGCGAGATAGAAGAAATCAATTGGGGATGATTGCGGCACAAGACTTCACTAGCTTTGTCGAGGGCACCATCACGCCGAATTATATTTTCAACGTTACTGCATTGCTTGTCGGGAATCCCAATCGGTACTGGCGCGCCAACGAGACCGGCGAATATTTCCAGGATAAGTTTCAGTTGAGACCCAATCTGACCATCACCGCGGGAGTGCGATTTGATTGGGACGGTGGTTTGAAGGAGAAAAATGGAAACCTTCTCAATTTCGATCCGACGAAGTACGCCTACGACCCCGCGACGGACACAATTACTTCAAACGGTTTGATTATTGCCGGGAATAATCCGAAAGCCGCCACTCCCGGCGTGAGCAGCACGACACTGACCGGGCGGCAATGGGGTTTTGCGCCCCGGATTGGCGTGGCCTGGAGCCCGAAGATGTTCAACAGCAAAGTCGTGGTTCGCGCGGGGTGGGGAATGTATTACGACCGCGGTGAACTCTTCAGCTATCTGTCACCGGGCTTTACCCAGAACATCACAACGGGGGGGCCGTTCGGTATCAATCAGCAGCAGCCTTTTGTGAACACACAGTTCTGTGGGAGCACAATTGCTCCCCCGGGTTGTGACACAACGCTCTCGAATCCATGGGGCACCACACTCACGCAACCCACGGGGAATGCGGGCAGTGTCGTTCTGCCCAATGCGTGCACGCTTTTTAATTCGAATAATCCGAGTCCGAATCTCACTTGTGCCCCTAACACTGCTAATCCTACGCCCTTTTTTTTGGGCGCTTACCGGCGTGACAACAAGCTTCCCTATACAATGAACAGCACGCTGGACATTCAATGGCAGCCGCGCAACGACCTCGCGATTGAAATTGGGTATGTGGGGGGCCTTGGCCGTCACGAGATCATTCCCGTACCGTTCAATCAGTCTAGGCTCGCGTCCCCAGGTAACCCGCTGTGCGGGCCGACGGCCAAATGCGCTAACCTGGCCGGTTCGCCGTTTGCCCAGTCTTATACGTATGGTTACACGGTGCAGTCCTGCTTCACTTTTGCAAACACCTGCCCCATTAGTCTGCCCAACGGGCAGCCAATGTTGGCAAATCCGGAGGGCGGCAATGTTAACTTGCGCGTGCCTTATATCGGGTACGCGGCGGAGTCGGAGCTATACACCGCCGCCGGGATATCGGCCTACCATGCTCTGCAGGCGCACATTGAAAAGCGTCTCAGCCACGGGCTTCAGGCTGGCGTTTCCTACACGTTCTCACGCTCCTTGGACGAGCAGAGCGCCATGGGCCTCTTCTACAACGGCAACAACCCGCTCAACCTGCGGGACGGCTACGGTCCATCGGATTACGATCGGACGCATGTGTTCAACATCGATTATCACTACGAACTCCCGAAGTTCTTCCCGACCACTTCGTGGGAAGGCAAGGTCGCTGACGGCTGGGCCGTCCAGGGTGTCGTAATCGTCCAGAGCGGACAGCCCTATACCATGGTTGACTATTCCGGGGCGGTGGGAAGCATTTACTACAGCATCTTCGATGGAATCACGAACCCCATCGTGCCGCTGAATTTCGCCGCCGGTTGCACGCCGCAGAACGCACTCACCGGGGCTATCGGCAATAATCCCAATGCTCCAGCCTTAAAAGCGTCTTGCTTCACGGTTCCCCTGCTCAATCCAGGCGACTTAAATGGCGCGATTCCTGCCGGTGATACGTTTGAAACCAATTTCACCACTGGCCAACGCAATATCTTCCGGCAGTCGTGGCAGCGGCGCGCCGACCTATCTATTGTGAAGTTGACGCAATTGACGGAGCGGGTTGCGTTGAAGTACAGCTTTGACGTCTACAATGTGACGAACACGCCCAGTTTTGACATCCCTATAGATAACGTTTCGCAGAATACATTCTTCAGCCAGTTCCCACAGCAGGGTACACCTCCCTTGTCCTCGGGCTGTTCGACATCCACCCCAAACAACAACGGCTTCTATTTCTGCCCGAGTGGTCTGGGGCAGGTAACGAAGACGATCGGTAGCGCACGGCAGGTTCAGATGTCGCTCTCGCTTCAGTTCTGAGATTAAGTTACGAAGGAAGGCGGCGTCCCGACCCAGTCGGGAGGCCGCCTTCTCTCCAGAATTATTCAATAGGCTTCAACAACGCTTCGATCCGCGCTGACAGTGACCGAGAGTGCCTCCACTGCGGCCGCGTCGAATGCGTGCTGCAGTTCTGCCGACGAAGAAAAAATCTTGCCCTTGATATGCCGCGCGGGAAAACGAAAAGCGAACGAAGGTTCGGCAAACGGATACGGATCAAGCACAAAGTGACGAGGAGCGATCACGCGCACCTGCACCGAGATGTGCCCGCCATCGCGCAACGGCAGCGGGTGCAGCAGATGGGCCGGTTGACGAAAGTCCACGCAAGTGAGCAATGAGAGATAGTCCGACGCCTGCAACAGCCGGAAATGATCGAGGATCGCGCTCTCGCCTGTTTGGTCCGCCGTGAAACTCGGATCAGACGCGATCTGCGCGCGCAGCGAAGCCTGAAACGTTTTTTGCTGCTCCAAAAATTGATCGAGCAAAGGCAGTTGCGCCGGCGCGATGGTCGATCGGTCGGAACGGTCGTGCAGCAGGTTGTAGGTATGCATGGAAATTAGAAGTGCGGCGTATGAATCCTCCGCGGCGATTTCACGAACGGCGCTGTCGCGCACCGCTAGATAGTCCGCCAGATCGATTTCTTCAAAGCCCGAATATTTGCCGACCAGTTCGACGGAAAACGCGCTGGGTTTGCCTTGCCGCGTGATTTGCGGCGAGGAGTCACGCGCGATCCAACCGTCGTCGTGGCGCGCGATCCCGCGCAATACATTCACTCGCGGTTCCGGCGGCAGAAATCGATCATTGCCCCAGCGCTCGGCAAACGCTCCCGCCAGGCGCGCGTGGTCAGGATGCGTGACGAGCCACCATCCCGTTTCAGTCTCCAATCGCAGCATGCTGTCCCCCTTTCAATTGATGCACCGGCTCACTCGACCTCCATCTTGAGTGCCGACTCATGCCAGCGGTGCAGGAAGTACCACTCCAAAAACATCACCAGAAAAAAGAAGCTGAAACCCAATACCGTGGCCGCCAGCACCAACGCAAACAAGTAGTCCGTTTGAAGCTGCGACGACGCATACAGGATGGAGTAGCCCAAACCTCCTCCACCCACGCTGCTCGAACCGGCATAGAGCTCGCCCGTGATGGCGCCGATCACCGAAATTCCACTGGCAATTCGGATTCCCACGAAGAGCGATGGGATGGCGTGCGGCAAGCGCAGTTTGAAGAGCAATTGCCCGGGCGTGGCATTGTGCATCAGGAACAGATGAACCAGGTTCTCCTCGACGCTGACGAGCCCCTGCGTGGTGTTGGCGATAATGGGCGCGAGAGAGATGATGAACGCAATGAGCGCCACTGCGGGCGCGCCTGCGCCGACCCACATCAAAATGAGCGGGGCAATGGCGACGATGGGCACGGTCTGCAACAGGATGGTGTAGGGATAAAGCATTCGCCGCACCCAGCGTGACTGCGCGAAGAAGAGCGCCACGATCACGCCCGCCACAATGCTGGCAATCAGGCCCGCTCCGGACTCCACTGCCGTGATCGCTAACGCGGCCAGCAATGACGGAAAGCGCAGACCCACTGCCCGCGCAACAGCCCACGGCGAAGGCAACATGTACTGCGGGATATGGAAAATCCACAAAATGAGCTGCCACAGCACCAACAGTGCGGCAAAGACGCCCAGAGCATCGGCCAGCGTGCTCAGTCGTTGTCTCATTGTAGGAGCGCCGCTCGCAGTGCGTGCGATACCTGCATGACACGCGCCTCGAACTCCGGTGTGTCGCGCAATGCCGCCGTGCGCGGCAACGGCAGTTCAATTGGGAGCACAACATGAATGCGGCCGGGATTGGGCGCGAGCACCACGATCCGCGTGGAAAGAAAGACAGCTTCCGCAACCGAGTGCGTCACAAAAACAGCGGTCCATTTTTGCTCGTCTCGCAGGCGCAGCAACTCTTCATTTAACCGGTCGCGGGACATCTCATCGAGCGCGGCAAAAGGTTCGTCCATGAGCAAGAGCCGCGGGCTGGTTGCTAAAGCGCGCGCGATGGAGACGCGCATCTTCATGCCGCCGGAGAGCTCGCGCGGGTATGCATTGGCCATATGCTTGAGGCCAACGAGTTCGAGCAGTTGAGAAGTCTTCTCCCTACGCCGTTTGTCAACCATCCCTTCCAGTTCCAGGCCGAGGCCCACGTTTTGCTGCACCGTGCGCCAAGGCAGCAGGGTTGCATCTTGGAAAATGAACGAGATGATCTCGCGCGCGTTCTTCGGCGTCATACCGTCAACGGAGATTGTTCCGGCGGTCGGCACGGCCAATCCTGAGATCAGCTTCAGCGCCGTCGATTTGCCGCAGCCCGAGGGACCGATGAAACTCACGAATTCCCCTTTTGAAATTGTGAGGCTCACCGAGTCCAAAACCGTTTGGCCGGTGCCGTAGCGCTTGGTCAAACCCGAGAGCTCAATCATGGGAACGCCTTGTTCCGGCATCATGCCGCCGCCTCGCTCACCGGTAAATACAGCGCGGCGGGATACTGGCTGCTGTGATGGACGATCTGCGTTGAAAGCCGCCAGTCCCAGGATGTGGCGCGACTGGAAGCCACTTCACTGCCGGGATTGCGGTCGTAGAGCGGAAAGGCGCTGCTAGCCACCTCCAGCCGAATGCGGTCACCTGCGGAAAAACAGCAGGACGTGGGCTCCAGGTCGAACTCCCAATGATGAACAGTGTCCGCTGTGTATCCCGTCTCCGCAAAAAGCCAGCTCGACCGCGCGACGCCGATACACACGAACTCGGCGGCGCCGCCGGGCCGCACGCGGACGAGTTTGGCCGTGAAATCCGTGTACGCCGCGGACGTGGCGCAATAGAGCGACACACGCGGCGTGCCGAATAATCGGAGTGCGTCCCTTAGCGGCGCGGTCGTGTAGACCAACAAGTTGTTTCCCATCTCCAGCGCGGCCTGGTCGAACTGCCCGCTTGCGGCTGCTGACCCTCCCGGAGCCGGCACCGGCACTTCAGGGTCATACACGAAAACGTCGCAAGGCTCGTCGGCCGAAGGCGGACTCGTGGAGAGGGCGCCATCACCCTTGCGTGAATTCGCCCGGCCCGCGCTGTGCAAATAGAGCGTGTGGCTTGCCTTCGCGGGCCAAGCGTCGGCTTGCCGCCAACAGTTTTCTCCCACAACGAAATGGCGAATGCGGGGCTCGCGGGAAAATTCACCCGAGTCCTTCAGCCAATGATTGAACCAGCGGAGCAGAATCGCATCCGTATCGAGCAACGCGTCTGGGCCGAAGTTCGCGGCGCCGATACGATCGCCCCAGGGAATGTGCTGCCAAGGCCCGGCGACAAGATACTGATGCTCGCGCGCGAAGAGGCTGCCCGCACGCTCGGATAATGCACGAAAACCATCAATGCTGCCCTTGAGATACGTGTCGTACCAGCCGGAGATGTGCAGCGCGGGAACGCGAATCCGATCGAGTGATTGGCTCACATCGAGCGAGGTCCAATACTCGCCGGGTTGAGCATGGTCGAACCAATCGCGCACATACTGTGGAACTCCTTCACCGTGCAGTGCGGGATGGTCACCGAAGGGCAGCACGCTAGTTTGCGCCGCAAGGTTGGCCCAAGCTTGTTCCAGGCGGTCACTCGCCTTGCGCAGTTGACGGCGGCGCGCGTCAGCCTTCAGCATCTGCAAGCCCCAGCCCAGGCTCGATGCCAAGCGCAAGGATCCATGGTGATAGAACCAGCCGTGATAAAGGTCGTACGCCGTCATCCCCGGCGCGATGCACTGCAAACTCTCCGGCTGCTCGGCAGCGGCCAGCAGTTGCGTCATACCCTGGTAGGAGAAGCCGTACATGCCGACGCGGCCATTCGATTCGGATCGAGTGCGAAGCCAGGAAATGGTCTCCAGTCCATCGCGACCCTCGGATCTGAATGGGTAAAACTCGCCTCCGGAATCTCCTCGGCCGCGCACATCCTGAATCACGACGTTGTATCCATGCCGAGCGAACCAAACCGGATGGGCATAGACAACCGTGGACGCGATGGCGCGCCCATAAGGCTGGCGCATCAGGAGAGTTGGGTGCGGATCCTGACCCGGCGGATAGTAGTGATCCGAAAACAATTCGACTCCGTCGGACATGCGGCAGCGAACACCCCGTTCGAGGCGCACGCCACTGCCGCAATCGACCAGAGGCGGCTCGCTCATGTCGGGGGCTGGCTCGGATAGCGGACCATCGCTTCCAGTGCGGCGGCCAGGCGCGTTGCAGCAGCATCCCGCCATCGCGCACCGTTTTCCGCCGTGGCCGGCCGCGGGTCGCCCAGCACACCGCTCGGCGCGATGTCGCGAGTGAGCCAAGCAAAAGTTGCGGGAGCGTTCTCCGGCAGCAGCAACTCCGGGTTAGCGATGTCCGCGATGTAATTGACGGTGTAGGCCGAACGATCCACAAGTTCCGGCATCGACGCCAACAGGAACGCCGTTTCAACTTCATTCGCGTGGAAGCCGTAAGCCCGCTCCTGAGCGCTGAGACCCTCAAATGTGATGCCGCCCGAGCCGTGGAGAGCAAACGTCCGCAGATTGAACTCCGCGCGCAAATCACGGGCCATCACATCGATCAACGAACTATTGCCGCCATGCGTGTTGTAGAGCACCAGCCTGCGAAAGCCCGCGCTCGCCACGCTCGCGCCTAAATCGCGCAGCACGGCCATAAACGTGGCTGCGCTTACCGAGAGCGTGCCAGGGAAACCGATATGCTCGTTGCTCTTACCGTAATGCACCGGCGGCAGAGCGTAGACGTGCATCTCCGGCGGCAGTTTCTCAAGAGCGTGACCAAGCAGCAGGTTGTTAATCAGCGTATCCGTGGCCAGAGGCAAATGATGTCCGTGCTGTTCAATCGCCGCCGTGGGCAGCACCAGCAGCGTCGACTCGCGCGGCAGGGCATCCACCTGCTTCCAATTGAGATAGGCGAAATTCCGCGCATCGGGCACCCATGTTTTCATTTCGTGGCGGCTCCAGTCACGGTTGCGCCCGCGCGCGCGTCGGTTTCGAAAGTGATCATCTTGCCCGGATTCATCAGCCCCTTAGGGTCGTAGCGTTTCTTTGCGAGAAGTTGCGCGTTGTCCGTGCGATAACGTCCCCCTCCCTCGACGTTGTTCACATGGGGGTTGGCGACAAAGACGCCAATCTCCCGGCAAAAGCCGATCATCTCGTTCAGCCGCTCCTCGGTCGTGAAATAGACGAGCGGAATGGCGCCGGGGATGACCTGCCCATCACCATTTTTCATGAACTCCATGTGGAATAAGATTTCGTGGCCGAAGCGCTCCCTCAAACGTTTCATTTGTTCGCGCACCGTCGTTGGTTCGAACCCACATTGTAGATACGTGTAGGCCTCGTCCGCACTTATAGCCCATAGCGTTGTGTGGTTCCAGGTGTAATCGGAAAGCAGCGGCCTCGTACCCAGCCCGGCATATAGGCCGGCGTAGCTGACTTCTCCACCGCCTTCTCGGGCCGCACCTACGAGTTCGGAAAGTTGTCTGGAAGCAATCATGAAAAACACCAAAGCCTTGCCCTCCGGCGCGTACTGTCTTACGGGCGTGAAAAAAGAAGGAATCGGCCATTCGAACGTGGTGACTAGACGCTTGATCCAGGAAGCACCGTTTGCCACGAGCTCGCTGAAGTCGAATGCGGATTCGAATGTGTCAAAAGCCACAGCACATTGCGACCATTCCACGGCTGGCGCAAGCGCCAGCCAGATGCGAGTGATAACACCGTTGGTGCCCCAGGCGTGCAGAATGTCGTGTACTGCTTCTCCCTCAAGCTTCACCACACGCGGTTCCACCTCCATAGTGACCACTTCGATTGCGCGCACCGTCTGGAAGTCACGCAGATTTCCATGTGCCACCGAACCGATACCGCCGGACCCGCCGCCTAGAAATCCGCCCACCGAGGCCTTGACGATCGTCGAAGGGTAGCAGCGCAGCTCCCAGCCCATCTTGCGCGCCTCACTTTCCACAACGCCCAGCCGCGCGCCTGGCTGGCAGATGGCAACGCCGTCCGGCTGAATTGCCTCGACTCGATCCATAAGCGCAAGGTCCAGCACAATGCCGCCCCGCAGCGGAACTGCCTGTCCATAATTGCCCGTGCCCGCGCCCCGCAACGTTACCGGCAGGTCGTGAGCATGACAATAGCGCAACACGCCTTGGATCTCCGTCACGCTCCCTGCCTGCACCACGAGGTCGCCCGTCTTGCCATCGAGTTGCTTGCGCAGCACCGGCGAATACCAATAGAAGTCGCGCGAGAGCTGCTCCACCAACTGCGGCTGCGTGAGGACGCGCGCGTCGTCGCCGAGAATTTCAGAAAGTGCTGCGGCGTGGGTTGAGTCCATACTATTGGCTCGCGCTGAAGCTATCACTTGAAAGACTTATGCTTGCGCGTACTCCAGGTGCGAAAGGCCTTTTGCATATTGGGATGCGTGAAAAGAGTGTTGCACAGATCGCGCAGGATTGGACCGTCCACGCGACAGGGCATGTCCGAGCGTCGCGCTACTTCCTTTGCAGGAATGTGAATTTGGAGGCAGTGCCGGTTCGCGTCGGCGATGGTCGCGCCAAATACAACGCGGTCAAGTCTGGCCCAAAGCGCGTTGGCCATGCACATCGGGCACGGCTCGCAGGTGGAATACATCGTGTACCCGGACAAGGATGGACGTCTCAGCTTCTTGCAGGCGAGGCGAACGGTGCGCGTCTCGGCGTGGGAACTCGGATCGTTCTCGCGAAAAACTGCATTGGTCCCGCGCATCAGTCGCTCACCCGTACGCGTATTGACGATCAATGCGCCGAAGGGGACAGGGTGTGCTGTTTCCAGGGATCGCGCGGTGAACTGGAAGATTTCGCGCATGCGCTCTTCATCCGCCGCCACGATACGCACGACTGCTGCTGCTGATGGCATCTTGCCGTAATTTATCACGCCATCGGCCCGCGCGCGCCGACGCTTACATCGAATTTTTGTATGGAACCGATTAGGCAGGTGAGCGGAAAGCGCAGCATGCTATTCTTCGGACTGGGTGCAGCTCTGGCGGGCGCGGGCTTTTTCTTGAAGCCCGCCAAGAGCCGAGGCCCACAGGGTTTTGGATTCCGTTGTGGGCGAGCCAATATGAGCAAGTTTGCTGTTCGCACCTGCTGCCTTCTCTTAGTCGCTGGCCTCTTCGCTTTGGGCTGCCGGCATTCATCAAGCGAAACCGGATTGACGAAGGTTACCTTGCAGGCCGACTGGTACCCACAGCCCGAACATGGCGGTTTTTACACGGCGCTCGCGAAGGGCTATTACAAGGATGAGGGTCTCGACGTCACCATCCAGCCTGGCGGCCCTTATGTATCCATGGAGAAACAGGTGTCCGTAGGATTGGCTCAGTTTGGCATGAGTGCCTCGGACAGAACTTTAGAGGCTGTCGCCGGAGGCCAGCCGCTGGTTGCCGTTGCCGCTACGATGCAACGCGATCCGCAAGGCATCATGGTGCGCAAGGACTCGCCCATCCACTCCTTCGCCGACTTCAACGGCCATACAGTGGCCGTGGTTCCCGGGTCCACCTGGTTCGAATTTGTAGCCAAGCGTTTTCAACTGAACAACGTTCACGAAATTCCTGCAACGATGAGCGTATCGAATTTCATTGCGGATCCACAGTATATCCAACAGGCATTTGCGACGTCGGAGCCGTACTTTGCCAGTAAGGCGGGGATCGAGACGAGAATGCTGCTTACCAGCGACGCGGGCTACAACCCGTACCGTGTGATGTTCACCACGCGCGACATGCTCCAGCAGCATCCCGATGAAGTGGGGCAATTCGTGCGAGCATCACTCAAAGGCTGGAACGAATATCTGAATCATCCTGCCGAGGCCAACGCCGTCATTGCCAAATTGAATCCGGCGCTGAACCAGGATTGGATGCAGTTTAGCTGGCAGGCATTGCGGGACGGCCACTTCGTCATTGGCGATGATTCCGGCGGCGCCCAGCTTGGCCGGATGAATCCTGAGCGCTGGTCGACAATGTATAAGCAGCTATTGGATTTGAAGGTGATTGACAAGCCCTTCGACCCGGCGACGGCCTACACGTTGCAGTTTGTGCAGACAAAGTAGAGATCATTCCCTTCCGATATTCGTCCCGATAAAGAGTGGGCCGACCGTTAGGAACATGAGCAAGAGATGATCCGCCTCGGCATTTGTTCGGTAGAGCATCCTGCGGCCGTCGCGGCGCACGTGGACGAGGCCAACTTCGAGCAAAACACGCAGGTGTTTCGAAACCGAGGGCTGCTCCAGTCCCAGAGATTCCACAATCTCCCCGACCGGCCGTTCCGACCGCGCGAGGCAGCTCAGGATTGCGCGGCGGCGCGGCTCCGCCACAGCATTGAACGTGTCGATGAATCAGCGTGGTTTCCAGCTACCGGACTTCATCTCTTTCGGGGGCTCCCAAGAGATTGTCGATGACAGAATCAGCAACCTCGCGGCCGAGACGATTACCAGTGGTCAGGTCAAACCGGAAATGTTGTCCAGCAAAAATACGGCTCAAGGTTGCTTCTTCAGCCGCTGCGGAGAAGCTCGGGAAAGAACGCACTGCACCAGGTAAGACCTCGGAGGTCACGTCAAAGTCGAAATGGTCTCTACCGAAGAATGAACGCAGCACTTCTGCCGCGGCGGCACTAATGACGGCATGCGCACCTGGATAGGACGGATCTGGAGCGGTTTTGCCGACTTCAGGAAGCCAACCCGGGTCGGCTAATGTCTCGGGATTGTCATCGGTGGCGGCGGCACGAATAGCGGTCACGGGCCGCCAGAAATTGTACGTATATTTTGTATCATAGAACGCGATTACGCCGTCCGCGAGGCTGAGGTTAAGTAATGCGAAGAGCCGCGCATTCTCCGCTGTTCTCAAATTGTGAACCTGCGAGGCCGTTTGCGTTATCTCGTTCCAATAGTTTTGGATGGCACCGTTCCAAAATCGCCCTGTCAAGGCTTCGTCGGCCGTCGCGGTTGTGCTGTTGGCGATTCCCAAGATTTTTATTTCATTGAAGGCGTCAGTGTATTCGTCGCTCGTTAACTTCGGGGGAGGACCTGGACGAAACTGGTTTGGGCGGTTCAGGGCAAACGGTGTGACATGAGACCAATGCGTGAACTGCGGCTGGGGAGGAAAGTTCGGAGGCGTCGATTGGTAATCACCCGGCGCGGTCCCGAAAACGTAAGGAATCGGCTGAGCATTGGAGCCGTCATTGCTTCGCAGAGCCAGAATGCGATCCGCGACGGCCAACCCTGCAGCAATACCGTCGGTCTTGTCCTTCCCGTCCGCAATTTGCGCTAATGATTGCTGAAGTTCGCCATCCAGC
>Ga0137409_10000839_pt1 | contig 33673 bp, 30 predicted proteins | sample CZODoug1_16funga_FD_122059 | JGI IMG/M metagenome (GOLD analysis project Ga0137409, IMG submission 122059) | Vadose zone soil fungal communities from Angelo Coast Range Reserve, California, USA - CZODoug1_16fungal (Hybrid Assembly) | ecosystem: Environmental > Terrestrial > Soil > Vadose zone... | reverse complement strand
ATGGCGCCGATTTTCTGGTCCTGGGCGAGGAGGCCCCACTGGGTGAAGAGAATTTCCCAGTCGGAGTCGCCGGAGCCGACTAGCGGCAAGGCTGCGGTGCGGGCGTCGGCCATGTATGTGCCGATGTAGGGGAAATTTTCAAAGAACCAGAAGCTGCAAAAGGTGAAGCCGGTGGCTTCGCGTTGCCAGAAGAAATAAAAGGCGCATAAGAGGGGCACGAGCAGTTCGCCGAGTGTTCCGCCGAGAACCATGATGGTGTTGCCGAACCAACTGAAGAAGAAATGGCCGCCTTCGTGGATGATCAGATTGACGTAATCGAGGATGAGGAAGCCGGAGCGGTCGGCGAAGGCGTAGAGAAGGAAGAGGGCGTAGAAACAGAGCCAAGCAATTCCCGCGCCGCGGGAGACGGGCTTCCAGGCGCCAAGTTGTTCTTCGAGTAGGGCCATTGGCGCAAGCGTAGCAAGGTCAACTCACTCACGGAAGTATTCTGGAACGTGGTGTTGCGCTTGAATGACGATGGGGGAGCGGCCCGCCTCCCCGACAGGAGTCGGGGTGAACTCCAGGCGGGCCCTACGGGATAGGTGGCTTCCCCTCGGCGTCATTTGTGCTTGCCTCGTTTGCGGGCGTAAGTACATCGAGCGCCGCCGGCGCGTCGTCCTCGCGCACCAGCAAACGAAAACCGGTCCCGGACCATGCTAGGTGTTCGCGCATGCCGCCGGCTGTGTCCGCTTGAATCATCGCATCGATGCCTGCTGACGCAAGCGCGCTTTTCGCGATATCCGCCTCTGGCCGGCTCCCAAACGTTTTAACGATAACAAGCTCAGGGTGCTGCATTCCTACATTATACGCGGCCGGTAAGACCGTGGGGGTCATTCAACATTCAAATCTGCACAGGCGAAGGACGAAATTTGGAGGAGCATGGAGCCGTGGGCGGTTATGGGAACAAGCGCGGCGACGGGGCGAGTAGGGCTGGCAGAAAAGCGGGAGCAAGCTCCCGCACTCCAAAGAAGGCTACTTATCGGTGGCGGCCAGGGCCTCGTAGGCGGCTCCGAGGAGTGGGGCGGATTCGTTGAGGACGATGGAGACGGGGATATCGCTGAGGAGGCCTTCGAATTTCCATTTGTCCTTGAAGGCATGGAAAAAGGTGCCGTCTTTCATTTTTTCGAGGATTTTGACGGCTATGCCTCCGGCGACGTAGACGCCACCTAGCGCGAGGACTTTCAGGGCGAGATTGCCTGCTTCGGCACCATAGATGGCGGTCCAGAGATCCAAGGTGTCGGAACAGACGCGGCAGGACTTGTCCAAACCGCGACGGGTGATTTCCGGGGCGGGATCGGCGTCGGGATCTTCAAACGACGCATGTGTAACTTTCGGTGCGAGAAATTCATGAATGGTGCGGAAGCCGCGGCCGGAGAGAATGAGTTCCCAGCTCACTTGAGGATAGCGGCGGCGCATGAAGCGCAGCAGTTCGATCTGCTGCTCGGTGTGGGGCGCGAAGTCGGAATGCCCGCCTTCGGAAGGCACGACGCGATAGCGGCCACCGTCCCAGACGAGAAATGACTGGCCGAGCCCGGTGCCTGCCGCGAGCAATGCACGGGTTCCGCCCGGTTCGGGCTTGCCTGGATTCAGGACGCAGAAGTCTTCGGGAGGAAGATGCTCGATACTGTGGCCGGTGGCACCAAGGTCATTCAACAGAACGACGTGCGGGACATTCAGCTCTTTGATGAGGCTGTTGGTATCGACGATCCAGGGAAGATTGGTGGCTCGAACGGTGCCATTGATCACCGGGCCGGCAATGCCGAAGCCGGCGGCAACGATGCGTTCCTTGCCCAGAGGTTCGGCCGCCTGGCGCGAGAATTCCTTGACGATGCGCTCGAATTGCGCGAACTCCTTGCTTGCGAAGCGCTGTTTGAAGACGGGCGTGAGCGTGCCGCGTTTTTCCGAGAAGAGCGCCAAATTACACTTCGTCCCGCCAACGTCCCCTGCAAGGATCACCTGTTCCCCCTACCCCGGACTCTATTTTTGTTCTACGTCAGATGCTGCAACTACGGGTTGTACCATTGTCTGCCGTCACGTTCGAGCAGAAGATCGGATTCCTTTGGCCCCCAACTTCCCGCCGGATATTGTGGCACGGTGGCGCTTTTGGCGGCACTCCAGACGTCGAGAATGGGATCAACCAGCGCCCAGGCGGCCTCGACGCTGTCGCCGCGATCGAAGAGCGTGGCATCGCCGCGCACACAGTCGTTCAAGAGTGTCGCGTAGGCGCTACGCGTGGCCTCCCCAAACGCTTCGCGATAGCAGAAATTCATGGTGACGTTTCCGATGCTCATTTCGGTTCCCGGGCGCTTTGCGCCGAAGGAAACGGAAATGCCTTCGTCCGGCTGGATATTCAAGACCAGACGGTTGGGCTCAATTTCTTTCTCGCGGAAGACCATGTGCGGAGCGCAGCGGAATTGGATCATGATCTCCGTGGTGCGTTTGGCGAGGCGCTTGCCGGTTCGAAGGTAGAACGGAACGCCTGCCCAGCGCCAGTTGTCGATCAATAGTTTGGCGGCGACAAAGCTCTCGGTCTTGGAAGCTGGATTCACGTTGTGCTCTTCGCGGTAGCCGGGCACGGGCTTATCCCCGATTTTTCCGGGAGCATATTGTCCGCGAACCACCGCTTGCGCGACCATTTCCAAATCGAAGGGACGGATGGACTGAAGCACCTTCAGTTTTTCATTGCGCACAGAGGTGGCATCAAACGAGGCGGGAGGTTCCACCGCTACAAGCGATGTTAATTGCAGAACGTGGCTCTGAATCATGTCGCGGAGCGCGCCGGCCGTTTCATAAAAACCGCCGCGGCGCTCGACACCGAGCGTTTCCGCCGCGGTGATTTGCACGTGATCGACGTAATTGCGGTTCCAAAGAGGCTCAAAAATCCCGTTGCCAAAGCGCAGCACGAGCAGGTTCTGCACCGTGTCCTTGCCTAGGTAGTGGTCGATGCGATAGACCTGCTTCTCGTCGAAAACGTTGAGGACAATCTGATTCAGGGCTTTGGCTGACGCCAAATCCCGTCCGAACGGTTTCTCAATGATGATGCGCACCCAAGAATTTGGCGAGGAGGGGCGAGCGAGTCCCGCGCGGCCGAGCTGCTCGACAATGTCCGGATAAACTTCCGGCGGCGTGGAAAGATAAAAGAGACGGTTGCCGCCGATGTTTTTTAAAGATTCCAGTTCGGCGAGGCGCTTGGCGAGCTGAGCGTAAGCTTCCGGGTTGCCGTAATCCCCGGAAGTGTAATAAAGGTTAGAAGCGAATTCGTCCCACCGTTTCGGATCGATGGGCCCGACTTCGGAGATGCTCTTGGCGGCGTCGCCTAGAGTGGTGCGAAAAGCGTCTTCGGACATGGGCGTACGCGCAAAGCCAACGATGGCGTAACGTGGTCCCAGCGCATTGTGAATCGCCAGGTCGTACATGGCGGGAATGACTTTGCGCTTGGCGAGGTCTCCCGAGGCGCCGAAGAGAACTACCGTGCAGGGCTCAACCACGCCTCCGTACACCGAACCGGAACGAACGGTATCCGCAGCCATCGTCTCTTCCTCCGCCAAGTTGCGCCCTGTTCAGGTATGTGATGCAGCGTCCGCCCAAAACTATACCTCAACCCCATAGTTTCCAAGCTCCGAACGCAATTGATCCGCGTTTTGATGGTGAATGGTGTTCATCGCCAGTCGCCGCGGGGCTTCCAGATTGAGCGGGCGGTCATCAATGAAAAGACACTGCTCCGGGGGGCGCTGTGTGACTTCCAGCGCCACGCGAAAGATCATCTCTTCAGGCTTGCGGGATCGAACGTAGCAGGAACTGAAGAAAACGAGAAAGTTCCTTCGAAGGTCGAAAGCTTCAATGCGGTACTGGTTGAGCTCCAGCGGCTCGTTATTGATGGCGCCGACAAAGTATTTCCCGGAGCTCGAGACCTTATCGAGGATGGCGCGCGTCTCCGGGTATTCCTCGGACTGCGCGAACATGAAGGCGGTGAATTCCTCGCGCGTGAAGCTGCGCGGGCGATAGAACAAGGTCTGGTCGAGATATTCATTCAAGGTGATCTGTCCGGAGTCGAAGGCCGGAAAAGAGAGATCGTGGCGGTCCTGAAATTCTTCCCAATCCAGGTGAAAAACGCTTGCGCCTTCTTTTCGCGATCCGCGGTCCCAGCCATTTGTCAGGATGACGCCGCCGATGTCCCAGAATAGCGTGGTGATCTCAGCCAAGGGCGCAGCTCCTCCGGTGTTACCATTTATCTTGCGGCCATACTATTCGATTAGCGAGAACGTGAAGAGACCCGAAATCTACCGCGCGACGAAATGCCTCTTCCCGACCTCGTTGTTGAGGATGGCTTCCAAGTGTATCAGGCCTGGTTCGGCCCCACGCGACAGATGCAATCGTATTACGGGTCTTCGCCGGCGGCCAAGAGATTCGAAGTCACCCAGTGGCAGCGCGAGTTGCAACTGCCCAAAGGAATAGTCCGCACCTGGAATGCCCAGATCCTTTGCCGGGGCTGCGGTCAACTGTAGGAAGAGTCCTTTCGCCGGGGCGCCCTTGTAGATTTGTCCGATGGAATGAAGATAACCGGAACCGGGAGTTACAAGCACCGGCAGGTCCAATGCGGATTCGAGCCGCTCACGAATCCGCCGGATTACTATTTTCTTGGGCCTCCCCAAAGCCCACGAAGGGTAGCAACGCGATATAGCCTTTCGGATGCCGCAATCCAAGAAAGGTTCGCAGTGCCTCGGTCATATTCAGCGTGGAGATCTGCCGGCGTGTTCTGCCCTCGGCATACAGCTCGACTTCTCCTTCTCGCGCGCGCATGGCCGATGCAGGAGATTGGTGCTTGGTCGCGATCTGCTCCAATATTTGCACGGTCCTGGTCCTGCTCTCCCGGACGTCTGGCTCGTGGAAAGGATTGACTCCGAGCTGCGAACAAGCCAGCGCGGTCGCAATCTCCCATTTGAAAAGCTCGACCGCTAATTCCTCGGGGCCGTTCAATTCGATGCTGACCATCGGCACATCGGCTTCGCGCAGCTCGTCGTGTCTCCTGCCCAGTTCGCGGTCTTCTTCCCCAGCCATCTTGAGAATGGCGACGAAGCAGCCCAGCTGAAGCATTTCGAGCCGGTACGACGAGCGTCCGAAAATCGGGACGATTCCGCGGCCCTTCTTGCCGGTGCTTGCCCCCACCAGATACCCGATCCGGCGCGCCACAGGCTTTAAGCTGTCCGTGCTGAAGAAAACCAGCCGGTCCAGGCCCTCGATTTCCGCCGCCGCCAGGAAGGCACCGAGCGATAACGCAGGGTTTGCTTCCCCTGGGGCAGAGGGACCGCAGGCATCGCGCATTGATTGCGTGCGTGCGAGCAGGTCACCCGGAGCCGACCGGCAGAGCGCCGCGAGAAAAAAATTGAAATGAATCAGCGATGAATAGCGGCCATGGACGCCCGGGGGATCAAGAAAATTATCAAGGAAGTTATATTCCCCGGCGAGCTCGCCAAGATAGGAATTTTCTTCTGTCAGGGTGACAAAATGACGCGCCGGATGATGGATCCCCAGCACTCTCAGTCTTTCGAGAAAATACAAGAGCAAGGGTGTGTCTCGAGGTGTTTGCCTGATTTGTTGGCAAAGACAAAGAGGGTCCTGTCGAGGTGCAGCATTTCATCGAAGGCGCGGACGGAATCGGGATCGATGTAGTCGAGCAGGAAGATTCTTGTTCCGAGCTTTGCAGCAGGCAAGCGCAAAATGCTTTCGGCCGCCAGGTTGGAGTCGCCCATGGTGACAAAAACCACGTCTTCAAAACCGGCGGGTTCAATCTTCAAAGCGCGGGCGGCTACGCGGGCGAGCAATGGCCCCAACTGCTCGGACAAATCGAGCCAACGCAGATTGCTCTTCAGGGATTCCGTTTGGTACTGTTCCGCCGGCCACAGGGAAGCGTCTTTGGCCCAGAGCCGGGCAAGCGCATTATTGGCAGAGAGGTTCTGGAACTCCCGCCGATGAGCGCTTTGCAGAAAACCTGGAAAAATCGCCTGCGTGGGTAGCGGCAAGGTCTCTCCTGGGAATTCTGCGAAGCAGTATTCTACTCTTCCTGTATTAAATATTTCAATATATTACTTTCGGGTTTGACACGCCTTTTCTCCGAGAAGACAGGAATTGCGCGGACCGACGTGGAAAGGCTGCCTGCAACTAGGAATTTCGGGAAAGTTGCAGTAAGGTAAGTAGGAAGAACGCGCGTGAGGAGAAGAGCATGGCGAACGAATCTTGTGATCCAACACCGGCACCCAGTGAAGCGGTGAAACCCGGCACGCGCATGGTGCACTGTGTGAAATTTGACAAAGATTTGCCCGGGCTGGATCGCATTCCATGGCGAGGAGAGATTGGCAAGCGCGTTTACGAAAACGTTTCGAAGGACGCCTGGAAGCTCTGGCTGGAGCACTCCAAGATGGTTATGAACGAGTACCGGCTGAATCCCCTCGATCCCAACTCGCAGAAAATCATGGAAGAGCAGATGGAGCAGTTTTTCTTCGGCGAAGGCGCTAAATTGCCCGAAGGATACGTTGCGCCAAAGGCAAAAGGCTAATTCCCCTGGTTCGTCATTCGGTGCGTCGCGGGATGTTCGACCGGCAGGCCTGGCGTAATCGTGAACGATAGTTTTTCATGGGCGTCGCGGAGTGACTGCTCGACTTTCTCCGGCGTGCTCCCCCGCGCAAAAAGAAACCCCAGATAGCTTGACCCCTCCGGCCAGGCAGCGATGGCATCGTGCAACCGTGCGGTGATAGCCAGTTCGGTGATCCCCGGGATCGAACGAGCCCCCTCTTCTCCAGAGACGCTTTCCAGAATCCCGCTCTTTGGTACGGGAATCATCATGACGCCGGAGGCAATTCGTTCGCGCGGCGAATTCCATCCAGGGAGTTCCAGCGCATGGCGAAAAAGCAGCTCTTCGAGCCCGATTGGTTCACTTGCCCCATCAAGAGAAAATCGCAGGGCTCGAGCGCAGAGCCCACCGATCGGCCGGGGCGCGACTTCCAGTGGCCACACTCCAGCCTCGTTGACCCGAAACTCGGCGTGGATTGGTCCATGCGATAGTCCCAAAGCTCGCGCCGAATCTCTCGCACATTTCTCAATGGCGCGCTCCACGGATTCGGGAAGCCGCGACGGCGTGACGTAGATCGTCTCTTCGAAGTACGGGCCTTCCAGCGGATCGGGCTTATCGAAGATCGCCAATATGCTCAGAGCGCCATCCGTGAGAAGTCCCTCGACGGCTACTTCCCTTCCCGGTATGTAACCTTCCACGAGCATCCAATCGAGATTGGCCTCGCGAGTGGCAAGAATGTCCGGAGATTTGAGCAACCGCCGAACCCGAGCCGCGGCCGCGAGAAACTCCTCACGATTGTTCGCGCGCACGACTCCCTGACTCGCCGAAAGCGAAAGCGGTTTCAGAACACAGGGATAGGAGATACCCAGCAGCACCGGCTCGGGCGCGGGTTCGATGGGAAGATTCCGAAACCACGGGACAGAGAGTCCGGCATCTCGAAAGACTTCTTTCATGCGCAGCTTGCTCCGGCAGGCCTCGACAGCTGCAGGATGGTTGTAACGGACTCCCAGACCGCGCGCGGCATAAGCGGCAGCGGCGGCGGGCCGGTCACCGAGGGCAAGAATTCCGTTGACGCCCTGGCCGCGAAGCGCTTCCATCACGGTGTAGGCGGCCACGTCGGGCGTTTCGAAATGCACGGCGATGGCTTGATCGCCCCACGGATCTTCGAGCTGGTGGCATCGATCGGTGATGTAAACAAGCTGCACGCCCAGCTTGCGCGCGGCATCTTCAAAACTGCGCGTCTGGTAACCGAGTTTCGCCGTGAAGAGCAGCAATCGTTTGGACGGGGCGGTCATTGGTAGTCCAAATTATTCACGAAGAGCGGCCCGCCTCGGAAGGCGGGCCCTACAAAATCAAGAGAACCCCGTTTCCGCGCCGGGATCAAACAAAGCCATCGGCGCTTGCGACCGCATTTTTTGCCAGCGGCTTCTGTTTCTGGGCGCCGATGGAGACCAACTGGTCGCGGGTTGGCTCGGCACAGCAGTACCAGGGTTCGCTGAGAAACGGGACGCCAGCCTGGGATCGCGGCGGCGGGTTGATCTGTGGAGCGGGCAAGCTGGCTGCGGCGTGTGCTGCCTTCCAGATGCGTTCGAATGTAGCAGGCCGCGATTCTTTTTGCCGCTCCGCCGCGGCGGCGATCTCCTGGACGGTTTCGCTGAGAGCGTCCAGGCGCGGGTCGGCGTTTTTCCAGGAGTACGCCAGCGACTGCGGATCGAACGGCCCAACCAGGCGACACACCTCCTCTAATTCCAGCATCCGCGAGCCTTCCGGGATGAGCAAGCGAATACCAAGCTGAATGGGCGCTACATTTTCGATCACACCCTGTTGCTCGATCACTCGCAGCAAATCCAGGTAGCCATTCACGGTGGTCCAGGGCGTGAACGGCACGAAAGTCGGATGAAGCGTCATGCCAAGTTCGCTGAACGTTTTGACGACGCGCAGAAAATCTTCGCGCGTGTGTCCCTTGTCCAGGAAGCCCAGGACCGCATCATCCACGGATTCGACCGCGCTGATCACAAAGAGGCAGCCAGTATCGCGAAGGGCAGGCAGGTGCCCCTCATATTTGAGCAAGTGTTCGATCTTGATGGTCACGTCGTATGTTACCGCTGGAAATTCCCGATGAAACGCCTCCGCGAGTTCCATTGCGTGGCGAATACCGTTAAAGAAATCCGGATCACCGAAGGTGATGTGTTGCGCCCCGGCGGTTACCTGGCGGCGAATGTCTTCGAGCACCACATCCCGGCTGACGATTCGAAACACGCCCTTGTAAACCGGCACGATCGGGCAATGCCTGCAAAGATGCTTGCAGCCGCGGCTCGCTTCCGTCGATCCAACGATCCGGTAGCCATCCCCGGGAACGATGAGACGGGCATACTTCTCCATCGCAGGCATTCCCGATCGATCGGGCACTTCGAACTGCAACCGGGCCATGGAGATCAGGGACTCGGCGGGCTGCGCGCTTGCCTGCTTTCCATCTGCGGCCATGCGCCCTGCCAGTTGCACGAGCCCTTCTTCAAATTCGCCGCCGAGAATCGTGGATACGCCGAGCGCGCGAAGATATTCAACGTTCATGGGAGCGTACAGGCCGTAGCAACAAAGATGCGCGCTTGGATTCTGTTTCCGCAGCACGGGAATGAGTTGCGCCGCCAGCCGCGTGGCGGTATGCATGGGCAAATAGATCGCGATTAGCCCGGCTTCGCCAATCGCAGACTCATCGAGTGACTGCCGGGCAAGGTCGAGCGCTACAACACTGTGGCCGCGTTTGCGCAGCCATGCCGCGGGCGACGCCAGCCCGAAGGGTTGTCTCCCTAACTCGTAGGTCGAAATGAGAACGATATTCACTGCCATACCAGTATAGCCGCGCGGCGCTCGGATTCAATTTCGGTTATGATAGGGAGCTACGAATCACAGCGAGGGGACTGTCAGAATGGCCATCAACGCGGGCAATTCTTTCCGCACACGCGACAAACTGAACGTTGGCGCTCAGACCTTCGATATTCACCGCCTCGAGTTCCTTGAAAAGCAGAGCGTCGCCGACCTGGCAAAGCTACCCTTTTCACTGCGCATCCTTCTGGAGAATCTTCTGCGGTGCGAGGATGGCCGCTTCGTCCATGCAGAGGACATCCGCGCGCTTGCAAACTGGCGTCCCGGTGCGCCGGAAAAAGAGATCGCTTTCATGCCCGCGCGCGTCCTGCTGCAGGACTTCACAGGGGTACCCGCAATCGTCGATCTCGCCACCATGCGCGAAGCGGTGCAGCGCATGGGCGGGAATCCGAAACGAATCAATCCGCTGTTCCCTGCCGAGCTGGTCATCGACCATTCCGTCCAGGTCGATAATTTTGGCAACGTCAACGCCTTTGGCCTGAATGCGGAGTTGGAGTTTCAGCGCAACGTGGAGCGCTATGCGTTCCTGCGCTGGGGGCAGACGGCGTTCCAGAATTTCAAAGTCGTTCCACCGGACACCGGCATCTGCCACCAAGTGAACCTGGAATACCTGGCGCGGGTCGTTTGCGCGATGCCCTACGGCAACAGGTTTGAGGCCTATCCCGATTCGGTCGTGGGCACGGATTCGCACACCACGATGGTCAATGCGCTGGGCGTTTTCGGCTGGGGCGTCGGCGGGATCGAAGCAGAAGCGGCCATGCTGGGCCAGCCCTCTTCGATGCTCATTCCGGAAGTCGTTGGTTTCCGTCTGCACGGGCGCTTAAGCGAAGGCGCAACCGCGACGGATCTGGTTTTGACCGTTACGGAAATGTTGCGCAAAAAAGGCGTCGTCGGAAAATTCGTGGAGTTCTACGGTTCGGGGCTGTCCACGCTGAGCGTTCCGGACCGCGCCACCATTGCCAACATGGCTCCTGAGTATGGCGCGACCATGGGGTTCTTCCCCGTTGATGCGGAGACACTTGCTTATCTGCAATTCACCGCGCGTTCGGCCGAACAGATCGCTCTTGTCGAAGCCTACTGCAAAGAGCAAATGCTCTTTCGCACCGATCAGACGGCCCCTCCACTGTTCAACGACATCCTTGAATTGGATCTGGGGACCGTCGAGCCTACTGTCGCTGGTCCCAAGCGTCCGCAGGATCGCGTCGCTCTGCGCCAAGCGAAGACTTCTTTCACGAAAGTTGTGGAAGGAACGCCCGCCAAGCACGTTGCCGTCCGAAACAACGGCGACTCGTTTGACCTTTCGAGCGGCGCCGTGGTCATTGCCGCCATCACCAGTTGCACCAACACTTCGAACCCGTCGCTCATGCTGGGCGCTGGACTGCTGGCGAAGAAGGCGGTCGAGCGCGGATTGCGCGTCAAGCCGTGGGTCAAGACCAGCCTTGCGCCCGGTTCGAAAGTGGTGACCGATTACCTGCTCGCCGCGGGGTTGACACCTTATTTGGAGAAATTGAACTTTCACCTTGTCGGCTATGGATGCACCACTTGCATCGGAAACAGCGGTCCGCTGGCGGACGCCATCGGCGCCGCCATCAAGGATAACAATCTGATTGCCGTCGCCGTGCTCAGCGGCAATCGCAACTTTGAGGGCCGCATTCACCCGCTGGTTCGCGCCAATTATCTGGCCTCGCCGCCGCTCGTCGTCGCTTACGCTCTTGCGGGGCGCATGGACCTTGACCTCACCACGGAACCGCTCGGCAACGACCCTGCGGGCAAACCGGTCTATCTGAGAGATATCTGGCCGACGCCGCAAGAAATCGAATCAACCGTTCGTTCTTCCGTTACTACGGCGCAATACAGCAAACAGTACAGCGAAGTGTTCGAAGGCGATGCACACTGGAAGTCCATGCCGATTCCCAAAGGCGATATCTACAAGTGGGATCCGAAATCGACTTACATCAAGCTGCCGCCGTTTTTCGAAAACATGCCGACGGCGCCTCCGGCGCTTGCGGACATTCACGGCGCCAAGGTGCTGGCCATTCTTGGCGACAGCGTCACCACCGATCACATTTCGCCGGCCGGATCTATTCCCGTGGATTCTCCCGCGGGGAAATACCTCATCGCCAACGGCGTGAAGCCGCATGAATTCAATTCCTACGGCGCGCGCCGCGGCAACCACGAGGTCATGATGCGCGGCACGTTTGGGAATATTCGGCTGCGCAACCAGCTTGCCCCTGGCACCGAAGGTGGCTGGACTCTTTATCTTCCGGATGGCGAAAAGATGCCGATCTACGACGCGGCGGTGAAATATCGCGAGGCTGGTGTGGCGCTAGTGGTCATCGCCGGAAAAGAATACGGCTCCGGCTCTTCGCGCGATTGGGCGGCAAAAGGCACGCGGCTGCTCGGCGTGCGCGCGGTCATCGCCGAAAGCTATGAACGCATCCACCGCAGCAACCTCGTCGGCATGGGCGTGCTGCCTCTTGAATTCAAGATGGGAGAAAACCGTGAATCACTTGGCTTGACGGGACACGAAATATTTGAGATCGAGGGGGTCGCGTCACTTGCGCCCAAAAAGCAGATCACGGTGCATGCTAAATCGGGAGATGGAAAGGTCAAGACCTTTTCCGTGATGGCGCGTGCGGATACGCCGGAGGAAGTTTCGTACTATCATCACGGCGGCATTCTGCAATACGTTTTGCGGCAGATGCTGTAGCGCCCGGCTATATGCGGGACACTCTGGAGATTAAGAAGATTTCGATTGCAGAGTCGAACTGCTCCTGATCCGCCAGAACAGAATAACACCAATGACGATCGACACCAGGCTGGCCGTCTGAGCATTCGAAAGGCCGAAGAACGATCGCGGGTTGATGCGGATGAATTCAATCAGGAATCGGGCCACGCCCGTCAGGATGAGGTAGCCGCAGAGGATTTCTCCCTTGGGCCGCGCGCCACTTATTGATTTCTTGCCCATGTGCCACAGGAACGCGGCGATGGCCATCCAAATGAAAAATTCATAAATGGGAGTCGGGTAAACGCGGCAGTCGGCCGGCCAGCCCCATTGCACACAGGTTTCGGTAGTGGGAACGACGCCGTCGGGAAAAGCCATCCCCCAGGGCCAGGACCACGATGTGGGCCTGCCGTAGTCGCCGTCCCCGGACAACAAGCAGCCGATGCGCCCGATGGCATAACCAACCGCCGCTGCCGGGGAACATAGGTCCATGAATTCAAGGGCCGGAATTCCAAAACGCCGCGCCAGAAACAGGAGCACCACAAAACCGGCAAGGAATCCGCCGAACCAGGCAAACCCAAACCGGCTGATCAGTATGGACGGATCGGCAATCAAATCTCGAGGGCTTTCCAAAACGTGATACAGACGTGCCCCAACCAAGCCGGCGAGTCCGGCGATGCCAATAATGAGAAACCCTTCGTCGTGATGGCTCGGCTTGCCGTCCCTCTTCTGGTAGCCGCTCTTCACGAATTGCTCGCGGCGGCGGTCAAAGTCGGCCTGCAAGAGATACGCGGCGGCCAACAGGCCGAGAGCAACCATGAGGCCAAAAGTCGGAATTGTTAGCGGCCCAAGATGGAGAAAAGGAATCATCGATAGAAAGAATCAGGCTCCCTTTAAAGTATACATGACGGCTGGGCGGCACTTGCGGGGACAGGGGTGGAAGAATGAAGAGCGAACCTTCGACATGGCGCTCGTCACTTTTATTCGTGGGAATCCGGGCAAACGCTAGTGGGTCATTACACGCGCAAGCAGTCCGCCCAAGACATCCTGCGGCAACGGATGACGTTTTTCATCAAATGGTCTGGTCCGACGCGAATGGCCCATCTGACCAGAGAACTTCTACAGTTGCGGTATCTCAGCAAGCACACTTCGACACTATGGCCGGTCTTCAGGATCGGATCTCCTGACGAAAGACTCAGGCATCTCTTGCTGTGCGGTATGCTTTTCCGCCGGCTTCAACCGCCCCGGCCACGTTGACCTTTACGTCGTCCACCTTATCTTGCGCGCGACGAGTCCATCGCTTTCCCGTGGATGCCGCATCATTTAGACCCTTTTTCAAAGTGCCGCTGAGGTAGTCACGCGTTTCCTCTCCCGAGGACGGCGCAAAAAGCAATGCAAGAAGCGCACCTACTCCAGCGCCCACGGCAAGTGTAGCGAACTTGTTTGACCAATTATTCTGACTCATAGCATCCCTCCTCTAGGGCTGATTTCTTGAGCGCTGTGTCCTCGATAGGTTTCTAAATACTGCTTTGGCGTGCTCCATCAATCTCCAAACGGCCGCCTATGCGGCCGCCTGGATAGAAATCTATTTCCCGAGGACTTTCTCCACCTGGCCGATTTTCTTCTGGACCTTCCCGGCTATCTTTTCGGCTGTGCCTTCGCCTTCCAAGTCGGGATCGTTCGTCAGTTGGCCCACCTTTTCCTTAATCTTGCCTTTCACTTCGTGGGTGTGCCTGCGATTTCATTCTCAGTACTTGGCTTCATCTTGTCGCCTCCTCTGAAACGATTTGAATTCCGGCACTCGGATAAACGCCCTTCGGCTTCACCCACGCCAGAAAGCGCATGCTGCGAACATCTCGCGGTCCGCGAGCACGCTTAACAGTTATCTATTCGCGATTGCATCTCTCCTCTTGACGCCAAGAAAGCGCTAGTTCCTGCGCCAGCGGGAAAATCCCCAGCCCCCACCGCCGAGCAAAAACAAAACGAGAAGAACGATCAAAATAGTTTCCCTTGCATTTCTCCCAAGTCAGAGGAAATGGGTTAACTCGTCCGCAGATGAGCCACCTCAGTTCCCCCGCAGGCACCATCTTAAGGAAGACGAAGCCGGATATCTGTTCACATCAAGACACATATGGAAATTGTCTGCCTTTTTGTTGCGGCGAAAGTTGCTCCCGACGGGAACCACCTGTGCCCAATCATTGGAATCGGAAGATGCCAGGCTGATGCTCGGCGCTACAGCGAAGCGGAACGGGGGCGGCGATGGAGGATGGCGCCGAGAGCAAGCCAGATGCCCAGGGCAATCCATTCGGCGAGTGAAAAGTGCCCGGGGAACGCGGGCAGGACTTTCATCAGGAACAGCAGCAAGGAGACGGCAATCCCCAGCCCAGTCATGATCCGCATCGATGCTCGCTTCTCCACGATCCAGAACGACAGGCACGCGGCGAACCATCCCATGGCCGACGCCATCGAACCCACTTCCGTGACGGGAACGAGGAGCGCATCACCGAGAAGAAGACCGGCGAGGGTTCCTGCTGTGATTCCGAGAATGGCCACGGAAGGCGTCAGAAATTTTTCGTGAACTTCACCGAATGGCGGAGGAATGGTCCCGCGGCGGCCATAGGCGAATAACAATCGGCTGGACGCGACGAAGTTACCGTTGAAACATTGAAACAGCCCGAAGAGGGCCATGATTAGAATCAATCGGACGGGCCACTGCGCTCCCAGCGCTTGTTCAAACGCGATCGCGGTTGCGAATCGTTTTCCAATCAAGCCTTGCCAGGGCGCAACGTAGGCCACCGCCGCGACGGCGAGGACGTAGAAACCCGCACCCACGAGAAGTGCCATCATGATCGCGCGAAAAAATCCTGTCGAACAAAATCCCTGATGGGCTTCCTCCGCCACTTTAGGCACGGATTCGAATCCGGTCATGAAATACGGCACGATCTGGAGCGTAAGCAGGATTGATACGAAGGGAGTCGTGCGAAACGCCGGATGAAAATTGGCAGGAGTGCCTCGATCGGCGCTGATGCCCAAGAGGAGGACGAAGAGAAGGAGCACGATTCCCGTCGTCCAGTTTTGAAAACTGGCGCTCCAGCGGATGCCCCGGTAGTTCAGCACCGCAAGAAAACCCGTGAGTGCGACGCCCAGCGCCAGACGCGGCAGGAAGACGGGCTGTCCCGCCACTCGATACAATTCGAACGAATCGAGCGATGGAAAGATGTACGCCGCAAGCTTGCCGACGGCCACCGCTTCCCACGGGCACACGATGAAATACGCAAGCAGCATCATCCACCCGGTGAAATAACTGACGACCGGCGGAAAAACCTGAGCGGTGTAGGCGGCCTCACCGGCAGCGTCGGGAAGCCGCTGCACCCATTGGCCATAAACATAGCCGACGGGCAGCAGCAGAACTCCCCCGAGAGCAAATCCCAGAATCGCGCCGAGCGGCCCGCTGCGTCCTAGCCAGTCGTCCATCAGGACTAGCCATCCGGCCCCCACCATCGTGCCAAATGCGAGCGCGAAGTAATCGGCGAGGCGGAGTTTGCGCGCGAGTGTGTTCATGGCTCCGGGTTGCGCCCGATTCTATACGGCTTCTTCGTTTGCGCCATCAGTTTTGACGCGCCTTTAACCTACCGCTAACAAATCCAGCTTAGAACTTTACCTGCAGGTAAACGGGCTGCGACGCCTTCGAGTCCGCGCCTCCCAGTGAGTGCGTCCGTCCCCTGTGTTTGCATTCGTGGTTCAAGACTGAGAATTCCAAGGAGAAACTTCCCATGCATCATCGCCTTACTAGAGCTGTGGCGGTTGTGGCCGCTTCGGCCATGACGCTCTTGCCCGTATACCCAGCATCCGCGCAAAGCCAAGACGGTTCCTCGACGAAGACTCCAATCAAGCATGTCGTAGTCATTTTTCAGGAAAACGTTTCGTTCGACCATTATTTCGGCACCTATCCTCACGCCAAGGAAAATAATGACGGCACAAAATATTTTGCCGGCGCGAAAAACGATACGCCGGGCGTAAATACACTCGAGAGCGCGGGACTCCTCACCAACAACCCCAATGGAGTGAATCCATTCCGAATCGATCGCAGCGTCCCGAATACCTGCGACCAGGACCACGCTTACGGAGATGAACAGTTTGCTTTTCACGGCGGGCTGATGGACCGCTTTACCGGCACGCTGCCCAACGGGCGTCTCTTCAGCTGCAACGACAAAAACCTCGGGCCAAACAGCACGCTGGGCTACTACGACGGCAATACGGTAACCGCTCTGTGGAACTATGCACAGCACTTCGCGATGAGCGACAACTCCTTCAGCACGACCTTTGGGCCATCGACGCCGGGCCTTCTGAACCTGGTCGCGGGCAATACCTTTGAGGCCACAATAACGAATGGCCTTGGAGCGGGTGGAAATATTGCAGGGGCTGCGACGAGCGGGGCCGCGGTCGGTGACCCGGATCCCGCCGGGGATGTGTGTTCGAATCCGAAGCGCACCCAAATCACGATGTCCGGACAAAACGTCGGCGATCTGCTGAACCTAGCGGGCGTCACCTGGGGTTCGTTCATGGGTGGGTTCGCAAATTGCGCGGCAGTATCGACAGGAACGACGGGTCTAACGACAACCGACTACATTCCGCACCATGCGTTTTTTCAATACTGGCAATCCACGCTGAATGCCAAACACACACCGCGCACATCAGTAGCGATGATCGGCCACCAGGGCGATGCGGCGAACCACGAATACGACATCACAGACTTTTGGGATGCCGTCAAAGCCCATAACATTCCGGCGGTGAGCTTCCTGAAGGCGCGCGCGATCCAGGACGGCCATGCGGGCTACTCCAATCCCTTGGACGAACAGATCTTCCTCGTGAACACCATCAACGCGCTGGAACAGGCCGACGAGTGGAAGGAAACCGCGATAATCCTCTTGTACGACGACTCGGACGGCTGGTACGACCATGTGATGGGTCCGATCGCGAACCAGTCCAACGTGACCGATGACCAGCTCCTCGGGCCAGGCAACTGCGGAACACCGAAGGCGGTGGACACGAAAGGAATAATCCAGAACGGCCGCTGTGGTTATGGTCCGCGGCAGCCGCTGCTGGTGATCTCTCCCTTCGCACGGAAGAATTACGTGGATCATCGCGTGACCGACCAAGCGTCTGTCCTTCGTTTCATCGAGGACAATTGGAGCCTCGGCCGGATCGGCAATGGTTCCGCGGACGCGATTGCGGGCATGCTGAACGCGATGTTCGATTTTGGCGATGCCGGGCACAATCACAAGCTGTTCCTGGATCCGGTAACCGGACAAATCCTGACCTCAGACGTCGAATAAGTTCGGACCGGACCCCCGTTTTCTTTTGGAGGGTCCCGGTTCTTCTAAAACTGCCGCGCGCGAGAAGCCCGTTCTGCTTGTGCAACAGAGCGGGCTTTTCATTTCATCGCCGGCATGGTTGTGGCCGGCTGTTTGTCACCGCGCGCCCCTGTTTCCCCACCGCACATTGAGTCTGCGCAGCATAGTGCCGACACAAAGAATCCCGCTTGGACTTGAAAGATGGGCTGGGTCTCAGTACAAGTCAGGCCGGGGTTCATCAAGTTTCAGCTTAGTTGTAACGGTACAGCAACAATGCTCGGCTACGGTACCCTCGTTCGAGCTAGGGCTGAATGGGCAATAGAGGCCGGCCGACACTTTTGTCCCCGAGAAAATAAGGATAGGTGATTTGCATGATACGAAAGATTGCTGCTGTGGGTCTGTCCACGGCATTGCTGGCGGCACCTATGTTCGCTAATGAAGGCGCCGTTCCGAAAGACGTTCCTCGTCTGGACCACGTCTTTGTGATCGTGATGGAGAACCACGGCTATAGCCAGATCATTGGCAACCCGGACACGCCATTTGCCAACTCGTATGCGAATTCTGCCAACACCGCAACAAGTTACTTCGCCGTCGCTCATCCCAGCTTGACCAACTATCTGGAAGTGGTCGGCGGTTCAAACTTCGGCGTGCAAAGCGATAATAATCCGGATTGGCACAACGCCAGGTGTACCACCAACCTTGCCTCCGCCACCGCCAATACGGATAATCCCGCGAGCCCGGACGTCTGCCCCATCTACGGTACCGGAACCGATGCGGCGACACCTGCAATCGATTGCACAAACGAAACCACCTGCGCGCCGGGCAGCAACGCCGGCGAAAATAATATCGATGGGGTTAAGTCCATCGAGGCTGCGAAAAACATTAGTGGAAAGACCATCGCCGATCAGCTGGTCGCTGCAAGCTTGACTTGGAAGACCTATCAGGAAAGCTTGCCGCTCACCGGGGCCGATGGCGTGAATTTCGCCGATGGCTTCTTCACTGACGGCAGCAATATTCCCGGGGCCATCAAGGGCGAGAAACAGACCTTGATCAAGTTATACGCCGCGAAGCATAACCCGTTCGTTTATTTTCAAAGCGTGCAGGAAGGGCGGAACTCCGAACTCAGCCTGAAGCAGGTGGTTGGCTTTGAAGGCAGCCATGGTTTGTTCGAAGATCTCAGCTCCGGTCATGTACCGAACTTCTCGTTCATTGCGCCCAATCAATGCAAAGATCAGCACGGACGCGGAAACGCGGGCCCGCAGTGCGACTACGACCCGGATAACAATGGAACACAGGTCGGGCTGAACCCCGCCCTGATGTATCTGGGCGACCTGGCCTTGCGGAACATCGTGAAGGCGATTCATAGCTCTCCCGTTTGGCAGGACGGCCGCAATGCCATCGTGGTTCTCTGGGACGAAAACGACTACAGCGTGGCGCCGACCACCAATCAGGTTCTGTTGATCGTGGATACCAATTACGGCGTGCACGGCGTGAAAGACGGAAGCTTCTACACGCACTTCTCGCTGCTGAAGTCCATCGAGGGCGCCTTCCGGCTGCCTTGCTTGAACCACGCTTGCGATGCCAACACCAAGGCGATCTCCAGCCTCTTCCTCGGCGGAGAAAACGACGACCACTAAGAACACTGAAACAGGAACGGACAGGCTCGCCCCCGCAAATGGCAGGGCGAGCCTGTTTGCTTTTCGAAAGCAACGGCCCTGTCCCCTCCGGACGAGACAACCCCGCACTCCGATTCTTCATCTGTTCATTGATCCTCCTCGGTGCAAGGAGAGATTCTGGTGACTTGTTTCAAGACCGCGGTTTGCCTCGGGGCGCTTCTGCTGTCCGCAACGCCTGTCTTGCCGCGGATACACGGCCTGCCAGCCGAAACACCTCGTGAGCCTATCAGAGCAAGCGACGCTCCCATCCTCGAAGAGCTTCGCTTCACGGGATTACGACACATCGCGCCCGCGGCAGTTGCCGCCCAGTTGAAATCCCGCCAAGGCGAGCCTTTCGACGCTACGAAAATTGACAAAGATCTCCGCGCCCTCGCGACGCTAGGGTGGTTCGAATCCATTCAAGTGGAAGAAGTGTCGTCAACTCTCCCGCCTCCTCAAGCGCTCGAAAACCAGAAACACATAGCTCTTATTTTTCATCTGGAGGAGCGGCCGTTTCTTTCCAAAGTGGAATATTCGGGTTCTCGCCTGCTCTCGCAGAAACAGATCGATAAGATGCTCGAAGACAAAAAGCTCGCACCTGGCTTTGGAAAACCAGCCGATCCCGCGGCACTTCAACGGATTGCCTTCGCGATTCGCTCCGGTCTGAATGAACTGGGCCACCCGGAAGCGAGCGTTAATATCAAGCGGGAGGAAGCGAAGAACGCGACGGTATCCGTCCGATTCGAAATCAACGATGGCCCTCATCTGCGAGTACGGCAGTTGAACTTCGTCGGCGACCCTCAACTCTCTTCTAAAATATTGCGCGGGCAAATGCGCAACATCGCGCCCGGGAAGCCGCTCGCTTCGTTGCGGGGCAAGGACGCATACACTCGGGAAGCCTTTGAAGAAGACCGCGAGCGAATCCTCACGTATTATCAAAACCACGGATATCCGGAGGCGCGCATCGGAAATCCACGAGTCGAGCGGACCAAGGAATCATCGCGCCGCTTGTTTCCCTGGCCGCACGGCGTAACGCAAACGGGGCTTTCCGTTTCTATTCCCGTCCAAGCGGGACATTTCTATCGCTTCGAGTCCATCGCGGCCAGCCCCGCCCTTCGGCAAACCGCGGAAAAGCGCGCTGGTAAGCCGGTAGCGATTCTCACTGCAGAAGAGGGCCAGCCGTATTCCTCGCAAGTCATCGAGAATCTGCGGCGCTCCTGGCTGGCCCGCGTTCAGCCGCAGAATCCGAAAGACATTGCATTGTCCTTTCCTGCCGTCGAAGCCATGCCAGTCTTTGACGTGGACAAGCAAACGGTGCACGTCACGTTTGATTTGAGCGAATCTCAACCCTACGTGGTGCGGCGAATCGAATTCCAGGGACTGCACAAGTTCAGCGACCGCTACTTGCGGCGCCGAATTCCCTTGCGGGAAGGACAGCCCGTAAATGATCGTGCCCTGGAAGCGGGGCTCGCGCGGCTCGCGCGGACCGGCTACTTCAAACCGATTCGCAAAGAAGACATTCACGTGCAAATGGATGACGTGACGCACACCGCCAACGTCTCCCTCCAAGTGAAGGAGATCGGTCAACAACGCGCTTCGTTGGTCGGCGGAATCGGCCAGTTCGGATCTACACTCGGCATCATCTACACCGTCTTCGATCTTCTGAGCCGGGAAGAGCTCATTTCGGCACAGCTTGAGGGAGGCCCGGAGAGCCTGCAGATCGTGCTCGGATTGGCAAAGGAGGGAATCTTCGGCACGCGAGCCTCGCTGGCTTTCTCGGTGTTTAATAATGTTATTCGGCCACGGTTCGCGAGCAGCACCAAAGGTCCGTTTTTCAACTCGCGCACCACAGGGATCAGTATTCCCTGGACTTACCCCTTGAGCAACACCGATTCGCTCGGCATCACCTACACTCTCTCGCGCACAACAACGTCGTATCCGCTCAGCTCCGCCGTGAACGTGCCCGGCGTGACGGTCGGGGACGTTCAATCGAAGATTTCCAGCCGCTCACTGGGGGTCGGCTGGGCCCGCGACACCGGAAATGAGCGCGTGCTGTTTTCGAATTCCGTTTCCGGAGGATGGCTCGGCGGTGGCGAGAACATGGTCCGCACCTCGGCCGAATATAGCCGCATTTTCCGCGACCCGTTTTTCACACCCAAGGGCGCTTGGGCTTTTCGAACGACGTTCAGCGGCGCTGGCAGCTATCGCGGCGACATGCCAATTTATGCGCAGCTCTTCTCAGCCGATGAACTTGTGCGCGGACTTCGCCCCGGTGAGCTCGGCCCCTACGCGGTAACAGCAAGTACCGCGGCGAACGGCGCGACGATCTATTCCGCTTCGCCTGCGGGCGCAAATCTTCTCACCGCCGCCAACGTCGAGTACCGCTTCCCTCTGGGTGGCGGAACAGAAGCCGCTGCCTTCTTCGACCTCGGCTCCGGGTTGCTGCTCCCCAACTGGCTGGGCCCCACCAAGCCGCTCCTTCTTGGCGCAACAAATGGCGTGCTTCACGGCTCCATCGGATTAGAGCTTCGTTGGACCGTGCCCGGCGTCCACGTTCCCATTCGCGCTTATTACGCGCTGAATATTCTGCGTTTAAACCGCTTCCTTTCCCTCTCGGACAAATCTCTCTTCCACGCCAACAACCGCTTCTCTGCCTTCGGATGGGGACTTGGCTCGCTGTTCTGAGCGCCGCGTCTGTACTACACTTCCGAAACCATGAAACACGACAAGCTCGTCAAGGAGGCCTCGCGCTTGGCAGAACCTTTTTGCATTACGAAGGGCGAGAAGTTTCGACTGAAGGACTGGGACCCCGCCGCCACGACCGGCGTCAAAAACAAGCAGCACGCGCAAAACATACTCGATGCCCGCGAAGGCGTGCTCAGCCGCCTGCAGGAGAAACTCTACGCGCAAGACCGCAGGGCGGTTTTGGTCGTCCTCCAGGGTCTGGACGCCGCCGGAAAGGATGGCGTGGTCAAGCACGTTATGTCCGGCGTAAATCCGCAGGGATGCGACGTTCACGCCTTCAAGACACCGAGCAATGAAGAGTTGAACCACGATTACCTCTGGCGCTCGCATAAGTGCATTCCTGAACGCGGCAAGATCGGCATTTTCAATCGCTCCTACTACGAAGAAGTATTGATCGTGCGCGTCCACCCCACCGTGCTAAGAGCGGAGAAGTTGCCCGACGAACAGATTACGAAGCATATCTGGGAACAGCGCCACGAGGACATCAACGCGTTCGAAGAGTACTTGACTCGAAATGGAGTGGTGATTCGAAAATTCTTCCTGCACATTTCGAAGGAAGAGCAGAAGAAGCGGTTCCTCGAGCGGCTGGAAGATCCGAAGAAGAACTGGAAGTTCTCCATGGCCGACGTCAACGAACGAGGCTTCTGGAAGGATTACCAGGAAGCTTACGAGGAGATGATCCAGAATACGGCGACGAAGCACGCGCCGTGGTTCGTGGTTCCTGCGGACAACAAGTGGTTTACGCGGCTGATCGTGGCTTCCGCGATTATCCAGGCGCTCGACGAACTCCATCTTTCCTTCCCAGAGGTGGACAAAACCAAGAAGAAAGAGCTGGAAGCCGTGCGCCATTTCCTGCTCGCCCAGAAGGATTAGCCGCCACTCGCCCGCAATCTGCGAGGCGCAGTTCGCATTACGCTTCAAAATCAACTTCGAGCGGATCAATGAGCGGCATCAGCCATTGAAGCAGCTTCTGGTGAACAGGGTGCGCTCCGTAAGCGTCTAACGCGGACTGGTCGGCGAACTTCATCGCGCCTCCAAGCTCATACGCCTGCGAGCGGGGCGATACGTTCACACCAACCCAGGTCTCCAGCAGGCCCGGAATCTTCCCCTGCAACTCGCGAATTTCCGGGAGCGCGCGTACCTTCTGATCTTCGCGCACGCCCGGCTTACAGCGAAATGCAAAAGTATGAACGACCATGCCAGCATTGTAACCAAGGTGCACCAATTCGGATGTGTCCCTAGCAGTTCGACGTGTATCCATGAAGGCCCCTCGCTCCCCAAAAAAGCGAAGCTATCGAGCCCTGCTTTCGATGTGCAATTATTTCTCGACTCAGCCGGTTTGGGGAGAAAGGTTGGCAAGTTTCGAGGAAACGAAAACGTCTTCGCGCAGGGTGATCCCGCGAAGAGTGTCATTTACATTCAGGAAGGCGGTGTAAAGCTTACTGTTGTCAATGAGACCGGGAAAGAAGCCGTTGTGGCGATCCTTGGACCTGGCGATTTTTTCGGGGAAGGATGCCCTGCGGGCCAGTCCGTTTGCATGGCGACTGCGACCACAATTGCGTCTACCACCGTGCTCCTCATTGAGAAAGCCGAGATGATTCGCGCGCTCAGCGCGGAACACAAGTTCTCCGACCGCTTCATCGCTTATATGCTGGCGCGAAACGTACGAGTCGAGGAGGACCTGATTGACCAGCTCTTCAACTCCGGTGAGAAACGGCTGGCGCGCACTCTGCCGCTGCTCGCGCGGCATGGCGCGCGAGGCCAACCTCAAAAGGTGATTCCCAAAATATCGCAAGAGATGCTGGCGGAAATGATTGGCACAACGCGGTCCCGGGGTCAATTTTTTCATGAACAAATTCCAGAAACTGGGCTTCATCCAATACGACGGCGAGATCCACGTCAACAATTCCCAATTGAGTGTTGTCCTCCACGACTAATTTAACTTTCGCGCGGCGAAATGTGGCAGTGATTCGATCATCGCTCTATACCAGCGGGCGCCCTTTATCGGCATGTGCCCCAGCGCTATGAATGGCCGACCGGTGGTACACTGCGCGTATGGCTACCAAAAAGAAAACCAAGAAGAAGCGCACAAAGTCGAAGAGAGCTGCGGGCAAGAAGGCGGCGCCGATGAAGAAGTCGCTTAAGAAGAAGCTGGCTAAGAAGAGGGTAAATCCCAAGAAGAAGGCGGCGAAGAAGAAGGCATCTCCGAAAAACGCGGGCGCAACTAAGAAACAGGTTCGGGGGAAAAGCCAAATCGTGGATACGGTGGCATTCGCGCCGGTGGGGCTGGGAGCGCGGGCCGGCGGGCAATCAGGAGATTTGCAGGGATTGTCCAACGTCGAAGGTGCGGATTCGGAGAGCGTGGATGAGTTGCTCCAGGAAGGAAACGCGTTCGAGGCCGAAGTGGTAAAGGGCGTCGAAGACGCCGGGGACGCTGACGAGGGGGAAGTTCGCACGCATGAGGTGCCGCAGGACGATGTTCCTGGTGAGTATCGGGATAAAAAGTAGCGAATCATGCCGGTGCGGCAAGTTTTCAGTAAACGGCGCGTCGCCCCTCCTTTCCCCGCACTAAGAGAAGCGGCCGATCGCACCTGATAGCCTTTCGCCATCCGTCTTACGTGGCGAAGGTAGCCGGTTGGTTCCTCATCCAGCAATCCGAAGAGCGTAATGACCGCCGCATCAGCGCGGATCTCATCGGGAATGAGCCGCTTACCGGGCAGGATTTCGTGCTTACTCTTCGTTGAATTGGTTGCGTTTCTTGTAGGCCATCCAGGCGATGCCCAGGCAGATCAGCATGGGAGGAGCGACCAGAATCAGGATTCCACTCTTAAGCGCTGCAATCATGCGGGAACCCGCGCCCGCCGCCTGCGTATAGCAGAGCGCGCAGTTCTGAGCGTAAGCAAACGCCGGAACGGCCAGCGCCGCAATCAGGGCGGCCCCTCGGGCGGCGATTCGTGCAGCTTGGTTCATACGGCTCATTCCTTGTCCGCTAAGTGGAGAGTATCTCTCCCGCCCCGCGCGCCGTCAATAGCTTGGAGAAAGTGGGGGAAGCAGCGCCCCCCTCAGCCCGCTTCCCCTCGGCGCCTGCTCAGTGCGCGAACGGCCGCATGTGCAGCAGGCGGATGCTGTCCGACCAGATCATATTCATCATCAGCAGGACGAAGATCGTGGCCGGAATCAGCGAAAGAAACAAACTGCGCTTCTCCTGCGCCAGGTGCATGAAATACATCAAGCCCAGGGCCGCGCTGCAGATCGCCAGGAAGAGGAGAATGCGCACCAGCCCCGCCGTGGAGAAATTTTGATACGCGAGAAAAAATTCGATCGCCGCAATCGCCAGCAGCACAAAATACACCGGCAGATATTTCGCGATCACGTTTCCGGATTTTCCCGATGCAGCCATCGTTCGTCTCCTTTGCAGCCGACCGCGTCACCGCGCGATATTCGTCAGATAGACGAGCGGCACGACAAACATCCACACCAGGTCGACGAAATGCCAGTACAGCCCCGTCGTTTCCACGTGTCCCGGCGTCAAGCTCCCGCTGGAATACTTGCGCGCCACCACCCCCAGCGCCACCACCCCGCTGATCACATGCAGCAAGTGCAGCCCCGTAATGCTGAAGAAGGCCTGGCCGAAGAGCCCGGAGCTCAGCTTGATTCCTTCATCAAACAAACCGAACCACTCGCGGATATGCAGCCCCGCGAAAATGAGGCCCAACACCATTGTGGAGGCGAGGAAACGGAGAGCTTTGGGTTTGTCGCCGGCTTTGGAAGCGTCCACCGCGCCGAGCATCGTCAAGCTGCTGGTGATCAGCACGAAGGTCATGATCGCCACATTGATGATGCTCCCGGACTTGAACGGAGTCTGCCAATCCGGAGTCGCGACCCGAAGATACCCGTAGGCAAACAACATGGCCCCGAACGTAACCGCGTCGGAAATAATAAACAGCCACATCGTCAGCTTGCGCGAAGGAATCGAATAAGGCGATTCTTCCATCAGGGCGCCGCCGTGCCCGTGCATGGCCATTTCAGACTCGCTCACAGTCCCTCCCATTTCGAAACGCCTACAATTTCGTGCGCAAAACAAGCAGCAGATAGAGCCACAAAACTCCCATGAAATGCCAATACGTCGCGGTCGCTTCGAACGTACTCTTTCGAAACGCGGCGCGGCTCGCGGCAATTCGTCCCACCACCAAAGCAAGCGCGACGATTCCTGCAAGCACATGCAATCCGTGCATCGCGGTAAGGACGTAGTAGAACGAGCTATTGGGATTCGTCGCGAGGTAAAGGCCCTGCGCCGCGAGCTGCCGCCAGGCTTCGAATTGCCCGGCAACGAAAATGAATCCGAGCGCGAGGGTGGCCATGAGCCAACCCAAACCCATTCGAACGGCACGGGGTTCAAAGGGCGGAACGGCAGTGACCGCGCGACGCGCCATTTGCAGAGTGGCGCTGCTCAAGAGAAGCGCCAACGTATTTGCATAAAGTACGGGCGGCAGGGCGATGTGCGTCCAATCCGCCCCAGATCCCTGGCGGACAAATAGCGCGCTTGTGAAAGCCGCGAACGACATGGTGATCGCAAAGATGCCCACCCAGATGCCGCTTTGCAAAGCCCCTTCTGCTCCGGAGAGTACTTTGGCAACTCTGGCTGCGGGAAGCAGCGAGCCTCGCAAGGCGGGGGGCGGCGTTCGAACCGGCTGATAAATTGTGGATGACATTTTTTCCTGTTCGTTTTCTTAGAGGACAGGTGGCGGAAACTCTTTCGTCTCCGCCCCGCATCCTTTCCATCCGTTCAGCCGGCGGAAGGCTCCGGCGAATCCTGCATGATGTAGTCGCCCTTCGAACCCTTCACATCATATTGATAGGGGTCGTGATAAATGACGGGATGCTTGCCGCCAAAATTATTCCAGGGTGGAGGGGAAGGAATACTCCACTCGAGCGTGGTTCCGTTCCACGGGTTTTCCGGAGCAGGCGCGCCCTTATAACGGCTGTAAATCAGGTTGAAGATGAAGACGAGCTGCGCGGCGCCAGTGCCGAGAGCGGCTATCGTGATGAACTTGTGCAGCGGCATCAGCGGCCCCGTGAAATCATTCACGAACGCCGAATACCGCCGGATGTTGCCCACCAATCCGAGGTAATGGAACGGCATGAAAATGCAGTAGGTACCGATGAAGGTGAGCCAGAAATGTAGCTGGCCCAGAGTTTCGTTCATCATGCGGCCGGTCATTTTGCCGAACCAGAAGTACGTGCCGGCAAAGACACCGAAAATGGACGCGACGCCCATCACCATGTGGAAATGGCCGACCACGAAATACGTGGCGTGCAACACGATGTCGATGGAAGGCTGCGCCAGGAAAAAGCCGCTAACGCCGCCGCTAACAAACATAGAGATGAATCCGAGCGCAAAGAGCGATGCCGAGTTGATTCGAATGTTCGCGCCGTAGAGGCTGCCCAGCCAAATCAGGGTCATGATCGTCGCCGGAATCGTGATGGTGAGCGTGGGGAACGAAAAGAGCAGCGATGAGAATGGATTCATGCCACTCACAAACATGTGGTGTCCCCATACCATCCAGCTCAAGAAGCCGATGGACATCATCGAGTAGATGATGACGCGAGCGCTCAAGAGCGGTTTGCGCATGCTGTTAATCAGAATGTGCGAAACGATGCCCATCGAGGGCAAAATCGCAATGTAAACTTCAGGATGTCCGAAGAACCAGAACAGGTGCTGCCAGAGGAGCGGCGAACCTCCCGAGTGCGGCTGCAAGCGATCACTTACCACCAAGCCGGAGGGAATGAAGAAGCTGGTCCCAGCGGTGCGATCCAGAATCAAGAGTATGCAAGCAGGAAGGAGCACGGCGAACGCCAGCAGTGCGATGCACGAAGTGATGAACCAGGCCCAGGTGCAAATCGGCATGCGCATGAGGGTCATGCCCTTTGCGCGCAGGTCGAGGGTTGTGGAGATAAAGTTGAGCGCTCCAAGCAAGGACCCAATGCAAAAAATGGCGATCGAAATCGCCCAAAGGTTCATCCCCCAGCCCATACCAGGCCCGGCGTCCTTGCCGACCGCACTCAAAGGAGCATACGAGGTCCAGCCGGAGATCGGCGGACCGTCGGGAATGACGAACGCAAGGATCAGCACCAGAAACGCGACGAGCGTCGTCCAGAACGACATCATATTGAAGCGCGGGAAAGCCATATCTTCCGCGCCGATCTGGATCGGGAGAAAGTAATTGCCGAACGCGGCGAAGGGGGCGTTGGTGAGCACGAAGAAAACCATCAGCGTGCCATGCATCGTGAGCAGCGAGAGGTAGTATTCCGGCGTGATGATGCCGCCCGGAGCGCCGGCTTTCGAAAGCAGTTCCAGGCCGGGAATTCGCGCTGTTGGCCAAACGAGATGGAAACGCATCAGCCAGGAAAGGACCATCCCCATGCAAACAGCCAGGAGACCAAGGGCATAGTATTGTTTGCCGATCACTTTGTGATCGAGGCTGAAGACGTACTTCCGGAGAAATCCTTCCGGCGGTGCATGAACGTGTGCCTGCTGGGCTGACGCATCTTCCATCTGCTCTCCTCGATCGGGGAACGCCGCGAACCGGCAGCGAAGGATCACACGCCGGACCGCGGGCTGGGATTACGAGTTCACAGCTCGGACGCCTTTTGTTTCATCCACTTTTCGAAATCGTCCTGGGCCATCACGTTCAGATACGCTTTCATGTTGTAGTGGCCCAGGCCGCAAAGCTGGGTGCAAACAATTTCATACCTTCCGATTTTGGTGGCCGTGAAGTGCACCGAGAGATCAAGCCCCGGCACAAAATCCTGCTGAATGCGGAGTTCCCGCACGTAGAAGGAATGACCCACATCCTTGGCGTGCATCAGAAGGTGGACTTCGCGGTTTACAGGTATGGCCAGTTCGCCGGAAACGATGTCGTCGCGCGACTCGATATCGTTGGCCGGATCGAGTCCGAAAAAGTTCTGATTCCCTTCGTCGATCTTATCCGGATGGATAGCGCCGAATTTCCCGTCGACACCGGCATAGCGGAAATAAAAAGCGAACTGGCCGGCCTGCGACTGGATTTGCAGAGCATCCGGCCTGGGCGGCGTGAAATAGACATTGGCCCAGGCTTTCTGTCCCAATACTCCAAGCGCAAAAACTTCCGCACCGACGATAATGAAAGCGACGGTCACCACCAGCTTAGCGCCGCCGGGAAGGTGTGTCAGCTTTGCTCCCTCCTTGCGCTGGGCAAACTTAAAGACAAAAAAGGCCAGAACCAGCTGGGCGCCGAGGAAAGAGAATCCCGCTTCCTTCATCGTGTCTGACAACTGGTCATCGATCGCATGCCCGTGCGTGGAGATGTCTTCCGGCATAACGTACATGCGCATCGCAATCGGATAGGCGGATGCCAACGCGATGAGCACCAGAACAACCGCAAACACCTTACCCATGACACCTCACTTTGACTTCGAGTTCGCTCTACTTTATTCGTTCGATTTGCCAGCAAACGTGTCCTGGCAGGACTCATGCCTGTCGTCGCGAAATAGGCTCAGTAGGGCCTGGACTTGAAGACGAAGTTTACGCTTTTCGTTTCGCTACCGGTGAGGGTCACTTCTTGCGTCTGCTCGCCGTAGGACTCGTGGTAAGCGGTGACTGTATACTTGCCCGCGGGCAAATTGGGGAGCTTGAAGCCACCATCTTCTCCGGAAATGGCATAGTGGGAGTTCTTCAGCACCGCGAAAGTGCCGTGCATCCACGGATGAACGTTACACTTCACGGGAATGAATTCCGTCTTGTCGTACTTGTCGACTATGGGAGGTGTTCCCGGGGGCTGCGATTTGTTCCATTCGCGGTTGATCTTGGCGAGCGGGTGGATGTTATGCGAGGTTTGATCTTCATTCAAAATTTCGAGTGGCTGGTTCACTTGAAACGCAAGGACATGCGGCAAATAGCGGCAGCCTTTTTGCGTTAATACCGCAGGTTGCGACGGGGGCGGTTCATCCGGCACACCGGCCGAAATATAAACCACCACGTTGACGAGCGCGTTGCCCGGGCCCGTGACCACCGTTTCGGTCGTGGGCGGCGTTGCGTACTGCTTGGCGCAGCTGGGCTCCTTCGACATGTCGATCGGTTTCTGCTTCGCCGGCGTCCCTTCGTAAGTCACGTTGCCGCTCACCGTGCCGCCCCCCGGTACTGCGGACGTCATAGTGACCGCGGCGAGAATGGCGACTCCCGTTATAAAAGCCTGCTTGGTTCGCATCCTCTTACCCCTCCTGAAATTCTTTTTATTCCGAAATTATTGTCTGATACCGAACCCCGTCGGTTTCCCGACGATCTTCTGCGCGTTGACGATTTCGGCGCCATCTTTGGAAGTCAGTCAAAGGATTAGCTCCGGACTCTTGTACGTTACCTGCAGCGTGCACAGGTAATGCACGAGGTCCCAAGCTTCTTCCGTTTTGATGATGCAGGCGCACAAAAAGATAGGCTTTGTTGGCATCTCCTGGCTCCACCGAAATCGCGTTTCCCCACCCCCAAGCTATTGCTTGATGCCGGAGCCGGTCGGGGTCCCGCTAACTTTCTGTGCTTTGACGAATTCAGCTCCCTCTTTGGTGCTCATCCAGAGAGCGAGTTCCGGACTCTTGTGGGTGACCTGCAGCGTGCGCAGGTAATGCACCAAGTCCCAAGCGTCTTCCGGCTTGATGACGTCGGCAAACGAAGGCATCGGCGTGCCGTCGAGGCCGGTCATGAAAATCTTATAGAGATCATGGTTGGTCGTGCCGCACTTGAAGCGGGAGCCCTCGGCAAAATTGTACGGTCGTATCGGTTGATCGTTGCTGTCCGTAAGCGTGGAAGCGGAGGGACCATCGCCGCGGCCTTCGGCGCCATGGCACTTCCAGCATTCCAGCTTGGTGAAGAGTTCTTTTCCGTGCTTGACGCTATCCAAGGTGAGCGCGGGCTCGGCGGGAACATTGATGATATCGCCGGGCTTGTCGGTCTTCCAGCGCGGCGAGAAGGTTTTGATGAAAGCAACCATGTCCGCCCGCTGCTGTTTGGTGAGGGAGATCCATGCGGGCATGTTTGAGTTGTTGAATCCGCGCCCCACGGAGTTGTAGAGATCTTCGTCCGTGGGCAGAGTGCCTGTAGGAGTGGACCGGCACTTGAACGTCGCCGCGACGAAGTTCCGCGGCAAAATATTCAGGTATGGCCCGTTTTCTCCGTTGCCGTCGCCCCGGAAACCGTGGCAACCCCAGCAAAAGCGGAAATACAGTTGCCTCCCCGCATCGGAGCGTCCCGTGACCTTCCCGACGTGAATCTCGCCTTGTTGAGCTGTCGCAAGATATGGCAGAGCAAACAGCGCTGCCGCAAGAAATATCAACCGCATAGATTTATTTGCGCGCATCGTTGTCCACCATCCTCAGAAGATAAAATCAAAGCCCAGGAACACGCTGCTGCTGGTTAGGTCCCTGGAGAGCAGGGGCGAGACGCCTCGCTGCCTCACCCAGGAATATTCGTTGTGAAACGCAAACCCAGCCCGGCTGGAGATAAAGGGGTAATACCGGTAAGCAAACGTTAGTGCGTCAATGTCGCCAAAGTTTGAAGACGGCACGCTCACGCCCGGCAGGAAGCCGTTTGCACCATCAATGGGCAGGGCTTGGCGCGACATGCGAATCAGCTCGTAGCGATTGATGAGGATGAATTGGGGATTGACCGTGTAGTGCGTCTCGATCAACCCGCCGTTCCAGATCGGGCTACGGGCTCCCGCAGGCAAGGGATCGAAGGAGGGAGTTCCAGTGCCCAGAAATGCGTTGTCGCTCGCGTGGATATACAAGGTCGCGAAGTCCAGTTTCTTGATGTACCACAGGCCATAAAAGCCCGCACGGTAGAAGGACTTCTGGCCAAAGCCGTCCACACCGAGCGCCCCCCCAGCGAGATAGGTGGGAGCACGACCGATATAGCCAAAAACGCCTACGCGCTGAAGGCCCAGGCTCCCCGCTTCAAAGGCCTGGCTGAAGGTGAGGAAGGTGTCGTAGCCATGGCCATTGGGCAGGCCGACGTTGCCGTCATTGCTGGAGAGCAAAGCTGCGGAGTAACGCGTGTAATCGTTTTTCGAATGGCCGGAGAGTTCCGCGCCAAGTTGGTTGTCCCCAAGCCCAAAAATGAACGGGGCAGCGAACATGGCAGGAATCTCGGTGGCCGGTTGGAAGTGGTAATTCCGATATAAACCGCCGTTCCTTGAGAGCGTGAGAATGCGTTTTTCGGAAATAATATTATCCAGCTCGAATTTTCCGACCTTTACGTTGACCCAGCCGGAGTTGAAGAGATTGCTGAAGCGGACGTTTGCCGATTCGAAATGGAAGGCTCCGGTGTTATCCGCCGAGGGCACAAGCAGAAAGCTGATGTTCTTCGCGAGCGTTCCGGCGGTGAGAATGTCCATCCCCGACAGATCGAACCCGTGGGTTGTCAACTGTCCTTCCGTAGGAGTATTCCCGGTCCCGGGATTGGCGATGTCCGCGCGGTCGAAGCTCTCGCGGTGCCAATTCGGAGTCATGCGCAGCGCAATCGGCCAGTAGGCCGGTTGTTGGAAAATGGGGGCGTCGCGGTCGTTCCCGAGCTGGTAACCGTTGTCCTTGAACATCTGGCCAAAGTTGTTCAGCTTGGGCCATGCTTCGTGACAGGCCGAACAGGGCATGCCGTACTTCCGCGCAAAAGCAGGAATCGCATAAACCTTGCCTGCCGGGATTGGTAGTGCGGAAGCGACACGGCTGTCAATCAATAGGAATGCAAGAACCAGGAAACCACAGATAAGCGAGGATGCAAGCCACGACATCCTGCGCGTCATCGACGACGAAGCCCCATGGAACATACCACCTCCTCTGCTGGACGAAGAGAAGCAGCCAGACAGCAAAACGCTCGAACTTCGTGAAAGGGAAGAGGCGCGGGCAGACCTGCCCTGGCGGCGGCACCGGACAATCCGGTATCGTCCCAAAACCGAAAAAGAGGCTTTGAACAACACGCCCATTGAGAACCGCTCCCTTTTCTCCGTCAAGAAAAGAGCGCCAAATCCTCAAATCCCTGAACCGGGCGGATGCTACTCCCTCAAAAATTCGAATGCAAGGGTTTTCTTATTCTTACGAAAAGAATTGTTCATATATGGTTCTGGTACCTGGTCTTTGTCTATAATCGAGGCCTTCTTGCCATGTTGGCACTGCAAATCAATTCCAGAACCTCCGGAGATAGCCGCGATTGGCGGAATTGTCCCAAATTCTCTCTTTGGAATTGCTGGGTCCGAGGTGCGAATAATGACCGAGATGTTGGATTTGACCGGGGTGTGCAGATAAGAGTAGGAAAAAGTGCTACTCTCGCGGAACGGCGTAGCAACGAAGTTTGCTCTGCCGCAAAGTCTAAAGAGAAATCCCGAGAGAGAATTCTAGGGGAGTGGATTTGAAACTGCCTGGGATTAAGTTGAAGAGCGGGAACCGCAACGATGGATATTGGGGGATTTTCGTTTGTTATTTTGTATTTGCGTGCCTAGCGGCAGTGCCCTCCCGTGCCAACCGCCCACCTCGCGATCAAACTCCAAGTCCTGGTTTCTCCGGTGAACTTGCGGGCTCTCCCACTGATGTCACTCAAGCGCTCAATGAAGTCCTGGAGGACCAGATCATTCACGGAACTCATGTTTTCGACAAGGAACCGACGCTGACTGGCGCCACGGTGGTG
>Ga0137409_10000838_pt1 | contig 33685 bp, 32 predicted proteins | sample CZODoug1_16funga_FD_122059 | JGI IMG/M metagenome (GOLD analysis project Ga0137409, IMG submission 122059) | Vadose zone soil fungal communities from Angelo Coast Range Reserve, California, USA - CZODoug1_16fungal (Hybrid Assembly) | ecosystem: Environmental > Terrestrial > Soil > Vadose zone... | reverse complement strand
CAACACGTCGGTCGGCGACGGTCTGGAGATGGCCCGCAACCAGCTGAACGCCTTGCCGGCCGGGAGTTACGACCAAAAGGCGATCATCATGCTGACCGACGGCTTGGAGAACACGCCGAAATTCATCGCCGATGTCGCGGGGCTGATCGACAACAAGACGTTCGCTGTCGGCCTGGGCAACGAATCGCAGGTCGACACTGCCGCCCTGACGGCACTCGCCGGCAGCACGGGCGGCTATCTCCTGCTCTCGGGCCTGCTGGCCGCCAGCCTCGACGACCAGTTCCGCATGAGGAAGTTCTTCCTGCAGATCCTGGCGAGCGTGACCAACACCAGCATCGTCAAGGACCCGGTCGGATACATCGGCCCCGGGACCAAGGTGCGCATCCCCTTCAAGCTGAACGAGGCGGACATCAACTGCCGGGTGGTGCTCCTGACCGACTTCCCGGTCGTCAGGCTCATGGTCGAATCGCCTGACGGCAAGGTGATCGACACAGGCAACGCCGCCTCGTTCGGCGTTACCTTCGACACGACAACGAACGTCCGCACGGCGAGATTCAATCTGCCTCTCGCCTTCCAGGCCACGAAGCTGCACGCCGGCACCTGGCACGCGGTGCTGGAGGTCGATCGCAACCTGCTGAATTCGACCGTCATCATCTGGATGGGCGAGTTCGGCCGCACGCCGAAGATCAACGCCAACAACGGCCGCGACCACTATCCGCGCGCCTGGAGCGCCATGATCGCCGGCGGCGGCATCCAGGGCGGCCGGATCATCGGCTCGACGGACAAGGACGGCGTCGAGGTCAAGGAGCGCCCGGTGACGGTCCCCGACCTCTTCGCGACGGTGTACTCGGCGGTGGGCGTCGACCCGAAGAAGAAGAACGTGTCGCCCCTGGGCCGGCCGATCGCGCTGTCGGACAACGGCGTGGCCGTCAAGGAACTGCTCGGCTAAAAAGGCAATCCTTCCACTAACAGGGTGGCGGGCCGGCACGGAGGGCCCGCCACCCTGTTCTTTTTTTCATTTTGGGGAAAACCCGGACCCCAGCCCTCGGTTTGTCGACAATTTTCGTCACGCCCCGCGAAATTCGCTCACATTTGCAGGCACGCGACTTGCTGCACCACGCATCATCTCCGTGGCGTGCCGGCTGGGCTGCGGCGGCGTAGATCTGAGTTTTATTTTCAGATCCCGAACCTGAGCGCCGTGTGTAGCGGCCCAGCCGGCATCTGTTAATCCGGTGGACCGTATGGACGCCCTGGCGGTCCGACGCTTCCCCGCGAGCCCCCCGCTCGGCTGCGGCGCCCAGCTGGTGCTGGCCCTGCTCCTCGGAGGGGCGATGCTGGCGACCCTCCTCCTGACCCCCTTCCTGCCCTGCCCGGGAAATTGCGGCCCCTCCGAGCAGCTCCTGGGCTATACCCGGCTGCCCGGAGTGCGCCCCGAGGAAGCGGAACGCCTGCTGGCCTGGGGAAACTCCTTCCCGTGCTCCGCGTGCCGGATGCGGCGGCATGTGTCGCTGCTTCAGGCTCTCTTCACGGGGTGTGACTGAGCCCCATGAAGGTGGTCGCCGCGATCGTCCGGCAGATCCCCGGCCTGCTGCTGGCCGCCCTGCTGCTGATCGTGTTCTTCGCCGTCCCCCTCATGGCCTGTCCCCTGGGCTGCGGCGCTCCCCTGTTCTCCCGGTTCGAGCGCACGGGTCTCCCGGACCGCGTCCGGGTCCTCTGCCGGGGGATGGACTCTTCGTGGGGAGGCTCCCTGCGCTGCCCGGGGTGCCATCAGACCTGGACCCAGGCGTGGTATGGCAGACCGAAAGCCTTCTGGAGCGAGGACTAGGCGACCGAGAACACCTTCCGCCAGATTTCTCGGCCGATGCGGACCACGATGGCGAGCGGGTTGCCGGTTTCATGGAACACCGGAGCCGTCAGGGGGACGAAGGGCCCGTGGACCTTGCCCCCGACGACGAGGAACTGATCCTCCCCGTCCTGCGCGACATAGACCGGCGTCCGCCCGTCCGGCGCCAGCTGCAGCTGCTCGACGCCCGAATGCCACGCCCCGGGACGTCCGTCCGCAACGATCCGCACCTTGCCGTCCTGGCTCTCGGAGTACGCCATGCAGGCGCCGTCGGAGCTGATGACCAGGTGATTGGGCCGCGGGCCGCCCTTATAGAGCTCCTTCCCGTTGTGCACCAGCGTCGCCGTCTTCCCCTGCAGCAGCGCGTACGCCAGCCCCGCCTTCTCCCCCACCGCGATGCGGTACGCGTAGTCGCAGGGCTCGGACTCGGTCGTCCCGACGACGACGAACCCCTTGTCCCCTCGGCGCGCGGCATACGCCACCGTCTTGGCGTCGTGGCTGAACACCGGGGGGCCGACTTCGTCGTAGGCCGCGCCCGGCTGGTCGTTCACCGCGACCGCCCACTTCTGGTCGATGCCGACGCGCCCGATGAGCGTGCGGCTGTCTCCGCTGAACGCGGGCTTGACACAGCGGCTGAACGGGCGGCCGGGCGTCCGGTCGACGATATAGCGCTCGCCCTCCCGCTCGCTGGCGACGTAGGCCAGGCGGCGGCTGTCGGGGCTGAACACCAGGTCGCGCACATCGAGGGAGGACGGGCCGCGGTTCGCGTCGACGACCACCGCGCGTTCGATCTTGCCGGCATCGCCGACGATATAGGCGAGGCGGCCGCCGTCGGGACTCCAGCGCAGCTCGGCCACGTCGCCGTAGGGCCCGATCGGCTCGCCGCCCACGATGACGCCGTACTGGTCGGCGTCGTAGGCCATATACGCAAAGACGCCGCGGGCGCTGAAGCCGGCAGGCTCGACGGTCTGGAAGGCGGGGCCGGGCAGGTCGCCCAGGACGACGCGGGTCTTGGGATAGCTGTCGCCTTCCTCGCGGACGGTCTGGGTGTAGGCATAGCCGCTGCCGTCGGGGCTGACGTAGGGGCGTCCCGCGCCGAGCTGGGCCTTTTTCTCGTGGTTGACGACGATCCAGTGGACGTCCTCGGAGGCGATATAGGCCCACCGCCGGCCGTCGTCGCTGCAAGCGAAGGCGCCGACTTTGTCGTAGAGGGAGCCGCGATTCTCGTTGGCCATGGCGAGCTGTCGGAAGGCGGGCTCCGCGTCGGGGTCGTCCTCGGGCGGATCGAGCGGGACGGCGGCGCCGTAGAGGACGAGGTTGAGGGCGGGACTGACCAGCGGAGGGGTGTCCTGGAGGGTGAGCAGTCCCTCGAGGAGGGTGCTCAGGCGCTGCTCGGTGAACTCGACTCTGGCCGGCATCAGGCCGGATTATACCTTGGCACCCCTTCCCCGCTACGTATACTAGCTGGACCGCCGGCACATCTGCGGCGCAGCTTTGTCGGCACCTTAGGAGGTGGACACCCGTGAAGAAGACCCTGACGATGGCCGCGCTGTCCCTGCTGACCCTGGCCGCGACACCCGCCCCCGACTCCGACTGGAGCCAGTGGCGCGGGCCGAAGCGCGACGGCCTGTCGCCCGACACGGGCCTGCTCAAAGCCTGGCCCGCCGGCGGCCCGCCGCTCGTCTGGAAGACCACCGGCATCGGCGGCGGCTTCTCCAGCGTCTCCGTCCACGGCGACAAGCTCTTCACGATGGGCGAGTCCGGCAATGCCTTCCACGTGCTGGCGCTCAACGTCGCCGACGGCAAGATCCTCTGGAGCACGAAGGTCGCGGACATCCCCGAGAAGCCGTCCAAGGGCGAGCGCGATTACCCCGGCCCCCGCGCCACTCCCGCGACCGACGGCACCCTCGTCTTCGCCCTCGGACCCTATGGCGACCTGGTCTGCGTCGAAGCGGCGACCGGCAAGGAGAAGTGGCGCAAGAACTTCGAGAAGGACTTCGGCGGCCGCATGATGTCCGGATGGATGTACTCCGAGTCGCCGCTGCTGGACGGCGACCACGTCGTCTGCACCCCCGGCGGCTCGAAGGGCACCGTCATCGCGCTCGCGAAAGAGACCGGCGCCACCGTCTGGCAGAGCGCCGGGATGGGCGACGCGGCCGCCTACTCGTCCCTGGTCCCGGTCGAGATCGGCGGCAAAAAGCAGTACCTGATCCTGACCGCCGCGAACGTCGCCGGCATCCAGGCGAGCGACGGCAAGGTCCTCTGGAAGATCGACCGCAATGGCAAGACGGCGGTCATCCCCGACCCGGTCTATAAGGACGGCATCGTGTTCGTGGCCTCCGGCTACGGCGTCGGCTGCAACGCGTTCAAGGTCACGGCGACGGGCGACGAGTTCAAGGTCGAGGAGATCTACAACAGCACCAAGGTCATGAATCACCACGGCGGCCTGCTGCTGGTCGGCGATCATCTGTACGAGCTCGACGACCAGAACAAGCTCAAGTGCGTCGAGCTCAAGACCGGCAACATCGTCTGGGAGGACAAAAGCGTCGGCAAGGGCTCGATCGCCTACGCCGACGGCTACTTCGTCGTCCGCAGCGAGAAGGGCCCGGGGACCATCGCGCTCGTCGAGGCGAGCCCCACCGGCTATAAGGAGACGGGCCGCTTCGACCAGCCGGACCGCAGCAAGAAGAACTCGTGGGCGCACCCCGTCATCATCGGCGGGAAGCTCTATATCCGCGACATGGACGTGCTCCTCTGCTATGACGTGAAGGCGAAGTAGCCGCGCGATGCTGAAGATCGGCCCCCTTTCCGTCGGCCTGCCCGCCGTCCAGGCCGCGCTCTCGGGATACTCCGACCGCGCGATGCGCGTCGTCGCCCGCCGCTGGGGCGCCGAGCTCGCGATGGCCGAGGTCGTCCTCGACCAGCTCGTCCTCCTCAAGGGAAAGCTCCGCGACCGCATGCTCGAGATCGGCGCCGACGACCACCCCATCGGCGGCCAGCTCATGGGAGCCGAGCCCCCCCAGTTCGGCCGCGCCGCCGTCGAACTCGTCGATCACGGCTACGATCTGGTCGACATCAACTTCGGCTGCCCGGTCAGGAAGGTCCTGGGGCGCTGCCGCGGCGGCTACCTGCTGACGACGCCGCACGCCGCGCTCGACATCGTCAAGTCGGTGCTCGACCACGTGGGCGGCCGCCGCCCGGTCACGGTCAAGATGCGGCGCGGCTTCGACGACTCGGCCGAGAGCGAGGGCAATTTCTTCACGATCCTGGACGGCGCGTTCGACCTGGGCGTTGCCTCGGTCACGGTGCACGGCCGGACGGTGAAGCAGAAGTACATCGGGCCGTCGAACCGCGACTTCCTGGCCCGGGTGAAGCGGCACGCGGGCGACAAGGTGATCCTGGGGAGCGGCGACGTCTTCGCGCCCGAGGATGTGACCGCGATGATGGACGCGACGGGCGTGGACGGGGTCTGGATCGCGCGGGGCGCGATCGGCAACCCGTTCATCTTCCGCGAGGTGCGGGCGCGCCTCGACGGCGGTCCCCTCCCCGCGCCGCCGACGATTTCCGAGCAGCGCCAGGCGCTCCACGAGCATCTCCGTCTGACGGCCGAGGTCTACGGCGCGGAGCGCGCGGGCGTCGTCATGAGAAAGGTCTGCATCCGCTACGCCGGCCTGCACCCGCTCGACGAGCAGGTGCGTCGCGCGTTCATCGAGGCGCGGACGTCCGACGACGTCGAGGCCGCGCTGGCCCGCTGGTACGATCCCGAGACCGCCTGGCCCGAGGTGCGGCGCGTCGAGCGCGGCGCCGTCGCGGCCCTGGCCGAATAGGAGACGCCCATGCGCACGCTGCTCGCCGCCCTGCTGATCCCCCTGCTCCTGACGGCCGCCGCGCCCGAGGGCAGGAAGCTCGTCCTCATCGCCGGCAAGCAGAGTCACGGCCCGGGCGACCACGAGTTCCGGGCGGGCTCGATGCTCCTCCAGAAGTGCCTCGCGAAGACGCCCGGTCTCGAGGTCGTCGTGGTCCCGAACGGCTGGCCGACGGACCCGAAGGTCTTCGACGGCGCCACGGCCGTCGTCCTCTATGCCGACGGCGGCGGCGGCCACCCCTTCCTCCAGGCGGACCATCTCCAGGTGATCGGCGACCTCGCCAGGAAGGGCGTCGGCATCGGCGCGATGCACTACGGCGTCGAGATCCTCAAGGACAAAGGAGGACCGGAGCTCACCGAGTGGATCGGCGGGTACTACGAGAGCGCGTACTCGTGCAATCCGATGTGGTCGCCCGACTACCAGAAGTTCCCGGAGCATCCGGTCGCGCGCGGCGTCAAGCCGTTCAGCACGCAGGACGAGTGGTATATGTCGATCCGCTTCCGTCCCGGGATGAAGGACGTCACCTCCCTGCTGGTGGCCAAGCCCTCGGACCAGGTCCGCAAGGGCCCTTATGTCTATCCGAAAGGCCCGTACGAGCACGTCGTGGCGGCAAGCGGCCAGGACGAGACGATGATGTGGTGCACGGAGCGGGCCGACGGCGGCCGCGGCTTCGGCTTCACGGGCGGCCACCGCCACAAGAACTGGGGCAACGACAGCCAGCGCAAGATCGTGCTGAACGCGCTGGTCTGGCTGTGCAAGATCGACGTCCCCGAGGGCGGCGTGGAATCGTCCGTCACGGACGAGGACCTGGCGGCGAACCTGGACCCCAAGAAGAAGTAGCGCGCTCCGGGAATGAAAAGGGCTCCGACGTCGACCGGAGTCCGGAGCGATCGCGGCGTCGCCGCGCTCCACTCGCCAGGTCGCTGGATCCTGCCCGAAGGCCTCCCTGAATCCAGGAGAGCGTCCCCTCAAAACCACCCGACTTGTCCCGCGGCCCCGTTTCACCCGATGACCCATAATAAATACAGCCTTGGAGGCTCTATATTCGGGCAATGAACGCCGCCGGCGGAACCGCCCGGTATAATTAAAACGCCGTAAGTAGAAGGCGTGCCGACCGGGCATTAGGGAGGTTGGTGCGGTGATGTTGGCGCACTTTCGGCGCAGCCGCCCGGGGAGCGCCCCGTGCTGAAACGGGCGCAATGGCACGACCTGGCCCGGAAGCTCGACTGGGACTTCACCTACGTCGACCCGAAGGACGTCTTTCCCCAAGCCATCTCCGGCCGCCCTTGGCTCCCCCACTCCGAATGGAAGGACTGGGACGAGCCCTACCGCACGTCGTTCGCGGAATACGTCGCCACCCAGCATGCCAAAGAGGAGTCCGTCCAGTCGGTGCGGAAGGCCGTCGGCCGCGTCGAGGACTTCCAGAAGCTCGACCCCTCCTGGCTGAACGGCCTCAAGCTGCACTCGGCGACGCTGCCGCTGGCGGAGTTCGCGGCGGTGATCGGCAACCTGCGGGCGGCCCGCTTCGGCCGCGACAGCGCCTGGCGCAACACCGCGACGTTCGGGGCGCTGGACGAGGTCCGCCACACGCAGATCCCGCTGCTGCTGATGCACGACCTCGTGAAGTGGAACCCCCAGTTCGACTGGACCCACAAGTTCTTCCACACGAACAACTGGGTGGCCATCGCCGGCCGGCACCTTATTGACGAGCTCCTGCTGGGCGGCAACCCCATCGAGTTCGCCGTCGCGACCAATTTCGTGTTCGAGACCGGGTTCACCAACCTTCAGTTCGTGGGCCTCGCCTCGCTCGCCCACGCTGCCGGCGACCGCATGTTCGAGAAGATGGTGCAGAGCATCCAGACCGACGAGGCACGGCATTCCCAGATCGGCCCCGCAGTCCTCCGCACCCTCGTGAAGCACGACCCCGAATACGCCCAGTACCTCCTCGACAAGTGGTTCTGGCGCACCTGGCTCTTCTTCGCCGTCGTCACCGGCTTCAGCATGGACTACCTGACGCCCCTGAAGCACCGCACCCAGTCCTTCAAGGAGTTCATGCAGGAGTGGGTCCTGGACCAGTTCCAGCGCACGCTCGTCGAGTTCGGCCTTCGCAAGCCCTGGTACTGGGACCAGTTCCTCGGCGCCCTCGACTACTACCACCATATGGTCTACGCGAGCGCGTACACGTACCGCGCGACCGTGTGGTTCGACTTCGCCCTGCCCGGCCCCGAGGAGCGCGAGTGGCTGCGCTCCAAGTATGCCGACAGCTGGCCCCAGCTGGATCCGGTCTGGGAGCGCGTCAGCGACCGCTGGCGCAAAAGCGGCCCGGGGGTCGAGTGGTACACCCACGGCGCGACGCCCGTGACCTTCTGCGACCTCTGCCAGCTCGTCCTTTGCGGAGGCACGCCGGCCCGCAATACGGCGCAGGTCGTGGAGCACGGCGGCAGGAAGTACATCTTCTGCTCGGAACCCTGCCGCTGGATCTTCCTGAAGGAGCCGGAGCGCTATGCCTCGCATCAGGACGTCGTCAAGCGCATCCTGGCCGGCGAGGCGCCGGCGAACCTGATCGAGCTGCTGACCAAATACTTCTCCCTGACCCAGGACATGTGGGGCAAGGACGTGGCCCGCGGCGATTACGCCTGGATGCGCGAGCCTGCGGCTGCGCCCGTCGTGCGATAGGAGACGATCCGAATGCTGGTTCCGCTGTACGGGTTTCTCAAGGGCGACACGATCGGCCTGATCATCCTGGCGCAGGATACCGACACGATCCGCGAAGTCGGGGCGAAACTCCAGGAGGCGGCCTGCATCCGCGTCGCCCCCGCGGCCGCCGTCGAGGTACGTCACGGCGACCAGGTGCTCGATCCGGACCGGACCGTGGCCGAACTCGGGCTCGGGGCGCTGGAGCGGGTCGACGTGATCCCGAAGGAGTCCTGATGGGTTTGCTGCGCGCGGCCGCCCTGGACGAACTGACGGCGTCGCTGACGCCCCGCATCGTCGGCGGAACGAAGGTCCTCCTGGTCCGCGTCGGCGGCACGGTGAGCGCGTTCGAAGACCGCTGCGCGCACCTGGGCCAGCCGTTGAGCGGGGGCTCCCTCGAAAACGGCACCCTGACCTGCCCCGCCCACGAGTGGCAGTATGACGCGCGGACGGGTCGCGGGGTCAATCCGCAGACGGCCTGCCTCAAGGCATTTCCCGTGACGATCCGGGAGGGACAGATCCTGCTCGACCTCGACGCGCGGCCTCCCGCCCCCGAGGATGTCGTGGGGCCGGTGCTGGAGGCCGGAGACACCGCCCGCGCGGTCGTGGAAGCGATCCGCCGCCTCAACGGGAGGGTCGAGATCATCGACCGCGGCGCCTACGTCCGCGTCCAGGTCCCCCGCCGTTGCGTCGTCACGCGGGAGGCCATCGAACGCTCGCTCGGCTACGAGTTCCATCTGCCGGGGGACCTCGAGCGCGTCATGCCCGCGTTCCAGGGGCGCTTCAGCGTCTCCGAGGACGAAGCCGTCTGGCTCTTCGAGGAGGCCCGATGAGCGCGCGGCGCACGTACTGGCACCTCGAGGGCCTGAAGCGGGCCCCGACCGACTACGAGATCACCAGCTCGCGGCTGCTCTATCATCCCACGAAGGGCTTCGAAGTCGATGTCCCGCTCGCGGAATGGTACCGGCGCCACGTGAAGAACTCGCCGTTCGTGCTGGCGGATGCCGAGCGGTTCTCGGATCCCCGCGAGACGACGTACGCCTCCTATACCCGGCTCCAGAAGGATCAGGAGCAGCAGGCCCAGGACTTCCTCGACGCGATGGAGGCGCCCGACTACGACCGGGCCCTCCCGGCCGGATGGATCACGCTGCTCTCCCGGACGCTCGCGCCGCTGCGATACCCTCTGCACGCGATGCAGATGATGGCCGCCTACGTGGGCCAGTCGGCTCCCGGGGGGAAAATCGTGATCGCCGCGCTGTTCCAGGCGGCGGACGAGATGCGCCGCGTTCAGCGGATCGCCTACCGGATGGCCCAGATCCAGCAGACCCGGCCTGCCTTCGGCCGGGACAGCCGGGAGATCTGGGAGCGCGACCCGCAGTGGCAGCCGATGCGGAAGCTCGTCGAGCGGATGCTCGTCACCTACGACTGGGCCGAGGCGCTGGTCGCGCTGAACGTCGTCCTGAAGCCGCTGTTCGACGAGCTCTTCATGGTGCAGTTCGGCGGGGTCGCCGCCCAGTCCGGGGATCCGCTGCTGGGCCGGGTTCTCCTGTCGCTCAATGCCGACTGCCTCTGGCATCGCGACTGGACGCGGACGCTCCTCAAGCTCGCGGTCGACGAGCGGCCGGAAAATCAGGGGGTCCTGCGCGGCTGGATCCGCCGCTGGCACAGCGAAGCGATTCCCGCGGTCGCCCCCTTCGGCCCCGTCTTCGAAGCGGGCGGCCCGTCCGTGGGCTCGCGCTTCGCGGGCGTCATGGCCCGCCTCCACCAGCTGTGCCGGGAATACTGGGCGTCCGCGGGACTGTCGTCGTCGACGGAGTGAGCGATCGATGAACCCCCCACGCGTCCCGGGAGCCCCGAGAGCGACGACGCCCGCGGTCCCGCACGAGCTCGCCGCTCAGATCCTCGAAGGGAGCATCAACGGGATCGTGGCGGTCGATGCCGGTCTCCGGATCACCCTCTGGAACCGGAGGATGGAGGAGATCTACGGCGTGGCGGCGATCGACGTCGTGGGCCGTCCGCTTTACGACGCCTTCCCCTTCATCGAAAGAACCGAGGGGCCGGATATCCGCCGCGCTCTGGACGGGGAGGTCCTCCGACCGGAAGGCCGGAGCTTCCCGATCCCGGCGCAAGGGCGGGCGGGCTTCTTCGAGGCCTATTATGCCCCGCTCCGGCGCGAGGACGGCTCGATCGCCGGCGCGTTCGCGGTCGTCCGCGACATCACCGAGCAGCGCCGCACCGAGGAGCGGCTGGAGGAAAGCGAAGCGCGGTTCCGGACGATGGCGGACGGGGCGCCCGTGCTGCTCTGGATGGCCGGCCGGGACGCCCTGTGCACGTTCTTCAACCAGGGCTGGCTCACCTTCACCGGCCGGACCCTCGAGGCCGAATACGGAACCGGATGGGCCGGCGGCGTCCACCCCGAAGACTTCCAGCCCTGCATGCACCTCTTCATGAACGCCTTCGTGGAGCGCCGGGACTTCCGGATGGAGTATCGGCTGCGCCGCGCCGACGGCCAGTACCGCTGGATCCTCGACACCGGCCGCCCCCGCTTCGCCTCCGACGGCAGTTTCGAGGGCTTCATCGGGTCCTGCATCGATATCACCGAACTCCGCGAGTCCTCCGCCGCGCTCGCCCGTCTTAACGACGAATTGGAGGACCGCGTCGAAATGCGGACGTCGGAGCTCAAGCATGTCAACGCGGAGCTGGAATCGTTCTCCTACTCCGTCTCGCACGACCTCCGCGCCCCGCTTCGGGCCGTCGACGGCTTCAGCAAGATCCTGATGGAGCTCCACGGCGGAAGCCTCGACGAGAACGCGAGGCATTATCTCAAGCGCATCTGCGCCTGCGCCGAGCGCATGGGGGACCTCATCGACGACCTCCTGACCCTCGCGCACTTGACCCGCGCCGTGCTCACCCCCACCCGGATCGACCTCGGCCAGATCGCCCGCGTCGTCGTCGACGACCTGCGGAAAGCCGGTCCCGACCGCCGGATCGACATCGTCATCGCCGACGGCCTGTTGGCGACGGCCGACCGGCGACTCCTCCGCATCGCGCTGGAAAACCTGATCGGGAACGCCTGGAAGTTCACCCGCAAGCGCGCGGATGCCCGGATCGAGGTCGGGCTCCAGGCCGCGCCCGGCGGGCGGTCCTTCTTCTTCGTGCGCGACAACGGCGCCGGCTTCGACATGACTTACGCCGCGAAGCTTTTCGCCCCCTTCCAGCGGCTGCACCACGAAGCGGACTTCGAAGGGACCGGCATCGGGTTGGCGACCGTCGCCAGGATCATCCAGCGCCACGGCGGCCGGATCTGGGCGGAGGGCAAGCCCGACAAGGGCGCGACCTTCTCCTTCACCCTGCGCGAGGCCTGAGGATGGACGCGGTGAAGAACCTCGTCCTGCTGGTCGAAGACAGCCCCGACGATGCCGAGCTGACGGAACTCGCGTTCCGGATGAACGGCATTGCGGCGGAGCTGATCGTCGCCCGCGACGGCGTCGAAGCCCTCGAGTATCTGCACGCCGCCGGCCGGCGGACGCGCCTTCCCTCCGTGATCCTCCTGGACCTCAAGCTTCCCCGGGTCGACGGGCTGGAGGTGCTGCGGCGGCTCCGGTCGGATGAGCGGACGCGGTCGGTCCCGATCGTGGTGCTCAGCTCCTCGTCGGAGGAGTCGGACGTGCTGCTCAGCTACGAGTTCGGGGCCAACAGCTATATCCGCAAGCCGGTGGACTTCGCCCAGTTCTCCGAAACCGCCCGCCAGCTCGCCGGCGCCTGGCTGACCGGAGGTCGCCGATGACGCGGCCCCTCAGCGTCCTGATCATCGAGGACTCGCAGGACGACGCCGACCTGATCCTGCACGAGCTGAAGCGCGGCGGCTACGCCCCGTCGTACCGCCGGGTGGAGACCGAGGAGCAGATGACCGACGCGGTGAACCGCGGCCGCTGGGACGTGGTCCTGGCCGACTATGCCCTGCCGAGGTTCAGCGGGGTGACCGCTCTGGCCTTGCTCCGCCGCAGCGGGCTCGACCTCCCCTTCATCCTGGTGTCCGGGTGCATCGGCGAGGACGCGGCCGTGGCGGCGATGAAGGCGGGAGCGCACGACTATGTCATGAAGTCCACCCTGGGCCGTCTGGTTCCCGCGATCGAGCGCGAGCTCCGGGACGCGAAGGTGCGCCGCGAGCGCCGCGAAGCGGAGAAGGAGCTGGCCCTGCACGCCCAGGAGATCGAGGTCCTCAACCAGAAGCTCGCCGACGAGCAGGCCGAGCTGGCCACCTTCCACGACCTGGTCACGCACGACGTGTCCAACTTCTCGATGGCGCTGCTGGGGGTCGTGGAGCGGCTCCTGCTGAAGGCGGACGGTCCGCTCACCGACAAGCAGGAGGACCTGCTCCGCCGCGCCAACCGCCAGGGTCTGGTGGTCAGCCGTCTCGCCGAAAACGCGAAGCTGTTCGCCCGCCTCCGCCGGCAGGGGCTCCAGGCCGAGCGCCAGCCGGTGCTGCTGCAGGAATCGATCCATCGCGCCGTCGAGACCGTCCGGGCGATGCACTTCGACCGCGACTTCGAGATCCAGGTCGACTGCGCGGCCGGCCTCTCCGTGTCGGCGATGCCGTTCCTGGAGAACGTCTTCCTGAACCTGCTGGACAACGCGGTCCGGCACTCGGTGAAGGAAGTGCACCCCGTCATCCGCGTCAAGGTCTACGAGCAGAACGAGCAGGTCCACATCACCTTCCGCAACGGGGCGAAGCTGGAGGACGAGGTCCGCCGCCATCTCTTCGAGCGGTACGCGAAGGGGCCGCGCTCCACCGGCACCGGGCTCGGGCTGGCCGTGGTCCGCGAGATCGTCGAGTCCCTGGGCGGCAGGATCTGGGCGGCCAACGTCGGGGGAGCGGAGAGCGATCACCTGGAAATCGTCGTTTCCCTGTCGAGGACCTGACCATGGCCCGCATCGTGATCCTGGAGGACGAGTCCGACATCGCCGAGCTGTACCGGATGGCGCTGGAGGACCGGGGCCATGAGATCCTCGCCATCCACGCGGACCTGGACGACGTCTTCTGCCCCGGTGGGGATCCGGCCCGCGGGGCGGAGCTCATCATCCTGGACGACCGTCTGGGCGGCGTCTCCGCGGTGCTGGCCCTGGGCCGGTTCCGGAAGCGGTTTCCCTCGGCCCGGATCATCGTGGTGAGCGCCGATCAGGACGCGCTGGATCTCGGCCTGGGCGGCGGCGCCGAGGCGGCCGAGAAGAAACCCCTCACCCTCCGCCGCCTGGCCGACGCCGTCGATTCGCTGATGGCCCGCCCCACCGCCTGATCCCCAAACAAGCCCGTCTTGTTTGTGGTTCGAAATTGCATCCTGGTTTCCCACAAACAGGACGGGCTTGTTTGAGGTTCGTGATTGCATCCCGTCGCTTTCCATCTGGACCCCGGGCCTCGAGCGTTATACTCTAGGCCGGGTTCGACCGGGCCAAGGAGGGAGTCCCGTGAAGGGCGTCGGAGTTTCGGGGTTTGACTGCGCGGCGTGCGGCAAGCACCACGATACCCTGCCCATGGCCTTCGGTCCCATCGCGCCCCTGCCCTGGGAGCGCATCCCCAAAGCCAAACGCGAGGCCTCCGGCAAGCTCGACCAGGAGTGGTGCGTCATCGGCAACGAGAACTTCTTCATCCGCGGCAACCTGGAGCTCCCCCTCCGCGACGGCGACGGACTCGGCCCGTTCACCTGGATCGTCTGGGTCTCCCTCAGCTGGGACCACTTCGACCGGACCCGCAAGATGTGGAACGACGCGGAGCGGGTGAAGGAGCCCCCCTACTTCGGATGGCTCTGCACCGATCTGCCCGGCTACTCGAAGACCACCCTCGTGCTGAAGACGAGCGTGATCACCCGCGAAGTCGGCCTGCGCCCGAAAATCGAGGTCCAGCCCTGCGACCACCAGCTCGCCTTCGAGCAGCGCGACGGCATCTCGATGGCCCGCGTGCGCCAGCTCGCCGAGATCGCCCTCCATCCCGCCTGAACCCCCATGAAAATCCTGACCTGGAACGTCAACGGCATCCGCGCGGTCCACAAGAAAGGCTTCCTCCCCTGGGTGCTCCGGGAGAAGCCCGACGTGCTCTGCCTCCAGGAGATCAAGGCGCGCCCCGAACAGCTCGAGCCGGAACTGCGCGAGATCCCCGGATATCAGGCCTTCTTCACCCCGGCCAAACGCCCCGGCTACTCCGGCACCGCCATCTACACGCGCATCAAGCCCGACGAAGTCTGGACCGGCCTGAAGGAGGACCAGTTCGACGTCGAAGGCCGCGTCACCGCCGTCCAGTTCGGCAAGCTCCACGTCCTCTCCGCCTACTTCCCCAATTCGCAGGAAGGCGGCGCCCGGCTTTCGTACAAGGTCGCGTTCTGCTCCCGCATCACCGCCCAGCTCAAGGAGATGGTCGCCAAGGGGCACGACGTGGTCCTGACCGGCGACTACAACATCGCCCACCAGGAGATCGACCTGGCCCGGCCCGACGACAACCACGAGAGCCCCGGCTTCCTCCCCGACGAACGCAAGGCGATGACGACGTTCCTCGAGGCCGGCTTCCACGACGTCTTCCGCGAGAAGTACCCCAAGAAGGCCGGCGCCTACACGTGGTGGTCCTACCGCACCAACGCCCGCGCCCGGAACGTCGGCTGGCGCATCGACTACACAACCGTCAACACCCGGCTTCGCGACCGAGTGAAGAAGCTGTGGATCGACCCCGACACGCACGGCTCGGACCATTGTCCGGTCGGCCTGGAGCTCGAGTAGGCCGCTCAGTGCGCCACGGGGTGCGGCCGGAGAAGATCCACCAGATCCGCCGCCAGGATCTCCAGGAGCTTCTGATCCGGGACCAGTCGCGGGGCGTTCTGGGCGTCCGCGCGGACGAACACGTCGAGGCTCGCAAACACCTGGCCGGGGGGTGAATTGAAGCGGTGCCGCTCGCTCCAGTAGCGGACGACCACCTGCCGTTCCTGGAAGGCCTTCGGATCCGGCGCGTCTGCTCCCAGCTTCGCGAGCGCCTCGAGGACGGACGGCGGAGTCCGGCGGAAGTCCGAGACCCACTGGCCCATGGCCATCGTCACGGGGATGCCGGAGCGGGAGACGTTCGTCACGGGAACCACCCGGTCGGACCCCGAACCGATCCCCAGCACGGGACCCACGGTGTTGACGATCGCTCCCCGGACGTATTCTTCCAGGTGCTCGGGAATGATCGCTCCTTCCCGGGACAGCGACGAAGGCAGCAGCGTCGCCTCGACGATATAGTGCCCCACCGGCACCTCGTGCAGGTGGTCCACGGGGGTGGAGGGGAAGAGGATCACCCCGCCGAGGCCGCCCCCTCCGACGCCGACGAGCGCGAAGGCGCCGGCAAACGCGTACATCCTGCTCTTCCCCGACGGGGTCTCGGGCTCCCGGCCCCCGCCCGCCAGCACCGGTCGCTTCCGGCCGTTGAGGATCCAGACGACCAGGGCGACGCCGCAGACCAGGAGGCTGAAGTAAAGGCGGACGGCGATGTCCTGGATCACTTCGTGTCGAGCCCCGACTTCACACTGCGAAGCATCTGGTATTGACGATCGACGAGCATCTCACAGGCGGACAGGTCCCCGTTCCAGATCAAGGTGAGGTTGTCCCAGATGAAGTCCGGATCGCGGACCGGATCGTCGGGGTGCGGAATGGCGTTGCGCCTGGAATTCTGACAGGACGGCGCGTCCCGGGTGATCTCCGCCTTCATGCCGGTCCACTGCTGGAACTGCGGATTGGCAATGTCGATCACGGCGGTCTTCCTCACCGGATCGGCCTTCCGCACCACGAAGCGGTATCCGAAGGGCCCGGCATCCTGGACCTTGTCGTACATGGCCTCCGTCAGATTGAGGGGCCGGCGCACGGATTTCGCCTCCGCCTCGCTCACCGCGACCCGGATCGCGACGACCAGCCGTTTCTTGGAGGTCACGGTGTACTTCCTCTCGATCTCGCTCTTGAGGGTGACGCCGATGTCCCCTCCCTCGCCCCCGCCGGAAACCGCTCCGGTGAGCTTGCCGGCGGCCACGGTGACATCCAGGCTGGCCGTCGACGTCTTGTTGCACGTGAAGGTGATGTCGGTCGCCGTGATGATCTCCCAGAGGAGAGGTCTCGGGCTGATCAGCTTGCTCTCGTCCTCCAGGAATTCATGCTTGAAGTCGGCCCCGTCCAGGCTCGGCAACTCGCTCTCGGTGAAGCCCAGGGAGCCGCCGATCCATTTCAAGAGGGGAACCTTGAGGCTGAGTTCCGCCTGGTTCTTGGGGGTGCTGGATTTCAGGGACTCGACGCCGTCCGCCGTGCCCCATTTCGGCGCCCCGACACCGACCGGTCCCTTGTAGTCCACGCTCCACGGACGGCCGACGGCATAAAGGTCCCTCCCCGCCGGCACGGGCAGGACCTCATAGTCGGCGATGAGGGATGAGGAGCAGGCCGTCAGACAAAGACCGGGCGCCTGACAAAGCAGAAGCAGCAGAAGACGCGAGCGGTTCATCGTGCGATCTCCCTCAGAATCAGGAATTCAGGCCGAGTCCGGCGAAGAAGTCGGAGGTCAGGATGTCGAGGTCGGGGAACTGCGTCACCAGCAGCACCGGAGCGACGGCGTTCCTGCGGAGCCGGACGTCGATGCGCAGGTAGAGCGCCGGCTCTCTCGGCGGGGCCGGCGGCAGATCGGATTCCGTCCAATAGACCAGCTCGAGGGCGCGCTCCCCGAGCGCGTCGCGCAGCGGCCGGGAAACCCCGCGACGGGCCACCTTGAGCACCGCGGCGGGAAGGGGTCCGAACGCGGACTCCATCCCCCCGCCGCTCGCCTGATACGGAACCTGCGTCACGCTGACGGACTTCCAGGTCGTCAGGTCCTCAGTCCGGGCCGGAACTCCGAAGGAACGCTCGACGGCGTTGCGAACGGTTTGTCTCAGGGCGGCCGCATCGACGCTCCCGTCCCGGATCAGGAGCGCCGAGCCGGCTTTCAGCGGGAACTCGTAGGAAAAACCGAAGGGGGGAGCGTAGTAGGAGGCCATGGTCAACGGCGCCCCCCCTGGCGCAACGATCCGGCGTGCTGAATGGCGCCACCCCCCGACTCCCCGGCCACAATCCGATCATGAGACCCGGCGCGGCCCGAAGTCAAGGAATTCGGAACCCTACCGGAATCTTTCAGACCTTGCTAGACTGTCCTTCTTCCTGGGAGACCGACGATGAGCATTCCCTTCGGCGCCACCTTTGCGACCCTGCTCCTGTTCCTGACCGCCGGAAAGCCCGGACCCGAGGACATCGTCTTCGAATCCGGGATCGAGTTTTCGAAGCCGGGCGGCGAACCGCTGCAGCTCGATCTGGCGCGGCCGAAATCCGCGGCGGGCAAGCTCCCCGCGATCCTCTGCATCCACGGGGGCGGCTTTCGCGCCGGCAAGCGCGAGGGCTGGGACGGCCGCTGCAAGATGCTGGCCGAGCACGGCTACGTCGCCGCCACGATCACCTACCGCCTGGCGCCCAAGTTTCCCTATCCCGCCGCGATCCACGACGTCAAGGCCGCCGTCCGCTGGCTGCGCGCGAACGCCGCGACGTACTCAATCGACCCCGACCGCATCGGCGTGACCGGCGACTCCGCCGGCGGCCACCTCGCGCAGTTCCTGGGGGTCACCGGAGGCGTGGCGGAGTTCGAGGGCGACGGCGGCAATCCCGGCGTCTCGAGCCGCGTGTCCTGTGTCGTCAACTGGTACGGGCCGAGCGACTTCACGAAGTCCTACGGCAAGAGCGTGGATGCCGCCGAGGTGCTGCCGCTGTGGCTGGGCGGCGACGACACCCAGGAGCACAAGAAGCACATCCAGGCGAGCCCCCTGTACTGGGTTACGCCCCACGCCGCGCCGAGCCTGCTGCTCCATGGGACGAAGGATCCCTACGTCAACGTCGAGCAGGCGGAATGGATCCGCGACCGCCTGAAGGCCGCGGAGGTCGAGGTCGAGATGATCGCCTTCGAAGGCGCGGGCCACGGCTTCAAGGGCCCGGATCAGGAGAAGGCCCTGAAGGCGATGGTCGACTTCTTCGACCGCCACCTGAAGCCATAACGGACTCGGAGTCCCTTATGGCCCAATCAGGATGGGCAGCGGCGGGGCCGCCTGGGGATTCGCGCCGGCGAAGTCCTCTCCGACCAGCGCCGCGACCGTGGCGGCGATCTGCGACTGCATCAGCGGCTCCCCCTCCAGAGCTTCTCCGAGGGGCGCCACGCGCGGACCCATGACGGCGACCCACACGTAGCCCGCGCCGTTCACCTTGGCGTTGTGGCTGCGCCATTCGACGGGGTTGTCCCCGCGGCCGTGATCGCACGTGACGATCAGCGACGTGCTCCCCGCATACTCCGGCATGGACTGCAGCGTTTCCCAGAGCTCGCGCAGCCAGCCGTCGGTGCGCCGGATCGACTTCAGGTAGCGCTCGTAGTCGCCGGAATGCGCCCATTCGTCGATCTCGCCGAAGGCGAGGTACAGCACGCGCGGCTTCTTCTCGCGGAGGTACTGCATCGCGCCGTGGAAGACGAAGGCGTCATAGATCGAGTCGTGCCAGGGCGAGGGCACGTCGACGACCAGCCGGCCCAGCAGCGACGGATCGGACTTCGACTCGCCGATGTCGACGGGAAACCCGCAGCGCTCGCGGTTGAGGATGTCCGGAAACAGGTCCCACGAACAATAGGCCGCGACCGAGCCGCCGAACCCCGGGCGGCCGTGCAGCCATTCGAGGACGGAGACGTCGGGATTCGGCACGTGGCTGTTCGACGAGATCGTCTCCGACGCAAACCCGCAAAGCAGCTCGTGGTAGCCCGGGTAGCTGATCTTATAGCGGTTCGTGACGAAGACCTGGTTTCCGATCGCGACATTGCCGAGGAGCTGCCCCTGGAGGGCCATCGTCCCCCACAGGAACGGCATCAGCGCGCTGCGGCGCTCTTCGGCGCTGTCCCGCCAGAAGTCCTTCTTGAGGGCGCGAAGGTCCTTCGAGTCCTTCTGCCCTTCCAGGATCCACCCGTCCGCCCCGCCGAACACCTCCTGCCAGCGGGTGCCGTCGAGGGTGACCAGGACCACGCTCGGTCTCGCGGCGGCGGCGCAGCCGGCGCTGAGGACGACGAGCAGCGCCGCCGCAGCCTTCACCGGCCCTCGATTCCCAGGACATTGCCGTCCGGATCCTCGAAGGAGAGGCAGCGCAGTCCTGGGCACGGCGAGAACGGCTCGCTCAGGCCCGGCACCTCCCTCAGCTTGAGGGAGCGATGGACGGCGTCGAAGTCGTCCACCCGGAACCCGACCGACGACGAGTCGCGGACCCGGCCGGCCGCGCGGCCCCCGTGGAGGCACACGGTGACGCCCTGGGTGTCGAGCTCCACCCAGCCGGACTCCTTGTGGCGGGCGGGAATGCCGAGCAGCTCGGAGTACCAGCGGGCCGAGCGCTCGGTGTCGCGGACGTAAAGGATGATCCGTTCGACGGCGGACAGGCGGATGGCCGTCGACTTCGGAGACGGATTCTTGCGGGCCATGTCTCCTCCCTCCTTCGCCCGTTGGGGGGGTCGGCTTCGGAGGGCAACCCCTCCTTCGCCCCCGTCGGGGCACGCCCTCCAGATATCAGAGCACCGGCCCGCGATCAAGCAAAAGAGATGCAATACCCGATTCTGAGTCCTTTGTTGTCGCCCCCCCTCCTTGCACCGACGTCGCGTCTTCTTCGTCTTATGCCTTCTGCCCCTTCCTCGCAGTAATTCCCTTGCCCGATCCGTCCCCTATATATAGGATTTCTTGATCCTAGGGGAGAATCGTCCATGAAGAAGGCGCTTCTGGCGCTGGTGGTGCTGGTGGCTTCGACCGCGGTCGCCGAAGCCCAGGTCAAGAACCGCTGGCGGCTCCAGTGGTCCAACGACAAGCCCCAGATCTACACCTACCGCACGCCCAACGACACCTACGAGAACTACTGGTTCTTCACGTACACGCTGGAGAACACGTCCGACGAGATCATCCCGCTGATCGTCGACGTCCTCCTCTACACGGAGTCCGGCAAGGAGCTCCAGAACGACTTCCGCAAGATCGATCCGGCCGTCATCAAGGAAGATCTCAACAGTCCCAGGAAGGCCGAGGCCCTCAAGTTCGGCCGCTTCTACGCCAACGTCATCGATCCCGAGGCCGAGTACAAGATCATCGAGTACCACGCCAAGATCGGCAACCGCTCCGACGGCATCGTCCGCGAGTCGATCGAGGCCTTCAAGAAGGGCTTCACCGCCGATCCCCCCGCCGACCTCGGCGGCCGCTGGAAGAAGGGCGACCGGCTGTACCTGAATCCGCGCGAGATCCGCGATGCCCGCGTCATCCAGCCCGGCCAGAAGATCCACGGCATTGCGATCTTCAAGAACGTCGACCCCCGCGCCCACACCTACGAGATCCACGTCGCCGGCCTGGTCGACATCGTCAAGATCACGGCGGTGAACGAGGACGAGTGGAAGATGGAGTACGAGCCCCAGACGCTCAAGATCCGCTACGAGCGCCAGGGCGACGCCTTCGAGATCGAGCGCGACGTGCTGTATCGCATGGCCAAGAAGGAATACGTCATCAAGAAGATCGGCCCCATCGCGTCGAAGGACACGATCGACAAGCTGGTCAACGGCCTCGTCGACACGCTGAAGAAGGAACTTGCGTGGAAAGAGGACGAGAAGCTCGCCGGGAAGATCCCGGCGATGCGCACGGCGGACGGCATCGAGCCGCTGGACACGCGTGTGATGGCGATGGTCTTCAAACTCGCCACCGAGAAGGACTTCAACTACGACCCGGCCAAGGATGTCCTCGAGAACGAGAAAGCTGTCTGGCGCATCCACGAGTGGTGGATCAGCAACCGTTCGAAGCTGGTCTTCAACGAAGTCACGAATCGCTTCGAGATCAAGGACGATCCCCTGCCGGGGACGGTCGAGAAGTAGTCTTCGTCTTCAGTTCGAACCACAAGGGCGGCGAAGAGCCGCCCTTTTTTCTTGGGGTTGCCCCGCCCCGGGGCGTGAATTGAACGGGGGCCTCGGCCCTGATAAAATGGCCCGCGCCGTGATTGAACTTCCCGGATTCGAGACGGTCGAACGCGGTTCCCGGACGGTCCTGGTCCGCCCCGAGTGGCGTTCCTGGCTGCTCGAGGACCTGCTGTCCGACTTCGGGCGCGTCGACGCCTCCCGCCGCCGCCTCTACTCCCACGGCCGCGTCGCGCATTTCTCGTACCTTCCGGAAGGCGCTCCGGGCCGCGTCTTCGTCCGCCACGCCACCCGCGGGGGCCTGATCGGGCTGCTGATGGGCGGCCTCTATGCCGGCATCGACCGTCCTTTGCGCGAGCTCCGCGCCACCGCGGTCGCGCGCACGGCGGGCGTCAGCGTCCCGGAGCCGCTGGCGGTGCTCGTCACGCGGGTCGGCGGCCCGTTCTGCCGCTTCACGGTCATCAGCCGCGAGGTCGAGAACGCGCAGGATCTGCTGACGGTCGCGTCGAGCCCGACCCCGGGGGACAAGCGCGTGCTGCTGAACCGCGTCGCCGACGAGATGCGCCGCCTGCACGAGTCGGGCGTCTATCACGCCGACCTGACGATGAAGAACATCCTCGTGACCGGGAGCTCCGTGCACATCATCGACCTCGACAAGGCGACGCTGGCGCCGCGGCGGGCCGAGCGGCTCGACATGATGAACCTCTCGCGCCTGAACCGGTCGATCGTGAAGCTCCTCGGCACGCGCGGCTTCGTGAGCCGCACGGACAAGCTGCGCTTCCTGCGCCGCTACCTCGGCGGACGCGACCGCATCAAGGAGCTCTCCCAGGTCTGCGCCCAGGGCCTCTGGTTCCACCGCCTGTGGTGGTCCATGACCGGACAAGCATGAGGCATCAAGCATCGAGCATCAGGCATAGGGCCTAAGAGGGCTTCCCCCTCCCCTGCCCCTCGAACCCATGAACATACTGGTCAAAGGGAACAACTGGCTCGGCGACGCCGTCATGAGCCTCCCCACGCTGAAGTCGCTGAAGGCGATGCAGCCCCGGGCGCGCGTCGTCGTGCTCACCAAACCCGCCTTCGCCGACCTCTACCGCGGCGCCCCCTATGTCGACGAGGTCTTCGCCCACGAGCGCGGGGGCATGCCCGCCTGGCTGCGCACGGTGAAGGAGCTGAAGAAGCGGAAGTTCGACGTCGCCCTGCTTCTGCCTCGCTCCTTCAGCGCGGCCCTTCTGGCCTGGAGCGCCCGCATCCCGCGCCGGATCGGATATGCCGACGGCGCCCGCACGCGGCTCCTGACCGAAACCCCTCCGCCGCTCGCCCGAACCCACCGGGTCTACCACTATCACCATCTCCTGTCGGCGCTCGGCGATCCGCCGATCGCGCAGGCGCCGCGGCTGGAGATCCCGGACGACGCCCGCGCCTGGGCCGAGGAGAAGCTGCCGGGGGGGCCCTGGATCGGGTTCAATCCGGGCGCCACCTATGGCGCTGCGAAGCAGTGGTTCCCCGACCGCTTCATCGAGCTCGGCAAGCGCCTCACGCGCCGCGGCAAGCCCGTCGTCGTCGGCGGTCCGGCGGAGGCGGAGCTCGGCGAATTGGTCGCCCGCGGCATCGGCGGCATCAGCATCGCCGGAAAGACCACCGTCATGCAGCTCTCGGCCGCGATCGCCCGCTGCTCGCTGTTCGTCACCAACGACACCGGCCCCATGCACGTCGCCGACGCGGTCGGCACCCCCATGGTCGCCCTCTTCGGCCCCACCGACTGGATCGTGACCCCACCCTTCGGGAAGAACCATACGATCGTGCGCCACGACATCGAGTGCAGCCCCTGCCTCAAGCGCACCTGCCCCCTGGGTCACCACGACTGCATGAAGAAAATCGACGTCGCCCAGGTCCTCAAGGCCTGCGAAGAGAGGCTGAAATGAGGGCCCTCGCGTGAAGGTCGCCCTCGTCATCGAGAAATTCAGCCCGGCGGGCGGCGTCGAGCGCCAGGCGGCCTATATGGCGAAGGGCCTCGTCGCGAGAGGTCACGACGTCCACGTCTTCGCCCGCCAGATCGCGGCGACGCCGGGCGTGACCGGCCATAAGGTCCCGCCCGAGGGGATCTTCATGAGCCAGTCGTTCGGCCCGCAGACCGAGCAGATGCTCAAGGCGGACACGTTCGACGTCATCCACTCGTTCAGCCGGACCCCCTACCAGGACCTCCTGCGCCTCGGCGGCGGCACCCACAAGGAGTACCTCCACGCCACCGATCCCGCCTACTCAGGCCTCGGGCGCCTCTTCCGTCGCATGAGGCCCAAGGAACGGCTCGAGCTGACCCTGGAGGAGGCGAGCTTCCGGCCCCACGCGTCGAAGAAGATCGTCGCCGTCTCCCGCCGCGTGAAGGAGGAGGTCGTCCGGCACTACGGCGTCCCCGCGGACAAGATCGTCGTCATCCACAATGCCGTCGACTGCAGCGAGTTCAAGCCCAGCGAGGAGGCGCGGAGGCTGATCCGCAGCCAGATCGGCCTCGCCGACGCGGACTATATGCTTCTCTTCGTCGGCAGCGGGTTCCGCCGCAAGGGCCTCGAATACGCGATCCGGGCGATCGACCGCGTCCCGTCCGCGAAGCTCGTCGTCGCCGGCGAAGGCCACGCGACGCCGCACCCGCGCGTCGTCATGCTCGGCCGCCGCACGGACGTGTCGCAGCTCTACGCCGCCGCCGACGCCTTCATCTTCCCCACGCTCTACGATCCCTTCCCGAACGCGGTGCTGGAGGCCATGGCCAGCGGGATCCCCGCGATCGTCAGCCGCGTCGCGGGGGTCTCCGAGGTGATCGACGGCGACTCCATCGTGGTCGAGAACCCGATGAACATCGACGAGCTGGCGGCCGCGGTGAAGAAGCTCGAGGACCCGGCGCTGCGGAAGCCGCTGGGCGAGGCCGCGAGGAAGAAGGCGATGGCCCGCCCCCTGGAGACCGTGCTCGACGAAAACCTGAAACTCTATGAAGAAGTCGTTGCGATGAAGCGGGCCGCCGGCACGTCCAGTTAGAGGGAAGTTCAGCGCTCAGGTGTATTACATAGGGGGGAGGCCCCCCGTTGAGAAGGAGCCGTCGATGCAGTCGGGAATGCGGGCAGCGGCGGTCGTCCTCCTGGCCCTCCTCGTTCCCGCCTGCGGCGGCGACTTCGGCGGGTTCTTCGTGCCGTTTCCCAATACCGCCGCCAACGGCTTCCTCCGCGGCTCCCAGGTCGTCCCGGCGCTGGGGACGGGCGCGACGGGGACCGCGACGATCACCAGCGACGGCCTCGGCAAGTTCGTCGACTACACCATCGCGGCGACCGGCCTGGGTACCGTCACCGCCATCGAGATCCGCCTCGGCGATCCGGGCGAGAACGGCGCGGTGATCCTGACGATCCCGCTCGGCGCCTTCCCGCTGTCGGGCCGTATCGACGCGCCCACGTTCTTCGCGCCCGTCGCCGGCCTGTCGACCTTCGCCGAAATCTGCAGCGCCATCGCCGAGGGCCATACGTACCTTCTGATCAGCACCGTCGCGCAGGCGGCGGGCGAGATCCGCGCGCATCTCGGCAAGGCCGCCCTCGCCAGCGCCAAGCTGACCGGCGGCCAGATGGTCCCGCCGGTCGCCACGACCGGATCGGGATCGGCGACGGTCGAGCTCGACCCCGCGCAGGCCCAGATCACCGTCACGCTCACGGTCGCCGGAGTGACGGGCATCACCGGCGCGCAGATCCGCGAAGGCGCCCCGCTCGTCGCCGGCGGCGTGCTCTTCGACGTGTCGGCCGCCCCGTTCACGAGCCCCCTGACGGTGATCCTGACCTCCGGCGACTTCACCCCGAGCGGCACGATCGCGACGTTCACCGACGCGATCAACGCCTTCCTCAGCGGAGGGCTCTATATCCAGGTGAACGCGGCGCAGTCGATCCGCGGCCAGGTCGGCCCCACGCAGCTGAGCGCCTTCATGACCGGCGCCAACGTGGTCAATCCCAGCGGCTCGGCCGCCACGGGCACGGCGACCCTCGCCCTCAACGGGTCGCAGACCGCCTTCTTCGTGACGGTGACGCACACGGTGGCGGCGGCCGACCGGAGCACGATCTCGGCCGCGACCGCGGGCACCAACGGCCCGATGATCTTCAACCTGGCGGCGACCGCCGGCGCGGCGACCAGCCCCTTCTCGACGACCGTGACCCCGAGCCGTCTGATCCCCAACACGCCGGCGAACATCCTGACCTTCCCGGACGCGGTGAACGCCCTCCTCACCGGGGGAACCTACATCGACGTGGGCAATGCCAGCTTCCCCGGCGGAGAGATCCGCGACCAACTGCTGCCCTGAGAACAACGCAAAGAAACAGGGACACCCGAGACCCCAAAGAAGAGAAGACCGATGCGCGGGATGGATTCCCCTGAGCTACACCCGCTCAAGGGGCCGGCGAGGACCTCCGAGCATGAAAGGGTCCCGCGCTCCCCGTTCGATTGGTTGAGGGGTCGCCTGACTTGCTACGAAGGATGAAAAGGGGGGCGGATCTTGTCTGTGGTCTCGGGTGTCTCTGTGGCTCGGTGTTTCTCTTCTCCTCTTCTCCCGATTGACAAGCTTGAAGGGTAAAGCTATCTTGTCGCAAACCGGAAAGGGTACAGCATGGCGCGGGGGGCCGGTCCAGTTGTTGCGGTAGTTCCAGCCCGATTCGCCAGCACCCGTCTCCCCGGAAAACCCCTCCTCGCCGAAACCGGCAAGCCCCTCATCCAGCACGTCATCGAGCAGGTCCGCAAATGCCCCGGGCTGGACCGCATCGTGGTCGCCACCGACGACGACCGTATCGCGCAGGCCGTGAAGGCGTTCGGCGGCGAGGCCATCATGACCTCCAACCGGCACCCGACCGGGACCGACCGCATCGCCGAGGCGGTGAAGAACATCGACTGCCTCAAGGTCATCAATGTCCAGGGCGACGAGCCCGAGGTCGAGCCGGAGCTGATCGAGCACCTCATCGGGCTGCTGGACGGCGCGGAGATGGCGACGCTGGCCGTCCCGTTCAAGGACGCCGTGGACGCCACGATGGCCAGCCGCGTGAAGGTCGTGATCGACCGGCACCACAACGCGCTCTACTTCTCCCGCTCGCGCATCCCCTACTCGAACGGGACCGTGACGCCCGCCCTGCTCCATCTCGGCATCTACGGATACACCAAGACGTTCCTTCAGCGCTACGTCACGCTCGACTCGACGCCGCTGGAGCAGGCCGAGAAGCTGGAGCAGCTGCGCGCGCTCGAACACGGCTACAAGATCAAGGTCGGCATCGTGAAGGGCGGCTCCCGGGGCGGCATCGACACCCCCGAGGATTACGCCGCGTTCGTCCAGCGTTTCAGGGAGAGGGGAACCCCATGACGAAGCACATCTTCGTGACCGGCGGCGTCGTGTCGTCCCTCGGCAAGGGACTCACGAGCGCCTCCATCGGCCTTCTGCTCGAGTCCATGGGCCTCAAGGTCGCCATGCAGAAGTTCGACCCCTACATCAACGTCGACCCGGGCACCATGAACCCGCACCAGCACGGCGAGGTCTACGTCACGGAGGACGGGCTGGAGGGCGATCTCGACCTGGGCCACTACGAGCGATTCACGACGGCCTCGGTCAACATCCACTCGAATTACACGACGGGCAAAATCTACAGCTCGGTGATCGCTCGCGAGCGGCGCGGCGAGTACCTGGGCCAGACGGTGCAGGTCATCCCGCACATCACGAACGAGATCAAGGAGGCCGTCCGCCGCGTCGAGGGCCCCGCGATCGACGTCGCCATCACCGAGATCGGCGGCACGGTCGGCGACATCGAGGGCCTCCCCTTCCTCGAGGCGATCCGGCAGTGGCAGCTCGACGCCGGCCGCGACAACGTCATGTACATCCACCTGACGCTGATCCCGTTCCTGCACGCGAGCCAGGAGATCAAGACCAAGCCCACGCAGCAGTCCGTCGGCAAGCTGCGCGAGATCGGCATCTTCCCGGACATCCTGATCTGCCGCACGGAGGTCGCCCTCGGCGAGGACGTGCGTGCCAAAATCTCGCTCTTCTGCAACGTGCCCCGGGACTGCGTCATCGAGGAGAAGGACGTCGACTTCTCCATCTACCAAATCCCCCAGATGCTGGCCGAACAGAAGGTCGACGAACTGATCGTCCGCCGACTCGGCCTGAACGGCAAGGAGCCCGACCTCGCCCGCTGGAACCAGATGGTCGAGATCCTCCGCAAGCCCGACACGGAAGTGACGATCGGCATCGTCGGCAAATACATGGACATGCACGACGCGTACAAGTCGATCTACGAGTCGCTGACGCACGCGGGCATCGCGAACCGCTGCAAGGTGAAGATCAAGAAGATCCCCGCGGAGGACGTGGAACGCCAGGGGCTGGCGAAGTTCATGGACGGCGTGAGCGGCATCCTGGTGCCGGGCGGCTTCGGTCACCGCGGCATCGAGGGCAAGATCAAGGCCGCCCAGTATGCGCGCGAGTGCAAGGTCCCGTATTACGGCCTCTGCCTCGGGATGCAGATCGCGTCGATCGAGTTCGCGCGCAACGTCGTCGGCCTCGAGGGCGCGAACTCCACGGAGTTCGACCCGAAGACGCCGCACCCCGTCATCCACATGATGGAGCGCCAGCGCACGATCACCGAAAAGGGCGGCACCATGCGCCTCGGCAGCTACCCCTGCCGCATCGAGCCGGATACCATCGCGGCGGAGTGCTACCAGAAGGACGGCGTCACCGAGCGGCACCGCCACCGCTACGAGTTCAACAACCAGTACCGCGACGTCTTCAGCGCCCGGGGCATGCGCTTCTCCGGCATCTGGCCGGACGGCAACCTGGTCGAGATGGTCGAACTCGAGAACCACCCCTGGTTCGTCGGCGTCCAGTTCCACCCCGAATTCAAGTCCAAGCCCACGTCGCCGCACCCGCTGTTCCGCGGCTTCATCAAGGCGGCCGTGGCCTATTCGCGCCCTAAGGCGCCTGCGGAGAAGATGACGGTATGAGCGCCGACAAACGCGTCGACGAGGACTGGAAGAAGCGCGCCCAGGCGGAGAAGGAACTGGACGCGGCCAAGTTCACCCCGCCCGCCGCGCCGGGAGCGCCGGGAGCCCTTCCGGCGGGACCCCCCGCCGACCTGAAGCCGAACCCCCTGTTCGGCGGACTGGTCGAGTCGCTCGCGTCGCAGGCGCTGATGTTCATGGGCGCCATGCGCGATCCGATGACCGGCCAGGCGCACCAGGACATCCAGCAGTCCCAGACCATGATCGAGATGCTGGCGATGCTCGAGGAGAAGACCCGCGGCAACCTCGCCAAGGAGGAGGCCGACATGCTCAAGCAGGTGCTCGACGAGGTCCGCATGCACTTCGTCCGGCTGACCACGCCCCCGCCGCCGAAGCCGAAGAAGCCGTGAGGAGCCTGCTCGTCGTCGCCCTGCTGATCGCGGGCTGCGACCCCGCCAGGCCGGAACCGGATCCCGTCGTCACGCCGACCCCGATCGACCCCGACAGCGTCGGCAGCCTGAAGGGGATCGTCCAGTTCGACGGCACCCCGCCCGCAAACCTCAAGCTGCCGGTCGGCGGCAATGCCGAATGCGCGGCGCTGCACTCGGGACCGGCGTTCGATGAAGCGGTCCTGGTGAAGGACGGCCGGCTCCAGAACGTGCTGGTCTACGTCAAATACGGGCTGGAGGGCAAAGTCTTCGCCTGGCCGAAGGAGCCGCTCCGCGTCGTGAACGAGCGCTGCGTCTACGTCCCGCGCGTCTCCGGCGCGATGATCAACCAGCCGATCGAGTTCCTGAACAACGATCCGACGTCGCACAACATCCACGGGTTCAGCTCTCAGGGCGATTTCAACTTCACGCTGCTCGGGAGAGGGATCGCCGACCGCGTCAAGCTGCGCAAGCCGGAGCTGCCGCTGCGGGTGAAATGCGACCTGCACCCCTGGATGAGCGGCTCGGTCGGGGTCTTCGCGCATCCCTACTTCCGCGTGACGGGCGCCGACGGGAGCTTCGAACTCAAGGGCCTGCCGCCCGGCGACTACGAGATCGAGGCGTGGCACGAGCGCCTCGGGACGCAGACACGGAAGACGAAACTCGACGCCAAGGGGTCCCTCGACGTCGAGTTCGTGTTTACCCGGAGATAAGGGTCACTTCGCCGGAGCGGCCGGGGGCGGCGACGCCGGCGCCTCGGGGATGAACTCCTTCCCCACCAGCGGGCCGACCTTCAGGACGTGGACGCCGATCCCGATCCCGACGACCAGGACGCCGATCCACCACCCGATCTGCTCGCCCCAGCTCTTGGCGACCAGGAAGTGCGAACGCCCGCCCATCCCGAACAGCATGGGAAAGCTGAGGATCGTGTTGATCCTCGAGGCTTTGCCCGCCGCGGCGACGAGGGCGTCGAAGTCGGCCGGCTTCTCCCGCTGGCCGGCGACGGACGCGATGATGACCTGCTGCCGCGGCCAGATCACGAACCAGACGTTGAACCACATGATCGTGCCGAGGATCGCGCCGAAGAGGATCCAGGCGTTGCTCCCGCCTGCGCCGCCGACGTCGAAGCTGAGCCAGCCGCTGAAATGGCGGTCCGTCGCGATGAGCTCCTGGTAGAAGATGTAGGCCAGGCCGGTCAGGAACGTCAGCATGGCCCCCCAGCGGAACCAGAACAGGGCGCGACCCCGGAAGTTCGGAACGACGACCTTCTTCTGAGGCCCGTCCAGCGCCTTCTCGGCGTTCGCCTGCACGAAGTTGAAGTAGTAGAGATGCCCGAGCCAGACGATGCCGAAGAAGAAGTGCATCCAGCGCAGGAACTGCAGGACGATCATGTGCGCGGTATTGGCGCCGGCGTGGCCGGCGACGACCTGGCCCAGCACGTCGAGACTCATCCCCGACCTCCCTCGATGAAACCAGGACCGATTTGGTCTTATTGCGACCTTATCAAATAACCACAAACAAGCCAGTCCTGTTTGTGGGAAGTTCTCTGGACAGGTCCCGAGGGCCGGTGGCACAATTGAGGCCGGGAGGCAGGGGTTTATGGGACTCGACGCCATCGTCGTCGGCATCGACGTCGGCTCCACCACCGTCAAGGCCGTCGTCGTCGATCCCGCCACCAAGGCCATCCTCTGGTCCGACTACCAGCGCCACGAAACCCGCCAGGCCGAGAAGGTCCTCGAGCTCCTGGTCGCCATCGGCGGCGCCTTCCCCGACCTCGACCGCGCCCGCATCCGCACCTTCATCACCGGCTCCGGCGCCGGCCCCCTCCGGGAGCCCATCGGCGCCAAGTTCGTCCAGGAGGTCAACTCGGTCACCATGGCCGTCGACCACCTCCATCCCGACGTCCGCAGCGTCATCGAACTCGGCGGCCAGGACGCCAAGATCATCATCTATAAGGAAAACGAGCAGACCGGCGACAAGCGCGCGATCGCGTCGATGAACGACAAGTGCGCGTCCGGCACCGGCGCCACCATCGACAAGTGCATGATCAAGGCGGGCATGGATCCGGCCGACGCCTGCAAGCTGCAGTGGGATCCGTCGAAGATCCACCACGTCGCCGCCAAGTGCGGGGTCTTCGCCGAGACCGACATCGTCAATCTGGTCAAGTCCGGCATCCCCGCCAACGAGATCCTCTGCTCGCTGGCGGACGCGATCGTGTCGCAGAACCTGTCCGTCCTGACGCGCGGCAATACGCTCAAGCCGAAGGTCCTGCTGCTCGGCGGCCCCAATACGTACCTCCCCTTCCTGCAGGCCTGCTGGCGGCAGCGCATCCCGGAGACCTGGGAGACGCGCGGCTTCGAGTGGCCGAAGGACGTCCCCCTCGAGGAGCTGATTTTCGTCCCCAAGGACGCGCAGTATTACGCCGCCTATGGCGCCGCGATCTACGGCCTTCACGAGCCCGCGGAGTCGGGAGTCTACAGGGGTCTCGATCCGCTCAAGGAGTTCATCGCCCACGGCCGGGCCGCCAAGCTCGGCGCCAAGGCCGGGCCTGCGCTGGTGAGCGACGCCGCCGAGCTCGAGGCCTTCCGCAAGGAGTATTCGATCCCCAAGTTCGCGTCGGCCGTCTTCCTGCCCGGCCAGATCGTGCGCGCGGGCATCGGGCTCGACGGCGGGTCGACGTCATCCAAGGCCGTCCTGCTCGATGAGGCGGGCACCCTGCTGACCAAGCAATACCAGCTCTCGAAGGGCAACCCGATCGCCGACACCCGGGAGCTGCTCGCCAAGATCAAGGCCTTCGTCCACGATCAGGGCGCGACCCTCGAGGTCCTGGGCTTCGGCGCCACCGGCTACGCCGCGGACGTCCTCGAGGAGTCCGTGCGCGCCGACGTCAACATCGTCGAAACCGTCGCCCATATGATGGCCGCGGTGAAGTACTGCGGCGACGTCGACGTCATCTGCGACATCGGCGGCCAGGACATCAAGGTCCTGTTCATGGTCAACGGCGAGATCCGCAACTTCCGCCTGTCCAACCAGTGCTCCGCCGGCAACGGCATGCTGCTGCAGGCGATGGCCAACCAGTTCGGCCTGCCGGTGACGGAGTATGCGGACGCCGCCTTCAAGGCCCCGCTCAGCCCGAAGTTCAGTTACGGCTGCGCCGTCTTCCTCGACGCGGACCGCGTCAACTTCCAGAAGGAAGGCTATTCGCGCGAGGAGCTACTGGCGGGGCTCGCCATGGTGCTGCCCAAGAACGTCTGGCAGTACGTCGTCCAGATCCCGCGCCTCGCCCAACTGGGCACGCGCTTCGTCCTCCAGGGCGGCACCCAGTACAACCTCGCCGCGGTGAAGGCCCAGGTCGACTACATCAAGTCCCGCGTGCCGGGCGCGGTGGTCCGCGTCCACCCCCATCCGGGCGAGGCGGGCGCGATCGGCGCCGCGCTCGAGACGCTGCGCGTCGTCCTGCGCCGCGGCCGGTCGACGTTCATCGGGCTGGACGCCGCCATCAACCTGGGATTCACCAGCGTCAACGACGAGTCGACAGTCTGCCATTTCTGCCCCAACAACTGTTCGCGGACCTTCATCGACACGAGGACCCCCGACGGCCGGACGAGCCGCTATATCTCGGGCTTCAGCTGCGAAAAGGGCACGGTCGAATCGCTCGACGCCCTCAAGGCTCTGGAGGCGAAGCGCAAGTCGCTGAAGACGCGCTACCCCAACCTCGTCGAGTACGAGTCGAAGCTCGCGTTCCGGCACTTCTACACGGCCGCGCCGCTCCCCGCCGAGGGGACGCTGATCGACGATGTCGAGGTGAAGAAGGGCCTCTTCGGGGGCATCCGCAAGACGCCGATCCGCCGGCCGTTCCGCCGCTCCGACGCCTCGAAGCGCAAGGACGTCCGCGTCGGCATCCCGCGCGTGCTCAACATCTATTCGAGCGGCCCGATCTGGCGCACGTACTTCGAGGCGCTCGGGCTCGAGGAGAGCAATATCGTCTTCAGCGACGTGACCTCCGAGGAGATGTGGGCCGAGGGCTCGCGCTACGGCTCGATCGACCCCTGCTTCCCCTCCAAGGCCGCGCAGGCCCATATCCACAACCTGATCTTCAAGAAGCACGAGAAGCAGAAGCTCGACTACATCTACTTCCCCTGCATCACGCACATGCCGACCTTCGTCGCGGGGACGCAGGACTCGACCAGCTGCCCGATCGTGGCGGGCGCGCCGAAAGTGATGCGCGCCGCATTCACCAAGGAGGTCGACTTCTTCGCGCGCGCGGGGATCGAATACGTCGACGCGGCCGCAACCCTCAACGAGCCCCATTACTTCGCGCGGCAGATGTTCGAGACCTGGGGCGCGCGCCTCGGGATCACCGAGGACGAGAACGACCATGCCGTGCGCGAGGCGTGGAAGGCGCTTCGCCTCTTCGACGACGAGATGGAGCGGCGCGGCATGGAGCTGCTCGAGAAGCTCGAGGCGGACCATAAGGTCGGCGTCCTGCTGCTCGGACGGCCCTATCATCTCGATCCCGGCCTGCACCACGGGGTGCCCGACGAGTACCAGGCGCTCGGCTATCCCATCCTGTCGATCCGCAGCATCCCGAAGGATCCGAAGTGGCTCGCGCGCTGGTTCAAGGACGACCTCGAGCGCGGCTTCATCACGACCCCGCTCTCCGTGCAGGACGTCTGGCCGGAGAACTACTCGACGAACAGCGTCCAGAAGGTCTGGGCCGCCAAGTTCGCCGCGCGGCATCCCAATATCGTCGTCCTCGACCTCTCGAGCTTCAAGTGCGGCCACGACGCGCCGACCTACGGATTGATCGACAGCATCATCAACAGCAGCGGGACGCCGGCGTCGGCGCTGCACGACATCGACGCCAACAAGCCCGGCGGCT
>Ga0137409_10000837_pt1 | contig 33742 bp, 32 predicted proteins | sample CZODoug1_16funga_FD_122059 | JGI IMG/M metagenome (GOLD analysis project Ga0137409, IMG submission 122059) | Vadose zone soil fungal communities from Angelo Coast Range Reserve, California, USA - CZODoug1_16fungal (Hybrid Assembly) | ecosystem: Environmental > Terrestrial > Soil > Vadose zone... | reverse complement strand
AATAGCCACCAACAAAAGCGCGGCCATCGGCAAACTGACCAGGGACACGAAGCCACCTAGAAGTATGGCTAGGCCGCCGAGCAGTTCGGTCACTATGGTGACCCACGCCATGAAATGTGGCGCAGGCACCGCCAGCGCGTGCAGGATAGCGGCGAATGTGTCGGGTCCCTTGGAAAGTTTGGCGAAACCATGCTCCATGAATCCGAGGCCAACGATCAGGCGTAACGGAATAGGCGCCCACCGAGCGATTGGAAATCTCCCTGGCAAGTCGAACGCGATGCCCCCCAAAAATTCCTTGGTATCAGCTGTAGGACGCAAAATAGTGTTCATATTCGATTCTCCTTAACTTTGCTGCGAAGTTGATTCCTGGCAATCCGTATGCGGCACCGCCGTCAGGAAAGAATTTGACTCTCGCGATACAGCTCGTATCGTGTCGTGCAATTCGGGCTGCTGCCATTTAGATTGCTGCGGCGGATCGGCCTCTTCAGGGCGCGAGACCATGGGCGCACGGATGTCCAGAAATTGCGCGAAGTCCTTTGAAAAGATCAGGTCAAGTGTCCAGTCAAAGGCCACGCGCAGTTTCTTTTCGAACCGCGGGAGTTTGCTCAGGTAAATCGTGCGCCACAGCCACCACGCGCTAAACCCTGAGAAGTTGATCCCCAAGATGCTGGCAACACCCGTCCGCCGGCCGATGGCCGCGAGCTGCGCGATCGTCGAAAAATCGAATTGTTTCTGTTCGGTTCCCCGAACCGCCGCGATTACGTTATGCGCCACGATCTTGCCTTGACGAAGCGCATGCTGCGCGGTCGGCGGATGATATCCACCCCTTCGCCGATCCGGTATGGCCGAGCAGTCACCTAAAGCCCAGACGCCTGGCCAAGCCTGAAGTTCGAGAGATTCTGTGACGAGCAAGCGACCGTGTTCCTTTACGCAAGGGATCGTTTCGAGCAAGGGGTTCGGGGACGTTCCGGCAGTCCAAACGAGTGTGTTCGTGTCGATCGTGGTCCCGTCACTCAGTCGGACTCTCCGGCCAGAAAACTCCTTCACTTTTGCATTCAGGCGAACTTCCACTTTGCGCCCCGCGAGCTTTCGCTGAGCGTAAGCGCCTAACTTTTTGTCCAGTTCAGGAAGGATTACGGGGCCGGCATGAACAAGAACGATTCGCACCATGTCTTCCGTTAGGTTGGGGTACGAGCGCAGCGTTCCCCGAACGAAATCGTTGATTCCGGCGACCGTTTCGACCCCTGCAAAGCCGCCCCCCGCAACAACAAACGTCAACAGAGGTTTCACCTTACAGCAATCGCTCTCCGCTTCTTCCAAATGTGCAATCAGGTGGTTTCGCAATCGCATGGCGTCGCCAAGGGTCTTCATGGTGAGAGCGTATTCCCGAAGCCCCGGAATGCCGTAAAGATTCGTGACAGATCCGAGACCCAAAACGAGGTAGTCGTACCCCAGGGCGTGGTGATGATGATCAAAGCCGTGGGAGACGGCGACTCTCTGCTGCTCGATATCCACCTGTTCGACCTCCCCCGCGAGAAAGCGGACACGCCGCAGCATCTTGCGCGCTGGATTTACGATGGTGGTGAGATCGAGATCGCTGGTTGCCACCTCGTGAAGCATCGGAGTGAACAAGAAAAAGTTGTTACGATTAACAAGCGTAATTTCAATCGAGGGATCGCGGCCGAACTTCTTCTCGAGCTCCATAGCCGCAGTGAGCCCCGCAAAACCCCCGCCGAGAATCAGTATCCGTTTTTTGGGTGCATTTTTCATAAGTCATCTCTCTACGGCAAGTGCAATCAAATCCTGCATTCAGTTCAGACAAATGTTCGATTTCAGCTCTCATGGCGACACTTATTATGATGTTATAATGTCTCAAAGGTTGCGGGTTTTGAAGAAATATTTTCCCGATGACTTGCGCCTGGTACCTGGAATGCCGCGGGATGAAGATTCGAAGATAACGTTCTTTTTGGAGACCGATCGTACGAGCGGATCATTCGGTGGCGGCCGGTTCGCACCGCCTGTTGCCTTCGCCTGATCAATGACACCCGCATGCTCAGGCGAGTATCAAACATTCGGAATCCGTCCCGAGAGGCGGGCAAAGCGGAAGTTATCCGGTCCAGAAGTCCGGTTCGGGGAAACGTGCTGTAGCGTCTTGGCGTTCGTGCTGAGATCTCCCCGAACGCCGTTTCTGGCAGTGACGGGCACTCACTGCTCCAAGCGAGTCTTAAGAAACGTGATTACGATCGCATCATCTGCAGAGCCCGGCACTTCGTTTGCGAAGTGTGTTTTGAGCCACGCGACGAGTTCCTGTTTGTAGAATCTACCGTTTTCGACCGCGTCTAGAAAGAATCGAAAGGCGACAGGACGCCCTCGCAATGCTAGCTCCTCAGCGGATTGCGTCCGCACAAATGCGTAAGGGGATTCGGAAACTGCCCGTTCTAAGTATGGAACGGCTCTGTCGCCATAGGCACAAACAAGGTGGTAGGGCAGACTTGCGAGGTCACGGCCGTATTTATCGGCATCTCCAGACTTTACAAGCAATTCAGAAAGCCGAGGAAGGTCCTGTGCGTCCCCAATCCACGTCAGCGCGATGAGCGCCTGCTCATGCGCTGGCTCCGGGCGCTCGGCCACTTGCCACAGCAATTGGCGCGCGCTAGGGCTCTTGATGCCGCCGAGATATTCTGCCAAGAGCTGCGAGACTTCGGAGCTCTTCCCAATCAGTTCAGGTGCTGCTGCCAGCACCGCCTGATCGGATTTTGGAGGCACCTCTGAGCCCGGAGGCCAGTGAAAATTTCCCAAGTGAACCAAAAAACCTAGCATCTTCAACGTCGCCGCAACCTGCCAATCTTCACGGGAGTGGAGGTAGGGCAGGACTGTTCGAACAAGGTCGTCTTTGCGGCCTTGGAACCAGGGCGCATGCCACGATACAACGTACGCCAGCCCCTCATTGGGGCCCCGAAGGTGGACCATATCTAGAACTTGAGACCGGATGTCCTCTTCTCGAAAAAACCGCAAGCTGCCAAGAGCGCAACCATGGATGAGCGGCTCGGTTGAATACAACTGCTCAAGGACCACTTGGAGCCCTCGGGGATCGGGAGCATCTGCGAGCAACGAGGGGAGAAAATCGCCAACGAACTCTCCCGCATCCCCGGGAACCCTCGCACGCTGTTTTTCAAACCAGTCTTTCCTTTGCTCTGGGGTTGACTGCCGTACTTCGAAGTCAAGCCAGTCCGACTGTGCCACAACCACTTCGGTCACCCGCCCATCCCGAAAGCTGTGCCTCACCTCTGTCCAGCGGACGGAATAAACGCCAGGCTTGTCCAACGCGTACTGCAAGTGAACCGGAAGGCGATCCTTAGGAGAGGTGGGAGGCGCGATTGACCCATCGACAAGGCCGCCTCCAACAAGCCAAGGCTTGTACGGCACCTTCGGAAGCAGACTGTTTTCGCGTTTTACCTCAAGTCTATTCGGACCAAAGTCTCCCGGGTCTTCGCCGTAGGGGTAACGAATTTCTAATGGAAAACTCAATTCAGCATGGATCCAAACCGGCATCCCAGTGTAGGCAGGATCGGATAAATGAATCTGAAACTTCTGGACATTTGACGTCTGTGCATGGGCCCAACCTGGCGCGCCTGTCGCCAAGAGGCTTACAGCGAGTATCCAGCGCATTTGAATCCAGTCCATATTCAGTCTTATCAAACAGACGACACAAGATATCGCATCATGTAACTAAGATGGTCACTTACGAGCAGCCTGACAAAAAGTTGAGAGCGCACTTTGTCATGTAAGTGCGATCTATCATAAACAATGCTCCAACATGCCGGCCCGAGCAAGCAGATTGATCTTCAATGCCCGATGAACGCGCCATGAGGTGAACTCGCGCTGACTCCCCCCAAGTCCGGTTGTGGGAAGTCTCACCAGATAGGTAACGAGAAACACGCTAGTGTTGACCGAACCGATCAACTCGGAAACTATTGTCCGCGAGCGCTTGGTCGCGTGGTCGGTCGCAGGTGGAAGCGGCCTCAAGTGTCCGACTCCCCAGAAACGGCGTTATCGGAATGTGTCCGCAGAAGGTCGTCGAAGCATCCATTCGGATTGTCAAACCCGACGTCAAGCAAACGTTCATGCTTTCGCGTACAGCTAACAAATCGGCCGCAGATGTGAAACCACTCCAGCCGCGTGAGGGCACAACTACAAGAAGCGTCGCGCCGCGCACTGCCACTTTGGAGGAGTTCATCGCAGCAGCGATCTGAACGCAGCGCACTCACCTATCTGCCGTTCAGTTCAGGATGTAAGTCAATGGCGATCCGCTCTGAGCCACCGACATGTCTGTTTCACTCGAGGTATTTCCCCACTTCTGCATTACCGATGCCACTGCAGCCAGTCGCACCATAGCGCAGGAATTTTTGGGTTCTCGCGGCGCCATCAACTTCGCCCACGTAAACATTTCCCTCGGAATCGACAGCCACCATATGCGGCCAATGGAACTCGCCCGCCTGGCGGCCGCCGCCTCCAAAGCGGTTTAGTTCCGTAAGGTTCTGGCGGTTGATGACATAGAATGTGTCATTGAGGAGATCGGCGACGTAGATACAGCTCTGCTTTGAGTCGGTCGAGAAGTTCACCGTACCCGACGTGCCGCCGATGGTCTGAGGAGCAACATGGATCTCGCCCACAAAACCACATTTGCCTACCTCACCATCCGGGTTTGAGCAGGGCTTTCCCATCTCGGACGCCTTAAATATCTGCACACGATTGTTGCCCCGATCGCAGACGTAGAGCAGACCGTCGTTGGCCAGCTTGGCGCAGTGAACTGGACTGCGGAAGAATTTCGGTTTCATCTTGCCAGCCTTGAAATCGTCCGGCCACGAGCCAGCGCCCTCTCCAACATCTTCACCGCCGCCATTCTCACCGATCACAGGATTCTGTCCGTAAGCGCCAAAATGTCCCACGTACTTCCCAGTCGCCGCGTCTACAATGAGCACGCGCCGGTTACCATAACCGTCGGCGATGTACATGAGGTTCGTCTTGGGATCGACGACTATATCGGCCGGCCAGTAAGGCTCGGGAGTCCCATTGACGCCGCCGTTGGTATCGTTGCTGTTCGGCCCCTTCGCGCCTGCGGTGCCGATCTGATAAACGAACGTGCCGTCCGGCCTGAATTTCAGGATCTGCGAATCGTTCCCGAAGTTCGGTGCCCACGCAAACTGCCCATGGAAATTACGTGCTTGGCCATTGCCCGCAACATAGACAAAGTCGTTCTGATCAATGTAGATCCCGTGCTCACGCGCAGGCCAGACGCAACCGTCTTGCTCGTGGCACTTGCTCTCTAGGAAGCCGGGATCACCCGGACCGCCCCAGGATTGCAGCAATTTGCCTGCTTTGTCGAACACGAGCACCGATGGCGCGGGCATACAGCAGCCGTTAATCTGTCCATAAGGCCGCGCGAATCCGAGCGCGCTGATTGGCTTGCCCTTCGCGTCCATGCCCGCTACGCCTTGCATCCCGCTATCGGTGGAACTGACCGAGCGGGGACGGTGATAAACCCAGATATGGTCGTGCTTATCGACGGCAATTCCTCCCACATCGCCGATCACCCAGTGGTGAGGCAGCGGCTGGGGCCAGGCAGGATCGAGCACAAAACCCGGCGCGGTTCCTTTGTGCTCAGCCGGCATCGCCTCAGCGAGCCGACCCAAAACGCGAGCCTTCTGCAAAGCGTCCACAGCGCTCGTGGTGGACTGCTGTGCGTTCAACGAAGCACCGAAGCGCGACACACTCAATGCGCTAACCAGTATTCCCGCCCAAAGAACATTTTTGATCATTTTCGAAGTCATCGTGACCCTCCTTTGACGGCAACCGCGCCTCACCCGTTCTTCGTCGCCCAAGTCCCGAGAAGCTTGATTTTTGGAAAGGGATATCCAGGTCCGCATGCCATGAGAGCAAGACTCGAAAATGCATAAATAACCTGCAACTGACCCGAATCTTGACTCAGCAGTATTCCACAACAATAAGAATATCTAGCACGAGATTAGGGTTGTGCCTGGTAGATCCGGACTTCGACTTTGGACCCTGGCTCGGGGACGGCCAGTTTTCCTGCCTCACGCTTGCCTCTGCTGGCCACGCCGAGGTAGAGCCGATTCAGTTCCGGCACAAAAATGGACGTTCTGGCTCGGTAACCGGTAGGCACTTCCGCGATGTGCACATAATGGTCTGCGTCGTGCTGTTCGAATACACTCGCTTCGCCATCACCCGTAATATAAATGCGTTTACGTACTGGGTCATAGCCCATGTCGTCGCTGTTAACCGCGCACGGTAAACTCGCAATGACTTTGCCAGTATCAATATCGAACACAAAAAGCTTGGGCGGCGTGTGCGTCGCGCTGAACAAGCGATGATTCGGCTCATTGAGAACCAGCGCATTCTGGCTCTTGGCTTCCGGTATTGGCCATCTTGTGACTAATTGGCCGGTCAGCAGATCAACTACACCAATTTCGTCCGGATCTCGAAGATTGACATAAAGCTTTCTGCCAGAATGGTCAATGGCCATGGCCTCGGACTTGGTGCCCGGGAGTGTGATATCACCAATGCGTTTGAAACTTTGCGTATCGATAATGCTAAGCAGATGTGTCTTGGCGTCTTGTCCCTGGGCTCCGCTTTCTACGTAGTAATACTTGTTTACCGGATTGAATACACCTCCATCCACATTGGTAGGCAGCATTATTTTATCGAGGATCTTGTAATTGCTAGCGCTTACCAAATCGACCGCTCCGGACTCTTCATCTCCTTCGGTCACGACCAGAGAATTGGGGCCGGCGAGATATTCGATGGCGTGTGGCTGTCCAAAGCCGGCAATTGTATGAATCCGTCTGCCCGTGCGGATATCAAGAACTTCGACGGTCTTGTGATCCTCTGCGATAAGGAACAAGCGGTTACCCTTGAGGTCAGCCGCAAAATGTTCAAAATCGCCCACGTATCCTGGCAGGAATACAGTTTTTATCAATCGAAGAGGCTGATCCGCCTGCGCATGAGGACTAATTGCGATAAGGAAAAGAGCAAGAAACGGCAGATTTGATTTTCTCATTTTGTTGCCTCTCCAAGTAAAACCCAAAACTGCAATCAATTGCTGGCGCTTGATAGCATTCTGTCTCGATATCTGTCAAGGACGGAGTAAGGAGCACTGTTACCACAGTTAGGTGGCCAGTGCGATTTGTTTGGAAGGTCCGCTGACTAGCTTGGTCTGGTTTGAGATTTCGTTTATCGTGTTGAAATGTCGATCTCAGTTCCTGATAAACTGGATGAAGCCGCGATGCAAGCCGACACTAGATTGTCCAAAATTGAACAGACACGCAATTCAAAGGGCTTCAAATAGCGACCATTCTCCCCGTGGCGGCTGACTCGAAACGAGCGGCGGGAGGGCTGCTTGGCTGGGCAGGTCGGTCGCCACGGAGTTCACGGACGAAAATTGCCACAGGTTATCAAACTGCGCCGCGCTAATTAGTAATCCTCGTTGACGGTCATTAGGGATTGCCCCAGTTCCTGATAAACAGGGATTATCGGAAAGTGACTTTTGGGGCTTCGAAACCATGTAATTACGACGCTGGAGAAAAATAGCAATCGTCCTCCGCTTGCCCCGTTTCTCGGACAGAACATATTCAAAACCGTATTAATATGCGGTCCGGAAGACGCAGCGTTACGGTTTTGCGCTGTTCATACCTCTTGTTCCGTGTTTTTGTTATATACCCCCACATTACCTCAGAAGGATTCGCTTGTCCTGCCAATGCCGAATCAATTCGTAATCGGACGACGCACGTTTTTCGACTTTGGCCCGCAACTATCTCGACGGGCAACTCGTCTGCAAGTTGTTTCAGGATGCGCAGCCAGCCCTAAAGGCCTATACTCCCCGGAAACAGGGTGCTACGTTTAGAAGGGATACACAGATGAAAAATCGGTTGAGAGGCGCAATATTTGCGAGTGCTAAGGCAGCCTTGATAACCGCGCTTTGGCTGGGCGTGATGCCGATTGTGGGTCAGGCCCAGGCTTACAAGGCACCACGTACTGCGGACGGCAAACCGGACTTAAACGGGATTTGGGAGGCTCTGAACACAGCAAATTGGGATATCCAGGATCATGCGGCGCGAGCGGGACCTGTGGTTGCCCTAGGCGCGGCTTTCAGCGTTCCCGCAGGGCGAGGCGTAGTGGAAGGCAACGAGATACCCTATCTACCGGGGGCAGCGGCGAAAAAGCAAGAGAACTTTGAAAAGTGGTTGACCGCTGACCCGGAAATCAAGTGTTATATGCCGGGCGTGCCACGCGCCACGTACATGCCGTATCCATTTCAAATATTTCAGAGTCCGCAGTACATCCTAATGGCCTACGAGTTCGCGGGTGCTAGTCGAACAATCTACATGAATAGCAAGCAGAAAAGTCCCGGCGATACATGGATGGGGTGGTCGGTCGGCCACTGGGAGGGGGATACGCTGGTCGTCGACGTGACGAGTTTCAACGACCAGACCTGGTTCGACAGGGCCGGGAATTTTCATAGCGACGCCTTACATGTGGTCGAACGCTACACCCCCATCAGCCCTGACGCCCTCACCTACGAAGTCACCATCGAGGACCCAAAGGTGTTTTCACGACCCTGGAAGATGAGTATGCCGCTCTATCGTCGGCTGGAAAAGGACGCTCAATTGTTGGAATACACGTGTGTGGAGTTCGCAGAAGAGCTTATGTATGGGCATCTTCGCAAGCAGCCGAGCAAGTGAGAAGGAGGTTTGAGATGAGCCATCGATTTCTCGCTTCAATGGGTGCTGTGGCAGTCGTGATCGCAGTCGCGTTGCTGGCGCCGGTACCCGTCGCGGGGCAGGCCCAGTCCGCGGTGAAGGCGGCGGCCACAGCGAAGACTTGGACTCTGCCACGTACACCGGATGGCCAGCCAGACCTGCAGGGAGTATGGGACTACCGCACCATCACCCCACTGGAACGACCCAAGGTGCTGGGAACGAAGGAGGTTTTTACCGACGAGGAAGCCGCGAAGTTTGAAAAGGAAGAAAATGGACGCCAGAATCGTGATCTGATTGATTCAGAGCGGGGTGGTTTACAGTACCCGCCGGGCGGCGTTGTCCCTTACAACGAGTTTTGGTACGACCGGGGCGCCAAGATCGTGGGGTCAAAGCGCACGTCGTTGATTAAGGATCCACCCGATGGGCGACTTCCTGCCTGGACGCCGGAGGGGCAGAAGCGAGCGAACCTCCGCGCGGCGGCTGAGCGCGACGACCAGCTTGGACATCCGCTCGCCAACTCGTGGGAGGACCGACCTCTGCAGGAACGTTGCATTGTGGGCCTCAACGCCGGACCGCCAATGACTCCAGGCGCCTACAACAATAATTTTCAACTGGTCCAGACTGCGAGATACGTGGTGATTCTCAATGAGATGGTCCACAGCGCTCGCATTGTCCCGTTGGATGGGCGTCCGCATGGGAGCATTCGTCAGTGGAAAGGAGACTCGCGCGGCCGCTGGGAGGGTGATACTCTGGTTGTCGACACGACGAATTTCAAACGCGAGACGAGCCTCGAAGGCTCCAGCGCGAACACGCACTTGATCGAACGCTTCACGCGCACCGACGCTAACACGCTTCTCTACGAATTCATGGTCGACGATCCGACAATCTGGACGAGACCCTGGACAGCGGTGATTCCGATGTCGAAGAGTGAGGACCCCATCTACGAGTACGCGTGTCACGAGGGGAATTACGGCATGACTGGAATCCTCGCTGGAGCGCGCGCCGAAGAGAAGGCCGCGGAAGAAGCCGCGAAGAAGGGATCAAGGTGAGTTGACGGGGCGCTCTCGAAAGGGGCAACAGGGTTGACGGCGGCGAGCAACGCTTAGGGACATGGACAACTTCGGTATAATTCGACACGGCAAAGGGGACGCTGCAGATTAGACCAGTCAATTCCCGATCAGTCCTAGTGATGTATCGGATTATCGGAATGTCCCCCCACCAGCGCAGAACAGAAACCGACATTCCGACAAGCGGACTTCCCGGGACTTGGGATTCGAATATCTTGATATCAGGGCAACCGTGGAATGTTTCCGCACCTGCGGAAAAGGCTCTACGCTCAAACACCCGCTGGGAGCATTGTATGCTGACAGGGTGGGCGTACATTATCAATCTTCTGAGGAGTCAAAATGGAAACCCTGGTTACGGTCTAGAAGACGTGCACTACGAACCCGCTCACAAGCAGCTTCAGGGACCTGCGACATGAGCAATCGCCGTTCATTGACGGCGGCAAATGCGTATGCTACAAGTCGGCCCATGTCGAAACTTTTTCTTACCATCGCTCTGGGGAGTATCGCAGTCGGCGCGGTGGGCTGGGCCCTTCCTGATCTCATAGCACGGGCCTCAGACTCCGTCGCTCTGAGCGGTGTCATCAGCTCACAACAGGAAGGCCTCATGGAGGGCGTTGTCGTCAGCGCTCGGCGCGACGGCGCCAACTTCACTGTGTCGGTGGTGAGCGACGCGAAAGGAAAATACAGCTTCCCCCGGACCCACTTGGAGCCCGGGAAATACGCCCTCACGATCCGAGCCGTGGGGTACGACCTGAACGGCCCCGGGTCCGTGACGATCGCCGAGGGCAAAACCTCAAACGCGGACCTCAAGCTCGAGAAGACCAAGGATCTCGCCTCGCAGCTCAGTTCACTCGAGTGGGCCATGAGCGTCCCCGGCACGCCCGAACAGAAGGACAAGGTCATCTATCAAACTGTGAGCTGCGCCTACTGCCATGCCTGGGAACGCGTCGTGAAGTCGAACCACACGGCCGACGAGTTTGTGGATCTGATTACCCGTATGCAGAAGTACTACACAGATGGGTCGGCGGTCAGCAGGGACAATCGAGGGCGCGGGCAGATTGGCCCGCCCGACCAGGTTGCCGCTGCCGAGCAAAACCCGAAATGGGGCCGTGAACCGTTCGGGGTCCCGAAGAAGGAACTGGCCGAGTACCTCACCACGGTGAACCTTAGCGGCGGCAAGACAACGTGGCCCTACGAGTTGAAGACGCTGCCACGTCCGAAGGGCAAAGCCACGCGCGTCATCATCACCCAATACGACATGCCCCGGCCCGACACGGTGGCACACGATCTCGACCTAGATTCCGCGGGCACAGTGTGGTACACCGACGAAAGCCGGATGATCTTCGGAAAGATGAATCCGAAAACCGGCGTGTTTACTGAATATGCGCTGCCGCCCGTGCCGCCCGGAGACTTGCCGGGCGCGAGGGACATTCAAGTGGATCGTGACGACAACATCTGGTTTCCGCGGCGGATCGCCAACGCCGCAGTCGTAGTGACGAAGTACAATCCGAAGACGGAAGAAGTGAGCACCATCGAGGGAGCAGGCACGCAATTCATGGCGCTCGGACCTGAAGGCAAAATCTGGGCAGGCTGGACGCGGATTGATCCGAAGACTATGAAAGTGGAGGCCACGTACGGCTGGGAGAAATCGCCGAACATTCCTCCTGGCCCGCACCGCCAGTACGTCGATCTTACAGTGGTCAACTCCAAGGGTAATCCATACGCACCGGATATCGGCGGCTCTTACATCATCGGCATCGACGCCATGACAGGTCAGGCCAAGTTCTGGCAGGTCCCGACGCCCAGGTCATCGCCGCGCCGCGGCCGAATGGACGCGCAGGACCGTTTCTGGTTTGCCGAGTACACCGGGGACAAGGTCGGAATGTTCGACACACGCACGGAAAAGTTCCAGGAATGGCCCATGCTGCGCAAGTACACGACCCCGTACGCCGTCTCGGCTCCCGACAGAAACGGCTACGTGTATGCGACGAGCAACATGTCGGAACGCCTCATGCGCCTTGATCCAAAGACCGGCGAAATCGTCGAATATCAGATTCCGACCGAGTTTGATTCGAAGAAGATCACCTACGATCCCACAACCAGCCGCTTGACGCTGTGGATGGTCAACACTCGCACCGCGAGAATGATGAAGGTCGAACCCCTTGAATAGACGCGCGCACGATGCGCCCGGCGTTCTATTAGGGCCATAAACATGCGAATCAAGACGGCACTGAACTTCGTAAGAAATCAGCAATATTTTCGTGAACAGAAAACGCCATTGCTTCGCGGCCTCGTAGGGATAGTGAAGCGAACTTGGGCCTCTGCGCCGACGACAAATGCGTGCCAAGGGTACCCATCAAAACGCTGAGCCAGGTCCTTCCAATTTGCCAAGAGAAATCTTTCCCGATGGCAAGCCACTGCACTTTTTTGATAAGACACACTGGGCTACTTGCCCAGTCTCATCTCTGACTCACGCTCGTATACTCATGGGAACCGTCTCCTTCGACGATCAAGCCGAAATCCATCGGAGCAGGAGGCGACCTAAGACGATGTCCCCAAAAGATAGACGCGCCACCCCGCGATTTCAACCCAAACCAGGGAATCACATCTCTTACGGAGAAACCTCTGCGGTCATCCGGGACTTAAGCTTGGAGGGCGTATTTGTCTTCAACTTGGATCCGCTTCCAATTGGTTCGGAAGTTATGTTCACACTGCGAGTTGGAGACCAGGACATCTCGCTTGAGGGGGTTGTCCGGCACTCAGTGGATCAGGAAGGGATGGGGATTCAATTCACGAACGTCTCTCCTGTGTCGAAAAGGCGGTTGAGAATACATATCGCCAGTTTGGTTTCCGCTCCTAGCCACCTAGTGAAGACTTAATGCCTCGCCTTTACGGAGACGGTAATTCAAAGTCGGGAAAATGTCTGCTTGGAAAGATATCTCTTAAACGGTTAACTCCCGAGAAATGGGATTCTCGGCAAGTGGCCCGAATCGCATCCAGCAAAAATCCCACATTCTGATAAGACTTCATGCGCCCTTGGTGCACCACCAAGCATGAAAATGGGGGCTGCACCGTATCGTGCCGTAAATGGTTTATTTTCAGTCGGAGTTGAGGCCATTTTCATAGCAGCGGACTTGTCAGGACCAATCGCACAGAGCTGAATATTCACGGGCCAGACGCGCTCGGTTTCCCGGGTTCAAGGTAAAATGCAGGCGCTGAGCGCATACCCAAAAGCAAAGCGGATTGGTGCATCATCGAGCGCCTTATGGTGACCAAAAACGATTCGCAGGTATTCGAGGAGATATGTCGTAAATTCGAGGCAAATAACGATGCAGAAGCTTTGCAAGACCTTCGTGATTTGGCCAGCCGAGTCGACGACCCTTGGGACAGGGCCTGGCTGAACTACCAGGAAAGTGATAGCTGCATACTTCGCTTTCGAGGGCCTGACGCTCGGTAAAAGAAGTTAGAATCCGCCGTGCTCATCGGCGATTACCTATGCGCCTCAGTCTGGGATTCAGCAAAAGTCTTGCTGCGCAATAAACCTACGGCAAAGCGAAAACGAGCAGCGCGTTGCCGGATTTTGGCTGTCGAATCTCCGGGGCCAATTCCGATGGAATAAGCGTCGACCAGCTCCCGCCGCCAGTCCCAGCGGGCATGGCTACGTACTGCTTTCCCTTCGCCAGATACGTAATCGGGAAGCCCTGCGCAGAGGTGATCAGGCGCGTCTGCCAGAGAATCTTTCCGGTAGCGGCGTCGTACGCGTACATGTGACGATCCCAGTCGCCGCCGATCACGAGTCCGCCGCCGGTGGCGAGTGCGGCTGTATTGGACGGTGAAGCTGTGCGATGACGCCACAACACTTTGCCGGATCGGATATCCATGGCCAGGAATTCACCCAGGTTACCTCCCGACTGCGGATGTTTGTAATCCCGGCGCCGCACCGGACCAACGCCGCCCTTGCCGAGCACCTTCTCCACTTGGCCGAAGGTGGCTTTCTCGCAGTTCAGGGCCATCGGGATGTACAACGCATTGGTTTGCGGGCTGAAGGCCATTGCGCGCCAGTCCTTGAATCCGGCTGTGCTCGGACACATATCGAGCTCAACACCGATTTGTGGGATCTTCCGGTAGGCGACTTTGCCATTTTCCGGATCTACGTCCACGATGTTCTGGTAGCCGAGATCGGTGGCGCGGATGAACGCGCCGGTGGTCCGGTCGAGCTGCCAGAGGATGCCCAGCTTGCCCATCTTGAAGAGTGACTTGCGTCCGCCGGAGTCAATCAGGATGCTCTCGAACACCTCATCCATGTCTTGCGTTTCGCCAGGAAGGTGCTGGTAGTACCACTTTATTTTCCCCGTGTCCGGATCAAGCGCCAGGGTCGAGTTGGTATAGAGCGCGTCACCGTCGGTTCCGCGGGCCGCTCTGGCCCACGGTTTGGCCTGTGCCGTGCCCCAATAGATGAGGTTCGCTTCCGGATCGTAGCTGCCCGGGATCCACGCGTCGCCGCCGGCGCGGAAAGCGAGCGGCAGGTCGCCCCACGTGTCACCGCCGGGCTCACCAGGACGAGCAACGGTCGATGTTCGCCACAGCTCCTTTCCGGTGGCCGCATCATGCCCGCTGATGAAACAGACGTCCTCTTTGTAGCGGCTGCACCCTGTCATACCCGCGATAACCTTGCCGCGAACGACGATTGGGCCGGAAGTGTATTGGTACCCCTGTTTTGGATCGGCCACCGCGGTGTCCCACGTCAGCTTGCCTGACCGGGCGTCCAGGGCGATGATATGGGCGTCATTCGTCGTTCCGAAGATCTTGTCTCCGTAGATAGCGATGTTTCTTTGGACGCCGTTGCCGTCGCCGCCAGCCCCCTCGGACACCTTCTCCCGTTCCGGGCGATACTCCCAGAGCAAGTCTCCCGTCGCGGCGTCCAACGCCTGAATGACGCCGCGTGGATTCGGCAGGTACATAACCCCGTCGTAGACGAGTGGCGTTGTCTCCTGAGCGCCCGTGTTTTCCATCGCCCACGACCAGGCAAGTTGAAGTCGCTCGACGTTCCGCGTGTTGATCTGATCCAGCGGGCTGTACCCCCACGCGTTGTCGGTGCGCCTCCAGTTGAGCCAATCGCCAGGAGCGGGGTTGCGCAGCGTGGGCTCGGTGACCGGGCGAAAGTTTTGCACTTGCGCCGCGAGCCACAAATTCCCTACTAGTCCCGTAATTAGAATAGAAACAGCGATTTTCAGCCGCATAACTTGCTCCTTAACTTATAGTAAGCGCCCTGGTATCCCTATCTGAATATGACGCCTGGCGGCACCGATCTCCCCGCGGTGAAGTGCAACCCGTCGATCATTGCTAGGCTGCGTGTCTTGACCATGGCCACCACCGCGTGCGCTCGGTGGTGGATTGTTTGCCAGAAGTGAAATAAACCTCTTCCTTTATGCCTTCATTCTGCCAGCTGCAATGATGCAGGATGCCCTTCCCATTCTCAATCATCGTCGGATGTCCGCACAGATAGGCGGTGCTATTCTCGTCAATGAGATTCCGCAGGTCGGTGTACTTGCGGATCAAATCATCTACGCGACCGGTCTCGCCATGCCAATCGGGTTCGTCCCAGGGGCGGCTAATTGTGGGAATGTAGGTGAACCAAGGGACTTTCGCGGCGAATTGTTCCATCTCCTCGCGATAGCCGAACTCCCACGAATGGCTGGCGCCTTCTATAGGAAAAAGTCTGTGCGCGACTGGGGACCTCTTCGAATCGCGGTGAAGCGAGCGGACATAACTGACAAAGCGAGCGATGCCGGTAACCGTCGCGCGCAGCAAGTGGTTCGTGCGCCCGCTCTTCGTATCAAGTGTGAAACGGCCCTTGGAAACTCTCCGGCAGGTGAATGTGTCTCCAACCTGAAGTTCATAAAGCAAAGGTGTGGGCTCGCCCTGCGGGACAAGCTCGATGAAAAATTCTAAAAAGTCTTCGTACGGAGAAGACACGATCGAGTAGGGGCGCTCAACATGTTTGGAAGGACTATGGACGCCCAGCCTCGCGTACTGGCCCGGTGCGTAGTGGAACTCACCACCGGGATCAACGCGAATCCTCCAAAGATCAGAGGAGAAGTCCTTTCGCTCAATAATCCGGGCCCGATAGAACTTATCTTCCTTCACTGGTGGGGTCTGTGGGAACGAGTTGGACGGAGATGACATGGCGTGCCTCCTCACTCGCATTTTGGGGAACGTGCAGGATGGGCAAAGATGTACACCCGCCAGACCTCAGTGTCAACCAACGACACCAACGACAAACGGACACTAAATTCGGGCCGCGTCAGTGACACAAATCAACGTCGTGTTGAACTGGTTTGAAGAGTTGAAGCAAAAAGTTCCCACTGCGAAGAAGTGAACCCCGCGTTTCTCGGGACTTGGGCCAACTAGTTAGTGCGAATCCTTTGGTCGATCGACAGTTGCTCAGAACTGATGTGCTAATTACTTGACAACCTTTAGTAGACTTGCGGTATTCCAAGCCAGTAGGTCACACTAGATGAAGATTGCATTATGCTGAATAAACCGCTCCCACTTTTGCTGCTGACCTTTCTGACCGCTGCAACGCTGTCCGCGCAAGACGTCAAAGCTCGGTTCACCACAGAAAAATCAACTTACCTCATAGGCGAACCTGTGTACGTAGTCTTGTCGGTTAGCAACACGAGTAACGACGCGATTTGGGTGGGTTTCGGGCCCACCAATATGTTTTGTCAAAACTTTTTTATCGAAGTACCTGGGGCGGACTCAGCGCGTGAGCAATGGGGCTGTGGAATTGCTGCGAGTTGCGGAAGTAGCCTATGGGAAGTCGCCCCAGGAAAAACCACCGCAGTAAGGCAGTTGTTGAACCGCGAATTTCGTTTGCAGCGCCCAGGGACATATGTCGTTCGCGTTCACACCGCCATCAGTGTTCGCAGCCAGAATCTATTCACTTCTCCCCCTCTTGACGAGTTCAAAGTTTCCGACAATTTGACCATCGAGGTGCAGCTCGGCGTTGAGGGTCAGCTTCAGGATGCATTTCAACCCACTGTTAAAGAACTAACCAGGACCGACCTCAAAAGACGTGGGGAGGCAGCAGGGGCAATCATAGAAACGGCCCCACCTTTTTTGGAAGACGTGCTGATTGCATTGGCGAAAACGAACTACGGCTTTGCAGCGATGACCGCGCTGAGAAAGGTCGATACCCAGAATACTCGTAGTGCATTGGCTCAGATTGCGACCGACAGTGGCAACCAGGTTTTTCGCATTGAAGCCATTCGCAATCTGGGCCGCACCGGTGACGCGACGTATCTTCCAACATTGTTGCAACTAATGAAGTCGGCTGACATACAGATTCAAGGCGCTGCTGCCGAAGCTGTAGGCAATTTAGGAGGGGCTACAGCCGTTCAAGAAATTACAGTCCTTCTCTCAAGCACCGATGTACAGACGCGACAAGCCGGAGCAATTGGACTCGAATACACCCACGCACGCGAAGCCGTCCCAATTTTAATCGGATTGACGCTAGATTCCGATGCAAGAATACGCCAAGCTGCGGTAAGTGGCCTTTGGTTGCTTACACATCGCGTCGCATTCGACGGAAATCAATGGGCTGATGTGACAACTCCCCAGTCCGCAGGCAACGTGCATCAAAGGTGGGTACGTTGGTGGAAATCTCAGGGGAACGATAGCAAGATTCACGGCATGGCTGATTGCGCTCCGCCTGAATCTCTCGACTGACCCCTCACAACACTTCTGACGTGTCCGCTATCACGCAATCTGCCCCAACAGTTACGGGCCAAGTCCCGTGAAGTCCGCTTATCGTCATGTGGGAATTGCCAGATTCCCACATTCCGTGAATCCCGTTTATCAGGCACTGGCTGACGCCATCTGCGACAGTCCTCTCACAAAGTACTCACACAAAGTACTAGCAGTACTATCTGATTTGATATAGATTCCTTCCCCTGCTACAAGAACTCGGCCTGGTCAGTCCAATGGAACGCGTACACCTTCGCCCGGCTTGGCATATAGCGGATTTCGACTCCCGTCTGTCTGCGGGGATCCTTGCGTGTCTAGTGGCTATCGTGTGCTACCAGGCGGATAGATTGGTGTTCGTGCTGGGAATCCCCCCTGACCACATCGCGTCGTTTTGGCCCTCTACGGCGTTCTTAGTAGTGGTGTTGCTGTTGGTACCACGAAAGATTTGGCCGGTGCTCATTATCGCGGGATTGGGAGCAATGGCTTTTGCTGATCTCGAGAACGGTGTGCCGATTGGCTTCGAGATTTGGATCACCCTTGGCAATTTAGCCGAGACGCTTGTTGCAACACTGGGGATTCGTCGCCTGCTGCATGGGGTGCCCGATCTGGGCAGCTTGAAGAACTTGTCTAAGTACTTAGTGTTTGCCGTGATCTTCGTGCCGATCGCTTCAGCCCTTGTGGGCGCAATCGGGAGCGTGCCGGGTGGCTATTGGCTGCAGTTTAGGCTCTGGTTTTTTGCAGACGCCTTGGCATTCCTCACTGTGGCGCCTGCAATATTGACCTGGGTCCGCGAGGGCCGGGAGTGGTCGCGAAAGTCCCTTAATTATCTAGAATTCGCCGCGCTGATGATTTCGTTGGTTCTTTTTGGATATTTCACGTTCATGGGCACTGGGCGAGAGGAGCGACCGGCACTGCTTTACTCTCTCGTTCCCCTTTTATTGTGGGCCGCATTGCGTTTTGGATTGAAGGGCGTGTCCATTTCAGCGCTTGTAGTTGCCCTTCTAGCCATGTGGGGAGCTGCTCGCGGTCGCGGCCCCTTCGCAGAGCAAGGGCCTCTCAACAACGCCTTGTCACTGCAGTTATTCTTATTTTTCGCTGCGATCCCTTTTACGATTCTCGCGGTCCTTGTAGAGGAGCAGAAGCGGGCGCAGGAGGTACTGCGCGAGAGCGAACTGCGGTTCCGGTTGGTAGCCGATACGGCTCCCGTGCTGATCTGGATGTCGGGAACGGACAAGCTTTGCGTCTACTTCAACAAACCATGGCTTGATTTCACCGGACGGTCTTTGGATCAGGAGAAGGGAAACGGATGGGCAGAGGGTGTTCATCCAGATGATCTTCAGAGGTGCTTGGATACCTACACACAAGTTTTTGATCGCCAAGAAGAGTTCAGGATGGAGTATCGCCTCCGACGGCATGACGGAGAATATCGATGGATCTTCGATGTGGGTGCGCCGAGATTTAATGCAGATCATTCCTTTGCTGGTTACATCGGGTCGTGCGTGGACGTGACGGAGCGCAGGCGTGCGGAAAAGACAGTACGCGAGAGCGAAGAGCGTTTGCGCTTGGCTGCTCAGGTGGGAAAGATGTACGCGTTTGACTGGGACGTGGCCACCGATTTGGTCGTTCGATCTGAGGAGGGCAGCCATATCCTCGGTTTGACTGGCGGGCCGATGAGCCGTACCCACCAGCAAGTGTTGGCCAGTGTTCACCCTGATGATCGAGCAACATTTAATACTTCGATTGCCGAGTGTACTCCCGAGAGCCCGAACACCCAGATTAGCTACCGCTTGTTGCGCCCCGATGGTTCAGTATTTTGGATGGAGAGAACCGGGCACGCCTTCTTTGATGAGCAAGGCAGGATGGTGCGGATGATTGGCATGGTAGCGGATGTCACCGAGCGCAAACTGGCGGAAGAAGCCCTTTCAAGAGTTGGCGGCAGGTTGATTGAAGCGCACGAAGAGGAACGCTCCCGGATCGCAAGAGACCTTCACGACGATATTGGTCAACGGCTCGCGTTGTTGGTAAACGACCTTGATGGACTGGAGAAAGATCTTCCGGATTCGGCCGTTGAAGTCCGTAACCGAATCCATGAACAATTGAATCGCGTACATGAGATTGCCTCCGACACCCAGGCGATGTCGCACCAGTTGCATTCATCGAAGCTGCGACTCCTGGGCATCGTAGCCGCGGCCAAGAGCTTCTGCCAGGAGCTCTCTGAACAACAGAAAGTGGAGATTGACTTTACCCACGCTGACATCCCACCCGCAGTGCCAGAGGAGATTTCACTTTGTCTCTTTCGGGTTATGCAGGAAGCTCTGCATAATGCGGTGAAGCACTCTGGCGTGCAGCGCTTCGAAGTTGAACTGCGCGGAGCGCCGGATGGGATCCATCTCACCGTGCGCGATGCGGGACTAGGCTTTGACCCCGAAGGAGTGAAGAATAATCGAGGACTGGGGCTCGTCAGCATGCAGGAGCGAGTCAATCTGGTGAAGGGCACGTTTTCAATCGACTCACGGCCTGGGCGGGGCACAACGATTCACGCTCGTGTGCCCCTCAGTACAAGAGGAGAGTCCGCACGGGCAGCTGGGGGCTAGCCCTTTCACCCGGAATGAACGGCTGAGTGTTCTGCACAGATGCTTTGGAACTGGTGTTCATCTTCCTCGCCGTGGATGCTGCTCAATTGATACGCGCAGAGGATGTCTACTTCGTGTGTTTTGCATAGATCGTTGCAGAGTTGTTCGAGCCGAATCGCCGCATCTGTCTTCCCCTCCGCCCACAACAGACCTACACGTTCACCGCAAAATGCAACTCGGGAATGTTCTGCCTTCGCTGCTTTGGAGACTGCCTCAATCAGACCGCTGACGCCCTCGAAAAATCGAACCGGATCAGGCAAACCATTCACCATGATTGAGGAGAGCGTGTCGGCAGCATCCAATGAAATGTACGTACCCTGTTGAATGGCGCCATCAACATCCACGCACTCTACCTTCAATCTCTGAAGAAGCCTATCCCGGTGTGACTTCGTAGCGACCACAATAGCCCCGTTACCGGCCTTAAGGGCAGCAGCAATAAAGCGATTAAAGCTCTCTAGAAAAACCGTATCATCAGAATAAAACACGACCTCATGGCGGTGAGTGGTTTTCGCAACTGGAACCTCGGTCAACTTGTAGCCTTTTATGCTGTTACTGACAAATCGCTCACCTCGAAAAACCACCTCGACAGCAGGCAATAGCTCGCTTCCTGCATTTGCTTTAACGACGTAGCCCCGCGCCCCCAAACTGAGAGCTTCTTGCACTACATCGGCAGAGGATTCTTGGCTCAGAAAGAGTATCTTGGACTCAGGGGCTAGCTTGCGGATTCGTCGAGCGGCTTCGAATCCATTCAGTGTTGGAAGACCGATATCGAGCACGATCAAGTCCGGTTTCAGTTCTTCGGCTTTTTGCACGGCTTCAAATCCGTCCGACACTTCACAGATGACTTGCAATTCCGGCCCTTTTTCGAGCGTCGAACACACGAAACCTCTCCAAGGCGCAGAATCGTCGACTACGAGAACTCGGACAGACGGCACTTGCTAACCACCTTCAACACTTTGAAGTTCAGGACCGGAGTCACTACCGAACGGTCGCAAAGTAACATATGAGCCTAGCTTAGTCACTACCCATGTTTACCCTACACAAATTCAGTCGTATGTGATAGTAGAAAGCAAATTAACTGCTCACGATTACCTCCAAATAAGTCCTGTTACCTGAATTTCGCTTTTCACCTCGCAACGGGGCCCCTGGGCCACATTCCGATAATCCCGTTTATCAGGATGTATCCGGTGATAGAGGGGTGGGAAGGAAGCTTGCGAATCCGAGGTTGAGGAATACTTTTTTGAGGCGGCTGTATCAAAATGCGTCGATCCTAAGTGCTCATCACTTTGGCTTTCTCCAGTTTCACTTTCGCGATAATCGTGGTTCCCTTCCTGGGAATGGATTCCATGAATAGCTCGCCTCCGAACATCCGGAGCCGCTCGCGCATGGTCGTGAGTCCGATCCCCCGGTGAGAGGCCGAGGGATCAAAACCAACTCCCGAGTCCGTGACTTTCAGAAGCATTGTCTCGTCACTACAGGTCAGCTCGACGAACATCTTGGTCGCGTGACTGTGCTTGACTGCATTGCTAACCGCTTCCTGTGCGACGCGGTAAATACAAAGCTCCAAGTCCGCTGGTAAGTTCCCAGGCAAATCAGCATAGCAAAAGCTTATCTGAATATGGTGATGCGCAGCAATTCTCTCGCAAAGCTGCCGTAGCGCGAAATGTAAGCCGAGATAGTGAAGCTTGGAGGAGTGGAGATTGTGACTCAGATTCTGAATATCCATTGCGACTTCCTCGCTTTTGTCGTGCAATTCCGACGCGAGGACGCTTTGGCCGTTTTGCCCGGCGGCCAGAGAGTCACGGAGTTCTTGAAGGCCCATTACGAGTAAGGAAAGGCGCTGGGCGATGTCGTCGTGAAGCTCCCGTGCAATGCGCTGCTGCTCCTCCTCCTGCGCTTGGATTAGACGGCCCGCCAAGAGTTGAAGATTCGCTTCCGATCGCTGCAATTTTTCTTCTGACGCCCGTCTGTCGGTGATGTCCTCCACTGTGGCGACTACCAGGGGAGACGGGCTGGCACCATTCTTCAACAAAGCAACACTCAGGCGCCCCCAGATGAGCGTGCCATCCTTTCGAAAGAAGCGCTTCTCCAGATGATAATTGTCGATCGAACCTCGCCGCAATTGCTCAAAAAGAGCCCGATCCTTATTTGCGTCTTCCGGGGGAGAGAACTCGACGCAGTGCTTGCCGCGAAGCTCGTCTTCGCTAAATCCGAGCATAGAGCACAGAGCCGGGTTCGCGAACAAAGGTTGCCCCTCTAGAGTTTCGATCGCGATCCCCATGGCGACCGCATCAAAAAGAATTCCGAAAAGTCCGCTTTCCCTCAAAGTCCACTCCTATAAACTCGACACCGATAATGAGATGAAAGAGTATGTCATTTGGGTTACAAACCGACCAATTAAAACTTTGCATTCATTGCATACCTGTCAATTCTGACAGGTGACCGGAATGTTCTAACGTGGCAGACAATTGGGAAAATCGGCCGTATTTTCGTGGCGCAGTTGGTTTGTTTTCTAAAGCTTTGCGCCCTGAGCCGATTGCCCCGCAAGAAGTACTCAACCCCTGATAAGTCCTCTGCTATGAAAATTGCCCTAACTCCGACTGAAAATAAAAGATTTACCACGCGCTACGATGCAAAATCCCATTTTCATGCATGGTGCCGCGCCAACGGCGCATGAAGTCTTATCGGAATGTGGCTTTTTGGCCCCGGCAGATTGGGCCACATTCCGATAATCCCGTTTATCAGGACTTGGCCGAGGAGGGAGATGGTTTAGCCGAGCATGGGGCGGATTTAATTTTTCCCCGTGGGAACTTTCTGCTTCAACTCTTCAAACCAGTTCAGCACGACGTTGATCTGCGTTGGTGCGGAAATCCTCACTGTAAAAAACCCGTATCTTCGGTCTCGTCAGCTCCCAATCGGATCTTGGAGCCATCTGATAACCCTACTGCGAGAGCGAATCCGGCCGCTTCCCATCGGAGTCTGAAGCCATGCAATGAGACCAGGCCAAGGAGCAGCCACTCCGCCAGAATCATGCCCAGCGGACTCGAACTCAGGTGCAGCAAACACTTGCTTGCTTGTTGGCTGCTCAGCCCCCACATTTGGCAGCGAAAGCCTTCGCAGCTCTTCATTTTGGCCATGGGAAGTCGCTAGGATTCTCAACAACTTGCTCCCGAACCCGGCCAGAGTCGCCAGCAATGCGCACTGAACCAAGAGGCTGCCCAGCTCAAACCAATTACTCTGTATCCAGTCGCTTATTTCGCTCATGGATGCACCTCGCAGCAGAAATTGAATGAATAGGTAAAGATTACAGGCCGGTCCAACCTAAAAGAACTGGTGGGAAGTCCAGAATCGGGTCAGGTGCTGACCCTGACCCCTCCCACTGCCGCCGATTCCTCGTGGATATTGCCGTACCCAGTAGTGACCCTCCTGGTTGAGTAACACGGAAACTGACGACCTTCGAGACGAGGTTAGCCGAGCGTTTTGAGGTCGGCGGTGCAGGCCAAGTCCTGAAGGGGCGGATTCCCGTATTCCGATTCTCGGTAACTGGGAAGTGACAAGCCCTCTGAGGTCACCTTTCGGTCACTTTCATGTCGGGTTGGGAAAGCTTTCCCGTTAGAGAGTCGCTACACTTTTTTAATAAGACACACCGGGTCACTTACCCAGTTTCGTCTCTGACCCACGCTCGTATACCCATGGGAGCTGTCTCTTTCAAAGATAAACCCCAAATCCATCGACGCACGAGACGACCTAAGACGATGCCCTCAATAGATAGACGCGCAACCCCGCGATTTCAACCCAAGCAAGGAAATCACATCACTTACGGAGAAAGGTCTGCGGGCATCCGGGACTTGAGTTTGGAAGGCGTTTTTATTTGCGACTCGGATCCCCTCCCGGTTGGGTCGGAAATTATCTTCACCCTGCGAGTCGGGGACCAGGACATTTCGCTTGAGGGGGTTGTCCGGCACTCAGTGGATCAGGAAGGAACGGGGATTCAATTTACGAACCTCTCTCCTGTATCGAAAAGACGGTTAAGAATACACCTCGCCAGTTTGGTATCGGCTCCTGGCCACGTAGCGAAGACGTAGTGCCTCCCTCTTGAGGCGTGGTAATTCAGTTTCAGAAAAAATGTATGCATGCTTGGAAAACCACGCGCTCCAGTTGTCAGCTCCTGATAAATGGAATGATCGGGGCGTGGCTGGCGGGCGGTCCTTACAGCGCAGGGCGCGAATCAATTTACCCGCAAATCGCTCATCCACCGCTCAAGAACCGCCTGATCACGACCTTCGATTTTATCGAAAGCGATGCTCATTCCGTCTGCACGAGCGGAGACTACATGGCCAAAGGCCACGACTCTGGTGCCAGCATGAACGATGGCGATTCGGACCTTCACTCTGGGATTCAAGGGAGTCGGGGTAAGTACAGAGCAGCCGTGCACGCTCAGATCGCTCGTACGGGTTGACAGCTGCCGTTCGGAAATTATTTCGGTGATCTCAATTGCTGCAACGAATGGCTTGCGCAACCCGCGGGGTCGCCCGGGGAGTTTCAAACTTGGCTCCAGTTAGATCGGTGAAGTCTCCGAGTGCGTGGCAGGTCTTGTCCCCCGAGCGCTCAGGTTCACTCTCCCTGCTGTTTTCGTATCACTTCGGCCATGACTTCTGATGCCGGGCGGTCGTTGTCAACAATCTCCGTGATCACGTCTATGCCGTACCGCTGACCGACTTGGACAAAATCGATAAGAATGAGTCGCTGATCGGCAGGTTGCAAATCAGCCAGTTCGTCGAATACGCGCTGCCGGAATATCTGATAGTGGTTGGAACTCATGTGACAACTTTTACAATCCGTGCTTCCTCAATGCCTGTAGGTTACTTTGGGTACGTGCCCGGCACAATGGTACAGATGTACCACTATTAAATCCGCATAAACACTAGCGCTTTTCACATGGAGGATTTTACTACAGGCAGTTTCAACTCCCCCAGTCCCTCCACCTATCTTGATTCTCCGTGCAGAGGATTGATTCTGCAGCGAATCAAACTGGACTTACTTCGGTCACCCCTCGCCTCAGGAAAGAGGCTTCACTCGACCCTGAGGGAACTATCGCAAACAAACGCGGTCCGGATACACGTTTCTCAGGACTTGGCTCGGTCTCCCCAAGGAGAACACTCGAATACTTACAGTGGCGGTAATCTAATTCTGAAGCGAAATTGATTGGTCATGTGCGGTGCGCCATTATTTCAGTGATACGGGATCGGACTCATTCTTCGGCGATTTCGTATCCAACAGGGAGATTAATTGGCGGCCCGAAGCCGGGACGCCGATCTTGCCTTCGCGGACAATCTCCTTGGCATTGAGGCTTCGGCCATACAGCTTTTTGTTCGCACTGCCGTCAGACCGAAGTGTCGAGCCCTCCAGCGAAATGCCGGCGAACAAGCCGCGTGAGCGAGAGTAGCTGAGGATTTCCGCCTTCATCACGATATCGGTATCCGCAGCCGCTGAACGTCCCTTGGGCCCGGCCGCTGCTGAGGCATCGGCTCCAAGCTTCACTTTGCTGCTCAAGATTGAGTTCGCGCCTTTAGGATTCATGACCAGGAGGACGAAATCCGTGGCCTGACCGCCCAGCTGCAGACCGATATTCGCCCCTTCGAGTGCGAACAGTGCGGGAGCGCTCCAATGTCCCGTAAAGTGCGGGCCGGCCCTGCAAGTGATCGCACCCCGGCCGAAGTCGCCTCCGATGCCAATTGCGAACTTCAGGACCGAAGGAATCACAATGACGCATTCGGCCTTGTTGAGTAGATCCTTCGGAATCCCATCGGGGATGTCCAAAATCTCTTTGAACACTTGGCCACAGGCTTCAAGGCGCTTTTGCTCCCGACTTTCCTCCGCTACGAGTGTGGGACACGCCAGAAAAATGGCGATGATAAAAACACCGACTTTTCTCACAGTACGACCCCCATTCATCGGATCGATTCTTGCTCGGTCAGGGCGAGGCGACAAATAGTTTGGTGGCGGTCTTGTCCTAAGTGAAAACCGCATGGCCGAGGTGACCAACGGCGGTGCAGCCGTCATGAGAGTTTGTGAAGCTCCGCGCAATCGGCCTTCCTAGAGTCGGTAACACGGTACATTCCCGCAGGTAGCGGCACTGCGGCCGATTCTTGTGGAGAGTTTCAGTTCCAATTGGTTTCATTTTGTTACAGGACCAACCGTCTTCCCTCGAGAAGCCCACTAAGTGCCTGAAAACATGGATTGGGTGTTGGGGCATTTGATTGCTCCTATGGGTCGTACTGAGGGAAGGAGGGGCCGTTATGGCTCGATACTCATCCCTGCCTTAAGTGGCATCGAAGTCGTGTGCCGCCCTTGCACCATTGACATTTGTGCGTCCGAAAAACTGCTCATTGACTTAGCCATCTTCATTGCCACTGAACAATATCTTGACCAGCGCATTTCGCTCAGCAATCTTTTGAACAGCCAAGTCAGTCCAACCCTTATTGTCTGGCGCGGGCATGAGGGGACGGAAGGCTGGGAATCGGGGATTTGGTTGATCAACACGGTGATCGGTTATTGGGAGGTCGACTTATGAACTCTAGCAAAGAGCAGTTGGACTTGGGGATATTGCTGCTGCCGGGCGATGGACGCCGCAGAAGCCAGCGTGTCATCATCCGGGTGCCCGTAACATTGGAGATGATCAAGTCCGGTCGAGTCGTCAAAATGAAGGCTCAAACGGTAGCCGTCAATGCCCATGGTGCGATGGTGCTTTGTAGCGTGCCTTTGGATCCTGAGACCAAGATCGAGATTTTCAATGAACGTACTAACGCACGCGCTGGCGCGCGCGTCACGCGCGCATCGCGCAAAAGTGCCGAGGGGTACATGATTCCACTGGAATTCGACAAGCCATTTCCCATGTTCTGGCAAATTTCCTTCCCGCCTTCGAATTGGAAGCCGACCGATGTTTAGTCAACTGGCAGTCTCGCTCACCTTACTTTAGGTCTTGCGTTGCACGCCGACCTGTCGGCTGGATCAGGTTTTGGCGGACAAAAAACTTTGCTCACGGAGCTGGTGGAATCGGGCCCTGCGGCCAAGTCTCGATAAGTCCGCTTCTCGGAATGTGGCCGTCCGGGCAATATCAACGACTTTGTGAAACCCGGCACTTATGTGCCTGCGGCGACAAGCGAGTAACAGGCTCCGAGAGATTGGCTACCGGACACGGACCGCTGGCGGTAAAAACTTTTCTGGAGGTTGTAGCATAGAAGGAGTAGGCTCAGACTAAATACCTTGACCTTCCCTGGTCATCCCGCCCCATCATTGTGATGGTTTGGAGGAAGTTATGCGGTTTTTCTTCATATCAGCCGTAGGCTTCACAGTTGTCCTGCTGATCTTCTTTGCCGTCAAAGCGACTATCAGGGCGGCGCTTTGGAAGGAGTTCGAGAGGTCTGAGGCCGCATCTGCCAGCGCAGGTCAAGTGTCCGCTAGCAGCAGCCCAGTGCAAACGTCGCAGGGCGCGAACGCCGTTCAAGATCAGAAAGGGTCGCGAAGAGTGGAGAGTGGGGGGGTCTCGCCAATACCAGCGGCCCTTCTTCTGGCCCAGCTACGCGGGACAATGCACCCGTCGCGGCCGCAGCACCTCCGGTTGCTTCCAGCAAAACAAGCCGGGAGAGTCCCGTACAGAAAGAAATGTGGGCCGATAGCCATTACGTCTGGGTGGTGCTTTGCAAGAACCATTGGGCTCATCTCCGCATGAATCTTTTCTACAAGCATAGAATTCCGCTTGGCGAGACCGACCCTGTCGCCCCTCGCCCTTCTCTGGAGGGCCACTTCAAGGTCAGGTGCGATGAGTGCGGTAAAGAGTATCTCTACAAGCCTTCCGAAGTACTGCGATTCGAACAAGAGCTTCCTGAGACTTTCACCCCCCATCCGCTTTTTCGAGATTGGTGAGAGTGGTGGAATAAATCCACGCCGGTTTTTCCCCTGCATCGACCGGTTGAGCCAGCACCGTTTATCAGGACTTGGCATATACTGGCCGCACAAAAATGCAATGAGACTATATAGGGTGATTGACGTTTGGAAGAGATCGGGCGAAAACTCGGCTATTCGTTATCGGTGTTTTGAATTCCTGAACTCCAAACGATACTGCGTGCAGAGTGCCGACTTCTATCGACTACCTCTTAACCAAAAGCAAGTCTCAAATCTTGACGCTCAATTTGTTGAGCTGTTCGTTAGACAAGATCCGTCAGCCAGGAACGCAGAATATCCGACGCTAGAAGAAGCTATTGCCGCTCACGACAAATACTTTCTCTAGGGGCAGCTCCGAGCCACATTCGGATAATCCCGTCTCTCGGGACTTGACAGCCGATACCTCTGGTGCCGTTCTGGGCCTACGCTTGTGGCAAATTCATTGTGTCCAGGGCAGGAAATTCGCACGATGCCCAAACTAGAGTTCTAAATCGGAAGTTCCGGACTAATGGGAATGGGCTAGCCACTCTCGCGGGGATAGAAACTCTCAGGAGCAGCTAGCCCAACAAACCCAACGTTTAGTATCCGTTAGAAGCTGAAGTCAGGTGACAAGTGGACGGGGACGACGGTCAGCGATCCCAGACCAAACAGAGCCGCGGCAATGGACGAGGATTGTGTGCCAGCGGTGTTCACCGAGTTGTCGCAGAGTATGGGGCCGGTGCCGTTCAAACCGCTGGTGCATACCTGGCCCACATCTAGTTTTGCCTGGACCGTGACGGAGTGTCCGTTGCCCTGGCTTGCGGTGCCGGTGGCGCCAACATTCAAAAGGATGAAATTGAACGTGTGGGCGCTTGTCGTAGCCAGGATGAGGTCGATCACCTCCGGCGTGCAGGTATTGGTTAGCAGGGTCAGGCTGAGGCAAGAGGTGGTGATGGCCTGTCCCAACGTGGCCGTCAACTGCTGAATTCTAGCATCGAAGACGACTCCGGCCCCGTCAGGGTCTGGCTGGCCAGCGCCCATATAAACAGCGGCCGTTTTCCCCTGTGAGGTTCCTGGGGCCGCACAGTTTGAGCAATCCAGTAGAACCCTGACGGATACAACGCCGCTAGCCGACGCTGTCTGTGACGTCGCGGTGGTATTGCTCCCCTTCACCTGAGTATTCGTGTAAAGTCCCGTAACCAAGGAAGGAGAAATGAAAAAGCTCGTGGTCTGCGATGCTTTAAGGTTAGCAGTCATTACCGTGAACCACTCGCCGTCCCCCGTACTGGTCAAACAGGGAGGGGGAAGTGTTCCAGTCGGTGTGACAAAGCTGCTTGGGAAGGCCGCCCCCGTGCACACAGCCGCTTTGTTGAATATTGCTGCGCCGCCTTGTGGGCTCGTGTTGGTTTGAGCCGAGGCCACTGTAGAGACGAGCATATAAAGCATAAGTAATACACAAAAGTGCTTCATTTTTTCTCCTATTTGGGGGACTGAATTTTTTCTTGTCCCCTCCCCTTGCAAAGGCCGGATGCTGCTGGTGAGCTTGGTGGAAGAATAGTAGGGCGGTCGAGGCTTGGGATACTACTGCTCTAAGGACCAGTTTTGGGATAAGAGCGTGGACCTATCCTCGGGGGAGAAATGACCATCGGATCAAGACATCTTGGGCCAAGTCCTGTGAAGTCGTCTTCTCGGAATGTGGCTCCGCATTTCCCGAAAGGCCCTCTATCAGGAGGATCTTTCCAATCGACCTTGGCTGCCCATCCGTTAGCAAAGCGGGGCGCGTGACAATTTCAGTGTTGGTTGGCGCAGAACACTACTTCCAGGAAAGCTGCGCAGAAACCCAATTTATGCGGGCGCAAATGGAGCGTGACCTCGGTCTGGCGCCCGGGCGAAACCCATACGTTTTGTTGCCACTCAGAAATACGTCCTGGATCGGAGGCGCGGACTGAGTATTGTCCTTCGGGGAGCGATGGAAACCAGAAATGACCCTGAGTATTGGTCTGGGTGGTTTGCAAATGACCACCCTCGGAGTCTTGCAGAGTCACTCGGGCGTCAGGGACGGGTTTGCTCTTGGTGTCCAACACTTGGCCCCCGACCGTACCCAGCCCCGTGGCTGGAGCCGCGGACAGACTTCCGGCGGCTAGAACAGCGCACATCGACACAACCGGAAACCACTTGAGTCTCATCGAGATATCCTTTCGGGACTCACGCGCAAGTCAGTTTCGAGCCAGCAGTCCGACCGAACTGGTTGATGACCACGGTGGGTGTGTAAAAGGCCAGAAGGACCTAATCGTCACGCTGGTGATCGTCCCGGTCGTGGTCACGACCACGGTCGTGCTCCCGGTCGCGATCTCGTTCGCGAAAATCCCGGTCTCGATCCCTGTCCCAATGATGGTCGTGTTGAACTATCCCTCGGGGTCCCTCCCAGTAGCCCTCAAAGAATCGATTTCCGTCGTGCTGTGGTGGTACCCAACGAGCGCCCTCGTATGGTGGTCGGGTCCAGTAACCCTCATGCCACTCGTAATGTCTTCCCTCGGGATACCAATAGCCCACTACCCAAATGAACTCCGGCCCGGGTGCCGGCTCAACATAGACGACCCTGGGAGGGGGCGGGGGACCAATTGAGACATCGAGACTGAAATGCCGGTCGTTTCCAGAGGCCCTGCCTGAATCATCGTAAGCGTCCTGGTCTCCCCTCGAGTCATAGGTGTTGCCCGAAGCCGTGGAACGGGGCATGGCGGGAGAAGCACTCCCAGGAACTGGGGCATTGCCTGGGATTACGAATGTGAGTTCGGTTTCAGGAGGCAGCACAATCTCTTGCTTGCCTGTCGCGTAAGCTGTTCCCGTTCCAGCACCGGCCCCAACCGCGGTACCAATTACGGCTCCTTTCCCACCGCCTGCGATGGCACCCAATATTGCCCCGGCAGCCGCCCCGCCCCCAATCAGGGCGGTGTTGCGGGCCGCGTGAGATTTTCCGTCAATTAGCAAGGGTTCCGGGAGAATGGCCGTATTGCCAATAGCGTTTAACTGCAGCGTGATCGAGGCAGGACGTTTCAATCTTCCCGAACTTACGACCTCCGTCACTGTGCCCTTAAGAGTAGTGCCCTTGGCCAGCACTGTTTTCTTATCCAGGCGCACAGGTTCCTCGACGGTGGCTGAAAATGCCCGACCTACTCGAATTTCACTAGTATCCAGCCGTTCGAGCAGCCGGACTTTAATCTCGCTGTTAGACTTGGTTGCCTGCGCGTACGCACCACTTGGCGCAAGCCCTAAGACGATGAATCCTGAAAGTAACGCGAGTAGTTTTCTCATCCTCACCACTCCTGTTAGCCGAATTTGCAGTGCTCGTCCGAGACTGCAGCCATATGGATGGGTCTTCTACTTTACTGAGTCTGAGGGTAGATATTCGCAGCGGGAAATACAATCGCCTAGAGAGACAGGTCAACCACACTTGACACCTGGCCACTCGATCAGGGAGAAAACTTCTTTGCGTAGCCCGTGTTTTTCGTACCTCGGAATTCGTCGCCCACTCGGAAGTTAATTTCGGACCAGAGCTGCATGGCAAGTTGGATAGGTCCCGACCAATGGCGAGATATCGCGCTATGGGAGGTTTTCCCTGTTTAGTATGATTTCTACCCCGCCCCAATGGTCACTTCGATCCGCCTTTGAGTTAGTTGATTGCAAGGAAAGCGCTTGCTCTCCTGGTTCGAGAATTGCTCCATCCAATTGAAGGCTGACTGCGTTCGCTTAGACGTTTTTAGCGCAAATCCCTGGGGGTTTTCGGTAATGAATCTCAAAAAGGCAAGGCAAGCCTTGCTTTTGGCCATTCTAATTGTCGTCGGTGCGCGAACGGCTGCAGCTCAAGGGTCGAGTTCTCCAACGGGGAAGGCAAATGGAGGTCTTGACTGGTATGAGGCCTTCGAAGGGAGCACGGACTCCAGCGGACAGGTGATGAAGCTGACTTCCTCCGCGACGTATCACTTCGGCGAGCGCTTCAGTTTAGGAGCGGGAATCCCCGTATATTTCAATCGCTCTACTTCCACAAACGGTCTTACAACGAGCGACGGCATTGGTGACGTCTTCGTGACACTCGGCGCATCATGGAAAGGGTCCGCGGTGAATTACGGGACTTCGCTCATTGGCTCGGCGCCAACCGGTGACTCCGCCAAAGGCTTGAGCACTGGACATGCGACATATGATTGGAATAACCGCTTCGATCATAGCTTTAACGTCTTGACGCCCTTCATCGACGCAGGGGTCGGGAACAGCATCCCTGACACGCGGTTCTTTCACCGGCCGTTCACCTCGTTCGGCTACCTTGCGCACTTTGAAGGCGGCACGGATGTGGATTTGTCCCACTCCCTCACTTTGACGCTCTCTGCGTATGACATCGCGCCGTGGGGTACGCAAACGATCTTTAGCCGCGCCGTCGCCAAGGGTGCGGTGGGCTCTGGCGCCCAGCACGGGCGCGTCTTTGAGACCAATCACCAGACGACGGGCAGCGCATCCATCGACCAGGACAACGGCTTCACCGCTGGACTGAGTTTCAGCCCGAAGCCCTATCTAGACTTCGATATGGGATACACGCGCAGCGTGAAATTTGCATACAACACGTTCTCGTGGGGAGTAGGTGTGAATCTGAGCAAGCTTCTCAGCGGCAAGAAGTCCATCAAGTAACATACAGGAGGGCAATCACATGAAACGTCACACGCTTCTTTTTATCGTGGCTCTTTTCGCGGCTCTGTATCCGGGGAGCGAAATGGCCTTCGCCCAGCAAACGCACGGCGGCGGACCGGGCCTGTCTCACGGCCCCTCTGCCAACAACCGTGGCGCGACGAACTCGTCTTCAGCCCGGTCGCAAAGCGCCGCCTCCAGCTCGCCCCAAGAGGTGCTGACCCGAAACACAAAGCTGGATAGCACCCTCACCATGAAGCTTCAATCCAAAAACTTGCTACCGGCTGGAACCGACCTGAAATCTGCCTGCTCTGGTTTTCGCAACCTCGGGCAGTGCGTGGCGGCGATTCACGTCAGCCACAATCTGAATATGGGCTTTGCTTGCCTGAAGGCTGACATGACGGGCCTGGCGTCGGCCACGGGTTCGAACTGCCCGACAGTGGCAGGAGCGACGAGCAAGATGAGCCTTGGAAAGTCCATTCAGGCCCTCGCACCGAGCGCAAACGCCAACGCAGAAGCCAAGGTCGGAACCAAGGAAGCAGACAGCGACATCAAGGAAGCAGAATCCAACACTTAGCTCACCATGACGTCGCGGGCCTTGCGGTGCAAGCGCCCGCGTTGTAAGTAACCTCGGCGGGTGGGAAGCCCACCCTTACGGTCCTTCCGCTCGCCGGGGTGCACTTACTTGGAAATGATCCTCGGGCAAGATTTGCTCACCAGGATGTTAGAAATTTACCGTGGATTTTTCGCCCTTCCTCGTAAACCACGGCATCGCAGGCCCGCCACATCCCGAGAAGGCTTATCGTCATGTGGGAATTGGCAGATTCCCAGTTGACGATAATCCCGTTTATCAGGACTTGGCTCAGCGGCAGTTAGAGAATCACGCGCTATGTATCGGACATGCATCCTCGATGATTGC
>Ga0137409_10000836_pt1 | contig 33808 bp, 27 predicted proteins | sample CZODoug1_16funga_FD_122059 | JGI IMG/M metagenome (GOLD analysis project Ga0137409, IMG submission 122059) | Vadose zone soil fungal communities from Angelo Coast Range Reserve, California, USA - CZODoug1_16fungal (Hybrid Assembly) | ecosystem: Environmental > Terrestrial > Soil > Vadose zone... | reverse complement strand
GAGCATCGCGGCACTCTCCGGCCCGCGCCGCATGTAATGGAGGATCGGCGTGAAATACATGTCGGCGAGCGTGAACATCTCGCCGGCGAGATAGCCGGATGCAACAGCCCGATCCATCACGGGAAACTGCTTTTCCATTCTCGGCAGCGCCGCCTCGATCACCGGCCGGTTCGGCGCGCCGTCCGGCGTACCTGGAAAGATATAGGCGGCGAGGTATTGCCGCATCCACACCGGATCGATGGCCGTATTCACGATCGAGACCCACTGCTCGACCTCGGCGGCCTTCGCGGTATCGGGTGGAATGAGTGCCGGGCCGTCGAATGCGCGGTCGATGTAGCAGCAGATCGCGCGCGACTCGGCGAGCGTCACGTCACCGTGGCGCATTACCGGAATCTTGCCGAGCGGATGGATCGCCACGACCTCGGGCGTATGTGGCATCACGCCGGTCAATTTGTACGGCACGCCCTTCTCGGCGAGCGCCATGCGGCACGTCCACACGAAATTGCTTAGCGCGCCGCCGATCAGTTCAAGCTCGGCCATGGTTGAACTCCCTCATGTATCCAATAAGTAAGTTTATACTTACCGTTAGCCGGAGCTTACGTCAAGCCTTTCAACAGACTTTTTGCCTGGCGAGTGCGCGCCTCTGGACAGGCCGGGCACCGATCCGGCACTTCCCGGTCATGAACATCCTTCTCCTCGGCTCGGGCGGGCGCGAGCATGCGCTCGCCTGGAAAATCGCCGCCTCGCCGCTGACGACCAAGTTCTGGTGCGCACCGGGCAATGCCGGGATTGCGCAGGAAGCCGAGTGCGTCGCGCTCGACATCGCGGACCACGCGGCGGTGGTGGCGTTCTGCAAGGCGAACAACGTGGATTTCGTCGTGGTCGGCCCGGAGGCGCCGCTGGTCGCCGGCCTGGTCGACCGGCTGAGCGCGGCGGGCATCAAGACCTTCGGCCCGACCGCCGCGGCGGCCGCGCTCGAAGGGTCCAAGGGCTTCATGAAGGACCTCTGCGCCCGGCACGCCATTCCGACCGCCGCCTATGCGCGGTTCACGGAGCCGGCGGAGGCCAAGGATTACATCCGCCGACACGGACGCAGCCGCGCCGGCAATCTCTTCCAGCTTACCCTTACCGATCAAAGTGGCAGGTTCCGGACGATCGCGGTGCTGTGTAAATTCACCAGCGATCGTGGCTCCCGCGCTGGTCGCCAGGCTGCGCAATTCGTCAAGTGATTCTTCCCAGCTGAAAGCGGGAGAATCTGGCGGCAATGTCGAAGCGCTCGCCGCGTGGTCGCGCGCAGCCTGCGCCCCCGGAGGCATCGCAGACGGGCTCAGCTTGCCCGCACCGCGCCCGCGCGTGCGAAACTCCACCCCCACCAGGAAGGCGCGCTCCTGCTGCTCGGATGGATTTAGAACTGGTTTGGCCGCACGCCGAGCATTCCGGCTCGCCAGTCTGGTGTCGTCTAGGCGCAGGCTCACTTCATCCTTCGGTGCCGGACGCCGCGCTGGATGCGGCTGCCTCAGGCGCCGCCGCGACCGCCGGCTTCGGCTCCGCGTGGCTGTGCATCTGCCGCGCCATTACAACCGTTGAGATGGCATGTTTAAAGATCAGTTGTTCCTGGTTACCGGTTTCCAGAACGACGGAATACTTGTCGAACGACCGGATGCGCCCGGTCAACTTCACGCCGCTGACCAGATAAATGGTTATGTTATGCCGCTCCTTGCGGGCGGTATTGAGGAAGGAATCCTGAATATTCTGCTGCGCCGGCTTGGTTTCCATCTGCCGATCTCCTTCGTTCAGGTTAGATGCTGCCGCCAGTGTCACTGGGGGAGGGCAATTGACGGCAGCCTCTTTCGTGCTGGTCCCTACAATACGGCGTCGGACGCCGCTTTTCAACCGTCCGGCAAAAACTCTCCCTGGAGTGACTTGCCTTTGGCAGCCCGGCGTCTACAATCGTGAGTTCCAGAGAGGAGCCCTTCTCGTGGCCGACGTCAGCTTTCCCACCGATTTCAACACTAACTTACTGATGATATTTCGTTGGTTCCACTTTATCGCCGGTATAACCTGGATCGGACTGCTCTACTTTTTCAACCTGGTCAATGTGCCGTTCCTGAAAGAGCTTGATACGACAACCAAGGGCAAGGTGTTTCCCGCTCTGATGACGCGAGCGCTCTGGTGGTTTCGGTGGGGATCGGTGGTTACGGTGCTCATGGGTCTGGCGTATTGGGGCAGCATTGTCGCTTCGGATGCAAGCAACGGCGGCGCTACTTCGGGCGTTCCCATGGCGAGTTTCTTCGGGATCTGGACCGTAACGTGGGCTGTGATGTACGCGTGCGTGATCCCAGGTAAAGGCGTGCTCAACAAAGGACCAGTGCTGGCGATCATCTATGCGATTATCGTGGTCCTGGCGAGCTGGCTCTTTCTGCATTTGAACAATCATGGATGGGAAAGCAATCGGCTGCTCGCGATTGGAATCGGCGGCGGCATTGGTTGGATGATGATGTTCAATGTCTGGGGCGTAGTCTGGCGGGCCCAGAAGAAAATTATCCAATGGACGCAAGACAATGCCGCCAACGGGACGCCCATCCCCGACAAAGCTGCGTATCTTTCGCGGCAGGCATTTCTGATGTCGCGAGCGAATTTCGCGCTTTCGTTCCCCTTGCTCTTTCTGATGGGAGCCGCAAGCCATTATCCGATGTTTGGGAGATAGGTAGGATTACAACAAGGCAGTGTCATCTTGCGATCCTCATCAGATCATGACGCATGATCGGACGAGGCGGCACGTGGCACGCGACGGTCTTGAAGCCGGCGCGTGCGAAGGTCGTCGTGTACCCAGTGCTTGAAGCACTGGGCGTCTTATCAGCATCCAGTGGATAGGCTTCGAGCGTGGGCGCCTTGGCATGCTTTGCTGCCTTTAGTGCTGCGTCAATCATCGCCGCCATGACGCCCTTCCTGCGATAACCAATTCGCACATAGAAGCAGGACAGCGACCACACTGGGACCGCGTCCACGCGTTTCAGCCGCCATCCCCGGTCCAGCCAGGGCAGAGCGTCGCGTGGGGTCAGCTGGCACCAGCCCACCGGCAAGTCACCGTCGAAGGCAATCAAGCCGGGAGGTGGTCCGCGCTTGACGACCTCTCGGAACGCCGCTTTATTCTTGTCGCGCGGTCTCTTGCGATAGGCCGCGCCGATACGCCAATACATGCACCAGCAGCCGCTGCAAGCGCCGTTCTTGCCAAACAGATCCTCCAGGGCGGGCCAAAGATCTGGCGTCAGCGGGCGGATGGTGAGATGCATGCCAATATCGTAATCCCTTCCTGAGTTCACACTTCAAGCTGCGACCGGAAGGCCATCGGCGTCATTCCTACAACTTTGCGGAACGCCCGTGTAAAGTGGCTCTGGTCGGCGAATCCCAGTGCCAGGCTGATTTCCGCGATCGACATTTCAGGCACTCGCATCTGCTCGCACGCTGCGCGCACACGTAAACGATGCACATGTTCTCCGATGCCCTCACCGACACACTTCCGGAAAACCCGAGAGAGGTGAACGGGATGAACACCCGCTTCCTGGCTTAGATCGTCGAGTGTAAGCCGCTCCGCGTACTCGACAGCCAGCTTTTCGATGATCCGGCCCAGCCATCCTGGACGCTGCAACTTGCCCTCGCGCGGCATGCGCGCGGCGGCAGCCATTAACTCGGCGAGCAGGCTCTCGACGGAAAGATCGTCGGCGGCTTCCACGGCGTGTACTTCCCGGAAAAGTTTCATCCCCAGCCACAGTAGTTCGCCACCTTTGCAGTCGTCGCGGGCAACATCTAGTGCGGCGGAACAATCCGCCAGGCGATTGCGCCAGCTGGGCCGGACTTCAATTTCAAAGAACCGCACACCGAGCGGTCCAATTTCGTCCTGGTGTGGCACTCCTGCCGGCCGGAAGTGAACTGTAAATGGACGAAATTGCCGATCCTGGCGTCCGTAGCGCTCCCCATACAAGCCCTCCATCAGGACAGCGAAGAACGGGAGTTCGTGCGAGTGCGAAGGCAGCTTTCTGGGTGAGGTGTGTCGCAGGTCGGTGAAGATGGCGTCGCACTGCTCGTGCCGGCTCTGGACCGCTCCGTAGAAACTCCCGGCTCCGAGAGCTTGCTGCCCACCGGATTCTGCCATACTTCCTCCACTCAGGTTGTCTTTGTTCTAGACGATACCCCGCCGACTTGGTTAGCTTTGAACTCGACAGTTGTGATTCACCGTTCGGAGGTGCGTTGATGACCCGTTTTTGTCAGCTACTCGGTCTTGCCGCTGTTTTGATCGCCGTGACTGGTTCCAAATCTCCCGCCGCGGCGGAGTCGTCCGCGAATAGCTCTACTGCTCCTGTCTATACGGCCGATGGCAAGCTGGTGTTCCCCGCAAAGTATCGCGAATGGGTCTATCTGACCACGGGCCTTGATATGGACTACAGCCCGACCGTCAACCTGGCAGAACATTCCATGTTCGACAACGTCTTCGTCAATCCTGAAGCGTACAAGGCTTTTGTCGCGACCGGCAAATGGCCCGATAAGACCATCCTTGTGCTCGAGGGCCGGGTCGCGGGCAGTAAAGGCTCGATCAACAAAGGTGGACACTATCAGACCACCGAGATGATGTCGCGTTCGATCCACCTCAAAGACGAGTCGCGCGGTGGGTGGGCTTTCTATGGTTTCGGCGACGGCCCGAATGGCGACCACATCCCCAAAGAAGCCGTCTGCTACTCCTGCCACGCCTATCACGCCGCTGTGGACACGACCTTTGTGCAGTTCTATCCCACGTTGCTGGACATCGCACGCCAGAAAGGGACTTTCAGCCCCGGATATCTCAAAGATGAGGCGGCCATGGCGGGCAAGAAAGAGTCGAAGAAGTAGGCGGCTTGGAGATGGCGTAACTTTTTCGGAAAATCACATTCTGAGGAACTAACCCGCTAGACTCCAAGCCTTGCCGTCAAAGTGCGACGGCAGCGGCAATCCGAACAGACTGAGAATTGTCGGCGCCACATCCGCGATGTGCGGTTTGTCTTCGATAAATTTGTGGCTCGAAAATAAAACTCCGGGAACAAGTCTCGGATCAATGCAATGGTCGCCACTCCAGGCCTTAAGGTTGTCTTCGAAGACCTTGCCGGTAACTTTGCCCAGCACCGAGTCCCATGACGCGCGATATCCTGCCCCGTACCCAACCAACAGATCGGGCGCGTTCTCGCTGTAAGGGCCACTATAAACGTTGTCGGTGATGAACACGCCTGTAATCCCCACGGTGCCGGAAGCGGGATCTTTCAGGCCGTTCAATTTTTGCTGTATTTCTTTTTTTAAGGCGTCTGCGTCCGCCGGGTCTACGATTCCCTTCTTCTCTCGGCCTCTGATATTGAGATAAAGACCGTTCAGGCCCATGGTATAGGCGCGTGTGCGGGACCAGTCGACATCTTCAAACCAGTCGCCGCTCTCGGTTTTGTTGTCTTTCAGCGCGAGATATCCGTTTTGGTGCAGCCACGCGTTGAGGTTCATGCAACGCGCAAACGATTTGAATCCATGATCGGAGATGACGAGCAGTAGCGTGTCGTCGTCAATTTGCTCCATCACGCGGCCAATCAGCTTGTCCATCCGCTCATAGAGTTCCGGAATTACTTGTGGACGCTTGCCTTGAGGCACATCGCGCGCGGCTGGATGGTCTTCGTCGAGATAGCGCCAGAACATGTGCTGGATTCGATCGGTTGTATCGAAGACGCAGGTGCATAATCCCTGCTGCGTTTTTTCGAGGGCATCGAAAAGCATGCGCTCGCGGTCTTCGTGATTGGAATAGCACTGCGCGAGGAAGGCGTCATCGTCGAGCACGTGCTCGTTGAGGGCCCAGGTATCTTCGGCAAGCCCCAGTGTGGCAAAGGGACCATAGAGCTTCGCGAGGTAAATCGAATAAGTAACCGGGTGCGAGATGGGCAGGTCAGGATGTCCGGGATCGATGTTCACCGGCGAAACGTAAACCTCGACTTCGGGCGAAACTTCTTTCAGATAGAAGCGGCAGATGCCGTGCGCGTTGAAGCCCAGGCCCGCCTTGAATTCGACCGTGGTCCAGTCGGAGTATTCTCCAACTTTTAAGACAAATTTCTCGGAGCCGACGGTAAATCGGGCCTGCTTCGCTGTAACATCCGGCCGAATCTCGAACTTCACGCGCATTTCATGGCCGGCGGTTTCTGCCAGCGGATTGTCAGGTCCGGGAACATACGAATGGCAGACGCCGTTGCGTCGCTCGACCGGCACGCGTACTCCGCCTTCGCGAAACTTGTCGTCGGAACTGCGCGTCGTACACAGACAGAATGTTCCCTGACTGCCCTTCAGGTCTGGCACACACATGCCGGAGAGTAGGACGCCTGAAAACTTCTCTGGTGGAAACGTAACAGGAACGCGAATCACCGAACTGAAAATGCCGGCCTTGCCCAGCCAGTGCCAGAAGGGCGTCCCCTTGCGCATGCCCTTGATTTCCGTCTTCCCCCAAGGAATGGAATATTTCCCAATCTTGATCGCTTTCTTAGGCCCTTTGATTTCCGCCGACGACAGGAACGGCAAATAGTTGCTCGCGTCGCGCGCCAGAAAATCGTAGATATTGTGCTTGCCCGGATTCACTCCCGTCATGAACGTGGACCAGGCCACCGGAGAAATCGCGGGGAAAGTCGTGCGCAGTTTAGTGAAAGTTCCCTTCCCGCGCAGCTTTGAGAGATTGGGCAGCTTGCCTTCGTTCATGAAACGATCCGCAAGTTCAGGATCCATGCCGTCGAATCCGAGAATCACGGCGCGCTTGAACTTCGCTTTGCCAAAGGCGTTGCGGTTGCGGATCTTCCGAAACAACTGGCGAATGGGCCAGGTCATCAGCGCGTAGAGAGAATAAAGAAAAGCAACGAAGATCGCCCAGAAGGACGACAACACTGCAAAACCCGCGCCAGGACCGGCGTAGGCGTGGGCCAAGCAGGGGGCAACTAGGATGGCCAGTACCACCACCCCCTTTGTTAGACAGCTCGTAGCCGTTGATCGCTTCATTCCCGCTGCGGGCGGTCGGACAGGAGTGTCCGACCCACACGACCCGGACCCACACAACGACTGCTTCATACTTGTATCCCCAGAATTTCTTTAAAGATAAACCCGGCGATCATCGAGAGAATGAAGAACAGCCAGATCCAATTAATCTCGTAATAACCGTACAGGTCGATGTTACGCTCGGGGTAATCGATGGCAATGGACTCGATGGGGCTGATGTCCGGTATCACGTCTTCTGTCGAGCTGAACACTCTTTCCCAGAATTGTCCCCGCAAGCGCACGGGCGAAACACGCACGACCTCCGAAGAAACGTTGAGCGTCTTTGTCACACTCTGGCCCGCGGCAGCCAACTTGACGCCATACGCTCCCTCTTTGCTGGCAGCCAACCGCCAAATGATCTCATGCGCTGCCGGAGCGTGGACCGGAGGAGCGGTCATCATGACTTCCGGGGGCAGTTCGAGAGCAACATCATTCAACACGTCGCTGTTGCTCACGTGCACCGTGAGCAGAAACGGCGCGTTTGCCGGAATCCCCGTCAACCCAAGATAACGGTCGAGCTGCACAATAAGAAACGTAATCGGAATAATGACATACAACAGCGGCATAAACGCCAGCTTTAGATAGCGTCCTGTGCCGCGCAGGATGCGCCCGTAGGAGCCCATGACCACGTGCAGCTGGTCCTGAAACAGACGCACGGCCAGCAGGTGGGCCTTGAGTTGGTCTTTGGCGAGCTTGATCGCCTTCTGATTCGAGGTATAGCCGAAAAGCACGATCATTAGCAACCCGATGACGATCGAGAACACGACGACAATCGCCAGCGGACTCGAAAACAGAAAGAGTTTGAAGGCTGCGAGAGCGGGCAATGGTTGGAGGAGAGAAGGCAAGCTACTCGATGTACCCCAGTCCGCGGAGACGCTTCTGCACATCTTCTTTCGAGGTGTTGCTCTCCTCGGGCGGCATGATTTTTTTGATTTCTTTTTCCAGCATGTGAATCACGAACTCATCGACTGACTCGTAGCCCGCCGCGTCGGAACATTGTTTCACTTTTTCGAAGAGCTCGCCTTCGATCTTTACTTTGTGGGAACCGAACATTCCATCCTCCGTGCGTGGGTAGCGTCCCTACGGGATTCTATCTTTGAATCGTCTTACCCGGCACTTACATGCCGGGCTTTCGCATACCGCCGCTTCGCGACTGGAGCTTCCCCAGTGCTGCGCTCCGTTTTTTTAGCGAGGGCCAAAGACTGACTGGCCCATCATCTCTTTGGTCTTTGCGATTCCGAATTCCGCAAGAATCGTGGGCGTGATATCGGTGAGCGCCGGGGTATGCGCGTCAATCTTGCGATTGCTTAGGAGCACTCCGGGCACCTTGGTGTAATCCATGCAATGGTCGCCGCTCCAGGGGTTCGCGTTGTCTTCGAACACATCCACGGGAAACGCGCCCAGGATCGTCTTCCATCCCGCGCGATAGCCGCGGTTGTAGCCGACCAGAGCGTCGGGACCGGTACGCGCATAGGGTCCCTGATAGACCTCGCTCGCCAGGTCAACCCGCGTGATGGCTTGCGAATTGTCTTTAGGATCGTGAATATCCATCAGCTTCTGACGGATTTCCCGCAATAGCGCATCGGCCTGTGCGCTCTCGACAATGCCTTCGCGCTCGCGTCCGCGCATGTTCACATACAGGCCGTTGAGACCGAGACCGTAGGCGCGCGTGTGGCTCCAGTCCAATTCGGCAAAAGGCTCGTTGGCATCCGGGGCACTGCCGGCTTTGAGCGTGATGTAGCCATTTTGCAGCAGCCAGGTATTCAGGTTGAATGATCGCCGATAGGGCGCGAAGCCGTGGTCGGAGAGTACGAGCAACGTTGTGTCGCTGTCAATTTTTGCCAGCACTTCGCCCAACACCTGATCAAGCTGCTGATAAAACTGTTCGAGCGCCGTTCCGTACTGCGCCGCCAAAGCCGCGTCATAAGCGGGATGTGATGGATCCGTCAGACGCCACATCATGTGCGCGTTCAAATCCAGGCTTGAGAAATAGAAGAAGAACAGGCCGTTTTTAAACTTCGGGAACTCGGCATCAAACGCCCGGCGATGTTCGGCCAGCACCGTCCGCGACTGTTCCAGATATTCCTTATCGTCGAGCACTCCGTCCGAGAGCGCCTTGGTGTCTTCGGCAATGCCCTGCGTGTGATACTGGCCAATCTCTTTCGCCAGGTCGCGTGAGTAGCTAGAGGGAGTAGAGATTGGCAGCGCCGGATTCGACGGGTCGATATTGATGGGCGAAACGTAGAGTTGGAAACGCGGATGAGCCTGTTTCAGAAAGAAGCGGCAGATCCCTTTCACGTTCCCGATGATCGGTATCAGTTGAAATTCCACTGGCACCCATCCGCTCCACTCGCCCTCTTTCAAAACGAATTGCTGATTCTGAAAGCTCACCCGGGCAACTGGCTCCAGCGGATCGACGTCCACTGTAAAAGGCTCGGTCGCGGGCGGCGAATCCTTGCGGAAGGTGTTGCCGGGCCCAATCAGATTGCTGGATACGCGATTGTTCTGCGCTTCGACTTGCACAACTTCTCCACCTTCCACGGCTCCCGCGACCGCGGTCGCATCGTCGGTGTAGAAAGTAAACGTGCCGTACGTCCCGCGCAAATCCGGGGTGCCCATGCCGGAAAGCGTCTTCCCCTTCGCGCTGATCGGAGGAAAATTTGCCGGGATGCGGTAGACAGAATTGGGTATCCCGCGTTCATCCAGAAATTCCCAGAACGCCTTGCCATGCCGGAGTTGCTCGGCGCTGCCGGAACCCAGCGGAACGACCCAGTTTCCCAGGTGCCAGCTGTGCTTAGGCCCTTCGACGCGCGAAGTTGAGAAATAAAGCTGAAAAGTCTTGGGATCGCGATGGATGAAATCGAAGATCCCATGGCCGCCGGCATTCATGCCAGTAATCAGGTTCGACCATGCCACTGGACTTTGCGGCGGAATGCTGGTGGTCAGGCGCCGGAACGATCCCTGCTTCGCCAGCCGGGCGAAGTTCGGCATCTTGCCTTCGGCCATGAACTTGGTCAGGAGATCCGGGTCCATCCCGTCGATGCCGAGAATAATGAGTTTCTTGGCGCTTGCGGACCCTCCCTGAGCACGCTGGCAGGAAAGAAAAATCGCAGGCAGAAGCGAACAGGACAGCAGCGCGCACACCCTTCCCCAATTCGTCTTTTTTCGCGGCATGCACACGACTAAAATGGCCCACTTTCACCGGATCGTAGCGCCTCTCCGAGGTGGCAGGGCCCAAGATACCAGATTGACAGGGGATAGACAGCCAGATCAACGGATTACTAAATTGTCACCCGCGTGCGGCGGAACGTCAAGCCGGAAGCGCCTTGGACATACCGATTGCCGCGTAGAGCACGATGGCCAGCATCGGACAAAAACGTGTGGAGCGGCACTTTTGCCCGCTTGTTGACTGATACCTTCTGCCTGCAGTCGGACAAGACTGTCCGACCCACACAGGCTTTGCGCCGCGCGGCCTACGAATTACACTCAATTTCATGCTTCGAGGAATCATCGCTCGAAATACCGTGCTCGCTTTAGGTCTTCTTCTTTTTTCTAGCTCCTTCACAACCGCCGCCACCAAGCCTAACCTGGTCCTGATCACTCTCGACTCCACCCGCGCCGATCGCATGGGCTTTTTGGACGGCAAGGCTGGAACCACTCCAAACCTTGACCGGCTGGCCAGCGAGAGTCTGGTTTTTGAACACGCCTACGCGCAAGCGCCGGGGACGGTGGTTTCGCACGCCACCGTTCTTTCCGGTGCCTATCCACAGAGCACCGACGTGAGTGAAATCGGGGGCACGCTGCCGGCCTCGTTGCCATATCTGCCGGACTTGCTGAAGGCGCAGGGCTATCGCACGGTGGCCTTTGCCGGATCGATCGCACTTGACCCACGCAACGGGACGGCGCAAGGATTCGACCGCGGCTTCCAGACCTACGACGCCGGATTCCGTCCCCCGATCGCCGGCGATGCGCGCCCCCCGGTGACCTCGCGGTCCGCCAGTCAGGTTGTTGCTAGCGCATTAGCTTGGATGGCGCGTAATCCTCAGGGACCGACGTTCGTGTGGATTCACCTGAGCGACCCGCAGGTCCCCAGCGCTGGTTACAACGCCGCCATCACCGGGGCGGATGCTGCGGTCGGCAAACTACTCGCAGCTTTGAAGCAGCAAAAACTTTATGCCAACACGGCCGTTCTCGTCGTCGGAGGCCATGGCCAGAGCCTTGGAGCCCACGGTGAGGACGGGCACGGCATTTTCCTGTATGACGAAACCATCCACGTGCCGCTGCTGCTGAAGATGCCCGAAGCCCAACCAGCCGCCAAGCGCGTCGCCGCCAAGGTGCGTCTGGTGGATGTTGCTCCGACTTTGCTTGAGGTGGCTGGAATCCCTGTTCCTTCGCAGATGCAGGGACAGTCGCTCTTGCGGATCGCCAAAGCTAGCGGCACCGCCGACCAACCAGTCTATTCCCGCAGCGAACTTTCCCAACGTGGATTTGGCTGGAGCCCGCTGGAGTCCTGGCGCGCGGGAAAGTATCTCTATATCCGTGCCCCAAAGCCCGAACTATACGACCTGACCGCCGACCCGGGCGCCAGCCACAACCTGGCGCAGACTTCCAAAGCCACCCTGGACACCATGGCGGGACAACTCGACAACTTCGACCGCCGATTCAGTGGCGATGCGGGCAAGTCGTCCAGTGCACAACTCAACTCAGCGGAAATGCAAAAACTGGCGTCGCTCGGATATGTGGGGCTGCAAAAGTCGGCGGGCGCATCGACAGCCGTCACCGGAACCGATCCGAAAGATAAAATCGCGGTCGCAGACAAAGTCACAGAAGCAGTCCTGACGCTGGACCAAGGCAAGGCCGACCGCGCCGTGGCAGAGCTTACCCCGCTGGTCGCGTCGGAAGCGGGGGTTTATCTGGCTGAGTACACGCTCGGCGCTGCCCTCGCCCAAAAGGGACAGCACGCCGAAGCGGTAAAGCATCTTCACAAAGCTATCGAACTACAACCCGACTCGGCATGGGCACACTACCGGATGGGAGCCAGTCTCATGAAGACCGGCGACTTCAAGACTGCGGCGGTGCATCTGGAGATCGCGGCGGGACGGCTGCCAGGATTCGCCCCGGGGCATCTGGCGCTGGCAGACGCGTATGAGCATCTCGGGCGGGCGGAGGATGCGAAGAAGGAGCGTAGCCGGGGAAAGTAGAACTCTCTGGGTCTCCGCCCACACCACCACAGGGTGTGAGATTTGGCCCTCGGACATTTGGGGGCGCGTCACTCACCTCAGCAACCATCTCATTTCTGGGCAGAAAAAAGGCCAGCCCTCTCGGCTGGCCCTGAAGTGAAGTTTAACTGAGTTAGAAGATAATCTTCGCTCCCAGTTCGATGCGGCGCTGCAGAATGCCATCGGCAATATTGTTGCCGGCGAAGGTCGCGCCGCCGCTGGTGTTGGAAAAATTGTTTTGGAACGAACCACCTACATCTTCCAGAACCGGGTCGGGATTTCCGCGGAACTGGTGGTTAAAGGCGTTGTAAGCGGTCGCACGAATCTGAAGGGTAAATTTCTCCGACAGCTTTGTGTTTTTAAAGAGAGCCAGGTTCATGGTACTGATGTTTTGTCCACGCAGTGTATTGCGGCCCACACCGCCGAACGGTGTCCCGAAGAACTGCGCCGAGGCAAGGCCGTTCTCGATCCAATGCACGGCGCTCGCCGTGGTCGGGAGTCCGGTAAGATAGTCTGCAAGGCCGCAGTCCGAGAGCGTTGGATCCTGGCAGAATCCAACCGTGCCCAGGGGTGCGGCAGGGTTCGACAGGAACGGACGGCAAGCATCAAATAGTGTGCTCAACGTGCCCCGGTAATCGCAAAGATCAGGCGTACCAAGGATCAGCGGACTCCGTAGCTGGATTGTTGTGTAGGGCTGACCAGTGGTGTAACGGTAGGTCGAGTTGACCTGGAATCCACCGAGTGCCTTGCCCAGGAAACCATGCTGGCCCTTGTAGAACGGCACGTCGTAGATCACGGTCATGCCGAAGACGTGCGGGTAGTCGATACCACCGTTTCCCTTTTCCCCTCTTGATGTATCAAACGGGTTTTGGGGGATCGCCAGAGTGTTCCCACCTGCCACCGTCGAAAATACTTCGCTGGTGTTATCGATGCTATGGCTGTAGGTATACGCAGCGGTCGCTGTCAGACCGTGGTAATTGGCCATCCTCAACTCGGTCTGCAAACCGTGATACGAAGAAAAGCCCTTGTTGTCACGCTCTTGCACACGGGTACGTGCACAATCCACAAAACCTCTGGAAAATCCGGGCTGAGTGTTGTCAGCGCACGGGGTAACGCCGGCTGGAATAAAGCTCGCGAAACCGTTCTGGAGCAAGCTGTTCAATGCAGGGTTGGCATCGAAGTTCTGGAAGTTACCCACATCGTGGTTGCCCACATAACGGACCTCGGCGACGATGCGCTGACTGCTGCCAAAACCGTGTTGGATACCCAAGTTCCATTGCTCAGTGTAAGGATTGTGGAAATGCCGTCCGACCGCCACCTGCTTCTTTAAACCAGGATCTCCTCCTGTCGGATTGAAAGGAGTGAGTAGGGCGATAACGTCCACCCCCGCACCGCTGGCCGGAATGCCTGGCGCCGGAGTGAGACCATCAGGACTAGTAGTAAAGCTGTTGGAGTTGACTACCGGGCTGTTCGTGGCTGTATTCAGGAAGATGTTGTAGAACGACGGGTCATAGCCGATACGGAAACCACCACGGATGACCGTTTTGTCCTCCCCAAACAATCCCCGCATAATGCGAGGGGTCCAGGCAAACCCAACCACCGGGCTGAAGTTGTTCAGATCCTGCGGAATGTACGGGATAGTGGTGCGGTCCAGCGACAGCGTGGGATCCCAGAACGGATTAGGACCAGTTTGCTGTGCAACGGTGCGGTTATGAAGAAGATTGACCGCCTGCTGGAAAAACTCCCATCGCACTCCGAGATTCAAGGTGAGGTTATCCTTGATTCTCCAGTCGTTCTGGACATAGAACGCCAAGTCATTTTCCTTGAAGGGATCACTAGGATTACCGGAGGCAATAGCGTCGGATCCCGGTGTGCCCGCCAAGTACGAATTGAAATCGGCGTAAATAAACTGACCATTCGTTACAGGCAGGAATACGTTTGGAGAACGCTGCTTGGTGTAGTCGCCGCCCATCTTGATGGTCATCTTGCCAACTTGCCAGGAGGCGTTGTCTTGCACCTGGTAGATATTGATAATGCGTCCCTGCGGCAAGTTGGTGGATACACCAAACCCCGCCGTTTGCCCGTCTGCAAACTGAACATTCGTTGGACAATTGTTGATGGAGGTCCGAAGGCAACCAGGGAATGCACCCCCTTCGAAACCGAACCCAGCGCGCGAGAAGCTGAAGCGCGCGGTGTTAACGAACGTCGTGGACCATTGGCGCGACCAATCCAAGCCGATCTGCTGGCTTCGCCCCGGAACGTCGACGTAATCCCCAACCGCGATGCCGTTTCCACCTGCAACACCGGTAGAGAGGTTCTGCTGGAAAATATACCTGCCAAAGAAGTTGTCCTTGTTGGTTACCTTTACGTCCACTCGGCCCGTGCCCTCGTAGTCATTAAAGAGAGAGGTGATGAAACGGCTGGGCGTTCCAAATTCGACATCCACGCAACTCGGGTCGCCTGGGCAAGTCTTGCCGGGCTGGTCACTGACAGAGACCAAACCCGTACCGCCGAAACTCGGATTCCCCGCCGTGACGGCAGTTGGTCCTATGTTCGCGAGCGCGGCGACCGCGGGATTTCCAGGGAAAGCGGTTTGCAGAGTCTGGATGCCGTTGGCAGTAGGCAGAATCAAATTGTTAGGGGCGAAACTAGGAGTCGCTCCGAAGCGCTGCCGTTGGTAGTGAGTCGAGCCAAAGAACCACAGCTTGTCTTTAAGGATCGGACCACCGATGGTTCCGCCGAAGCGATTGTCAACGACGCGAGGAACGGAGGTCGGATCGCAGTTATCGTTTGCGGGAGTCTGCCCCTTCTGACACCATGGAAGACCCGTGGGTCCAGCGAAGCCGGGCGCGTCGCTTTTCTGTTCATTTCTCAGCGAGTCGAAGGTCGAGCCGTTGTAGATCTCGTAAGCGCTGCCGTGGAACGCGTTGGTGCCCTGCTTGGTGATGTAGTTCACGACCGCGCCCATGTTGCGCCCATATTCGGCGCTGTAGTTGGTCACGATCTGGAGTTCGGCGACGGCGTCCTGGTTGCCGAAGAAGATCGAAGGCCCTCCCACTGAGTTGTCGTTATTGGCTTGACCGTCGAGCTGGTAGTTGTTCGAGCGGGCACGTTGGCCGTTGACGGAGATTTCCGCGCCGTTGTTGTTGCTGAAGCTGGCATCGCCGGCAGTTGCGATTCCGGGAACAAACAGAGCCAACGAATCCAGCGTGTTACCGACAGGAAGATCGCGCGCCTGCTGCGAATCGAAGGTCGCTGTAATCTGCTGCGTCTGAGTCTCGAGCAAGGGTGCGGTTCCGCCCTCGACTGTCAAGGTCTCAGAATTCGAGCCAACTTCCATCTTGACATGTCCCAGGTCAGATCCACTGCCGACACTGACGACTACACCCTTGTTCTCATACTTGCGGAAATTCGGGGCTTCGATGGTAAGGGTGTACGTGCCGGGAGGAAGAGCACGAAGAGTGAAGCTGCCGGAAGTGCCGCTCTCACCGGAATACTCTCGGTTGGTGGCTACGTCTTTCGCGGTGATCTTGGCATTGGTAACCACAGCGCCCTGGGCGTCTTCGACGGTGCCCGAGATCGAGCCAGTCACGATGCCCTGGGCCATCGCGAACGCGGTCGCAAACAGCAGCGTAAGCAGGGCCAGCAATTGCAATTTATTTAAACGAAATTGCGCTTCCATGCGATTTCCTCCTGAACTTATCAAGCAAATGGTGAATCGTTGAACGGATGGGCCAGCCCTGGAAATCGACTTGGCCTTGGTTCTTGAAAATCCGAAGAACATTACTAAACAGCAACTCACATTCCAAAATGGACATGATTTAACTACTGGATTTTGTGTAGTTTACAATAACATAACACTGTAAATACAGTTTCATGGATGATTCGCACCAAGGGAAATATGGAAAATGGTATTCGGCGCACCCTTAACTCACTCCGGCTGGGTCGAAGGAATGCAAACGGTCGAGGGTACGTCTTTCGCCTGCTGAGTCTTATGTTCCTCCACATTTTGCTTAACCCATTTGCGGATCGGGTGGGTCAATTCGACATTGGCGCTTACCGCCGTTGACGTATTGTCTTTCATACCTACCTCCGCCGTCCGCGCACCGAAGAAGCTGGCAAAACTCAGCGCCTGGACGCTCTTCCCACGAGGGATCGCCAGCGTGATCAATTCGCCTTCCTTCGCAAATACCGCTGGAGCGGCGCTATTCGGCAGACCCGACAGCTTGGGATTGTCTAGGATCTTTCGGAGATCGTCCAGTTGCGATTTGTCGAGTGTGTCGCGATAGATATCGGATTTCACCGTGGAACCAAACTGCTGCGTGCTCTTTTCGAGCCGATAACGTCCGCTTTCGTAAACGACCGCGCAGACGCGTGAAATCTTTAGGTTCGCAGTTGAATTGACGGCAGAAGCGTTGTTCATGGAACCCGCCCCGCCTCCTCTGGAAAGTGCGTCCGCGCTCCCACCCCCGAGACTCGCAGGCTCATAGTGATCCACCACAATGCGCATGATGTACGGGTTAGCCGAGTTTGGCTTAGTCTCGGCACCGCCGGATTGCGCTGTTTGCGACGGCATACACCGATTCGTGGCAACTCCCACGATCGGATTCTGTTGTTGTTTGTAGCGGTCCAACCATTTGACCAGCGGGTCCATGGTCGCCTTGTAGGGCTTCCGGCTCTTGCCGTTAGGAAAGTTCAGACTCTGCCATCCGTTGGGCCGGGCGACGGCGACCAGGAGTTGGTCCATATCCTCACTGGCCAGGCTGGTTTCGATCTGGGCTTGCTTGAGATTTGTGAGTTGCTCTGAATTCAGCAGCGGGTCGAGTTCACTGACGGCGGCGGCATCGAGGGTTCCTTCAAATACGCGCGGCCGGCCAGTGACGACTCGCTCCAGATGATAGTGCCCGTCTCTCTGAAGCAGCATGCAGACGTTTTCTTCGCGCGTCTGCCGCTCGATGCGCAGCAGGACTGGACTATCCGAGCTTGCCGCCTGCGACCAGCCGAGAGAAGACAAAACAAACAGAGACACGGCGCACGAGAGAATTGATTTCGCCTGCATGGACAGCTCCTGAATACTGACAGGGGTATTTAACCAGAATTCGTTTGTTGTGTATAGATTGGAAAAACGGGTTACTAAGTCTCCTGTGGTGAACGCTCTTTTTGGCTGGTTTACCCTGAAACCATGCACCCAGACCCATGCCAACACGGTTTGGCCCTGTTTAACTCCGGCCGCTTCTTCGACGCCCATGAAGTCCTCGAAGACGCCTGGCGTGAAGCCCCGCGTCAAGGACAGCTCCGCCAGAATCTCCAGGGGCTGGTTCAGCTGGCGGTTGCATTTCATCATCAATCCACGGGCAATTTGGAAGGTGCTCGCTCTGTCCTGGAGCGTGCGTTGCGCAACCTCAAGGGCGCTGAAGAATCTTTTCCGGAGCTGGACTTGGATGGCTTACGGGCCAGCCTGAACCTATGGCGCGATTATCTAGCGCGATTGTCTGGGAAAAGCTCGACAGAAGCCGGAGGATGTCCTCCTGAGCTGCCCAAGCTTCGGCTTCGCGTTCCGAAGCGATAGAGCTTCCCTGCTAAAATCGGGCCGGTGAAACCTTCGCTTCCAGAGACGCCATTCGTTGCCCAGGGATCGGTGCCACTCCTCGACTTGCGACGACAGTACGAAGGCATCCGCGAGGAGGTGCTGGCGGCGATTGCGCGGGTGTGCGATTCGCAGGTTTTTATTCTTGGGCCTGAGGTAGAGGCGCTTGAACGCGAGATCGCTTCTCTGACGGGAGCCGCGGGAGCGGTTGGATGCGCTTCCGGGACCGAAGCACTGTGGCTGGCGCTGGTGGCCGCGGGAGTAAAGCCGGGGGATTCGGTCGTCACGACCCCGTTTAGTTTCTTTGCTTCCGCCAGTTCGATTGTGCGAGCGGGAGCGGTGCCAATCTTTGTCGACATCGATGCTGCGACGCTCAATCTTGATCCGGATCGAGTCGCGCAGCGGTTGCGAAGCCTCCGCACGAAGAGTGTGCGAGCGATTCTGCCGGTTCATCTCTATGGACAGTGCGCCGACATGGACGCGTTCGGCCGCCTGGCGCAGGAATTTGACGTGGCAATTGTAGAAGACGCCGCGCAGGCGATTGGAGCCGGGTGGGCGGGCCAGCCGGCGGGATCGCTCGGTGTGACGGCGGCTTTCAGTTTTTATCCCACCAAGAATCTGAGCGCCTACGGAGATGCGGGCATCGTCACTACCACGCGTCCTGAAATGGCCGAGCATATGCGGCGGTTACGCAACCACGGCAGCCCGCGCCGCTACTATCACGACGAGTTTGGATGGAACGGACGCCTGGACGCGATCCAGGCAGCGGTGTTGCGGGTGAAGCTGGCCCACCTTGCGGAGTGGAATGAAAAACGCCGTCAGCATGCAGCGAGCTACGACCGCCTCTTTGCCGAAGCCGGTTTGATTGCCGGGCCGGGCTACATTCCCGTGCAGTTGCTGACTCGAAGTCCGCAGGCCAGGCACGTTTTTCATCAATATGTGATTCGCGCGCAGCGCCGCGATGAACTGCGTCAATTTCTGGCCGACCGGAAAATCGGGAGCGAGATTTACTATCCATTGCCGCTGCATTTGCAACCGGTCTTTTCCTATCTCGGACTGAAGGCGGGAGATTTACCCGTCGCGGAAAAGGCGGCGCAGGAAGTGCTGGCGTTGCCCATGTTTCCGGAGCTCACGGAATCCGAGATTCGGCTGGTGGTAGCGACTATTGCGGATTTCTATTCGTAAGGGCTGGTGGCCGTTCTCTGCGCGCGAAAGCGACAGCCATTAATCGGCTTCGCGCATCAGCGACTATCGACGTTTCTTCTGCGCCACTTCCCCTGGCGCCAACACTCTCCGCACGATCGGGGTGTTGAGCTTGTACTTGCGCTGGGTCACATTGCCGTTGTCGTCCTGAACTCGAATCGTGAAGGTCGGCAGTGTTCCTTCTTTCTCAAAGTTCTCCTGCGCGACGGTGACGGGCAAAATCCCTTGCATGCGTTCGCGATAAGCCGTCTCATAGCGGTGACGCTTCACATTCCACGTGAACACGCGAATCTGATTGAAGTCGAAGGGCAGTCCGTCGCGCGGCTCGGTGAGGATCGTCAGGTACTGCGGAACCTTCTTTTCGGCGTCATGCACTTCGTCGAGCACGAAGTAGGCAACGATGCGCTGCCCTTCCGCGTACTGCGCCACTTCGAGGGGCACATCGAGGTCCACCATGCGGGCCAGGACCCATCCCACGCGATCATGTGTGTCCCGCACCAGCCACCAGTCCTCAAGGATGGGATTGGATTGCTTTTTTTCGTCGGGCTTCGCGCCGGCGCGCACGGGAGTCGCAACTGAGCCCGGCTTCTCGGCGGTGCCACGCTTCAAGAGGAGAACCTTCTCTCCCTGGGCAAGCTGGTATAAGTGCTCGGCGTCGCGTCCGGGCTCGACGTGCAGATTGGTGCCGCTGCGAGTCGTGCCCTGGCCCTGCACGGGATCGTTCTGGCTTTCCTGCGTGAGTTTTTGGATTTGGTTGTAAACTTTTTCGTTGACCAGGTAACGCTGTTCCATCCAGCCTTCCGCGCCAGCCGCGCTGCGGACTTTCACGAAGTGGCGATCGTGATCGAGTACTTCAACCCGTTCGCCATTTTTCACCAATCCAGCTTTATTGAAGACGGCTGCCACGCGGTCGCGCAGGTTGACCTGGGGAGCGGAGACGTAGGCAACTTCCAGCACGTGTCCCCGGCCGCGGCGGCAGGCTGGAAACAAAATCGTGCAGGCGAGGACGAGCGCGAGCGCAATTCGGGATGGGAGCGCGACTCTCACGGGGTCAAGCCACTATAGCGCGAGAACCGCGGGCAAGGATTGACATGGTTGGGACGCGAATCTTTGTATCGGAGTAGACTGCTGCGGTAGGTGGTGCTCAGCATGCTCCTGCCGCACGGCAAGATACCGCTCAACATCTTTCACAGTGAGTCCGTAAGAGCGCTCCGGCCAGATCAGCCATCGGGCTTGCCGATGACCTTCCATTGGCATTTGATGATCCCAGCCTCACTGCACCCTGATGGTTACCTGCTGACTGGTGAAATTACACAACGTGGCCGAAACGTTGGTGGACATTCCAGACGTGCCGGCAAGTACGGTTCCTATCCCATCCGTACCAATGGATGAGATTACTGCGGTGTTGGAAATGTTCCAAGTCACCTCACCGGTAACGTCTTGTGATCCATTGACTCCCGAAAATGTCGCCGTCGCGGTGAACTGCACGTCGCTATTTGCCGGAGGATTGGTGGGAACCGCAGTTATAGTCAACGCTGTTACGTCAGGGCAGACCGTGACCGTAGTCGAATTGCTCAGGGTTCCATCGGTTGCCAAGATGGTGGTCGTCACGGGCGGATTGTTGATGTTCTGCGCAGCCGTAACAAGCCCTGTGTTGAGACCGACAGTGGCAACGGAGGTGTTCGAGGATGTCCAGAGACACTTGCTGGTAACGTCCTTCGGTGGACCGCTATCGAAGGTGCCCGTCGCAACCATCTGTAGGGTTTTGCCGGGCGGGACGCTCTGGCCGGTGGGGCCGACGGTGATACTTGTCAGCGTCGGGTCCACAAAGAACCCCTTGCAACTGGCGCCAAAAGCCAGTCCTACCAAAACTATGAAAGCAAGCGTGATCGGCAGTTTGCGCCCGGTAAACATATGGAATCGCCTCGGATAGCGTGATTTTAGCAGAACGCGCGATAGTTGCCCGGCTGCCGGTAGTGCATTCTTGGAGTCGTCCCAGGCCACGGACACTTTCGCACCCTCGCGCTCTGGAAGGGAACGCGGCGGGAGAGGAAACTTGCATGAGTTCTGTCGAAATCACATTGTTAGAGACTTGGCGTGCCACGTATCCGATATAGCAGCGGCCGCGCAAATGTGAGCAAGGAGACACGCGGCAAGCCGCGTCTCTACACCAACGGTACGGGTTGCTGGGACGGCGATAGAGGCTACGTTGCGCGCTTTTTGCCTGCGTTGGCGATGCGTTCGTCGATGGGCTTGCGTCCGGCGAATCCGGAGGTGGTGTCGTGCCAGAAAGCAATCTCCGTTTCGCCTAGCTTCCAGCACAGCAGCACGATCTCGCCTTCCACTTTGCAGGGAAAGTCGAGCAGGCCTACGTCGAGGTCTTTCACCTGCACGCCAGTCGCATCGATTTCGGCGATGGCATCCTTGATGCGCTGAATCGCCTTTTCCCTCGCCGCCTTGCGCGCCGCCAGATGCACAACATTCACGAGCGTCCCGCCGTTGAGAAAAATCCGATGCACAGTCTCCTGCACTTCGGCGTCAACTTCTTCAATCAGTTTCTTGCCTTGGATTGCCTGCTTGAGCAAGGACTCCAGCACCGGCAGGAGCATCTGCGCTTCGTCGAGAGTGAAGGTCCGGTCGGACATTGTTCCTATTTTAGCCGATGGGGAGCGGAAAGGAGTTCTCAGTTCTCGGTTCTCAGTTCCCGGTTCTCAGTAACTCCAGAGCCGACCGGATGCGACTGTCCACTCGTTTTGTTCTACCGCGCGCCCTTATAGAAGTACTCTCCCAGGCCGATGGTGAACATCAGGCATCCGTAGAGCGCATGCTCCAGTGAGGAGACGAACAAAGAGCCGCTCTGCTGATAGCGCCAGGCGAAGAGCAGGCCGCCAGTAAACGTCAACACGATCGCTATCGGATTGCGGAAAATAATGTGGACGAATGAGAAGGCGGCGGCACTGGCGAGGATCAGCAGCATCGTGTTGGGAAACACCGCGCGATAGCGGTGAAAGAGAAACGCGCGATAGATAATGCCCTGCGGATATACCGACGCAATCGGATAAAGCACCATGACGAAGCCCCACAATAGCGGCGCTCGGCGCACAAAGTTGAACAGCAGGTCAGGCCGGAGAAAGTACAGTCCCGCGGTCGCCGCGGCGGCGAACGCAGCAAATAAGAGCACAATCTTTGGCAGATATTGAGGAAGGGGCTGCGGATTCCATATCAGGCGGCGGTCGAAGGTGGGGTCGCTCAATAGTCTCCACAGGCAATAGGACGCGAGTATCCAAAGGGCCGGGATCGGCGGAAAGGGAAATACCCTGAAGCGGAAGGCCAGTGGCAAGGCTACGAATAGCATCAGGAACTCGCCGATCAGGACGGCGTAACTGGGGCCTGTTAATTGGATGGAGGTTGCCAGAATTTTCCTCACGCATGCCACTTGACAGCATCATACCGTGCCCGCAAGAAACCCCTTTCATGGGGCTTCGCGCCTCCGTGATATGTTCAAAAATAGCGATGGACGCAAGAATCCCGACTTCGTCCGAATCGACACCTCGCAACGTCTATGCCTTCGGTCTGACTTCGCTGCTCAACGACACGGCCAGCGAAATGGCGTATTGGGTCTTGCCGGCGTTTCTCGCCTCGATCGGCGCGGGACCGGCTCAACTGGGCATCATCGAAGGAGTGGCCGAAAGCGTCGCGTCGATCGCCAAACTCTTCTCCGGATATCTGGCCGACCGCGTTTCCCGCCGCAAGCCGCTAGTAGTGGGCGGATATGTCGTTGCGAATGCAGTGAAACCGATGCTGGCGTTGGTTTCATCCTGGCGGCAAATTCTGGGGATTCGTTTCGCCGACCGTTTCGCGAAAGGCATTCGCGGCACTGCGCGCGACGTGATGGTCGCCGAGTCGGTCGACTCGTCCCGCATCGGTTCGGCTTACGGATTGATTCAGGCGATGGACTCGGCCGGCGCCATCCTCGGGCCTCTGGCGGCGCTGGCTTTGATCGGACACTTCGGAATGCGCGGAGTCTTCTGGGCTGCGGCCGTTCCGGGCGGGCTGGCTATTTTGGTTGCGTCTTTCGGCATCCACGAGACTCGGCGGCCCGACTCCAGGTCCCGAGCGCGAGACCTGACCGCGCCCGACGAGCAGCACTGCGATGCTCCGCCCCGCTCCCCTAAGGCTTCGCCCCAAAACGCATTCCAGGCTTCCGAACTTCGCCTTCCCGCGGGGTTCTACTACGTCCTGGCGGTGGTCACGCTCTTTTCGCTGGGCAACTCCAGCGATATGTTTCTGGTCTTGCGGGCAGGGAGTATCGGGATTCCAGTTGCGCAGGCACCGTTGCTGGGATTGGTCTTCAACATTACGTACACGCTGGTCTCGTGGCCAGCAGGGAAATTCAGCGACCGCTTCTCCCGCTCAACTCTTGCTGCGTCCGGATACTTCGTTTTCGCGATTGTCTATCTCGTCTTCGCCCTTGCGCCATCGCAACTGGCAATTTGGACGACGATGGCTTTCTACGGTCTGTTCTATGCCCTGACGAATCCCGTGCTGAAGGCGCTGATCGTAGAAACGGTAGCGCCCGAAGTGCGCGGCCGCGCTCTGGGAATCTATTTCTTTCTAACCAGTGTCACCACACTTCTGGCCAGCGTGATCACTGGGGAACTGTGGAAGGTGTACGGCGCGCAGATCCCCTTCTACTTCTCCTCCGCAATCGCCGCTGTGTCAGCGGTCCTTCTTCTGTTGAGGAGAGAACGCGCGCGATCCTGATACTCCGCATACTACTTTTCAATTATTGCCCTTCAACTTCCGGGTCCTAATAATCAACCCCACTTTGGGGACACTCGTGCATGCTGCGGACGATTGCCCCTCCACTTTTACGTACATATTTACCTGTTAAGAGGCGCCACATCGCCAGGGGAAAACAAAACACATATGACCCGTCTCAAGATTCGTCTTTTTGTCTGCGCAATCATTCTCATGAGCTGCGCTGCCTTCGCCCAGCAGATCAGCGGCAGTATCCGCGGAACAGCACTCGATCCCAGCGGCGCGGTCGTGAAAGATGCGATGGTGACCGCCACGCAAGTCGAGACCGGCCTGACGCGCACAGCAGCAACGGATCACGACGGAAACTACATTCTGCTCGAACTCCCCGTGGGCCATTACCGGATCGAAGTCGAAGCGAAGGGTTTCAAGAAGTATGTGCAGGAAGGCATCTCGCTGAACGTCAACGAGACCCTGTCGGTGCCAGTGCATCTGGTGGTGGGAGCGGAAACACAGAAGGTCCTCGTTACGGCCGACGCGCAACTCATCCAGGGCACGGTCACCAGCCTGGGGAAGACTGTCTTGCAACAGGAACTGCTGGATCTTCCTCTCGACGGTCGCAACTTTTCACAACTCGGGCTCCTCCAGCCCGGAGTCGTGCCGTTGACGCCAGGGCTGCAAGAAGCCGGTGGGTCGTTGCGCGAGGGCCAAGCTTACTCAGTGAACGGTCAGCGCCCGGAGTCGAACAACTTCCTCATCGACGGCGCCAGCAATTTCAATGGCGTGGACGCCGGCTTCGTGCTGAAGCCGCCCGTGGATGCGATCACAGAGTTCCGCATTCTGACGCACGGCTCCAACGCCGAGTTCGGTCACAGTACCGGCTCGACGACGAACATCATTACGCGGTCCGGATCGAATCAGATGCACGGCGCGCTCTGGGAGTTCCTGCGTAACGACGTGTTCGACGCCAAGAACTTCTTCGCTTTCGATGGTAAGGTCGAACCGCTGAAGCAGAACCAGTTCGGCGCGAGCGTCGGCGGACCCATCCGCAAAGACAAGACGTTTTTCTTCGGGTACTACGAGGGCTTCCGCAATCGGCAGGGCAAGACTCAGGGTTCCACTGTTCCGTCGCTCGCGGAGCGGGGAGGGGATTTTTCTGCCATGTGTCTACCCCCCATAGGTCCGGGTTTTGACCCCGATACGGGACTGTGCAAAAATTTTGATCCTGCGAATAACGACCTCGGAGGACAACTGGTCTTTCTTCCAAACTTCACGCTCTACCCCTTCAACCAGTTTCCGGGTACCTCCGATTTCTCGCGAAGTCTCCTCACCCTTTTCCCGGAGCCGAACACAGGAGTGAATACGTTTACATCGACCGTAATTCAGCGCGACGACGACAATCAGTTCGGTATCCGCCTCGATCATTATCTCAGCCCCAAAGACGGCTTGAATTTTCGGTATCTGTTCAGCGACCGCTCTCGCTTCGATCCGCTTCTCCGTCAGGAGCCAGCGTGCCCGGATTTCCGATCGGGGAAACGTTCCGCGCGCAGAACTTCGTAGCACAGGAGACCCATACCTTCAATCCGTTGACGATCGGCGTCTTCCGCTTTTCGTTTCTGCGGAACAAATTTCTGCGAGGGGAACGATTCGATCACAGAAGCCCACGCGACCTTGGCTTCGGGTATGACTCCAGTCTGGATGTCGCCACAGGACCGCCGTTCATGCAGGTGAATGGGTACACCACTGTCGGCGACCCCATCACCGGCCCGCGCAACACCTATCAGAATTCCTTCGACTATTCCGGCGCACTCACCTGGATACACGGCCGCCACGAATTAAAATTCGGTGGAGGATACCAGCGTACACAGATCAATGTGCTCCAAGGCATCGCGACCAACGGATTCTTCGTGTTTGCCGGCTTCCCCGTCGACAATGCATTCGCCAGTTTTCTTTTTGGGCAGCCCGTCTTCTTCCTTCAGGGTCGGGGCGACTTCAATCGCGGAATTCGCGGCAATGCGATGAACGCTTATGCCCAGGATACGTATCGTGTTTCATCCCGCCTGACGCTTAACTTGGGGTTGCGCTACGAACTTCCCTTCCCCTACACCGAAATTCATAACCGGCAGAGCCTGTGGGAACCGGGCGTGCAATCGAAAGTGATTCCGGACGCGCCCACCGGACTACTTTATCCCGGCGATCCGGGAATTCCGGCGGGGCTGATTCCAACCTTCAAGAAAGGGTTCGCCCCACGTGTGGGATTTGCGTGGGATCCAACCGGCAATGCCAAGTGGCTCGTCACCAGCTCTTACGGAATTTTCTACGAGCCTTACTACACTGGACAAGGTGGCCCCTTGCAGTCGCCCATCAGCGCTCCACCGTTTCTGCAAACGGCGCAGATCAATGGCCCGAACTTTGTAAATCCATTTGGTCCGGACGGACCCCCGCCTCCTGGCACATTTGTGACGCCGATGACGAACCTGACGTTGGCGCGCAACCTGCCCCTGCCCTATGCGCAGGACTGGGGCCTGAACATCCAGCGATCCCTGGGCAACGACCTGCTAGTGGAGATTGGATACGTAGGGACGAAGGGAACCAAGTTGCCGCGTTTCGTCGAGGGCAATCCGGCGGTGTACGTTCCCGGCAACACAAACGCCAACAACGTGGATCAGCGCCGCCTCCATTCCGGTTGCGGGCTTGGCGATCCGGAGAGCGACTGCGTCTACGCCTCCACCGGCCTCATCACCGGCAACACAAACTCCTCCTACAACGCTCTGGAAGCTAGCGCGCGCAAGCGTTTCAGCCACGGCGTTTCCTTCCTCGCTTCTTACACTTTCTCGAAGTCAATCGATTATGTTTCCTCGTTCAACATGACCGGCTCGGCGGCGCGACCGGTGGCCGGCGAGAACGACCTCGCGCAGGATCCGAACAACCTGGCGGCGGAGCGCGGCCGTTCGTTGTTCGATTCCCGTCACCGTTTTGTATTCAGCTATCAGTGGAGTCTGCCGATCTGGCAGCAGTCGCACAACTGGTATCAGTACGCGCTCGGCAATTGGCAGGTCAACGGCATTGTAACCGCCCAGTCGGGGACGCCGTTCACCGTATTCGACTCCAACGATTATTCTTTCCAGGGAGGCGCGCCGGAGATCACCGGCTTCCAAGCAAATCGTCCGAACCTCGTAGGCAATACGAATTCAGGCCCGAAGACTCCGCAGGAATGGTTCAATACCGCCGCGTTCGCCAAAGTCACGGAACCGGGAACTCTTGGCACCGCCGGACGCAATATCGTCCAGGGGTCCGGGTTATGTAAACTGGGATTTCTCCATGTTCAAGAACTTCAAGGTGACGGAGTCGAAGCAGTTCCAGTTCCGCGCGGAATTCTTCAATATTCTCAATCACCCCAACTTCTTCGTGCCCGACGGCGACATCAGTTCGCCAACCTTCGGACATATCCAGGAGGCGCGTAGTCAACGGCAAATTCAGCTGGCGCTTAAGTTTCTTTATTGAGAGAGGCGGGTTGGAGCGAGGCGGGCGCTTTCTTTCGTAGGGCCATGTAGGCGAGTGCCAGTGCCGCCAGCCCGGCAGTGCTGTCGAGAAGGACATCCCAAGGCGTACCCGTACGCGATGGGATGTAGCTCTGGTGCCACTCGTCCATCGTCGCGACCAGAGCCGTCCCCAGCCACGCGAACACAGGTAGCAGGCGGATCCAACCTGGGCGATTTGCGAATGTCATCCAAAAAGCGCGCAACAGCAGCAGTCCGAGCATGGCGTATCCCACTACGTGCCCAGCCTTCCGCAGGTAGTGATGCCAATAGAGAAAATCGTAGAGATTGATCGGGCCGAAGAGGCGAGTCAGCAAGTCGTACAACATGCCGCTCGTATTTTGCGACGACATGTAGTCCGTGGATTCAAACGCGATCAGCCCGATCCATGCGATGGCAGGCCACCACGCGTGCACAAGATTGGGACGGGCACTGGGCAAAATGCTCTTCCCTATTCCAGCGCGTAGTTGGGAGCTTCACGCGTGATGATGACGTCGTGCACGTGGCTTTCGCGCAAGCCCGCCGCGCTGATACGCACGAAGCGCGCTTTCTGTTGTAGATCCGGAACCGTCGCAGTACCGCAATAGCCCATTCCCGATTTCAAGCCGCCGACCATCTGGGTCACGATCATCGCCACCGACCCGCGATAGGGCACACGGCCTTCGATGCCTTCCGGAACCAGCTTGGAGAGCCGGTTCGATTCTTCGCCGATCATCGGCATCGCGATCGAAGCGTCTCCGTCCGAGTTCTGGAAATAGCGCTCGCTTGAGCCCGCCGCCATCGCGCCCAGCGATCCCATACCGCGGTAAGATTTAAACGTCCGGCCCTGATAGAGAATCAGTTCGCCCGGACTCTCGTCCGTTCCGGCAAACATCGAGCCGATCATGACCGCGGAAGCGCCCGCCGCCAGCGCCTTGGTGATGTCTCCCGAATACTTGATGCCACCATCGGCTATCACCGGAACGCCAGCATCTCGGGTAGCTCGCGACGCTTCCGCGATCGCCGTAATCTGCGGCACTCCTACTCCGGTGACGACGCGGGTGGTGCAGATCGAGCCCGGCCCAATCCCCACCTTTACGCCATCAACGCCAGCGCGAACCAGTTCGCAGGCTCCATCAAACGTCGCGACATTGCCGGCAATCAATTCCACCTCGGGCAGCTTGGCCTTGACCTTCTTGACCGCTTCGACCACCAGCATGGAGTGTCCATGCGCACTGTCAATCGCGAAGACGTCGACCTTCGCCTGGGCTAACTCCTGGGCGCGCTCTAGAAAATCGCCAGTAGCGCCGATCGCTGCTCCCACCCGCAAACGCCCTTGAAGATCCTTGGCAGCGCCTGGATACTTCAATTTTTTCTGGATGTCCTTAACCGTGATCAGGCCCTTGAGGTTGTACTTGTCGTCAACCACGAGGAGCTTTTCGACACGGTGCTCATGCAGGATCTCTTCCGCCTGTTCCAGCGTGGTGCCGACTGGGACGGTGATCAGGTTGTCCTTGGTCATCACCTTGCTGATGGGTATGTCGAAGCGCGTCTCGAAACGCAAATCGCGGTTGGTGAGAATGCCAACCAGTTTGCCGTCTTTCTGTGTGATTGGCACACCGGAAATTTTGTACTTCTTCATCACATCGAGCGCGTCCGACACCTTCGCGTCTGGCGACATAGTTACAGGATCGACGATCATCCCGCTTTCCGACCGCTTGACCTTGTCCACTTCGTTGGCCTGCTGGTCGATGGTCAGGTTCCGATGAATAATCCCGAGTCCTCCCTGCTGGGCCATCGCAATCGCCATATGCGATTCGGTGACCGTGTCCATGGCTGCGCTGATGATGGGAATGTTCAAACGGATGTTGCGGGAGAGCTGAGTCTGGGTGTTAGTTTGCGCCGGCACAACTTCAGAACGTGCCGGGAGCAACAGAACGTCGTCGAAAGTAAGCGCTTCGGGAACTGGGAAGTGAATCATAAGATTGCCGGGAATAATTACCTATTGTAGGGAGAGGGCGCGGATCAGGCAAATATATGGTGGAGTTTGCAGACCGACCGCATCCTAACCTCATAGAGACCAGGTACTTGGTCGCGATTGTAGAACCCAACGTCACGCGGCGATTGTCAAAGGGATTGAAACAGAGTACATTCCGATTACTTCAGCAGCTTCGGCTGCACCGTGGAGGCTCTATGTTGCGTTGCGTGTCGTTGCGGATCGTCCTGGCTTTCGTCATTTCTTCAAATCTCGTGGTCGGGCCGACTCTTCTGAGTGCCCAGCAAGCACCTACCGACGTGCCGTCGCTGACGATTCGAGCAAACACGCGGCTTGTGACTGTTGACGTTGTCGTCACCGACAAGAAAGGTCAGCCAATAACCAGTCTCAAGTCTGAAGATTTCATGATCGAAGAGAACGGCAAAAAACAGAGGGTAACGGTCTTCGTTCCGCCAGGAGTGGCCAATCAACAGCCTACTGAGTCACTGCCGCCGGGCCTTCTTTCCAACCGGCCCGAGTATATCAGCGGGGGCGGCCCGCTCACGGTACTGGTCCTGGACGTAGCCAATTCCCCGTTTAAGGACCAAGCCTATGCTCGCTCGCAGATGCTCAAGTACGTCGTGGAACATGCACAGACGGGTCAGCCGATGGCGATTTTGGCACTGACCACGCAGTTACAGGTGCTGCAACAATTCACCAGCGACCCAAACGTCCTATTGTCCGCGATCAAGAAATACAAACCCTCGGAACAACCTAACCAACCGAACCTACCACGCCCGATCACTGGCGGCAGCGGGGGTGGAGTCGGCGGACAAGGTGGCGGGGCATTGGATGCCTCGATCGCTCAGGCCACTAGCAGACTCGATGACTTCCAGAATATTCAGGTAGGCGCCGAATTAGAGCGCAGGACCTTAATCACGATCGAAGCCATGCGAAGCCTCGCGCGCATGCTGGGCGGGCTCCAGGGCCGCAAAAACGTGGTCTGGCTCGCTGCGGATTTGCCCTTCGACCTTATCCCCGAAAATCGCAACGTGAGCGAAGCCGAACTTGCCGCCGACCTTCCCAGCATCCAGCAAAAATCTGGTGGCGTAATCGCGTCCGGAGCCCAAGCCTCGGAACAACGGATGCTGCATGGCCCGGAAATCAAGGCAGCCGAAGCCGGGTTGGCAGCGGCCAGCATTGCCGTCTATCCCGTGGATATACGCGGTCTCGTGAGTGGCACGGAGTTCGAGCGGGACGATGCCGCCAACCGCCAGATGATGAGTATTTCCGCCAAGTCGATAACCCGCGTGTCCAGTGTCACCGATAGCCAGGAAACGATGCGAGAGATTGCCTCTGAGACGGGCGGCAAGGCGTATGTGAACCAAAATGAGATCAAAGACGGCGTAGCGATGGCGGTCGCCGATGAGAAAGCTTCTTACACGTTAGGCTACTACCCAGAAAACAAGAAGTGGGACGGTAAGTACCGCTCGATCAAAATAAAAGTGAGCCACGGTGACACTCAAGTACGCCACCGTAAAGGTTATTTCGCGATTGATCCAACTGAAGAAAAGGATCGTAAGGACGATCAAGATGTCGCTGCCGCCCTCCAGATTAATGGTCCTGCGACCCAGGTTATGTTCAAGGCGCAAGCGCAACCGACTGGTCCTGGCAAGATGCGGGTGGTTTTCCTGGTGGACGCCCATTCCCTGAGTGCGGAAGACTCCAAAGGCGGGAAGCGGCTCAACGTTACTCTCTATGCAACCGTTTACGACTCGGCTGGAAAGAGACTGGGCCAGTCCGGAACGAAGGTTGATCGCCCCTTTGACGACAAGACCTATCAGCAAGTCCTCGATAAAGGGATGCTGGTGCCGATCGACATGGATCTTCCAGCCGGCGGCACAGAAGTTCGCCTGGCCGTGCTCGATAACAAGACCGGCTTCATCGGCACAGTGACTGGGCCGGTGGGCCAATAGAGCTTCCGCCGCAGGCAAACAATAAGGGCGTCCTTTCGGACGCCCTTAATCAATCAGATGTAGAGCAAGTATCTATTCCTTCTTTTCTCCGCCCTCATCCGGTGGCGCTCCGCCTTGCGCTTCGGCCTCTTCCATCGTCTTGCGAGTTTCCTCGGCTCGTTTCGCCCGGACTTCGGCACGTTTCTGGCGTTTCTCGTCCAGCACCTGTTCGCTACCCAGCAGTTCGAGGAATGCGGTGTCGGCGCCGTCGCCTTTTCGCCAGCCGGTACGGACAATGCGCAGGTACCCCCCTTTGCGATCCCCGAAGCGCGGAGCGACGGTGTCGAAAAGTTTTGTGACCGCTTCGCTGGTCATCAGGTAGGCCGCCGCCTGCCGTCGAGCCGCCAGGTCGCCTTTTTTTCCGAGAGTAATCATCTTCTCGACCAGGGGACGCACTGCCTTTGCTTTAATGGCGGTCGTCTCGATCCGTTCTTCCATGATCAGCGACGTAACCATATTCCGAAACAGTGATCGGCGGTGCGACGTGTTCCGTCCGAGTTTGTATCCCGCAACCTTGTGACGCATGGAAACCTCAGTGGATAGTGGTTAGTGGTTAGTGGTTAGTTGAGTCAGGGTCTTACTACTCACTGATCACTATATCCACTATCCACTGTTTCCTAAAGATCGTTATCCCCGTACGCCGACGCCGGCAGCACCTGGTTTGAAGTCGGTCCGGGAACGGCGTTGCCGTGCTCGTCGATCTTCATACCGAGGCTCAGCCCCATCGAAGACAGGATCTCTTTGATTTCATTGAGCGACTTGCGTCCGAAGTTTTTCGTCTTCAGCATCTCCGCTTCGGTCTTCTGCACCAGTTCGCCGATGGTCTGAATGTTCGCGTTCTTCAGACAGTTGTAACTGCGCACGGATAGTTCCAGCTCCTCGACCGAGCGGTTCAGATTTTCGTTCTTGATCTCCGGTTTGCGTTCCTCGCTCGACGAGGCGGTTTCGATTTCTTCCTCGAAGTTGATGAAGATGTTCATGTGGTCCTTCAGCAGCTTCGCAGCTAATCCGATTGCGTCGCCTGGAGTGATCGAACCATTGGTCCAGACTTCGAGTGTCAGCTTGTCGTAATCGGTGATCTGGCCAAGACGCGCGGCTTCGACGGTGTAATTGCATTTGCGCACCGGCGAGTGGACCGAATCGATGGGAATGAACCCGATTCCGAGATCGTCTTCGAAGTTCTTGTCGGCGGCAACGTAACCGCGACCGCGCTTCAGACGCATCTCCATGTCAAGCTTGCCGCCTTCGCTGACGGTCGCAATGTAGATTTCCTTGTCCAGGACTTCCACATCGCCGTCGGCTTCGATCATGCCGCTCGTCACCACGCCCGGCTGATCCGCCCGGAGGTAGATCGCCTTCGGACCTTCTCCCGCCAGCTTGAACGGAATCTGCTTCAGGTTGAGGATGATGTCGGTCGCATCTTCGACAACTCCGGGAATCGACTGGAACTCGTGCAGCACGCCTTCGACCTTCACCGCCGTAACAGCGGCGCCTTCGATCGAACTCAGCAGCACGCGCCGCAGAGCGTTTCCGATGGTCGTTCCGAATCCACGCTCAAACGGTTGCGCCCAGAACATTCCGTACTTGTCGGTGAGGCCGGTGGCATCGCTCGCCAGCCGTTTCGGTTTTTGAAAACCTTTCCACAACATGGTGTTTCTCCTCTCGGCCATATGGCTCCGCGACGGCTTTCCGAACTAGCCTGGGACGTATATAAAGTTCGGATCAAGTGCCATCACGGGCTGATCTGGCTCGAAACAGGCCTAAAATCAATCGTTGCCCTTACTTGCTGTACAACTCGACAATTAACTGCTCATTGACCGGCAGTTGGATATCTTCGCGCCTGGGCAGTGCTGTCACGCGGCCTTTATAGGCATCTCGGTCGACTTCCAGCCAAGCCGCCACTGGTTGATGGCTAGCAAATTCCTTCGCTATTTCGAGGATCGGAACTTTGTGGCTGCTCTCGCGAATCGCGATCTCCTCACCGACGCTGACTTCGTACGATGGGATGTTCACCTTCTTGCCATTGACGAGAACGTGCCCATGGCGAACCAACTGGCGCGCTTGCCGGCGTGAGATGCCGAAACCCAACCGAAAAACCACGTTGTCGAGCCGACGCTCAAGCTGCTCAAGCAGCTTTGCGCCCGTCACTCCCTGAGACTTGACGGCAGTCTCAAAGTAGTTCCGGAACTGGCCTTCCTGGGTGAAATAGATGCGCTTGGCTTTCTGTTTTTCGCGCAATTGCAGGCCGTAGCCCACAACCTTAGTTTTCTTGTCTTTCCCGTGTTGGCCGGGAGCGTAGTTGCGGGTCTCAATCGGACATTTGTCTGTGAAGCACTTCGAGCCTTTCAGGAAGAGCTTGATGCCTTCCCGACGGCAAAGACGACACACTGCATCGGTATAACGTGCCAAGTTGTTCTCCTTTAGATGACCGGTTTACAGGTTTGGCTTCACCCTTC
>Ga0137409_10000835_pt1 | contig 33818 bp, 29 predicted proteins | sample CZODoug1_16funga_FD_122059 | JGI IMG/M metagenome (GOLD analysis project Ga0137409, IMG submission 122059) | Vadose zone soil fungal communities from Angelo Coast Range Reserve, California, USA - CZODoug1_16fungal (Hybrid Assembly) | ecosystem: Environmental > Terrestrial > Soil > Vadose zone... | reverse complement strand
TGGCGTCGCCAATTGGTTGCTTAGTTGCAGGAAGGTCATTCTACGAAACGATGGCGGGCGCGATAACGGTGCAGCAGTTCCTCCAAGAAGCCTTCGTAGGTAAAGCTAGCAAGATCGTAGGTGGGCCGAAGTTTGTACATCAATGGTAGCGCGACGCGCCAGGCCATCCACTGCCGCGCCATGTCTGCCAGGTCCCAGCGGCGACGCAAAAAAGTTTCTACCACTTCGATTTCAGATTCAGTCAGGACATTCAACTCGGCCACAAAATCTACCGGTTTGAATGAACGTCGCAACGCCGGATCACTCACCGGCGAGGCAAACACCTTGGCAAAAGCCGGCGCTTCCGCCTCACGCTCGCGTACGACAACAGTGCCGGCAACCATGTCGCCCACGCGTTGGTCAGACAAACTAATGAAAACCGAAATCAACCCAATGGAATAAAACGGCGCCGGCATCATGTCCAGCGTGCGCAACAAGTTCCTTACTGCCGCTTCCCAAAATGTCAGCGGGCGACCGTCTTCACGAATCACGCGAAGCTTGAGCCAGCGCTTGCCGGGAGTTTGGCCGTTCCAAATCCACTCGAAAAAAGCGAAGTAGGCGGAGAAGATTAGAAAGACAATCACAATCAAGAGCGCCTTGACCCACTTCGGCGCGTTGGACCATTGATTTTCCAGGCTGGAATAGTTGGCGATTAAAGTAAACGCGATGGCCATCACAATGATCGTGAGCACTTGCAGCGCATGATCGATCGCACAGGCGAGAAAACGATTGCCAATCGACGCCAGCGCGAAATGCAACGGCACACGCTCCGGCGTTTCGATTACCAGAATGTCTTCAGTGGCTAAAGCTGTGGACATTGGGACCTGTTTCGATCAGGTAGATTGTAGCTTGCTGAGGCGCTTGGGAACAAAGCTTTGCGTTTGGGATGCTATAATATGGGAGTACAGGACCCGGTAGGACAATTATTTTGAAAAATCTCTCCCTCACGATATAGTTAGAACTAGCAGTGAGGTCATTATGTCAAGCGTGAATATTTCACTACCAGATAGTTTACGCCTCTTCGTCGAGCGTCGTACTGAAGAGGAAGGTTACAGTACCATCAGCGATTACCTCCGCGAGCTGATCTTGAAGGATCAAGAAAGGGAGAGCGAGGCCAAGTTGGAAACGTTACTGCTTGAGGGCCTCAACAGCGGCGATCCGATCGAAGCAACTCCTGAATACATCGGCGCGAAACTTCAGCGCCTTGTTGAGCAACATGCCAGCCAAGGGAAATCTCAATGAAGTGGCGCCTTGCCCTCAAGCCGCAAGCTGACCGCGATATCAACAATCAGTTCGAACACATCGCAAAAGACAACCTTGAAGCCGCAATTCGTTTTTACGAAGCGGCTTTTCGCGCGTTTGACGTTCTACTGACAAATCCAAATATTGGCCCGGCGCGTGACTTTGAAAACCCAAAGTTGAAGCATATTCGAATCTGGTTTGTGAAGGACTTTGAGAAATATCTTATCTTCTAATCGCGCAACGGATGGACTCGTTGAGATCCTTCGAGTTCTTCATTCGTCCCGGGATATCGACGGGATATTGAGCGGTGAAGAAAGGGAAACTGAATAATCATCAGCTTGCGCTACTCAGTGAATCGTACTCGGACAAAGCGCCGTTTGCCAACTTTTAGTAAAGTCGACATTCCTGGTTTCCAGAGGGTTATTGAGTTCACGATTGTTTGCTTTTCGCCATCCACATTTACGCCACCCTGTTGAATGAGTCTTCGAGCCTCAGCTTTCGATTCTGCTAACCCAACCGTGACGAGCAGGTGCGACAGGTCCCAACCCTTCGGATGATTTGAAGGAAGAGCGCGCTCCTCAACCTCGTCCGGAGTTTCCTTGTTGCGGAACCTGCGGACAAACTCTTCTTCAGCGCGATTTGCATCTTCGTTCGAGTAAAAGTCAGCGATGATCCGCTTCGCCAGGTCGGCTTTGATGTCGCGTGGATTTCGTTCACCGTTCCCAGCGACGAGCCGAAGAGCAGCGATCTGATCCACGGTTAAATCAGTTAGCAGTTCATAGTAACGCCACATCAAGTCGTCGCTGATCGACATCACCTTGCCGAAGATCTCCGCCGGCGGTTCGTTGATGCCGATGTAATTCCCGAGGCTCTTCGACATCTTCTGCACGCCGTCAGTGCCTTCCAGAAGCGGAGTAATTACCGCGACTTGCGCCTCCTGCCCATACTCGCGTTGCAGGTTGCGGCCCATCAGCAAATTAAACTTCTGATCCGTGCCACCAAGCTCGACGTCCGCCTCCAACGCGACTGAATCGTAAGCCTGGGTCAACGGGTACAACAGCTCGTGCAAAGCAATCGGCTTCTCGTCCGTTAGCCGCTTGGCGAAGTCATCGCGTTCCAGGATCTGCCTGACCGTGACGTGCGAAGCGAGACGCACGAAACCGTCCGCGCCGAGGTGTTCCATCCATTCGGAGTTGAAACGTATCTCAGTTTTGTCCGGATCGAGCAGCTTGAAAATTTGTCGTTTGTAAGTTTCGGCGTTCGCGTTGATTTCCTCGCGCGTGAGCTGCGGCCGCGTGGCGCTCTTGCCCGAAGGGTCGCCGATCATTCCGGTGAAATCGCCAATCAAAAAAATAACCGTATGGCCCAACTCCTGAAACGCGCGCAGCTTGCGAATCACGACTGTATGTCCCAGATGAATATCGGGCGCGGTGGGATCCGCCCCGAGTTTTACGCGCAGCGGTTTGCCGGTCTGCGCCGATTTTTCCAGTTTGGCGCGCAGCTCTTCCTCACGAATGATCTCGGTGGTTCCCTTGCGCAGGTATTCGAGTTGCTCGTCGACTGTCATGTTTTCAATTCTTGCGCAAAACACGCCGCCCGGCAATCTCATACTTTCCACTCACAACCAGAGCCAGTGCCTCGGCGTACAATTGATGTTCCTGTTCGAGTATGCGGGCCGAAAGAGTTTCTTCGGTGTCGCCGGCGAGAACGGGCACCACCTTCTGAGCGATGATTGGGCCACCATCGAGAGTTTCATCCACAAAGTGGACCGTACAGCCGCTCCACTGGACACCGTGTTCAAGCACCTGGCGCTGCGCGTCGAGGCCGGGAAACGCCGGCAACAAGCTCGGGTGAATATTTAGAATGCGGTTGCGATAATTTTCGATGAAGTACCTGGAAAGCAGTCGCATGTAACCGGCCAGGCAAACAATCTCGACGCCGTGATCTTTAAGCGCGGCGACGATCTCACGATCATGTTCTTCACGAGCCCGTCCTTCGCGCTCAAAAGCAACAACGTTGAGACCGCGCTCTCTTGCCCGATCCAAACCAGTTGCGTTTGCGTGGTCACTAACCACCAACGCGATCTCGGCGCCAGGGATGCGGCCTTCGTCGATGGCGTCAGCGAGCGCGAGCATGTTTGACCCGCGTCCCGAAATCAGAATGCCAAGACGAATGAGTCTTAGAGCCATTCACTGCACCAGCCCCGGTTTCCAAACGAGCGTCATCAGAATCTTGGTGAAGCTGTTGTAAAACTCGATCGAATGCTGATTTCCACCCGCAATTATTCGGCGACGCACTTTGCGAACGAGCGCCATGTCCTCCGGCTTGAGCACCGCTACAACATCTTTCTCCCCGTCAGGTACCGCTGAGACCAGCTCGAGAAAAGGTCCTGAATCGCCGGCCAGAAGCCTTTCAAACGCCGTCACGAACTCTTGCCTGTTCGTTTTGGGTTTCGCGCGAGGCTGAAACAATTGCGGTCGCGTCAACAAGGCTTTCAAGCTCGATTGCGCCTTGCGGGAAAATTCGGCTGCGTTAATTTGTTTCAGAGCTTGTAGGGATTCAGGCGTCGCCTGGTTCATCAATGCCCACAGCCCGATTTCTCTTCCGGGGTGACTTTTGTCGGAAACGATTTTCATCAACGCCGGAGTTGCCTGGGCTTCGTCCATACTTCCATAGAGAAACATTGCTCCGTTGTCTGCTGTCACCTCATACGCGCCATGTTCCGGCAGATAGTAGCGCGCCCCCGGATACCGCAGCCATTTGTCCGCCGGCTCCGACACGTCAAATCCTTCAACCCCCAAACTGGCTAGTTGCGTTACCCAAACCCTTAAGTCGACATCATTCAAATCGACGAGCGCGTAGGAGTGAATCAGAATTGTTTTTGAGTCGCGGGAAGGATCGAGGCTTACGAGCAAATTGCTTCCGTCGAAATGGAAAAACCCATCTGCATTTGGATCCGCAAGCGCCGCCCGCAGACACGGCAAGAGCTCGCTGCGATTAGCCTTCACTAAGTTCCAAACACGATCCAGCCCGTTAGACTTCACCGTCTGCTCGGCTTCAGACAATTTGGCGGGCTTGAAGTTGTAGGTTTCCTTGACTAGCCGCTGCAACTCGCCGCATTGAACGGTCTGGCTTCGTACAGAGCAGGCGATTAGCAGGATGAGCAGCGAGGCAATGCCGGCTAATTGCGCGGGCCCTGGTTTTCTACCGCGGCTCATCGGATTAAGACCTCCCGATTGCCACTGACAATTCGTCCAATTTCGTAAACCAGCGCGCCTTGTTTTTGTAGATGAGATTTTATTGCCTCCTGGTCTTGCGCCGTTGTGACTATTACCATGCCTACGCCCATATTAAATGTGCGATACATCTCCGCCTCAGAAACGTTTCCGATCTGCCGCATCAATTTGAAAATGGGAAGCACCGGCCAAGAGCCTTTATCAATCTCTGCCGCGAGACCTTCCGGCAGAATCCGCGGAAGATTGTCAGTCAGTCCGCCGCCTGTGATATGCGCCAGCCCTTTTATCAATCCGGAGTCAAGCAGGGTATCCAACGGCTTGAGGTAACTGACGTGTGGTTGCAACAGAGCTTCGCCAACTGTCATTTGCAGTTCATCGAGACGTGTATCAACTTCGTAGCCGGCAACTTCGAAAAACAACTTGCGCGCCAGCGAATAACCATTGGTGTGAAGTCCGACTGAAGGAAGCGCTAAAAGACCGTCACCAGCCACGATACTTTTGCCGTCGATTATCTTCGCTCGATCCGCCACGCCGACGATGAAGCCCGCGATGTCGTATTCGCCCGCCGAATAAAAGTCCGGCATCTCGGCCGTCTCGCCGCCCAGCAGGACGCAGCCGTTTTCGCGGCAACCATTGGCGATACCTTCGACGATGCCGGCGACAACTTCGGGCAGCAACTTTCCGGTGGCAATGTAATCCAGAAAGAACAACGGTCGCGCGCCCTGGACCAGGATGTCATTGACACAGTGGTTCACCAGATCGCGGCCGACGGTATTGTGAACTCCGGTAATGAACGCGATCTTCAGTTTCGTGCCGACACCATCAGCCGACGCCACCAACACGGGCTGTTGCAAATTGGGAAAGGCGCCGTCAAACATCCCGCCGAAGCTTCCGATCTCGGAAAGCGTGCGTTGATTGAACGTGCGCCGCGCCAGCTCCTTGATTTTCTCTGTCGCGCGTGTTGCCGCGTCTATGTCGACACCGGCGTCGCTGTAGGTGATAGGTTTAGTCACTGTGTTCGGGTTCGGTCAAGTAGTTCAGAGTTCAAACTTTAGTTTGAGGCGCGGCTACGAGCAAGCCGACAATCGACAACAAACTAGAGTTTGAACTCTGAACTACTTGATTCACTATTTAATTGTCTTCTGCTTCGGTGGTGGTCCAAAATCGCCATAGGCAATGAATCCAGAGCGCGTCGAGTCGTCTTTTTGAGCCACGCGCCCGAGCCACAAATCAGTCTTCGCTTCCTTCGCAGTCTTGACCACGATATCGCCTTCCTTGCCTCTGGTTGTAACTGTGATCTCACCCTGCAAGTCTGTGCGATAGAGTTTCACATTGGCCGCGCGCAACCGATCCAGCATCACCTGCGACGGATGACCGTAACGGTTCCACTCCCCACACGAGATGATTGCCACCTCGGGTTTGACGCGATTCACCAGGTCCTGCGAGGTCGCATACTTCGAGCCATGGTGGGCCACCTTGAGAACCTTTGCCTTCAGATTCAAATCCTTGGTAAGCATGCGATGCTCAGTCTGTTCTTCGGCATCGCCCGGCAGCAGCATCGAAAAATCGCCGTAGTCGAGCCGCATCACGATCGAGTTGGCGTTAGTTACGTTGCCGCCCGTCTTCATTTGCTCTTTGGTGAAGTAAGGTTCACTCGGCGCAAGGATCGTCAGCCTGACGCCGCCGCCGATGTCAAACTTCGCTCCCGGCTGCGCCTTCTCATAGTGTGCGCCGCTTTGTGCAACCGCATCCTTGTACTCGTCGTAGAATTTCGCGATGGCCGAAGACTTGTCAGGCTTTTTCGTTGTCGGCTTTTTGCCGGTTGGGGTTTTTGGAGCTTTGTTTTGAAGCGCTAAAGCCTCAGGCACGTCGGGCGCGAGACCGTTATCAATAACATTCAAAACTTTCGTCGCTTTGATAACCTCGTCCGCGCCGCCAATGTGATCCGGATGCGGATGTGTGGCCACAAAATAATCGAGCTGCTGCACGTTGTAGCGTTTCAGCGCCTCCAGCACGACCTTGCCTTTGCCTGTATCACCAGCGTCAACCAGAATCGTCTTGCCGCCCGGCGCGATAATCAGAATCGCGTCGCCGTTGCCCGGCCCAACATCGAGCACGTGAACCTGAAGCTCTCCACCCGACGCCGGCGGCGGCTTCGTCTTCCACCACGGCAAAACATATTTCCAACCGACATAACCCGCCGCGCTTAGCACAAGTACCAGAACAGCAATTGCACAGCCGCAGCCTCTTAGCGATCGCTTCGCCAAAACTTTGTCCTCGTATTGGAACTGTTCAAATAACGGGGGCTTGTATTTCGTGCAACCTAACCATCCGCCGCAACCGCTTCATGATCGCGTTCCCACATCGTCTCCGCTTCGCTGGTAATGCGCGTTGGATACTTCTCGTTCCAGCAGGCGACGCACGAAGACTCGGGACTAATGCCAATCGCCTCGATCATTCCTTCAAGTGATAAATAGCCAAGCGAGTCAGCCTCGATAAACTTGCAAATTTCGTCAATGGACATTTGCGCCGCAATCAAGTCGGCCTTGTTGGGCGTGTCGATTCCGTAGTAGCAGGGACTGATCGTCGGCGGGCAACTGATCCGCAAGTGGATCTCCTTCGCGCCCGCTTCGCGTACCATCCGCACAATCTTTTTCGAAGTTGTGCCGCGCACGATCGAATCGTCAATCAACACGACGCGCTTGCCTTCGATCAAATGCCGCACAGGATTGAGCTTGATGCGCACACCGAACGAGCGAATAGACTGCCGTGGCTCAATGAAGGTGCGGCCGACGTAATGATTGCGCACCAGGCCAAAACGAAAACTGATCCCGCTCTGCGCCGAATAGCCAATCGCCGCGACGGTGCCCGAATCAGGCACAGGCACCACGAGATCAGCATCGGCAGGCTGTTCGATCGCCAGGCGTTTGCCCATCTTGTGTCGCGACTCGTTTACCGAGTGGCCGTAGATGAGCGAGTCGGGTCGCGCAAAATAGACGTGCTCGAATAAACACATCGAATTTTTTTGTGGCGGCAACGGATGGGATGAACGCAAACCATCCTGGCTGATCACCAACATCTCGCCGGGTTCGACGTCGCGAACATACTGAGCCTCGATGAGATCGAACGCGCAAGTTTCGGACGCTACCACCCACGCATCTCCCAATCGCCCCAGCGCCAGGGGACGAAAGCCGCGCGGATCGCGAATCGCGATCAACTCCGTGGGCGTCAGGAATAGCATGGAAAACGCGCCTTCCGTTTCCCGCAAAACTTCCGGAATCGCCTCGCGAATCGAACCGGCTTTCGATCGAGCCACACCATGCAGAATTACTTCTGTGTCAGACGTCGCGGAAAAAATCGCGCCTTCGCGTTCAAGCTTGCGCCGCTCCTCGCGCGCGAAGGGCAGGTTGCCATTGTGACAAACGGCAAGCTGTCCATGCTGGCAGGTAACCAGAAAGGGCTGGGCCTCACGAATGGAAACTTCGCCGGCCGTGGAATAGCGAACGTGTCCGATCGCACTGGCGCCGGGCAAGCGATCGAGAGTGGATTGATCAAACGCCTCGGCGACGTGTCCCATGGCGCGTTCCAGGCGCAGCTCCGATCCATTCGATGCGGTAATGCCACAGGATTCCTGGCCGCGATGCTGAAGCGCGTAGAGGCCAAGATAAGTCAAACGAGCGGCGTCAGCGTGGCCATAGATGCCGAAGACGCCGCACTCGTCGTGAAACTTGTCTGAAGTTATTTCCAAATTTCCTCTTGCTGTTTGTTCTTTTGCACTCATGAGCTTACTTCGCATTCCGAAACGTTTCAACCCATGAAGATCTACTCTCGCGGATACACAAAATATTCCGGCTTCGGTATCATGATCTCATTTGGCAGAAGCCCGCGCGTGAGCAAGGGCTATCTCTACGGAGCCCTCCCTGACGGTCGGGCTTCAGCAAACAGTTGCAAATTGGAGAACACAGATCGATGCGACACGCGTGGTTAGTTTTCTTTTTGGTCATAGCAGTTGGCGGCGCGGTTGCGAGCCGGGCAATGAGCGGGGCGGCCGAGGCTGTCAACGCGAGAGGCGCGGCCGAGTTGTACGCGAAAGAGTGTGCTTCCTGTCATGGAAGAGATGGTCGCGCGAAAACCTTCAAAGCGAAATTCAACCACGCGCGCAATCTTACCGATCCTGAGTGGCAGGCACGTGTCAGCGACGAGCGGATATTCAATTCAATCATGAACGGCAAAGGCAAGATGCCGGCATTTGCAAAGAAACTTTCCGAACAGGAGATCAACTCTCTCGTCGCGTATGTTCGCGGTTTGAAAAGATGAGGGCATCAAATGAATGAATTCTCTGTGCAATCTCTGTGTCCTCTGTGTCTCTGGTAAGTAGTTTTTCGCTGAGTCATTCACCACAGAGACACAGAGGACACAGAGATTGCACAGAGACACCAGAAACCCTGTTAGGAATCTTTGACGATTTTTTAGGACGTGAAAACGACAAGCATCCCCTATAGCCTGCTAACTGTTTTTCTTCGCGCGGCGCTGGTCGTCGCGCTCTTCGCCTCGGGCTGGCTTGTCTATCGCAATCTTCCTCGACAAATATCAGCAAACAAGCAAGCAAACAACGCTGAAACCATCTTGCAGATTGTTTTGCGAGAGCCTGGCAACATCGGCGCTAACGCACTCGACATTCCCGTCGAACTATATCCGTTCGATATTGTCGCCGTGCGCCACGAATATTTTACCGAGCGACGGGCGGGCAAACGCTTCGATGATTTTCTGAGCGAGCGCATGAAAAGTCGCGCGCCGGTTTCGGCCCGATTAGACAAACAGGGCCAGACTTCAGTGGTTGTCAGTCAGGGCACCTGGTGGCTGCACGCGCAGTTGTCGGGTGATGAGAATCTCGAGTGGCGGCTGCCGCTGAACGTCGCTGGAGACAAACAGACCGTTGAACTCACGGCGCAGAATGTCTACACGCGCACCAGGAGTTTTTGAAGAGCAGATGTCAGATATCAGAGGTCAGAGGTCAGCTAAGCAGTGGCGTTCTTCTCTGACATCTGACATCTGACATCTGACATCTGACATCTGTTTTATGAAAGCTTTAAGAGTCGATAGAAAGAAACTGGCGGTCCGTGAGATTGACAAGCCCGAGCCCGGGCCCGAGGCGCTCGTGCGCGTTCTGCTTTCCGGCATCTGCAATACCGACCTCGAAATCGCGCGCGGCTACGCCGGCTTTAAGGGAACCCTCGGCCACGAGTTTGTCGGGATAGTGGAAGAAGCGCCGGATGGAGCGATGGTGGGCCAAAGAGTCGTCGGTGAGATCAACGCGGGCTGCGGAAGTTGTGAACTCTGCGCGGCGGGTGATCCTCGTCACTGCGACGATCGAACAGTTTTGGGAATTGTCGGCAGAGACGGCGCACACGCTGAGTTTTTGCGTTTGCCGGTAACAAATCTTTTGCGCGTGCCTGACAGAGTGGTCGACGAGCACGCTGTTTTCACTGAACCACTCGCCGCCGCCTGCGGCATCATGGAACGCGTGGCCATCAAAAGCTCGCATCAGGTTGCGATCATCGGCGACGGCAAGCTGGGTTTACTCTGCGCGCAGGCTATTGCCTTGAGCGGGGCCGCCACTCTGCTGATTGGTAAGCACGCTGAGAAACTACGTATCGCGGAGCGCCGTGGCATCGAAACGGCTACGACAAAAACAGTCGGGAAACGCAAGCGCGAGTTTGATGTTGTCGTGGAGGCGTCTGGCTCCCCATCGGGCTTCGCCGGCGCTCTGGAGCTTTTGCGACCGCGCGGCACGCTGGTGTTGAAGTCAACTTTTCAGGGGCCGGGCAAGATCGATGAGATCGATCAGGCGCGACTAGTAGTTGACGAGATCAGTATTGTCGGTTCACGTTGCGGCCGGTTCCAGCCCGCGCTCGATCTCCTGAAGAAAGGCGCGATCGATATTGATGGTTTGATCAGCGAAGAGTATCCGCTTGCGCGCGGCGTGCATGCGATGGAGCGCGCCGGCAGGAAAGACATCTTGAAAGTTTTCTTAAGACCGTGAGAATCAGGAGGCAGGCGCAGACGGCAGGAGCAGGAAGACGGGATTTTCCATTTGTCATTTCTCATTTTTCATTTTCCATTTGAACCGCCCTATTCAAACTCGCCTGTTGCTTAACCAGGCAATACATCACTCCGCAGGTTACCAATAGAATCCGCCGGTCACCAATGGAAAATGAAAAATGAGAAATGACAAATGGAAAATCCCGTCTTCTTTCTGCTTCTACCATCTGCCTGCCATCGCTAACGCAGGGTTCTGACAACTGCTCCTCCCGTCTGCTCCTGGCGACCGCCTCCGCCGCCGATCTTTTGCCGAAGCCTTTGGCATTAGTTATACTTCAACCCTTCCCAACGCGCCCGATAGTCGCTTCCCTTTAGTGGCATCTCGGGGGCCCAACTGGTAGCTTTTTTCGAAGGTGGTGTTTATGTTCGACCTTGCTAAAGACCAAACAACTCTCAATGAACGGGCCATTTTGCGGAAACTCCGCGTCTGGATCATTGCCCTTGGCGCCGCCTGTCTGCTGGCGGGGATCGGAGTGGGCGCGATGCTCTCGGGGCGGCCAACCGTGGCACAAAACGAAATGCAGATCGCGCATGCACCCGAGGCGCTCTCCGCTTCTTTCGCGGAGATTGCCAGACGAGTGGAACCGGCCGTCGTCAACATTGAGACCATCACGTCGGCGCCGGAGATTGCCGACAAAGATAACGAAGACAAAGACGATCAGTTGTCGAACAATCCACTGCTCGACATGTTTCGGCGTCAGGCGCGCCGTCCCCAGCGCGGCGTCGGCAGCGGTTTCATCGTCAGTCCGAAGGGTTACATTCTGACGAACGAACACGTGGTTGAAGGATCGTCGCGGATCATCGTGGGCTTGCAGTCTGGCGAAAAATACCGCGGCCGGGTTGTCGGCATCGATGAGGAGACCGATGTGGCCGTCGTGAAGATCGATGCCGCGCAGGACCTGCCGACCGTCACCCTGGGCGACTCCAATGCGGCGCAGGTTGGCGATTGGGTGCTGGCAATTGGTTCGCCTTTCGGTCTCGACCAGACCGTCACCGCCGGCATCATCTCGAAGAAGGAACGCGAGACCCCATTCTTCACAAACTTTCAACGCTTCCTGCAAACTGACGCGGCGATCAACCGCGGCAACAGTGGTGGACCACTGGTGAACATGCGCGGCGAAGTGATCGGCATTAACTCCCAGATCGCCACTTCGACCGGAGACTACAACGGCATCGGGTTTGCCCTGCCGGCCGTCGAAGCAAATTTCGTCTATCGTCAGATTCTTGCGCAGGGGAAAGTTCGCCGAGGCTACCTGGGCGTGACGCTCGAGTCAGTCAAGGATGAGTTTGCCAAAGTCTACGGCCTGGCCGAGGCGCGGGGCGCGATCATTATGGACGTGCAACCAACCAAGGATGGTGAAGCGACCCCGGCGGCGAAAGCCGGCATGCAGACAAACGATATTATTACTGAGTTCAACGGTCAGCCGGTGGCCAGTGCGCAGGATCTGATTCAAAAAGTTGCAGGCAGTCCGGTGGGCGAGTCCGCGGCTTTTACTTTCCTGCGGGACCGCGACGGCAAACTGGAAAAGCTTACCGCTAACGTCGTGCTCGGCGAACGTCCCAAGCTCCAGCAACTGGGCGAGGCGGACGAGTCAGCTCCCAAGGCCAAAGAAAAGGAATCCGATCCCAAAGGAAACGGACTCCATCTTGGACTTACTCTGGCCGAGCTTACAACGCAAATGATTGCCGATAAAAAACTGACGGGCGTGCGCGGGCTCTACGTGAAGGAAATTGATCCGAACGGGCTGGCTGCTGAGGTGCGCACCGGTGGACAGCAGGCGCTCGACGCCGGCGACGTCATCACACGCATAAATCGCGTACCCGTTACAACGCTCGCTGACTTCCAGCGCGTGGTAAGTGGATTGAAGCCGGGCGATCCGATTGTGTTGCAAGTGTCGCGCTTCCTAAGAGATCGGATGACGACGAGGATCGTTCAGTTCACTTACCAATAAGGACCGGTTTCAGGTGCCAGGTGTCAGGTGCCAGTGGAGTTGTTTCCAGCCGACACCTGACGCCTGATACCCGACACCAGACATGGCTCAAGCAAAAAAAGCTCTTGCAAGAAACAGCTCGAAACATTCCCGAGCGCCGGTGCGCGCATCCGTAAAAACCTATAGCAACTATATCGGCGGCAAGTGGGTCCAGAGTGAATCCGGCGAGGTGTTTGAAAACATCAACCCGGCTGACACGCAGGACATCATTGGTCGTTTTCCACTCTCAACCAGCGACGATGTCAACGCGGCCGTTAATGCAGCGCAGAGCGCTTACGACGGTTGGCGCAACCTGCCGGCGCCGCGGCGCGCCGAAATTCTTTTTCGCCTGGGTGAAATTCTCGTCAGCAACAAAGATCGCTTCACGGCCGACATGACGCGTGAAATGGGCAAGGTCCTGAAAGAGGCCGGCGGCGATGTGCAGGAAGCTATCGATTGCACTTACTACACGGCTGGCGAGGGACGGCGGCTGCATGGCTTTACTACTCCAGCCGAAATGCCCGACAAGTTTGCGATGTGCGTGCGCCAGCCGGTCGGTCTCTGCGGCTTGATTACGCCCTGGAATTTTCCGATGGCGATTCCTTCCTGGAAACTGATCCCGGCGTTGGTCTGCGGCAACACCGTCGTAATCAAACCTGCTGAAGACACGCCGCTTTCAACTTACAACCTGGTCCAGGCTTGCGAAGATGCAGGCATACCTCCGGGAGTTGTAAACCTCGTAACGGGCTACGGTGAAAATGCGGGCGCGGCAATAACCAATCATCCGGGGCTGCGTTTGATCTCATTTACCGGCTCGACAGAAACCGGCCGCATCGTGGCCTCGGCTTGTGCCGAGCGCAACGCGATCTGCTCGCTCGAGATGGGCGGCAAGAATGTCATCATCGTGATGGACGACGCGGACATCGATCTCGCAATCGAAGGCGCCATCTGGGGCGCGTTTGGAACCAGCGGACAACGCTGCACGGCCGCTTCGCGTTTGGTGGTTCACAAGAAAGTCTACAAACAGTTTGCGAAGAAACTGGTGGAACGCACCAAAGCGCTGCGCCTCGGCAATGGCGCCGATCCGAAAACTGACGTGGGCCCGGTCATCAACGCCGACGCTGTCAAGAAGATCATGAAGTATATCGAGATTGGTCAGCACGAAGATGGCGCCACGCTGGCCTGCGGCGGTAAGCGTTTGACCCGGGGTGAGTTCGCGCGCGGCTATTTCATCGAGCCGACCGTCTTCACCGACGTCGCTCCGGACATGCGCATTGCCCAGGAGGAAATTTTTGGGCCAGTCACCGCTGTGATTCCAACGAAGTCGCTCGACGAGGCAGTTAAAATTGCCAATGGAGTTCGCTATGGCCTTTCCGCCGCAATCTACACTCGCGACGTCAACCGCGCTTTCCGCGCGATGCAGGACATGTACACCGGAATATTTTACGTAAACGCCTCGACGATCGGCGCGGAAGTGCACCTGCCCTTTGGCGGCACCAAGGCGACAGGCAACGGCCATCGCGAAGCCGGCACGCAGGTGCTGGATATTTTTTCTGAGTGGAAATCGATTTACGTCGACTACAGCGGCAAACTGCAACGCGCCCAGATCGACCTGCTAGAGGGCATGGGATAAAGCAGATGCTGGATGCTAGATTCTAGATGCTAGATTCGTGACCAGCATCTAGTACATTTGCCGTCCAGCGTTCAGCATCTAACATCTAGCATCCAGTATCTGGAGGGGAACATTGTGATTGTTGGCCTGCCAAAAGAAATAAAAGACAACGAATACAGAGTTGGCTTAACGCCCGCCGGCGTGCGCGCCCTGACTGATGCCGGCCATCAGGTGATAGTCGAGCAGAGCGCCGGCGAAGGTTCCGGTTTTGACGACGCTCTCTATAAAAAGGCGGGCGGACAAATTCTCGAGTCTGCTGACGACGTGTGGGCCCAGGCCGACATGATCGTAAAGGTCAAGGAGCCGATTGAACCCGAGTATCCACGCATGCGCGAAGGCCAGTTGCTCTTCACCTATCTTCACCTCGCTCCGGATCGCGAACTCACCAATCAACTGCTGCAACGTAAGGTCACCGGCATTGCTTACGAAACGATCACCGATCGCAAAGGCGGCTTGCCACTGCTAACACCGATGTCGGAAGTTGCCGGCCGCATGGCCATACAAGTCGGCGCTCACTATCTCGAGAAGATGGCCGGAGGCCGCGGCATTTTGTTGGGCGGCGTGCCTGGTGTGCCTGCGGCGAGAGTGGTAATAATCGGCGGCGGCGTAGTTGGAACAAACGCGGCGAAGATTGCGGTGGGCATGGGCGCTCACGTGACCATCATTGACAACAATCTCGATCGCCTCCGCGAGCTCGACGATATTTTTCTTTCCAAGATTTCAACTTTGGCTTCCAGCGCTTACATGATTCACGATGCAATTTCAACCGCCGACTTGATTATCGGCGCGGTGCTCGTGCCCGGCGCCGCCGCCCCGCAGTTGGTAACGCGAAGCATGCTCAAGGACGTGCCCAACGGCGCGGTAATCGTGGATGTCGCAGTGGACCAGGGCGGCTGCATCGAGACCACGCATCCGACGACCCACTCAAATCCGACCTACTATGTTGAGGGTGTTTTGCATTATTGCGTGGCAAACATGCCCGGCGCGGTGCCGCGCACTTCTACGTTCGCACTGACTAATGCCACGCTGCCTTATACGTTGAAACTCGCCAATCAGGGATTCTTTGAAGCCATCCGCAGCGATCCTGGATTGAAAGCCGGGGTCAACACGTATGCTGGTCACTGTACCTACGAAGCGGTAGCGCAAGCGCAAGACTTGCCTTACACCAGCATCGACGCACTGGTCGAAGTGCACAGCGCCTCGGCAGTCTGATCTGTTTCTTAGCCGCAGCTAGTATTCCTGCTATTCGCTCTTCCGTGCCAGTAACTCTTCAATACACTCGATCAAGCTCTCGCCGGAAACAGGTTTGGAAAGGAACGCGTCTGCCTGTTCCGCATCACCGTTCGCTTCTTTTCGTTCGAGCGCGCTCAACAGGATAACCGGCAAGTGAGACAGTGTGGGACTACTCCTCAGAAAGCGGCAAAACTCGTGGCCGCTGAGATTAGGCATCATCGCATCTGTGACCACAACATCGATCGGCGAGGAGAGCGCCGCCTTCATGGCTTCGAGTCCATCAGATGCTGCGATCACCTGATAACCGGCGCGCTCAAGCACAACCTCCAGGAAGCGTCGCAAGGCGCGATCATCTTCGGCCAGCAGGACACAAGTCTGCCTGCCGTTTTCGGTTGGCGACAAACGAGTGACTGACTCTGATAACGAAATCTTGTCCTGGACCATCATGTCGAAAGCATTCGGGAGTTGGGAACTGTTAGCCGGGGCGGTAAGGTTTTCGAGGGTGCCGGAGTATGGTTAGCCGGCACAATCAGAATAGGACCGGCGCAGAGCATTGTCAATTATATCTGATTAAGCCGCGGATTTTACGCGGACAAACGCGGATCAGATCAGAAGCCCGACCATTAGGGAGGGCTTCGTTTGCGGCCAAGCCCTTCCTAACGGTCGGGCTTCTGCCTGGATTTTTTCAGATTCGTGTCATCCGCGCTGATCCGCGGCTGGTTCAGGCTTACTTATCAATAAACTGTCGCTGCCAAAGCTCGAGATTCAGCAACAGGAAAACCTGGAGGCTCAGGTCTTCGCGGCCGGAGAGGTTCCGCTCGATGAGCCGCCTCACTTCCTCGGGACGAAACAGCCCGCGCTTCATAATCACTTCATCCGACAACAGCTCAGCGACCAGCGGACGCAAAGGCCCACGCAACCACGAGCGAATCGGCGCCCCGAAGCCGGCCTTCTTCCGCCACACCACGTCGCGAGGCAAGACTTTTTCCAGCGCCCGCTTGAGAATGTATTTCCGTTTGAAGCCGCGTAGCTTCAGTGTGGGCGGCATGCGCGCGGCAAACTCAATCATCCGGCGATTGAGAAATGGCACACGCACTTCCAGATTCGCGGCCATCGAAGTCTTGTCGGTAGTGATCAAATTCAAGCACGGCAGAAACGTTTTGAGATCGACATAGAGCAGACGGTTTAAGGGCGCCGCGTTTTCGACGCGTGTGAAATAACGACGATGGGCGGCGTATGCGTCGAGCCCTTGTGTAGCCGCGCGCATGTCATCGGAATAAAGTTGCTGCTTCGCGTCGTCGGTGAAATAAGTGCCGTATCCCAAATACCGTTCTTCAAAATCTAGGCCGGCACTGCGCGCAAATTTTTTGGCGTTCCGTAACGGCGCCGTCAATCGGCCCGGCAACCCGCCGGGTAATGTCCGCTCAATCGTCTTCATTAGCGGGCGTCGCAGCATCGCCGGCACCGGATCGAAAGCGCCGGCAATCTTCATCGCCAACTGCCGCGGGTAACCGGCAAACACCTCGTCGCCGCCCATGCCTGACAACATCACGCGTAACGTTTCGCGCGCGGCGCGCGACACCAGGTAGCTCGGTATGGCCATGTCAGTCGCCGGCTCGTCCATGTGATAGACCAGCTTCGGCAGCAACTCTGCCACGCTGGGTTGCAACATGATCTCGTGGTAGTCGGTATCGAGCTGTTGATTTACGCGGCGCGCCCACTCGACGTCGTCGGGAATAATGTCATAACGCAGATCTTCGGATTCGATGCCAACCGTGTAGGTGGAAACTTTGCGCCCGTTGCTATGACGCTTCATCATCGCGACGATCCCTGAAGAGTCGATCCCGCCCGACAGAAACGATCCGAGCGGCACGTCGGCGACCATCTCCATCCGGACGACGTCGTCGAGCATCTCGAGCACCTGCTCCTGCCACCACGCTTCGCTGCGCCCGTCCTCGATCTCGTCGAAGGAAACGTCCCACCATTCATCGATCTTGATCGAGTCGTCATGAAAGGTGAGGACCTGGGCGGGCGGCAGCGTCTTGATGCCGCGAAATAACGTATTCGGATCGGGCGCCCAGAGAAATGTCAGAAACTGGTGCAGCGACTGCTGGTCAAGCTCGCGATGGACTAGACCGGTTGCAAGTATCGCTTTAACTTCCGAAGCGAAAATCAACGAACCCGGTATCGCACCGGTGCCGGGTTTGTAAAAATAATAGAGCGGCTTGATGCCGACGTGATCCCGCGCGAGTGTCAGCGTCCGCTCGCGGTTGTCCCAGACCGCGAAATGAAACATGCCGTTGAGGCGCGGCAGACATTCTTTGCCCCACTCCGCAAAAGCAGTGAGCAGAACTTCGGTGTCGGTCTCGGTCCTGAATAGGTGGCCTTTGCTCTTCAGTTCTTGGCGCAGCTCGCGATAGTTGTAAATCTCGCCGCCAAAAGTGATGACATAACGACCATCGGCGGAGAGCATTGGCTGATGACCTGCCCGGCTGGTGTCGATGATCGCCAGACGACGATGGCCCAAACACGCTCGCCGGCCCGAATCGTCAATCGCTTCCGAAGTCCAAACACCTTCATCGTCGCGACCACGATGCTCGATGGTCTGCAACATCGCGGGCGTGTGTCGCTCGGGATCGAGGCTGATTAGTCCGGCAATTCCACACATGATCAAATACAGTGAAGAGTGAAGAGTGAAGGGTGAAGAGCGAAGGCCAATAGTGGCGACTGCGTTTGATCACTTCTCATCTCTTCACTCTTAACTTTTCACTTTTCACCCTTCACTTTTCACTTTCATTGGTTGTCCGGTTCTGAGAGAGTCCCGGATGCGAAAGGTAGCTCGTGTTGTGGCTTCGAGTTCTGAAAGGCTAATCGGGGCCGGCTTGCCTTCGGCGACAACTGCACACGCCACGCGTGTTTCCTCTGCCTGCCCTTTGTCCTGCCGGCGCAGCGTCTCCTTCTTCTCGCGGCCGGCGGCGTAAAGCGTGGCGCTGCGAAAGTCTTCAATGACGAAAGTCTTTCCTTCACCAAAGATTTCGATGCGCTCCTTCGCGAGGCTGCTGTCACCCTCGGCAAGGTAGGCAACCACACCGTTTGAACCATCGCTGAATTGTAGTGTGATGAGAACAGAATCTTCGCCAATCACGTTGCCGCCTGACACTGCTTCGGCATAGACGCTTGTCGGCGCGGAGCCGGTAAGGAACTGCATCAAGTCGACGAAATGACAAACCTCGCCAACGATCCGCCCGCCACCTTCGCTGGCGTCGTGGGTCCAGTGTTCGCGCGGAATGCGGCCGGCGTTCACGCGATAAACAATCGAAAGCGGCGACTGCCGCGCGGCAAAAACTTCCTTCGCTCTTGCAGCCAGAGGTGAAAAGCGCCGGTTGAATCCAACCAGCAACTGTCCTTCCGAACCCCTTGCCGCCTCGAGCACGCTATCCAACTCCGCGTCGTTCAGCGCCAGTGGCTTTTCCACGAAGACATGCTTTCCGCGCTCGAGCGCCAGCCGCGTCAGCGCCGCGTGCGAACCATGACGCGTGGCAATAACAATTAGATTCGCCTGCTCGTCGTCAATCACACTCTGTGCGTCTGATAGAAAACGGGCGAAACCAAACTTCGTGCCCACGTCGCGCGCGGAGACACCTGATGCCGAAGCAATGGAACAAAACTCGGCGCCCGCTGCTTTGAAATTTGGCAACAGAACTTTTTGCGCGTAACCGCCGGCGCCGATCAAACCGATGCCAACGCGTCCTGATACCGCTCCTGTTTTCTTAACAGCCGCTTGGTTCTCTATGCGGCGACTAACTTCGCTTTCAGTGTCGTAGGTCAGGACGACTGCCAGGTATTTTTCATTCGTGCCGCCGGAAATTAGTTGATAAGCGCGCTCGGCATCGTCAATCGAAAATCGATGCGTGATGAGTGGCTCCACGTCGATGCGACCGGTGGCCAGGAGGTCGAGGAAGGCTTCGATGTTGCGGCCCTCGGTCCAACGCACATAAGCCACCGGGTAATCGTGTCCGCGTTCTTCATAATCGGGATCGTGTCGGCCTGGTCCATAGGACAGGGAAACTTTCAACGTCAGCTCGCGCTGATAATAGACATCGCGCGGCACGTTCATGCCCACCATCCCAACTGCAACCACGCGACCCTTCAACCGCGAAATCTCGCCGGCCAGTTCAACGGGTTCGTTTGAAGTAGTTGCCGCCGCGATGATGCAGGCGTCGGCGCCGCGTCCCCTGGACCAGGCCGACACTTTCTCTTTCGCTTCAGCGGGCGTGCAGCCTTCCTCGGCTCCGGAGCTCCGCGCAAGTTGAATGCGCGCCTCATCGATGTCGATTCCGAAAACGCGACAGCCGTTCGCCTTTAAGAGTTGCACGGTAAGCTGGCCCACCAGGCCGAGTCCGATTACTACGACCGATTCTCCCAGCGTCGGCTCCGCGAGACGCACGCCCTGCAACGCGATCGCGCCAACTGTTCCGAAAGCCCCTTCCGCAAAGCTCAACTGGTCCGGCAACCGCACGCATAGATTCCGCGGCACCGAGATCACTTCCGCGTGTGATGCGTAGTCAGTGCCGGCGCACGCCACGCGATCTCCGGCGCGAAACTCAGTCACGTCCGGCGCCGTTTCAACCACTATGCCGGCCGCGCTGTAACCAACCGCGTGCGACTGATCGAGTTTGTCGCGCACGCCTTCAAGCGCTTCCACGATCCCGTCAGTTTTCACTTTCTCCCAAACTTTTCCGATCAGCTCGGGTCTTTCCCTGGCTTTGCCCAGCAGCCCTTTCCGCCCAAGTTCGGCCAGCGCACGCTCAGTGCCGGCGCTGATCAAAGATGCAGCAGTGCGAACCAGCACGCGGCCAGGCTGCACGATTGGTACCGGCACCGCGGCCACCGTGCCTTCGCCTGTTCGCAAGTTTTGCAGAAGCTGCTTCATCGGGTATTCACATATTTTGGTTTCGTCTTCCCTGTGTAACCTCCGTGTCCTCTGTGTCTCTGTGGTGAATCATCTTCCAAAACAACTCACCACGGAGACACAGAGAACACAGAGATGGCACAGAGGAAATCAAAACCGGACTACACCGTAGCTTTCTTCGCCAAAGCGCTTTCGATCAGACCGGAAACAAACTCCGCCCGCGCGTCCCAGGTCCCACTCGAAACCGCCGCCTGCCTTGTGCGTGCGGCTGCGGGATCGTTTTCATTCAGCGCTTCTTCCACCAAACGAAACCAATCATCGTGGCTGCGCGCGATCCGCAGCACGTCGCTCATCGATTCATATTCCGGCAGCGGCGAGATGACGGCCGGGAGTCCGGTCGCCAGATACTCGCGCACCTTTATGGCTGAACCATAACTCGTAAACGAGTGCGCAGTGTCCCACGGCAACACGCAGACATCAAAACCGGCGGCATAGCGCGGCAACTCCTGATAGGGAACCGGCGGCAGAAAATGTGCATTCGGCAGCGACTCAATCTCGACGCCGCGCGACTTGTTGCCGATAAAGATCCACTGCCAATCGGGTCGCTCGCGCGCCGCGCGCTTTATCAGTTCCTGATCAATCAGCCACGGCTCTATCGCCCCAAAATAACCGAGCCGCGGCCGCGGAATGCGCGCCACCGCCTCCGCCACCTCCATATTCCTGGCGCCGACTCGCGACCAGTGATCGAAATCGACCGCCTGCTCCAAAAGAAAAGAACGCTCGCGGCCACGGTCCGCCTCGGCTAAAAGTTTCTGGCCGGAATAAACCACGATGTCGGCATTATCGATGGCTCGTTCATGCAGTTTTTTGATCGTTGCGAGATCGGTAGCGTGGTCCATCAGGTTCGCATCATACTTGTCCGACACCTGGTAGATCGCCAGCCGTTCATCAAACTCGCCAATCATGTCCGCGGCCGTGGGAATCGCAATCCAAAGAATCGGCCGCGAGAGACCGCCGCGGCGTGCCAGTCGCCCGATTTGCATCGCGAGCAATTTGCGGTTTGCGGCGCGCGCTGCTCGGCTGCCAAAAAAAGGAATGACTGCCGGCGAGACTACAGTAACTCCCTCGGGAGTAGGACGCGCCAGTCGCGCATAAGAGCCAAGCTTGCGAACGATGCGCGGTAACAAATCTTTGTTTCGGAGACCAGGCAGACCCATCGAAATCGAGTTGACAAAGATCACACGATTGCCGGCTGCAGCAAAGCGCCGCATCAGATGGTACTTCGAGTGGGGATGGTGATACCACCAGTCCTCACCGGCAAAACAGATTATCGAGTGTCCTTGAATCACTTTAGCTCTGTATAATCCCAGCACCCCAGCGGCCTGGCCGGCTGGGGACCCTGCACGCCGCGTAATGAAGCAACCCGAGAACAGCGACAGCGAAAAGTTGGATCATTCGTGTCAAGCCCTCCCTTACGGTCGGGCTTCTGCACCGCGTCGTCGACTGCTAATTCTTTTCTTAATCTTTTTCACAGCGCTTGGAGTAAGACTGCTTAACTGGCAAAGCGCCCGCTACCAGGTTTCCGCGGTGCAGAGCAGTGTCACTCTCAACTACAAACATCAGGCGCGATTAATTCAGGCAAACGGTCTTGCTTCGCTTTACGACGCTGCATCAACGACCAACAATCCTGACCTGCTCGGACATCCGCTTGGTTATCCGATTCTGCTTTCATTCATCTACGGATTCGCACACGAGTCTGATACAGCCACGCAGTTTTTGCAGATGGTTCTTGATTCGCTCTCTGCCGTGATCATTTGCCTGATCGCTTTCGAACTTTTTCCTACCGCCGTCGGCATTATCGCCGGGCTGATGGCGGCGTTCGCTCCTCAGTTTAGCTGGAATTCGATTTTGCTTCTGCCTGACTCGCTCGCGGCGTTGCCAATCCTACTGGCCGTGTTACTCATTACGCGAGCGCATCAGCAACCTAATCCACATCGGCCGCCCTTGATCCTGGCAGCGGGCGCGCTCATTGGCGTCTCCTGCTGGTTGCGCGCCAATGCACTTTTGCTTGCGCCATTCATGGCCCTCCTGTTTCCAATCATCTACAAACGCGGAGAACGATTGCGTCCGGCGCTCATGTTGGTTTGCGGTGCCTGTCTGATAATTAGCGCGGTTACCATTCGCAATGCCGTGGTGTTCGGCAAGTTTATTCCCGTGTCGCTGGGAGCCGGGCAAACGCTCATCGAAGGCATTGCAGATTACGACAAGGACGAGCGCCTTGGCCTGCCGCAGACTGACATGGAACTCATTCGCGGCGAAGCGGAAACTTTCCAGCGGCCGGATTATGCCGGCTCACTCTTCACTCCCGACGGCGTAGCGCGCGATCGGGCGCGACTGGCCCGCGGCTTGGCCGTCATTCGTGCGCATCCTCTTTGGTTTTCCAGCGTCATGGTCCGCCGGGCCGCCTCAATGCTGCGGCTCGAGCGAACGCCGCTGCGGCTCGCAAGCACAAGTTCCGGAGCCTGGCGTTTCTTTCAGTGGCCGTTGCTCAATATTCAAAAACTCTTCATCACGGCAATCTTTCTGCCGCTGGTTTTGCTCGGCGCGGCCATCCTCATCTATCAGCGACAATTTCAAACGCTGGCGATTTTGCTCGTCGTCCCTTGCTACTACTTCGCGACACAGTCAGCGTTACACACTGAATATCGCTACGTGCTCGTCATCCATTATTTCCTTTTTGTGCTGGCGGCTGTTGGCATTTACACCATCGGCTGCAAGATAGCAGCAGCCTGGAAGGCTGCCAGATAGTAGCCGGTGGTCGAAGCATAGCGCAGACCACCGGAAAGGCGTTTGGGAAAAAGATAGCACCCAGAAAGGGTGCGAGAAGAATTGTAGCACCCCTCCAGGGTGCAACTTGTTAGCTACCTGTTCCCGTTGGTCTACGCTACGCTTCGACCACCGGCTACTATCTCCTAACCCTGCGGGTTGCAAGATTCATTTCGCGGACTGAATTCTTTTCCTTGACCACTTCTTAATCCAGCCTACTTTTGCTCAACCCCAAGAACCTTTGCCACCGCCTGCAGGTTCTCTTCTGCCTCCTGGCGGTAACGCGCCGCCCATGGGTTCTTTTCCTCCAAAACTGGATACAACAATACCGCCTGCAACTGATTGACTAGTTGTTCGCGATCACCGAAATCGTAGAGCAGCATGCCGCGCGTTTCGCCCGCGCGCGTCGCGATAACCGGCAGTCCGCACCACAGCGCCTCAATGCGCGAGATGCCATAACTTTCGTCGGCAAACGCGCGCACGAACACGTCGCTTCGTTTTAGAATTTCGTAAATCTCCGGGTTGGGCACTTCTTCCAGGACCGTGATCCAGTCGCGTTCCCACAGCACCTCTTCGCGATAACTTTCGTCGCATACAAACGCGCCGTCCAAAAGTAATAAGCCAATATCTTTTCTGGTCCTCTCGCGCAACTCCTCGACGGCTTCGGCGACGTCCTTGAAGCCATAGCTCGGGAAAAAGACGCCGATGGAACATATTCGCTTCTCATGCGCCAGGTAGGGGTCGATCATCGCTTCCGTTGCATTCGACAGTTTTACTTTTTGATCGCTGGTCGGAGTCGGCAAGAGACATGGAATAACTGTGATCGGCTGTTGCACCTTGATCTCTTCCTGCAACCAGCGCCGCAAGTCTTCACTGACGACGATGAATTCGTCGATTGCGTTTACGGCCCAATGAAAGAGTCGGCGCTGTATCGCGCCAAATTCGGGATAACGTTTCGGCAGGGAACCATCGAGAATGTTTTTGTACCATTCGAAGCGTAGCAGACGTTTGAGCGCCAGCCACACCGGCAGCAAAAGTGGGTTGGGATACTCCAGATGAAAATGCGAAGCATCGAGAATGCGCGCCTCGCGCCCTTCAGCAAGCAGGGCCCACAGTGTTCCCAGCCGGCGGTGAGCGATGTAACGTACACTTTTGTCATGCGGCTTCGCTCCGCCGTAGGTCCAGACGCGCACACTCAGCCCGCGCAAGTGGGCCACGAGGGCCTTCATGTAAATCGCGACGCCACCATAAGGCGGCGGCAGTGGCCCAAAGAGTATAATTCGCCTGCTCATTATCGCTTGAAGGTGACGACTGTAAGATAACTAAAAAATGATAGCAACTGAGTTGCAGGAAGAGACTGAGCAAACATTCCAGGGCGAGCCCGCCACCGTCTCCGTGGTAGTGCCTTCCTACAATCACGCGCCGTTTATTGAAGCAACGCTGCGGTCGATCATAAAGCAGACCCTTCAGCCGGCGCAGTTGGTTGTTATCGACGACGGTTCGAGCGATAACTCGCCGGCCGTCATCGAAGGCGTGCTAAGCGACTGTCCTTTTCCCTGCGAGCTCGTCGCCAGAAGCAATCGCGGTCTCTGTGCGACTTTAAACGAAGGATTTGAGCACGCCCGCGGCGACTACTTCGCCTATCTCGGTTCGGACGATTTATGGCTGGCGGATTTTCTCAATGCGCGTGTTAGGTTGTTGGAAGCGCGGCCCGACGCGGTTCTCGCCTACGGTCACGCTTATTTTATCGACGAACAAAATCGCATCATTGACTCTACTGCCGACTGGGCCCGCTATGCAGATGGCGACGCGCGCGCGATGCTGCTGGAAACAACGGCGCCGATGAGCCCGACCGTGTTGTATCGCCGCGAGGCTCTCGAGCATGAGCGCTGGAACGAAGAGTCGAAACTGGAAGACTACGATCTATATCTGCGCCTGAGCGCGGTCGGCGAGTTTGCATTCGATCCGCAAATCCTGGCCGCCTGGCGGCGGCATAGTTCCAATGTCAGTTGGGATCAAGCCCTCATGCTTGAAGAGCAATTGCAGGCGCAGCGCCAGAGCGCGTTGAGATTTGGCTTAACTGACGAAAAAATTCAAGCGCTGCAAAGGGCCACGAGATTCAACCACGCTGAAGATTTTCTGCGAGTCGGACGGAAGTCGCCGGCGCTCGGTTTGATGCTGCACAACTGGCGCGGCGCCAACTCGCCACGCACGACCGCGCGAATGCTGTTGCGACTGTTGCTGCCGAATTCGATTCTGCGCCGGCGCGCGCGCGCCCGGCAGCGCAAAGCGATTGAGCGTTACGGAACGATTGACGTCTAAGCAATGAGATCACAAGGTTCGTTTAGAGGCGGGCATTGCCCGCCGGTTCAACGTTGAGACGGCGGGCAATGCCCGCCTCTAAACTATCAAGGGTTGTCTTCGCGCACGAAAGCAAATACATCCTGGTGATTGTCCCAGCCGCGTTCCTTGAAGAAGACTTCCCGCAGCCCTCCCAGATCGCGAACGCGCGCGCGGATCCACTCGGGCGAGGTCAACGAAACACCGTAGTCTTTCTCACCCGGATAGTCCTCAAACGCGTAACCAGTCTTTAGGTAGTCAATACCAATCCGGTCGATCTGTTCCGGCTCGAGTCCGTAATCAAAATCCCGCGCCGGCATTCTGCGCGCCACAAAGTCGCCGTGAGTTGTAAAGATCATGATCCCATTGTCTGAAAGATGACGACGGAAGAGCCCGAGCAGCGCGACGATACCCGTTTCGTTCAGATGAGTAACGAGTGAGCCACACCAGATCAGATCAAACTTCTTAGCGAACGAGACTTCGTCAAGATGAAGTGAAGAAAGGGCAGGCTGCGCGCCAAACGTGCGCGCACAAAAATCCACTGCTCCTGACGCCAGCTCGCAAGCCGTAATCTCCGCCTCGGGAAACCGGTGCACCAGAAACCTCATCACGCGACCGCCGCCGCACGGCAGATCGAGAATGCTCCCCGCGTCTTTCAAATTCGCCCGCGCGAGTGCTTCATCAATGCAGCGTATCGCACCCAGCCCTACTCGGAAATACTGCGCACCGTCCTGCGTGTACATGCCGTCGCGGTAATAGACGCGACTGCTAACCTTGCCGAGCAGTTCGCGTTCGTATTCGCTGAGCGAAGCGTCGGCAAGCAGCCGTTTCTTGTTTAATAGCGGTCGTGGCGGAACGGTACGCACCACTCTACGCACCGCGCCCAGGTAAGGCCAAAGGGGACGAGGAACTACGCGTTTGAGTTTTTGAACATTCATCCGCATAAAGGGGCAGTAGCCGACCCGGTTAGGGAGCGTAGGCCGAGGCTTGCAAAACCGCGCTTCCTCACGATCGGGCTACAGCGCCAACTGCATCGTTTCCAAATCTTACCTTCCTTGACGACCCTGTTACGCGGTCTTAGACTGGCCAACTTGACTGGGAGCAACATAAGCTTCTTATAGTTTCCAATGCAAACGGAGAACTGCGCACCGGTTTTGATCGCAAGGTTTTAGGGGCACGGCATGCCCATGGCCTTACGATGCTGCACGGCGAGTTAGAATTGAGCTTGATGGATTTAGAAACCAGCAAAGCCGTTACCCCCAAGCCAGCGGTTACACCCGCACCAGCGTTTCCGCGCGCCGAATCAAATCTCACCGAATCCGCAGCCGCTTCCGCAAGGCGTACGCGGATCAAATCGGAAGAAGCCGGCGTTGCACTCAACCTCGGCGAGTTGTGGCAGTATCGTGAGTTGCTCTATTTCCTCACGCTTCGCGACATTAAGGTCCGTTACAAGCAGACGCTGATGGGCGTGGCTTGGGTCATTATTCAGCCGCTCTTGACGGTGCTTATCTTTACACTCGTCTTCAATCGCTTCGTGCGGCTCGATACCGGCTCGCTGCCTTATCCACTTTTCGCACTGTCGGGCCTGCTGCTCTGGCTCTTCTTCGCCAACGCCGTTACCAACAGCACTAACAGTCTGCTTAGCAACGCGAACCTGATTACGAAAGTTTACTTTCCGCGTTTGTTCATTCCGGCGGCTTCAGTGGCAGCGGGTCTGGTTGATCTGGGCGTGGCTTTTCTGTTGCTCATCGCGTTATGTATTTACTACGGCGTGGCGCTGACCTTGAACCTCCTGCTCGTGCCGCTTTTCATTCTGCTGATGGCGTTGCTCGCGCTCGGAGTGGGGCTGCTGTCTGCGGCCCTCACTGTCAAATATCGCGACCTGCGTCACGCGCTTCCCTTCATCATCCAGCTTTGGATGTTTGCCTCGCCGGTAATCTATCCAGCGAGCGTCGTGCCGGAAAAATGGAAATGGCTGCTCTTGATCAACCCCGTCGCCGGCATCATCGAAGGGTTCCGCGCTTCGCTCACGGGCCGCTCGTTCGACTGGTTACACTTGTCCGTTTCAGCGGCCATCACTGTCACGTTGCTGATTTTTTCCGTCTATGTCTTCCGGCGGTTTGAAGACACCTTCGCCGACGTAATTTGAGTTTGCCAGCATGAAGCCCGCGATCAAAATCGAAAACGTAAGCAAGCGCTACCGCATCGGTGGACTGCATCCCGGTTACATGACGTTTCGCGAAATGATCGGCGGCGTCGTCACGGCTCCATTCCGCAAGCTCAAGAGCGGCAATGGCCATCAAACGCTCTGGGCGCTCAGCGATGTCAACCTCGAAATTGGACAGGGCGAGTTGGTCGGCATCATCGGTCGCAATGGCGCGGGCAAATCGACGCTGCTGAAAATTCTTTCGCGCGTTACCAAACCCACGACCGGCGAAGTCGAGCTCCTCGGACGCATCGGCAGTCTGCTGGAAGTTGGCACGGGTTTTCATCCGGATCTCACGGGACGCGAGAACATCTTTCTGAGCGGCGCTATTCTCGGGATGCGTCGCGCCGAGATCGAGCGAAAGTTTGACGAGATCGTGGCCTTCTCCGAGCTGGAGAAGTTCATCGAGACTTCGGTCAAGTGGTATTCGTCCGGCATGTACGTTCGCCTCGCCTTCTCCGTGGCCGCGCATCTTGAGCCGGAGATCCTGATGATGGACGAAGTGCTGGCTGTAGGCGACGCGGCCTTTCAACAGAAGTGCCTCGACAAGATGCACGACATACGCGGGCAGGGCCGCACGATTCTTTTTGTGTCGCATGACATGGCTGCGATTACAAGATTGTGCAAGCGCGTGGTGCTGTTGGAAAACGGCAGGATTGCCTGCGCTGGCGGACCACGCGAAGTTGTCCAACACTACTTGAGTTCCAGTTTGAAAACCGGAGCGGTACGCGAGTGGACGAAACAGACGGAGGCGCCGGGCGATGAGGTTGTGCGCCTCAGGCGCGTGCGTGTGCGCGCTGAAGATGGCAAGACGATCCCGGTGGTTGATATCAGAAAACCGTTTGGCATCGAGTTGACCTATGAAGTGTTGGACGAAGGCCATGCGTTAGTGCCGGTCATAGAATTTTACAACGAGGAAGGCACCGAACTTTTCAGTACGCACGACACGAACGCACAGTGGCGTCGTCTGGCGCGCCCACGCGCAACCTACACCAGCACGGTCTGGATTCCCGGCAACCTGCTCGCCGAAGGAAGCCTGGTGGGCCATGTCTCAATCATGTCTCATTTTCCCGCGACCGTCCTCCACGCCTATGAGCGCAATGCCGTCGCTTTTCAAATTGTTGACAGCCCGGCGGGCGACTCCGCCCGCGGCGATTACATTGGCCCAATGCCCGGTGTGATTCGGCCCCTGCTGAATTGGAGCACTGAGATAAATGAAACCACTGGGGCAAACTTCAAATAGCAAGGCTAACAACCGTTGCGCCGTCTAAAGCAAACTCTCCAGGAAAATCTATCGCTCTCCTCCAAACTATTTCTGCGAGGACTGATCGCAACCTCCAAGAAGACGGTCACCCGGATCGTGACAGCGGCGCGTGTGCTTGCCGGCAGAGCGCGCGAAATTCTTTTCGGACGGCCTGGAATTTCGGAGCCGCAGGTTTTGCACGGGGACGATGCGATGGAAGATGGACATCTGCCTGAAAACCCGAGGCAAGTTGCTGAGCCAGGAAGTCCAAAGCGAGACTGGCCGCGAATTATAGTCTTCGACGAGCGCGTCCCCAGTCCCGACCGCGATGCCGGCAGCTTGCGAATGTTCCTGATACTTAGGACGCTCGCTAAGTGGTCGCACGTGATCTTTGTGCCCTTTAACCGGCCACAGAGTCTCGATTACGAGCGCGCCCTCTGGAAAGAAGGCGTCGAAACAGCCGACGCGGTCGACTATCGAAAGTTGCTCAAGAACAGGAATGTTAAGGCAGCGATTGTCAGCCGGCCCAGCATGGCCGAAGCGTTGATTCATCGCATTCGACGCGCCAACCCTCACGTCCGGGTCGTGTTTGATATGGTCGATACCCACTTCATCAGGTTCCAACGCGAACATGAAGTCTCGCGCGACGCCCACGCACTCGCCGAAGCCCACCGCTACCGAAAGCTGGAAAGCCGCCTGGCCCAAAAGAGCGATCTTGTCTGGTCCGCTTCTTTGGAAGACAAGAAAGTCATGGAACGTGAGGTTCCCGGCAGACGGATTGAAGTAGTGCCTACGATTCATGAGCTCCGCGACCGCGGCAAGTCATTTGTCGAAAGACGAGACTTACTCTTCATCGGCAACCTTGCGCATCGACCAAACGACGACGCAGTTCTCTTTTTCATGCGCGAGGTTTACCCGCTCCTCCTTCAGACACTTCCGAATATGCAGTTGGATATCATCGGCGACAATCCTTCGGCGGACATCGTCGCTTACAACTCGGCGACGGTTCGCGTCAGGGGATACGTGCCCGATGTCGAACCCTACCTGCGCGAGCGTCGCGTCTTTGTCGCTCCGTTGCGTTTCGGCGCCGGTATCAAGGGCAAGGTCGGTGAAGCGATGGCCCACGGAATTCCGGTGGTGACCACCGCGATCGGAGCAGAAGGATTTGGACTAACGCACGAGTTTGACGTGATGATTGCAGACGATCCCGAATCCTTCGCGTCCGCGATAGAGCAACTCTATTCGCAGAAAGAATTGTGGGAACGCCTAGCGCAGAACAGTCGGCTGCGGATCAAAGAACACTTCACGCCTGAAGTTATTGCGGAAACAATCAACAACTCTCTCCAGGATTTGCCTTGACGCAAACTGACATCATTCTTGACCGTTTAGAGGCGGGCATTGCCCGCCGGTTCAACGTTGAGACGGCGGGAATGTCCGACTCTAAACAAGCCTGTTACGGTCTGAACCAGCGGTCGTACCAAAGGCTGACGTTAAGCAGTGCCCAGAGATGGAAACTCCAATCGCGTGCTCCGCGCCGGTGTTCGTCAACGAGTCGCGCGATAAACATGTAGTCAAACAGCTCGCGGCGGCGGATTGAAGAATTCATTATGAGTCCGGTCAGCATTTCACCGCTGTCGCCGCGAAACCACTCGCGTATCGGTGCGCCAAAGCCGCGCTTGGGCCGATACAACAAGTCCGCCGGCAGAACTTGTTCCAGCGCTTGCTTCAGGATGTGTTTCCCGCTTGCGCCTTTGATCTTCAGACCAACGGGAATGCTCATCGCGTATTCAACCAGATGGTGATCGAGAAAAGGCACGCGCGCTTCAACCGACGTGGCCATGGTCATTTTGTCAACGCGCATCAGCAGCAACTCCGGCAGCCGCAGCTTCAGTTCGAGATAAGTCATGCGTGCGGCAAAATCCGAATCGGGCCTGACCGCGGCGATGTGTTCGAGATGTTTACTGACCGCCTCGTAGGACGACAAGCCATCGACGCGTCTGTTCATTTCGCTGGACAAAACTCGGCGCTTGAAATCTTCGTCGAAGACTATCGCGCCGCCCCAGAAGAGTGATTCGCCGGCGCCCAGCCGCCGCACCAGCTCGATCGCCGTGCGTTTCTTGAGCAAACCCTCCAGCAGCGGCTTCGCCAGCGACGTCAACGAGTGGCGCACTGACGCTGGAAGTTTTTCAGCGTGACGCCAAAACCGCTCGTTGACGCCCACGTATTTTCTGAACCAATCATAGCCGGCAAAAATTTCGTCAGCGCCTTCGCCAACCTGCACGACGACCGTGCCCGTTTCGCGGGCCAGCTTCGCGACGTAGTAAAGGGGCACGCAAACCGGATCGGCAAGCGGCTCGTCCTGATGAAAGACAAGCTCGGGAAGAAACTTTTGCATGTCCTGCCGGCCGATGATCACCTCATGATGATCCGTCGAGAAGCGACTGGCGACGGCGCGCGCCGTGTCAAGCTCGTTGAGTTCTTCGCTGTCCGCGAAACCCACCGTGTAAGTTCGCACCGGTTGCGACATCAGCTCCGACATCAGCGCGACGTTGGCTGAAGAATCCACGCCGCCGGACAAGAACACCCCGAACGGCACATCAGACATCATGCGTTTGCTAATTGAATCTCGCAGCAGGCGGAGGATTTCCTGCTCGTGCGTCTTTTCACCCCGCGCGGCGCTATCGACAGGAAAGTTCTCCGAAGGTGCCTTCGGCGGCAGCGCGTCCCAATACTGTTTGAGCTCGACGGATCCGTTTCGTTTGACGACCAGCATGTGTCCCGCCGGTAATTTCTGAATGTCACTGAAGAGCGTCTGTGGCGCCGGAGTAGTGAGGAACGTCAAATAATGATAGAGCGATGTTTCGTCAAGCTCGGGCGCAACGGCCGGATGTCGCAGGATGGCCTTGATCTCTGAAGCGAAGATAAAACGCCCGTTCTGATGATGAAAGTAGAACGGTTTGACGCCGATGCGATCGCGAGCGAGGACAAGCTGCTCGCGGTCCGCATCCCATAAGGCTATCGCAAAGTCGCCTTCAATCTCGTTGACAAAATCGAGGCCGCGCTCTTCGTAGAGATGAATGATGGTTTCCGAGTCGGTAAGCGAAGCATAGTGGTGGCCGCGTTGCTCGAGTCCTTTACGAAGATCGCCGTGGTTGTAAATCTCGCCGTTGAAAACCAGCCAGACGCTTTTCGTGCAACCATGCATCGGCTGATTTCCGGCCGGCGAAAGGTCGATGATCGAAAGACGGCGAAAACCAAGACCGCCGCGTCCCTGGTCAAAGAGCAACGATCCTTCATCGTCAGGCCCGCGATGCCGCATTTCGTCGCGCATCCTGTCGACGAGCGACAGCTCAACGCGACCTTCGTTTGCACCGTATTCCCAGATTCCGCAGATGCCACACATAACAATAGAGATCAGATGTCTTGGGATCAGATTCAGCCGCTCTTCTGGGTTTTCATCGATCAGCGGTTTGACAAGCTCGCAGTGAGCAACCGATTAGCTTCGAAATCGACGGAACTCACAGGCACAATCTTAAAGTTTACTCGAACAGGCGGAGCTGCACGCCTGCTCCAACAAGCTGAAACTGAAGCCAACTTCGCTCCATAATCACGCGATGAAAAGCGAGACTCGAGATTGGGCTTGTCGTCGAATCCTTCCGGAATGATCAGCAACTTTGCGCCGTTTCGGTGGTCGCGTACCTCGATGGTGCCATCAGAGTCAAGCGTCGCCTGAAGCCCGGGCGCAAAGTGAAAGCGGAAATGAAAATCGTGCGTTCCGCCACCGGTTAGTTCGTCCTGAATCAGCCAATACTTTTCACGTCGAAAAAAAACGACTTGCCGCTGGTGTACCAATTTTCCATGACCATAGCTGTACCAACCGATCATCGCGCTTCGTTCTTCAGTGGCTTCCAGGAAAGCAGCAGCCGCTTCTCTCTCATCTCCAATCCGGAACGGCGTCTTTTCGAGTGTTGTCCTTTGCTCGCGATTGTCCACCTGCACGGTTGAATGATATGCCGTCGAGCGAAAAAGTTGGCGCTCATGCAAGTCCGCCGTGTAAACGTAAGTGCCGGGATCGACTATGAAAGCCGTGCCGCAGGCGGACACTTCGATGCTCAGGGCATCGTTGTGTCGATGTGAGCCCCTTCCATTCAGGCCAACTCCGCTGGCATTCAACAAAATGTAGGCATCGTCTTCTCGAAGCACGAACGTTCCCACGTTGCGAAATGCTGCCGACTCCGCCGCCGGTCCATCGATGAGCGCCTGATAGTCGCGGACACCGGTGTCCCCGAAAATCCAGAGCAGCTCTTCAGTTAAACTTGAAGCTGGGATCTTAAACTTCGCGTCGTTAAAGACCGTTGCCCCAAGCGCCAGCACATAGGCATGGTCGTCGCCGGCACGCTGAACTATAGGAAGCACTTGCCCGCTGTCTGAATCGCCAATGAGGGGCGCCTTTCCGTCAGGGCGCAAATACGCCCGCATATATTCAACCATGGACCTTAGCTTGTCCCAGTACGTCTCGTCGATGGTTGCTTCATTCAGGCGACAGAGCAGCAGAGAATAAAGAAACAGTTCCAGAACATACCGATGATAGCCGGTCGAGCACTCGAAATGCGCCCCATCGGGCAGAATCTGCTTGTCCATTTCGCGCAGCATTTCCAGGCACCCGAATTCCAGCCATGGTCGCGACGCAATCAGCTCAGGCAGCATCAGTCCGAGCCACAGCAAGCCCACGACGTCCGAGAGGTAATGATTGCTGGTGGCGAGGTGCGAGAACTCCAGATTGCGTCTGATGTGCGC
>Ga0137409_10000834_pt1 | contig 33824 bp, 30 predicted proteins | sample CZODoug1_16funga_FD_122059 | JGI IMG/M metagenome (GOLD analysis project Ga0137409, IMG submission 122059) | Vadose zone soil fungal communities from Angelo Coast Range Reserve, California, USA - CZODoug1_16fungal (Hybrid Assembly) | ecosystem: Environmental > Terrestrial > Soil > Vadose zone... | reverse complement strand
CTCGGCGGCGTGCATGCGATCGCGCACCCCGTGGGGTCGTGGTTCAACACCCATCATGGGCTGACCAATGCGGTCATTCTTCCCTATGTCATGACGTTCAACCGACGCGCGATCGAGGGCAAGACCGAGGTGATCGCGCGCGTACTCAACCTGCCTGCCCCCGGCTTCGATGGCTTTTTCGACTGGGTGCTCAAGATGCGCCGTGACCTCGGAATACCGCATTCGCTGGCGGACATAGGAGTCAGTACCGACAAGGCCGCGATCATCGGACGCGAGGCAGCGATAGACCCATCGGCCGGCGGCAACCCCATTCCGGTCGACGCCGCGCAGCTGGAACGTATATTCCGGGCCGCGGTGGATGGAAGGCTCTCGGCCGTGAACGGCGCCGCGTGACGGGCCCGCGGATCCTCATCGTCGACGGCAACGTCGCCGAGATTCGCGCGCGGCAAGCGGCGGCGCTCGGATATGACTCGGGAACCGGCTACGCGCGGGTACTGCACCGCCTTGATCCGTCGCTGCGCATCGACATCCTCGCTGCCGCGGACGGCGCTGCGCTCGCCGAGGGAGTCGGCCTCGAGAGCTACGACGGCGTCACCATGACAGGATCGGCACTCAACATCTATAACGGCGGCGCTCCCGTGACCCGCCAGATCGACCTCGCCAAGGCCGTCTTTGCTGCCGGAGTTCCATTTTTCGGCAGCTGCTGGGGTCTGCAGGTCGCAGTAACTGCCGCAGGCGGCGAGGTACGCGCGAATCCGCGAGGCCGTGAGTTCGGGTTTGCCCGGCGCATTCTGCTGACCGACGCCGGCCGGGAACATCCTTTGTTCGCCGGCAAGCCGGCTGCGTTCGAAGCGCCTGCCATTCATCGCGATGAGATCGCCTCGCTCCCAGCCGGTGCAGTGATGCTGGCCGCCAACGACTTCGGCGTACAAGCAGCGTCATTCGCCCACGGACGCGGCACGTTCTGGGGCGTGCAGTACCACCCGGAATACGACTATGCCGACATTGCCGCGGCGGCCGAGCGCTACGGCGACACGCTGGTCAAGGAAGGAATGTTTCGCGACGCGGCGGCGCTCGCCACGTTCGCCGGCGAACTTCGCGCCCTGCAGGCGAACCCGTCCGATACGACGCTGCTCTGGAAGCACGGGCTGGGTCCTGCCATGCGCACCGCGGCGCTTCGCCTGCTCGAAATCCGCAACTGGCTGCGTGCCCAGGTGCTGCCTCGCATGACACGAAATGCCTGAAGCCCGCAGCTCTCGAGATCACACCCTCATCGTGATGCGGTCTGCAGAGTGCGTGACTCGAGGCAGGTGATCTTATCAACGCTCACCCTGACGACATCAGTCGTGTGCGCCGCTTCAGCGGTGTCAAAGTATTGATGGTCCACCGTGATGGTGCGGCTGGCGCCTGGCAACACGGTATAGTTGACCTGCTTGGCCTCTCGGCGTGTCGTGCCGTCCTCGGTCTTCCAGTCGACTCGGTAGCTGATGACGCCGTCGCAGCCGTTTGAGGCGAATCGCCCGGCATTCAACCCGAACGCGATGCGGAACTCGTCTTTGTTGAGGCGCATGACCAGCGGCTCTTGGGTCAGTGAAACGGAGCGGTCCGAGGCCGATGCAGCGGCGCCGTTTGCTCCATGACCCAAGATCATCCTTCGCGCCGATTCCTGAGGGTCCTCGTAAGTATCGTCAGTGCGTCGCGTCGACACCGCCGGCGCCGTGTTCATTTTCGGCCCGAGAGCGGCCGCTCGACCGTTGCTGTCATCGACATTCGGCTTGCCCAAAATGAGCTGCCGCGCTTGTTCCTGAGGATCAAGACTCGACGCCTGATGACCGTCAGCCGGATTCGCCGGCGATTCGTCAACCGTTTTGGCCCGGCCCGCGACCGTACCGGACAGCAGGTCGCGCGCCTGCATCTGAGCGTCGACCTCGGATTCCGCCGCGAGCGCGTTATCGGGATGAAACAGAAGTACAGCGGAAATCAGCACCAAACCATGGCCAAACATCTTGGCAGGACTGAGTGAGTTCATCGTGATTCTCCAATCGTGAAGTGACAACGAGGGTTTATCTGTATATACAGATAAATACAGAAAGAAGATCGAATACAGAGAACGTTTCATATGCGCTTACACTGAGGTTCGCAGACAACCCGGCTCCCACCTAATTCGCCGTCAACTTGGTTGCGGCAAGATAGGCCGCGTTCTTGAGTGCCGCTGCTTCAGCACGCCCGATTTGCTTTTCAAATGCTTGCTGCGCCGCCGCCCACGCCGGCCTCATCTTTCGAACCACCGTTTCACCTGCGGGAGTCAAGGCCCAGTGCCGCTCGCGACGGTCATCGCCGGGCGCATTCGCAACCAAGCGGCTCTTCTTGATGAGAGCCAATGTTCGCGTCGCGGTCGTCTGGTCGATGCCGATCGCATCGGCAAGCTCCGTCGTGGTGAGATTCGGAGCTCCATCCAGCACCTGCAGCACAGTGTACTGAGTAGGGTGCAGGCCGCTGTCAGCGAGGACCGACTCATAGAGTGTGGTCACGGACCGGGCCGCCTGACGCAGCGTTGCGCAATAGCAGGGAAGCGACAAAAGTTTCATGCAGCTACCTCGGGAGTCACGATACATGTATATGCATGCAATGTCAAATATCTCTGAAATAGACACCTCGCACGGATCACGAAAATCACAATCGCCATAGCCTGCGCGAATTACCCTGCGCCGACGTGACCGGCCACCGGGCCAGGACCTTGAGCTTGACGCGGTCGATGACTTCAGCCGACGAGAGCGGCTGCGATTGCAGCCGCCCGGATCAGCCCCGAGGCCATCGTCGGCCTCATTCCAGGGACTCAGACACCGATTTGAATTGCGTCCCCTTCAGCAGAGTCACGGTCGCGACCGCATGTTGCTGTTTTAGGATCGGTGTCACGCTCACCGCGCGATATCCGGCGGATTCTTGTTCGGCCTTATCGACGGCTGCCTTGAGCGTGGTGGTTGCCTTCGCCATCGCCGCCACTTGCTTCTTAGCGGCCGCCACGTCGTCGGCGTCGCTCAACGGCTCCCCCTTGGCGATCTTGCCGGTGGTGTAGTCCACCACAATCTCCTGGAGAGCCGCCCCTTGGGCGGTGTAGACCGAGAGCTGGAAGTGTCCTTCGTCGACTTCGAACTTTGCTGAGATCGGTTGCCCCTTCGATTCGGCGGCGGCCAATCCTTGGCTCAACGTGACCTTGGCGGTCGGTAACAGTTTAGCGACCGCTGCCTGGTCTTTTGCTTCGTCCCCGAACGTGGTACCAGCCATCGACGCGCTGACGGCAAGCAGCCCTATCCATATCTTTTTGTTATCAACATAAACGCAGTCATCCAATTCTCCCAAGAACAATAAAAATACCAACCCACTACCGCACCATCACCCAGGCGGGATGCAGCAATGGGAATGCAATGAGCCCCACCACGGCGGCGGTTGCCATCAAGAGCGGATTGCTCACCTTCCATCGAAACAGGACGGCCAGGGACGCAAGGCCGATTAGAATCGTCAGCCAGTCGCCGATGGCAATGCGACCCAAGAGAACGCACGCACCCAGAATGGTGCCGATCGCCGCCGCGTAGGCGCCTTTGACGAATCCCTGGACGTTGCGGTTGGCGCGATGCCGCTGAAGGATGGGCGCGGCGACGAGCACCAAAATGAACGAGGGAAGAAAAATGCCCACCGTCGCGGCGACAGCGCCCCAAAATCCGGCGACCAAATAGCCGACGAAAGTCGCCGTGATGACGACGGGACCCGGGCTGATCATGCCGATCGCGACCGCGATCAGAAACTCCCGCTGCCCGAGCCACCCATGTTCCTGCACCACGCCTTGTTGCAAGAACGGCACGATGACGAGGCCGCTCCCGAAGGTGAGCGCACCCGCTTTGAGAAAGAAGAACAAGAGTTTGCCGAGAAGGGGGGCGTGAGCAACCGGCGCAACAGGCAGCGCCACCAGTAGCGTCGTTGCCGTCGGCGGCCGCCGCCACAGCGTGCCGTAATAAAGAACACCCAGCATACCTGCGCCGATGAATAGGATCGCCACCTCGGATTGCAGAATCACCGTGACCAAGAGGCAGGCGACGGCGATGCCCCACTGCAGCCAGTCCTCCATCCCCAGCTTGGCGAGGCGATAGCAGGAGTGCAGGATTAGGGCGATCACGACCGGACTCACCCCGTAGAAAATCGCTGTCACCGGCTGGAGCGCCCCGAAGTGCACGTACAGCGCACCCAGTCCGGCAACGATCAAAAAATTCGGCAGGATGAACGCCCAGCCGCCCGCCCACGCCCCCCAGAAGCCGCCGCGCAGATACGCGATGAAGATGCCCACCTGGATCGCGAGCGGTCCCGGCAGCGATTGACATACGGCGATCGCTTCGCGCATCTGCTCTTTGCTCAGCCAACCGCGCTCGGTGACCAGTTCGCGTTCCATCTGGCCAACCAAGGCCACGGGTCCACCAAAGCCGAGCAGCCCAAGGCGCAAAAAATAGAGCACGAGAGCCTTGATCGGCCGGGGCCTGTCCCATGCCTCGGTCAAGGCGCGGCGCTCCGTGCGAGCTCATCGATCAGATCATCGACGTGCCTGACGATCTCATCTCGGCCGCGCGCATAGTCCGTCAAGACTCCCGGTAGGTTGTCCCAGGCCAAGTGCCGTGCTTTACCGCCGACGATCTTCGCGATGTCCTGATCGAATGACACGACGAGTGACGCCTCCTCCACGTCCGACGCTTCGAACAATCGCGGCACGAAGTGCGAGACATCAAATCCGGCGGTGCGCAGTCCTTCTCGAACGGAACTGGGCACGATAGGCTCCGGCGCGGTTCCCCGCGCGACCGCTCGATAAGCCAGACCCCGCTCTTGAACGCTGCGGTTGAAATACTCCATCGCAATCAGACTCTTGACCGAGCCGTGCTCGCACACGAACACCACTTGGGCCGGCACGCGGGGGCTTTTCGCCGCAATTCCCTGCGCCAGCCCTTGAGCGCCGTACGACAGCGCAAGACTGCACAGAAGGATCCGCCTCATCATCGAGTGCATAGGAGCGTCTTCGGTCAGGACCCACGCTTCACGTTGGCAAGATCCAGCGCGGCGCGTAGGCCCCGAGCGAGCTTTGCCGCGTCGTCGTTCGCCCAAAAGTGCATGAAAAATAGATGCGGCGAATCGTCGATCATGTGACTGTGCAGCGCGGTGACTTCGATGCCGTTGTTGCGCAGTGCCTTGAGCACCGGGTTGACCTCCTTGCCGAGCAGCACGAAATCGCCGGTTATGGCGGCCTTGCCGCCGCCCGTGGGTTCGAAGTTGATGGCAATCGCCGTGCCCATCGACGGCGGAATGGCCATGCCATCTTCGGAAATCGGCTCGGCGCGGGGAATGTTGAATTGATACACCCCTCCGTTAATGCTGCCTTTGGCTCCCAGCGCGGCCTCGATCGCCGCCGTATCCATGTCCAATGATGCGGGCGGTTGTACGGGGGCCGGCAGGGCAAAGGGTGTTTGACTCAACGCCAACCCGGCATGCAACGTTTGCGCGAGTTTGACGGGGTCGCCCTGACCGCCGACATGCATGTAAAAGACCGCCGGGGAGGTCCGCAGCAAATGATTGTGAACCGCCGTGATCTCGACGCCGTCGTCGATCAGCCGTTTCATCACCGGGCTGATCTCATTCTCGGTCAGCACCAGATCGCCCATGAACATGACTCCGTTCCCCATGGGCAGAAAGCCGATCCAAGAGCCGAGCGCAAACGTGGGTTTGATCGCCACCCCATCCACGGTGATTTTAAGGTCCGTTCGCGGCAGTCCGTACTTGTGGACTCCACCGGGCTGGCTGGTGCCGGGTTTGCCGAGGGCCTGATCCACCTTGCTCCAGTCGATGTCGGCGGCGCTCGCCCCCACACTGAGTGCAATTCCGGTGATGCCGGCAATCAAAGGTGCGATGCGATACATGATAGGTGTCTCCTGAAGTTCAGAATCTATGAAGCCAATGAGTAACCGGCAGGCGGCCAGCGGTGTGTCTCGTTTTGCAGAGTGGCGCACCAGGCGTAGAGGGCGTCGTACATGACGAGCCCGTGACGCAGCATCTCGTGGTCGTCAGTTATGGTCGCGGAGAGGCCGAGCGAAATGGCATAGAGGCCTGCGGATTGCGGGGCCAAGTCGAGCCGCGACGTGTCGGCACCGCGCACGATGGTGGCCAACTGCGACAAAGCGGGGTCTTCGAGTTGATACTTCTCGAGGAAGGCGTCGAAGCTGCAGAGCTCGCCGACATGGGTCAGCTCAACCCCCGGGATATCGTAGGGAATGGCCCCTGTTTGCGTCGCCACGCTAAGCACCTGGTCGGCTGGGACATAGCGAAACTGGGCGTGCGCGTCGATAAATCGCAAAATGAGCCACGGACACGCGATGCGATCGATCTTGGGGCGTTCGCGAGTTACCCAAATCATAGGGAACCTCCTGATCTCTCAGCCTATCGACCCTACATCTTTGTCATGATAACTACAACCGTGTAGGATACGTTACATCAACGTATCATCTCACGGCGAGCGCTGAAAGGCGGCGCCCTGCAAACAGCGGCATCAGGGATTGCGCAACGGCGCTCCCACGCTGCGCATCAAGCCGTACTGCTCTTGATTCAACTGCGTCACGATGCCAACGTAATCGGTGCGTGCTTTCAGCAACTCCTGCTGCGCCTGGATGTCTTCCAATACGACGCCTACGCCTAATTCCTTGCGATGGCGCGTCAGACGCAGCGTTTCCTCGGCGGAACTCAAGTTGAGGCGTGCCACACGCAGCTGCTCGAACAGCGATTGAACTTGGGTATATGCGTCCACCACCTCGCGGCTGATCTGGTCCCGCAGTTTTTCGTCGGATAGCTGAGCTGCGGTCAATCGGGCGCCACTCGCCCGAATGCGCCCAAAATCGAACAGGCCACCTGGGCCGATCTTCCAGCTCAAGCCCACCGCGTAGTCCTGCCGCGGGCCGCCGCCGTTGGCCGTTACGCCGTTGACCCTTACGTCTCCCCCGCCGTTGAACTCGCCGGCGAACGCCTGCCCACCGATCGTAGGAATCAACGGTCCATAGATCGCCCCACGGCGCGACTGCTCGGCGGCGCCGATCAGAGCCGTGCTGCGCGCGAGTTCCGGACGATTTTCCAGCGCCGTTCGGATCAGTTCCTTGGGCGACTTGCCGAGATCCGCCAACGCGAGCGGCACCGGCTCCCCCTCGGCCGGGATGAGCTCGAGCAACGGTTCAAGATGCAGTGTTTGTACGAGCCGTGCCGCAGAGAGCCGTTGCTGTTGCCTGGCGCGGGTCAGATCGAGCTGCAGACGCTGGGTCTGAGTCTGCACGCGGAAGGCATCGCCTTTGAAGGCGATGCCGATGCGAACGGCCTCATCGAGCTGCAGTTCGTAACTCTGAGAGATGCTCAGTGCATCGCCCACGACACCCACCAGAGCCCGGGCCCTCACAAGATCGAAATACTGCTGTGCGGCGGCAAGAGCGGAGTCTCGCTCCTGCGCAGTTGCGCCCGCATCGCTCGCCGCCACCAGCTGATGGCTTTGCAGGGCCGTGAATATTGCATCTCCCACAGGAATTTGCGCCGTCAGATAAGCGCCGGCCGTATCACTATGCTTCGAGACGTCGAGCAAGGGGCCTTCAACTCTTTGATCCCTGCCCGTGTGGCTTAGGTAACTCGCGGAGGGCACGAGCGAAGGCAGGAAACGTTCCACCGCGCTCGTGTAGTTGGCATGGGCCTCGTCCACCACACCGCGCGCCAGTTGTACGTCGAGATTCTGCGCGCCGGCGAGCCGCAACACCGTGGCCAGATCGATCGGGTATGTCGAATCTGCGGCGGCGGGTTGCACAGGCTCCTGCGCCGTCGCGGCACCCGTCAAGGACGCAGTCAGGAGGCAACCGATGATCAGGGCCGTCCGAGCGGAGAACGACGCATTCCTGCAATTCATGGCGCTGCCGCCACCTGCACCGGCTGGCCGTTGTTCAATTTGAGCTTGCCGGCAAGGATGACTGCGTCGCGGGCATCCAACCCCTCGAGCACTTCAACGTTCCGGCCGTCGTTAAAGCCGATTTTGATCGGATGCTTCGCAGCCTTCCCGCCGTCAACCGTGTACGCGAATGCATTCGCCTTCTCGGTGACTAAGGCCTCTACCGGTAAGAGGAGCGCGCTTTCCTTGTGTTCAATGCCCATCCTGGCGGTGACCAGCATGCCCGGGCGCAGCCGGAGCTCCGGGTTGTCCAGCATGACCTCCGCCAACATGGTTCTGCTCACGGCGTCCAGCGCATACGCGAAGCGCGTGACCTTTCCGTCGAAGTGCATCCCCGGCAGGTTTTCCGTGGTCACTTGCACCGGTTGCCCAACGGCAACGCGGCTTGCCTCGAGCTCCGGTACTGCGACCTGCAGGCGCACTTTGCTGAAATCCATCAGCCCCAGGATCGCGGAATTGGCCTGGATCAGCGCCCCGGGATCGACATCGCGCCGCGTGATGATGCCGCTAAAGGGCGCCGTGATGGTCGCATAGCCCAGGAGTGTTTCGCTTTGGTCGAGGCTTGCGCGAGCGACCTCATATCGCCCGCGCGCCTGGTCGACCATTTCCGGAACGACCAGGTCCGGCGCCTTCTGCAACGACTCCTGCAGGCGGCTGTAATCCGCCTGTGCCGCCTTGAGTTCCGCTTCCTGCTTCGCCCTGGACGCCACGAGTTCCGGTATTTCGATACGCGCGAGCACGGCACCTGCCGCGACTTTGTCACCCTTGTCCACGGCGATGCTCTTGAGATAGCCGGACACCTTCGCGTACAACGTCGCCTGCTGGAACGCAATGACCTGCGCCGGCAATAGAACCGAGCGAGTGATCGGTCCGGGGGACAGCTGTGTCGTACGCACCTGCATCGGCGGATCCTGAGGTGTCTGGGTACTCTGCACCTCGCTGCGATGGCAGGCGCCCAGAAGCGCAACCGCTGCGATCGCGATCGGATAGAGCACGGACTGGGGGTTCATTGCATTCACCATGGCATCCTGGAGTTTCGTATTTTCCCGCGCTTCAGAGGCGGACCCGGCCGCGCGCTTCATGCACGTTCTTCCCGAGTGTCGGCCGGCAGCAAGGAAATGGTCTGCCGCACGCCGCGGCTCAAAAGAGCGAACATCGCGGGCAACACCAGCAACGTCGCGATCGTAGCCAGGGCAAGCCCGCCCACGACCGCTCTGCCGAGCGGCGCCGACTGCGCGCCGGATTCACCCAAGCCCAATGCCATCGGCATCATGCCGGCGATCATCGCGAGACTGGTCATCAGGATTGGCCGCAGGCGGCTGCGACCACCCTCCACCGCAGCGGCGGCCGTGTCTCGACTCGCGCGCTCGCGTTCGGCAAAAGTCACCAGCAGGATCGCGTTGGACACCGCGACACCCACGGCCATGATCGCACCCATGAAGGACTGAATGTTGAGTGTCGTACCCGTGAGCCAGAGCGCCAGCACGACACCCGCTAGGGCCGCGGGGAGCACGGACATTACTGCCAGGGAAAGCCGCAGCGACTGAAAGTTCGCCGCCAGCATCAGGAAGATCGCGAGGATTGCGACACCTAAACCCGTTTGTAGGCCGCTCATCATCTGGTTCAAAGGCTCGACCTGCCCTCGCAGGGCAACGGTGACCTTTGCGGGAGGTTTCCCCAGCCGGGAGATTGCGTCATTGACGGCTGCCGCCGCGCTGCCGAGATCTGCGTCGAAGAGGTTCGCTGTCACGCTGACCATGCGCTGGCCATTGTAGCGTGCGTATTCTCCGGCAGCGTTTCCCTCACTCACGCGTCCGATGTTGCGCAACAGCTGACCCTGGCCGCCGCGGGTGGTCACGGTGACATTGCGCACCTCTTCCGCCGAATTCATCAGGGCCTGAGGAAGTTGCACCTGCACTTGATAGGACACGCCGGTGTTGGCATCCGCCCAGTAGTTTGGAACCACATAGCGGCTGGAGGACGTGGCGCTGACCAGCGAACGCGACACATCCGCCATGCTCACGCCGATCAGCCCCGCGCGTTCCCGATCGACGTTTACATCCAGCGTGGGATAGTCGAGAGTCTGTCCGAATTGCACGTCCCGCAGCTGCGGCATGCGCTGCAGGGCATTTCTGACCTTCTCGGCAAACGCACGGTCGTCGGTGAGACTCGGGCCTGTCACGGCCACCGCAATCGGTGTCGAGGAACCCATGCTCATGACCCGGCTGACGATGTCACTGGGTTCGAAGGAAACACTGATCTCCGGTAACTCGGCAGCAAAACGCGCACGCAAGCGTTCCTTGAACGGCTCCATCTGCAGATTGCTATTGCGCTTGAATTGCACCTGCAGAACGGCCTCGTCCGATCCGCCGCTCCACTGATAAATGAGATTGATGGGATAATTGGGCGGATGCACGCCGACGAGCCCCAGGGTCACATCGACCTGATCCGCCCCTCCCGCCTCGTGCTTGATCAGGTCCAACACCTTGAGCGCAATCTTTTCCGTGGCCTCTACGCGTGTTCCCGCCGGCGCATGCAGGCGAAGCTGCAATTGACCGGCATCGACTTGCGGGAAGATCTCATTACCCAGTCGAGGGCCGAGCAGCACGACAACGAGAGCCGTCAACGCAAAATAAACGACGGCTGCGCGGCCGCGCACAGCCACCACCCTGCGCATGAACCGGGCATAGCGCTCCCGAAACCGCTCGAAGCGCCCGGCCCGTGACTCGTGCTCGGCTGGCTTGCCGGCCCGCTTGCTGAGCCACACCACCAAGATAGGTACCAGCGTACTGGCCAGAAGATAGGAAGCGAGCATCGAGAATCCGACCGCCAGTGCGAGCGGCAGAAACATCGCCTTTGCAGTGCCCGTCATGAAGAATGCGGGGACGAATACAGCGAGCACGCACAACATCGCCAGCAGCAGTGGCACCGCGACCTCGCGCGCTGAATCCACGACGGCGAGGGCGAGGGATTTGCCCGGCACATGTTTCGTCGCAATGTTTTCCACGACCACGGTGGACATGTCCACCAGCACGCCGATGGCAAGCGCCATACCACCCAGCGTCATGATGTTCACCGTCTGACCGGTGATGGCGAGCGCCAGCATCGCCCCCATGAGCGCGATCGGAATATTGAGCACCACGATCAGGGCGCTGCGCCAGTCACGCAGGAAAAGCAGAACCATGAGGCCGGTCAACAAGGCGCCGAGAGCCCCTTCCGTGAGGAGGTTCGTGATCGCGCCGGTGACATACACCGACTGATCGAATTCGTAACTGACCTTGATATCTTCGGGCAGAACATTCTGGAATTTCTGCAGACTCCCCTTGACGAGATTCACGACGGTCAGGGTTGAGGCGTCGGCACGCTTGGTCACAGGGATATAAACGGTACGGCGACCGTTCACGAGCGCGTAGCTGGTCACGATATCCGAGCCATCCGTCACCGTGGCCACGTCGCGCACGAATACGGCGGGATAAATCCCGGTGCGCACTGGCACCGCTTCGAGATCCTTGATGTTGCCGACCACCGAATTGAGCGGCACCATCGGATACTTGTCCCCGAGCGCGATGTTGCCGGAAGGGGTGATCGTATTGGCCGAGGTCAACGCGACAACCAGCTCGTCCGGCGACATGTTGTAGGCCCGCAGCCGCTCTGGCTTCGCGTTGATCAATATCGTGCGGGCGCTGCCTCCGAACGGCGGCGGGGCCGATACGCCGGGCAGCGTCGCAAAGAGCGGACGCACCAGGTTCAAGGCCGCATCTTGCATCTCGCCGACCGAGCGGGTGCTGCTCGTGAAGACGAGGTTGCCGACCGGGACGCTTCCCGCGTCGAAACGCATGACAAAGGGCGGCACGGTCCCCGGTGGCATGAAGGCACGAGCGCGATTGGCGTAAGAAACCGTCTCGGCCATCGCCTGCGCCATATCGGTGCCCGGGTAGAACTGCAGCTTGATCAGCGCGTTTCCCTGGATCGACTTCGACTCAACGTGCTCGATACCGGTGATGTAGAGGAAGTGATACTCGTAGTAGTAAGTGAGATAGCCCTCCATCTGCGCGGGATCCAGGCCGCCGAAGGGCTGCGCCACGTAAATCGTCGGCGTGCCGAGATTGGGGAAGATGTCCCGGGCTGTCTGCTGAAGCGCCAACAGAGCGGAAAAAAGTACCCCTACCACCACCACAACGATGGTCATGGGACGCCGTAGAGCAGATTCGGCGAGAGTCACTTGATTGGGTCCTTTACACAGCGGCGCAACGACGCACCGCATTCGATGACAGATGCGCTCTCAGGACGGCGTATAGAGCCGCCCAACACGACGGGCACCGTGGCCGCCGAGCTATTGGCGCGGTCCTTGACGGGTACAATAAAATTGACACAAACCATTATTGGTAGATACTACTACATCAATGTAATGACCACTACAAGCAATTCTAACCGTTACCTTTCTATCGCCGACCTTCCTCGCAAGTTCCGATCTTTGCATCGAGCCCGAATATTGCAGTACTGTAACTCTTATTACAACTCGGTAGAGTCCGCTACATGAACGAGAATCCTTCGGCCTGGCTTCTTCTCATTACCAACCTGCCGGGGCCGAACCAGACACTTCGGATGCGGGTTTGGCGCGCCTTGAAGGCCGCGGGCGCGGGATTGCTGCGAGATGGCGTCTACGTGCTGCCGCAAACGGCCGCTTCGCGAAAACTCTTCGAGGAGCAGGCTCGTGAGATCCGGACGGTCGCCGGCGGCGCGCATATTCTTCCCTTTGAGTCCGACTCGGCCGAACAACACACAGCGTTCGTCGAGTTGTTCGATCGCACTGCGGATTACCAAGAACTCAACACTCGCCTTGATGCCTTCAAGAAGAGTCTGGCTAAACTCACCGAGCTCGATGCTCGACGCGCCCTGGCGGCGATCGCGCGCGATGTGGCGGCCACCGCAGCGACCGATTTCTTTCCCGGAAAATCCCAAGGACAGGTGCAAAGTGCGCTCGCCGACGCGGAAGCTGCCCTGAACGCCCGCTTCTCTCCCAACGAGCCACGGCCGGCCCATCGCAAGATTCCCCGTCGGGAGATCAAGGACTACGGTGGTCGAACGTGGGCGACGCGACGGCGCATGTGGATTGACCGAGTCTGCTCTGCCTGGCTCATCCGCCGTTTCATTGATCCTAAGGCAAGGTTTGTATGGCTCAAGCGTATCCAGGATAAACCTAAACGCGCCCTCGGGTTTGATTTCGATGGCGCCGAGTTCAGTCACGTGGATTCGAAAGTGACCTTTGAAGTGCTGCTCACGAGCTTTGGTCTCGAGAGCGATATCGGCCTCTCGCGTTTAGGAGCACTGGTACATGTTCTGGACGTCGGCGGCATTCCAGTACCGGAAGCGGCAGGGTTCGCTGCCATCGTCTCGGGCGCGCGCGAGCTTCAACCGGACGACGACGGGTTGCTGGAGCAAGTAAGCCCGGTGCTGGACAGTCTCTATCGTGCCTACACGAGTTCGGAGAATGAAGGTTCGGCCAAGTGAACACCCATCATTCAGTTCTGTCGTAACTACGACCGAGCGGCCGTAACGATAGGCCAAGGATTGCTCACCCCTGCCGTCGCGGTCCCCGCCGCTTAAGCGGCGGGGCCTTGCCGTACCGAGCACCGGCGAATCGATCCACCACAAGGGTCATCAATTGGGTCGACTGAGCATCGGGCTCACTTCGCGGGCTTGAACAGCGCCGCCGCGTCGGGAATTTTCTTCGCAATGTCGTCGCGAATCGCGATTGCGGCCTTGTGCATCTTTACCTCATCGTCCCCGGCCGTATATTTGAACACTGCACTGATGGAGCCAATGGTCTTGCCCGAGGCGTCGTGCAACGGTACCGCCACTTCGAACTTGGTGGGATCTTTGATGTTGGGTGCGAGAATGGTTTTTCGTTCGTGTGACACCGCAAGATCGTCTTCATCGTCCTTCTTGCCGATGCGGTCCAAATTGGACGCGATCATGGTTTCCACCTTGTTGCCCGGCTTCAAGGCATGCAAGCCGATGACGACGAGTTCGGGATGGCTGGCCATCACTTCGTTGGCGAGTGTTTGCGCGTAGATGGCATTGTCCGCGGCCTTGCCGAGCTTCTCCGCAGCCAACGCGGGCGTCAGTGACACGCAGCCCATCAGCATCATCAGGCCGGCTCGAGTCTTCCATTCATTGAACATAGCGATACATCCTCGGTGAATGAATTTAGAAAGTGATGGATACCGTGCCGTAGATCAGCCGGCCGATCGGCGAAAAAGTCGAGACATCGGCGTTGTTGTCCAGAAACGCCCGAGGGGCCAGCGGCGGCATCCTGTCCGCAATGTTGTTGACGCCGAGCGCGAACGTCATGAACCTCGAGTCCTTACCGCCGAAATGCCAATCGTAGGCGGCCCGCGCGTCCCATGTCACATAGCTGCTGACGGGAATCGTCGGCATCGATGTTCCGTTGACTCCCGTGTCCACCGTGCTCGACGCGTAGGTGTTGCTCAACGTCAGGTCAACGTCCTGGTAGGTCCAATCCAGTGTCGTGAAGAAGCGGTATTTGGGCAGGGTGCCGCCGAAGCCGCCGCTGCCGCCCGCGTTGTTGGTCGTGCCCGCGTATTGAATATAGGCGGTGCCGGGCAGGGCCTGGAAATTGAAGTCCGTGAAGATCGCGCCCACGGTGGACAGCGTGAACGTGCCGTCACGCTCCGTGGGTATGACGTACGATGCATTGATGCTGTATGCATGCTCGGTCAACGTGGCCAGATTTCTGAATTGATCGATGACGTACAGGCGATTCGCCTGGGTCGGATCGCCCTTGCCCGTGACCGCGTTGGTCAAGAATGCCTTCAATGCACCCGGATTCGCGAAGGGTTGCGATGCGCCGGCACCGCCGACGAAATTGTCGATTGCTAGATTGTTGAAGTATGGAGACGCCGAACCCAGTGCATTGATGCTCGCCAGGATGGTATTGAAACCGATGCCGCCCGCGAAGCCCTGAAGGCTGATCGAGGAGAAGTCCGCCGCTATCTTCAGACCCTCCACGGCATTGGGCTGGATCAGGATGCCGATGGAACGCGACGTCGAGGTCGCCGGCTGCAGCTTCGGGTTGTTGCCGTCCTCGCCGTTGAACGGAAGTCCGGTGTAGTTCGAGCCAAAAACGCCCTGGATGACCCCCGCTCCCACCTGCCGACTATCGGTGGGCCCGTATTCCGCGTACAGGCTGGGCGCGCTGAAGGATTTCGAGTAGTCGCCGTGCACAGTGACCTGCTTGTCGAACGGCTGCCACCGGAATCCATATTTCGGTACCGTGGAGCGGCCGGCGTCGCTGTACTTCTCACCGCGTACCGCGGCTATCAAGTCGAGTTCGGCGAAGCCGGGAATGCCCATGGATGATCTCGTGATCGGAGCGCGAGTCTCGGCAAACAGGGCTTCGATGTCCCGATGCCTCTTGAACGGATCCGCGTAAGTGCCGCCCAGCCACTGCTGCGCGTTGCCCGTCACCGAGCCCGTGATCGGATCGGTGACCCGGCCATTCGCATCGGCGCCGCCCGAGAGGGTTTCGCGGCGGACGCTTGCCCCGACCGCAAGGGCGACCGTTCCGGCGGGAAGGTCGAACACCGATCCGGTGACGCGTCCGTCCAGGGAGGTCAACTCACTCTTTGCCCGGATGGCTTCGGTTCCGTAGACATTGGCAAGGGCTGCTTCATTCACCGCGGCGCCGCGCGCGAAGGGATCGAGGGCGGGCTGTATAACCCTCGGTCCCGTCAGGGAATAGCCGCTGTAGACGCTGCTGTACGCGCCACCGGCCACCGGATTGCCCGCTGCGTCGAACCCGCCGGCGATGGCCAACGGGATATTGGGTTTGTACAGGAGATTGGACTGGCGCTGGTCGAGTTCGCTCTGGCTGTAGACGAACCCCGTCTCCCAGGTCCAGCTCTCGACGATGTCGCCGCGCAATCCGATGGTCGCCCGAACCGCGTCCACCTTGTTGTCGAAGCTCTTGGTTCTGCTTAGATCATCGAAGGTGACGCCGGTAAAACTCGTGGTCAACGGGTCGTAGGGTGCGCCGGCGGGAACCGTCAAATTCGGCGCCGGAACGGGCAGCCACTGCGTGAAACTCTTGCTGCGAGAGAGCATCAAGTCGCCGAACACGCCGATGCCGGTACCGAAGAGTTTCGAATCCGCGGTGAACACGAGCGACTGAAGTTCCTGTCCCAGCAGCAGCGTCTGGTACTTGGACACATCGAACCCCTGCGCGATCGCCCCGGGAGTCGTGGGTACATAGGTGCCGTTGGCGATCAGTTGATTCACCGACGTGGCAGTCGCGCCGGTGCCGGTGGGATTCAATGCACTCGGGGTATTCACGCCGGGAGCCAATATGGCGCCGGGGTTCGAGCCGCCGAAGGCGACCACGCCGGGTATGGACGAAGTCTTGTTGTAGAGGGGACTGGTGAATTCGCGCGCATCTTGAAAGAGCGGGCTCGTCTTGGACCAGCTTGCCGTGCCGGTGAACTTGATGCCCCCGGCATCCATGCCGCCCGTGGCGTACGCGGAACGCTCTTTATAGTCGCCCGTCGCTCCGCCGTAACGCCCCCCCGCCTTGATGCCGTCATAGTCGGATTTCAATATGAAATTGACCACTCCTCCGATGGCGTCCGAGCCATAGATCGACGACGCGCCGTCGGTGAGCACTTCGATGTGATCGATCGCCGCGGCCGGAATCTGATTGACGTCGACGAAGTTCTTGCCGTTGATGCCGCCCACGCCGCTGTTCGCGACACGGCGGCCGTTGACGAGAATCAGCGTGGGCAGGTTGCGCAGCTGGAGCTGCGAGCCGCCCGCCGTGCGCTGGTTGTCATTGTTGGCATTGCTCGTCCCCGCGTTGCTGCGGCCGGCAAACGACGGTATTGCCTTGCGAAGGATTTCCAACGGATTCGTCGAAATGCCGTTCTGTTCCATTTGCCTGGCGTCCAAAGATATGACCGACACCGCGACCTGATCCGGCGTCGTGGGCAGCAGGGAACCGGTGACGGTGATGGCCTCTAGGGCGGCGGGCTCCGAGGCGGCCGGCGCCTCGCCCGCTTGCGCGCCGGCGGGTTGGTCCGGTTCGGCTCCTCGACTCGACATCGACATCCCCATCGACAGAGCGGCCGAAGCCGCGACCATGAGACTGATATATCTGTTCATTTATAGCGTCCCCCTTGTCCAACCGCGAGACACCCTACTCCACGAGTATTAACGCAGCCTGAACAGCGGAGCGTTGGTCGGCCGCGACGCGAAGCGCCGCTCGCGAGCACTCATTGCGCGCGCCTATCGACGTTCGTACGGAATATTCAAGGACTCTTTTCGCCGTCCATCGGCAAGATCTCGACGGCACTTGCGATGCACGCGGTTCGTCAAGGCAATGGATCGGGAACTGGAGCTAGGTGCGAGTTGCTTCGTGGGTCAGATACACTTGTCATGTCTGTGGCATTTCTCATCACCACGTCGCATAGATTATTCAGGTGTTCCATGACGTATCCCGATTTCTCTCGCAAGCTGGCGATTGCAGCCGCATGGCTGGCCTGTGGCGCCGGCGCCATTTGCGCCGCCCAATCGCCGGCCCCTGTCCCGCAGGCCCCCGCCAAGATTTGGACTTCCCCGCCCGGCAAACTGTACGTTCAGACATTGACCGACCGGATCATGGCGGCTCATCCGGAACTCCTCAGCGTGACGTTTCACGGCGTACCCCCCGGCGCCGCGCCCAAGACTTACACCATGTTTGGCGGTTCGTATGTCGATCGCATCGGCAATCCCGACGATCCCGACGACATCATGGTGATCGAGACCGGAGTCACGATCCTCGATCCGCGCTGGCACCGTACCAAGGATGTGGTCCGCAAATTCGTCGTGCAGACTCCCTTGCGGGACGCCGCCGGCGAAAACATCGGATTGATCGTGCTGGCATACAAGAACCCCGACAAGGGCGGCAAGACCGACAAGGATTTTTTCACCGCAGGTACGAAATTGCGCGATGATCTGGAGAAGGACATTCCCAGTTTCGCGGCGCTGTTCCAGCCGGGCAAGTGACATGCGCTGACCGACATTCTACGACCGGCAATAGACAAACCCAGCGGTAAAGCCGCCGCACGGCGGTCGCCTGATGATAGAGGCCGCTCGTGCGCCATCGGGCGCTGGGGGAAATCACCCGCTAAATTGTCATACTCATAGCGAGGAGCAGACCGACTCTTTTTCCATGGTTGACGATCGAGCACGGTTGATGCTACCGCGTCTAATAGCAGCAGCCGCAGCCTACCATTGCGCCTCGTGATACGTGGAAGACAGGAAATGACTCAATGATACGGATAGTCCTCATAGGCTGGTGTCTACTGGCTGCGATGGGCGCGCCGGCAGGCGCCGCCGACATCATCGTTCGCAGCGATGGCGCAGACATTCACAGTGGTCCCTTGCTCATGCGCGTGACGGCCTTGGCCGACGACATTCTGCGCGTGCGCGCCGCAGCGGCCGCGGACTTGCCCGAGGACGCTTCCTGGGCCGTGCCGGAGGAAACGCGCGGCCGCTCCATCCCGGTCAGCGCCAAGCAAAGTATCGATGGTGTCGAGTTTCGGACCGCAGCATTGGCGGTGCGGGTCGAACGCTCGCCGCTGCGGTTGATCGTGTCGGATTTGGCGGGCCATGTGATCTCGACCGATGCCCCGACCCGGGCGGTCGATGTGGCGGGCAGCGGCTTTACGCTTCGCAAGGTGCTCCCGCAGACCGAGCATTTTTTCGGTTTGGGCGACAAGACCGGTCCGCTCGATCGTCGCGGCCAGGCGTTCACCCTCTGGAACACCGATTCGTACCGGTTTCAGGAATCGACAGATCCCGTGTACAAGAGCATTCCCTTCTTCATCGCCGCGGGTGGGCCGGGCGGCAGTTACGGAATCCTGCTCGATAATACCTGGCGCAGCTGGTTCGACTTTGGCAAGCAGGATCCCCAGACGCTGGCCTTCGGCTCCGCCGCGGGACCGATCGATTACTACCTGATTTATGGGCCGAGCGTTCATCACGTCGTCGAGCGGTATACGGATCTCACCGGGAAGCCGCCCCTGGCACCGGCATGGGCTCTCGGCTTCCAGCAGTCCCGGTACAGCTATATGTCGGCCGCCGAGGTGCATCGTATCGCCGACCGGCTGCGCGCCGAGCGCATCCCGGCCGACGTGATCTGGCTGGACATCGACTATCAGGACCGCAATCGGCCGTTCACCACCAATCCGACTACGTTTCGCGATCTGCCGGGGCTGGCAGGGGAGCTACGGCAACAAGGATTGCGATTGGTCGTCATAACCGACCTGCATATTGCCGCGGCGCCGGGTCAGGGATATTCACCCTACGACAGCGGCATCGCCGGCGACCATTTCCTCAAGCGCCCCGACGGCTCGCTCTACGTGGGCCCCGTCTGGCCCGGTCCCTCGGTGTTTCCCGATTTCACCCGCCGCGACACGCGTGCTTGGTGGGGGACTCTGTACCGCGATTTCGTGTCAGCGGGGATCTCCGGTTTCTGGAATGACATGAACGAGCCCGCGGTTTTTGAAACGCCGACCAAGACCATGCCGCTCGATACGCAGCACCGTATCGCGGAGCCGGGCTTTGCGCCGCGCTCGGCGACCCATTCTGAGATCCACAATGTCTATGGAATGCTGAATTCGCGGGCGACCTTCGAGGGCCTAAGGCAACTCGAACCCGATGAGCGGCCCTTCGTCATGACGCGCGCGACCTACGCGGGCGGCCAACGCTACGCGGCCACGTGGACCGGAGATAACAGCTCGACGTGGAACCACCTCAAGCTTTCGATTTCAATGCTGCTCAACCTTGGCATGAGCGGTTTTGCCTACAGCGGCGCCGATGTCGGCGGCTTCATCGGTGCCCCGAGTCCCGAGCTCATGACGCGATGGATCGAGATTGCCGCCTTTGCGCCGGTCTTTCGCGCGCACTCGGAGAAAGGCACTCCGCCCAAGGAACCCTGGGTGGACGGTGCCGAGCACCTGCGTATTCGCCGGCAATTCATCGAGCAGCGTTATCGGCTGCTGCCCTATCTGTACGCCCTCGCCGACGAGAACGCGCGAACGGGAGCTCCGCTCATGCGGCCGCTGTTTTACGACTTTCCGGACGCCCTCGATGCGCCGTGCGACCAACCGACGGCATTTCTGTTGGGGGACCGAATGCTCATCGCACCTCCCCCGGACTTGGAGTCACCGCAGGACTACAAGATCTGCCTGCCTGCCGGCCGCTGGTACGACTATTGGACCGGCGCACCGGTGACTGTGCCGCCTTCGGCGAAGTCGGTTTCGGCAACGGTAGCCGCGCCGATGTCGCAGGTGATCACGGAGACTCCGGCGCTCGATCGCCTGCCGGTATTCGTGCGCGCCGGGGCGATATTGCCAAGTCAGCCTTTGGTGCAAAGTACCTCTCAGACGCCGCAGGGACCCTTGTCATTGGACGTGTATCCGGGCAACGACTGCCGAGGAACGATTTATGCCGACGATGGCCACAGCATGGCGTATGCCCAACAGGGCTATCTTCGGCAGCAAGTTCACTGTGTGGAGACCAATGCCGGGATGGTTCTCGACTTCGATGCGCGGCAGGGTCGATTCCAACCGTGGTGGCACCAACTGGCGGTACGAGTGCATGACTGGAAGGGCGGCGCGCAGGCGTTCCTCGACGGCAAACGCATCGCGGACCCCGTAACGCGGGCAGGGGTACTGCTCGTGACCATCGACGCTCCAAGCGGCCGGTCGCGGCTGTCGCTCAAAGCCCATTCCGCTCGATAGCGAATCGACCTACGCCGTCAGGTGCGGGTCCTCCGCGAAAGGTCCGCACGCTCACTCTCGCTCAAATCCCAATGCCAGTCATGACACTCAACGTAGGCGCGAATCGGTTTGTTGTTGTCGAGTGCGTCCAGGATCTCGTGTTTGGTCCGCACGGAGGTCGATTCCTGCTTGCATATGGGGCAGTGCACGGGGAATCGGATAAAGACTTCAGTCACAGCACTCTCCTTGTGGTGCGGTGAGCACCCGGTCCGCCGCCTTCCGAATTTCGTACATGTCCCACACAGCAATACGCTCGCACTCCTGTGCGATCGATTCCGCTTCCTGGCGCGTTACGCTGGTGACACTAAAACTGATCGCGGTGATGCCGTTGCTTGCGATGAAGCGGCCAACGCGAGATTCTTCCTCGTACGCGTGGGAAAAGCCCGACTGACGCTCGCTCAACATTTTGGCCAGATTGCGGTATTCCTGGATCGGCAATATTAGAGTCCGCACCGCCACCGCATCGTCAAGGCGCACTTTCGCCAGCAAGATTTTGAGCGCGTCTCTCATTGAGTCCCCCGAGCCCCACCCTCAAAAACAATCCACTGAGTCCGTGCACGCCACCATTTTACCGCCGCTCGGATATTACTCGCTTTCAATCGTCGATGCTTCTATGCCATGACGAAAGCATCCCGAGTTCGGGCTTGGCGATCCAACGGGGATATGGGCCGCAATTGCCGCGATATGCCGGCGCCACGCAGTGCTAAGCTGCGTATGAAACTGAACCGCCGCCTGCCATGATCCGGCCGATGCGTTGCCTGAGCTGCGTTGCATAAGGCACCCCTAGTTCGATGAAGCCAAGGAATGATGCCTGAGCTATGTTGGTGCGATCATCGATCCGCAGCAACACCGCCGCCACAAAATTACGCCGCCTGTCGCAGGTGAAAAGACATTATGTCGCAGCGGCCCGCTCAGCAAACGACACAGCATATGCCCCCGCACGAGGCCGGCGCCGACTTCATTCGCACGGGCCCAATAGGGAGGGACGCGATAGCGGCTGACGTACAGCGCGCTGATTTGCAGTGCCCAGAGGCAGCTCACGAATTCCTTGACAATGCGCTTATCGTTATATAACGTGATTGTTATATAACTGGGAGCAACATGCTGAGCCTCGACACCGCTTTTTCGGCGCTCGCTGATCCGACCCGGCGAGCGATCCTCGCCCGTCTCGCCTTGGGTGAAACGACGATCAATGAACTCGCCGAGCCGTTCAAGATGACGCAGCCCGCCATCTCTCGTCACATCAAGGTGCTGGAGAATGCGGGGCTGATCGTCCGTCGTGTCGAGGGCACCCGGCGTCCCTGCCGATTGGCGCCCGCGGGGATCACCGAGATCGATCGCTGGCTCGGCATGTTGCGGGATGCCTTGGCCGAGAACTACGACCGGCTGGACCAGGTTCTGGCCAGCATGAAACCCAAGAAGCGAAAGGGGAAACGATGAGCAAGATGACGCTGAACACCGAAGGCGATCGACACGTGGTGGTAACGAGGCGATTTGCAGCCGCGCCGGAATTGGTCTATCGCGCGCACACCGAACCGGCGCTAATCCAAAGATGGCTACTTGGCCCGGCTGGCTGGACGATGCCTGTCTGCGTGAACGAAGCCAGGTCAGGCGGAAAAATCCGCTATGAGTGGACAGATGGAAAAGGCGGCGGGTTTTACCTGACCGGGGAGTACGTGGAGCTGGTTCCGTTCAGAAAGATCGTTCACGTCGAACGGATGCACCTGCCCGCCCCCACGCCGGACAATCTCATCGAAACCACATTTGAAAAAGACGGAGCCGGCACGCTGATGACCATGCGAATGACCTTACCCGATTCCGAAACGCGGGCGGCCATGCTTGCGACCGGCATGGAGCACGGCATGGAAGCGAGTTATGTCCGGCTTGAGGCCCTGATTTAGGCATACCAATAGACAGTTACAGTGTATTTAGGAGTTAAAGCGATGCTAACAGCGCCACAGATTATCCAGACCGAGGTCCAACATGCCGCCGTCATTCATCTCACCATTCCGCGTCACGAGATGATGAGGGTGTTCGGCCCTGCCGTCGGAGAGTTGATGGCAGCGCTCGCCGACCAAGAAGTACAACCCGACGGAGCCGTCTTCGCTCACCATCTTAAGATGTCCCCGAGCACCTTCGATTTCGAATTGGGTGTGAAGGTCTCGGCGCCGGTCAAGGCTATCGGGCGCGTGAGACCGAGTCATCTTCCTGCCGCCAGAGTGGCGCGCACGGTATACAGCGGTCCTTACGAAGGCTTGCCTGCGGCTTGGGGTGAGTTCAACAAGTGGATGAGTACGAACGGATACGAGCAAGGCGAGAACTTGTGGGAGCTCTACCTGGTCGGCCCGCAATCGACCCCTGATCCCGCGAACTGGCGCACCGAACTCAACAGGCCAATTAGGAACTGACCGATAAACTCAGGCAGCCTTGCGCCGCCGCATAATGCCGAGACCGGCGATACCGCCGAGGAGCAGCGGTAGTGCGGCGGGCAGCGGGACAGCGGTCGGAGTCAGCGTCTGTGACACGAGATCGTATTTACCGGATTTGCTTCCGCGCCATTGAATCTTGAAATCTGGGTTGTAACCTGCAAAGTCACCGGCCTGGGCCACGGTCAGATCGAAGGTGAGTTTCAGCTCGCTATTTGCCGCCAGCGCGGGCGCGGTCGGCGCCGTGATGGCCTTAAAGCAGAAAAAATTTCCTGTCCCGTCGCAACCCATGGCATTCAAACCGCCCGTCATGTACGTGAATCCAGACATAGTCCCAGTCACGAGCGACCCCTTTGGCGGTGTCCCCTGTGGCGGTGTCTCATTGAAGGCGAGCGAGTTCACGCCGTAGCGGCCGCTTTCCGTATCGGTCGCACCATTGATGCCGGTGATGTCGAGCGTGAACTGATCCACTGTTGGGCTGAGAGTGGATTCAAACAAGGTGTACGTTACACCGTCAGCAACCAATGAGGCCCACGCGGGTGTGCCCGCGGATATCGCGATCACGCCCAAAATTGTGGCGATCCATGAAGTCTTGAAGCCCACCCATTTGCTCATTCCGCCGCACCCTTAGGCATTGGCCGATGCCAGTCTCCTCAGCCCCACCATACCGACAGGAAGCATCGACAGAATGACGGCAATGTGACCGTTCCATAACATGGCCGCGTCAGATTAACTGGAATGAGTTCATGGCGCACTGAGCATGTGATCGGAAGCGATTGCCGGGCGCGTGTCCTTCTTCGACCCAGTTTTTCCGGAATCAAGGAACTCACGGACGATGGGATTGATTAAGTCGGGATGAGCGAGCGGAGCCATGTGCCCGCCCCCGGTGATGGTGCGGAAGGTCCAGTGAGGACAGGCTTTGGCGAAAATCTCTACGATTTCGCGAACTGGGCGGCGAGTCGCTGCATCGCTTACCAGCAACGTCCTCGCAGTGAGCGCCATCCACTCGTCAACAGTTGCTTCCTCTTCCATGATGGCATCCCACTCGTGAAAGTTGGGCGGCAACGAGTCCACGAACGCGCCGCGCCGTTTCTCCGGCATGGAGTCCCAGTATCCATCTCCTAGCCAATAGTCGGCAAACCGCTCTGCGACTTTTGGCCAATCACCGAACGAGCCGAAGCACTTGACATGATCACGCAGTGCTCGTGCCTCCAAGAATGCTCGCGGGCGACCGTCTTGTTTCAACAGATTGAACGGGTTCGGTTCGAGAAGAATCAGATTTCCGACGCGGGGGCCGAGAACGCTCGCGGCCTTTAGCGCTACCGACCCGCCGAATGAGTGGCCAACCAGATGAATAGGAGTGGTAGTTTCTTCGCACAGCGCCAGAACCAGCTGAGCCTGCGCATACAGAGACTGCGGAGAAGTGCCAGGCCAATGAGTCGTTTCACCGTAGCCGAACAAATTAATTGCCAGGACTCGGTAACGGTCCTTTAGCGCCTCGATGAGTGCACGCCATTGACGGTTGGCGCTCACTGAACTATGAATTAGAACGACCGTCTGACCTTGTCCGTCATCGGTGTAATCAATCCTCAGACTTCCTTTCGAAAGAATCGGCATCGCTTTCTCCTTCCCATTCAATCTCGGATCGCCGGCGCTACGTTGAACGGCGGGGCGCGGCCAGATCCAGCCTAAAGGATTACTTGATCAGTCTTTGGCATCAGCGCAGCACACAGCTACGATGAAGTTCGATACCGTTATGTCGGCGACCGAATCAAGCGAAGGCTGCTTCGCGCCGGTTTTGACGGGCAATATCGGATGCGAACCGTGCCCTTCCCGCATTGCGGTGGCACGCGCTGCGTATATGCTGGGGCCGTAGGGACATCTCAGGATACGAGGCCGCCTCCATGCTCGCTATCTCTCATCGGCCGGCAACTTCCTCGGAATTGGGTGATGCATATTCGGGAGCTGGCGCGAGCGGCGGGCGCTAACCTGAATGAGAATCGGCGGTACCGGACGGTCTTTCCCGATCGTTTCCAACGTGTCCCGCGACCGCATGGGGCGGATTGACGCTGGTCTGTAACCACCGGTGGCCCGATCTCGAGTGACAGCTCTTGCTTTCATTAGATGACGGCTATTGGGAAACGTGAATGTCTCCTGTGGGTCCGAGTCCGGCCAGCTGGAATCACGATCGCCGCGACGCAGAGAGTATGGTAAATCACGCGTAGTATTTTTCGAAATCGCCGCGTGTGACTGTAGGTGTGAATAGTGGGGGCAACTTGAATGCACCTTACATAATCACTTTTAGAGAAAGCAACCGCCGCCGACAAGGCCACAACCCGCATCGGCCTCATTCCTCGGTCTGCCCGCTTGTCGCCGAACAATTTCGAGAGGAAACTAACCGTAAGACAGGGGGCGAGAATTTAGCACGCGATCCGCCCCACGAGCGGATGAATGTCACTACCGTCCGGATGTGATGCCTAGGGAGAGGACGATGCGTTTGCGCCACGAGTTATTTGCTGGCTTGGTTGTACTGGCCTCGACAGCATCGACCTGCTTGGCCGCCGATGGTCTGACCCTGCCGAAGGATGTGGCGCTGCCGGCCAATGTCGCGGTGGCCATTTACTTGCCGAAACAAGTGCGGGAATTTCGCAGCGTTTTCCGTTCCGCGAGCGGCTTTCAAACCACCGACTCCGTGCAGCTGGGAAACACGTTTGAGGAAACGACGCTCGAATCGGCCCGCCACTTCTTCAATACGAGTTTCATGTACGAAGCAGCGGGCACACCCGGATATGGGTTGCTGATCGCCATGCATCCGAACTTGAAGAGCGAAGATCGCCAATTGGTCGCCACCGCGCATTACGCTGTTTTCAACTCCGCCGGCGTTTCAGTATTGAAGGGAGATTCCGTGGTCCGCTGGGCTCCGGGAATTGGAGGGTATAATTCCGATGTCATGGGTCGCCTGACGGAGCAGGTGATCAATCGAACGCTGACCGATATCGTCGCCCAATTGCGTCCGACCGCCGATAAATTCCCCACGGGAGAGAAGACGCCCCTCAACATGGATTTGCTGGTTGATAAGGACCACGCCGCAATGAGTGGAACCGGGTTTTTCGTAAATAGTACGGGCCAGCTGCTTACGGCAGCGCATGTCGTGCATAACTGCGCGGTCATCGACGTGCGCTATGGGGGTAATGCCCTCCCGGCGACCGTGACGGCAAGCAGTGCCCTGTTGGATATGGCCGTGCTTGACACCCACGTAAGCAGCGAGCATTTCCTCCCGCTGCGTCACGAGGGTCGCCTGGAATTGGGTGAGAACGTCGCCAACATCGGATTCCCGCTCCAATCCCTGATGACCGACGCACCGACGGTCACTCGCGGCACCCTGAGCTCTCGCGCAGGCTTGAGCGGTTCCTTGGGTCAGTTCCAATTCTCAGCACCCATCCAACCGGGCGCCAGTGGCGGCCCGGTGATCGGCGCTCGTGGGGATGTCGTCGGAGTGGCCGTGGGCACCCTAAATGCCCAGGAACTGCTCAAGCAAGGCGTGTTACCGCAGAACGTCAATTTTGCGCTCGAAGCACAGTACGTTCAGAAATTCCTGCATAACAACGCCGTCGCTTTCACCGAAGGGGCCACCGATCCGCATGTCTCCCCCGACGTTCCCATCGACAATGTGCTGCCCGCGGTAGTGGGCGTCAGATGCTACGAATAAGGCATACCGCCATGAAACGAGCTCTTTCCGGCACTTTCGCACTTCACGTGATAGTGATGCTTTGCCTGGTTTCATGGCCGGTCGTGGCCGACAATACCGAGTCAAGCACCGCCTCGTCACCCGCAAGCCAGGCCGGCGATCAGGCGGCCGTGCTGCTCCCTACCATCTCGTTTCGCGCCGATGCTTCGGGGGATGATCTTTTCGATGGGCTGCAATCCGCTCACCTATTCGCGCACCTTTCCAAGGAAGCCCCGGGCTCCCCGATTCAACTGCGCATTTATCACTCAGTGCACCCAGCGAAAGTCGACGCAAAAAATTTCTTCAGCGGGTTGTTATCGGTGGGCACCCTTGGACTTTCGCCGGTGATCATGAGCGGCGAACACACCATGCACTACGAGATCTATGTCAACGGCCAAAGAATATCGCGATATGAATACAGTGCGAAACTATCGCGCAGTGAGTACATGCACGGCAAAACAGTAGATGCCACCCATGGGCTCGGGCCGGATGGAGTGGTCTGGGCGAAGTCCACGGTCGATCTTTTCCTGAACGATCTCGCGCATGACAATTCCGTGCGCGCCCTGAATGACGAGTATCAGGTGTACTTCGGCGCTCTCGCACCCGCCGCGGGCATTGCCACCACTGCACAGCACTAGGTAGCACGACGACGCCTGCGGGCAGTCCACTCAGTACTTCAGCCTACCCCAAACTCGCCCGAGGCTGATTGTCGGCGAGTATCCGGACCATTGGTGGCGAAACCATTCGTAGCACATGAATACTTAGTGGAGCGGGCGATGGGAATCGAACCCACACGGGCGGCGCTTCCGGGCCTTTAAAACAAGGAGTTTGGTGCGGTGGCCGACGCCAAGTGTGACTAGCGTGTGAATTTTCGTGGTACGTGGGGCCATGTAGGGATGCATCGATAGATAACCCCCGGCTCGCGCGGATTTTTTTGATAGTCTACCTGTCACAACGGCCACCACGACCGGGATTATGCGACGCAGCGGGACTGAAGTAGTCGATCCGTCTCGAGCCGCAGCGGCGATCATTGCTCGCCTCCGGTCCGGCATGCCAACCGGCCTCGCTCTCCTGTCGCTTTGGCTTTTGGTGCAGCCGCATCCCGCCTGGGCGCAGGCGCCCTTCTACACCGACGACACCGGCGTCGCCGATCCCGGCATGCTGCACGTGGAAGCATCCGATGAATTCGACGCACTGCAGTCCATGCAATACCCCGACCTGCGCCAGAACACCGCGACTCTGAAGACCAACGTCGGTCTGCCCCATGGCCTGGAACTCGATCTCGATTTCCCGTACATCGTCATCGACCGCTCCTACGTCACATCGAGTTCCCGGGGCATCGGCGACACGAACCTCGGCGTCAAGTGGCGGATTCGCGAAGGGTCCGCTACATCCCACAGTCCTGCGCTGGCAGCGAGCTTCTACACGGAGTTTCCCACCGGCGATTCGCGGCAAAACCTTGGATCGGGCTTGATCGACTACTGGCTCAATTTGATTGCACAGGTGCCCGCGTCGGAACGGACTCGCATCACCGTCAATCTCGGCATTCTGTTCGCTGGCAACACCAGCACCGGCGTCGTCGGGATTCAGACCACGCGAGGGCACGTCTACACGGGCGGGCTGTCCGTCCTGTGCGATGTGAGTCCCCGCCTCACCCTTGGCGGCGAGGTGTACGGAGGCATCGCGGATACCGTCGGCCTCGACAGAACGCAGCTGCAGACCATGCTGGGTGCGCAATATGCAGTCCGCGAGGGTCTCTCCCTATATGTCGGCCTGATCGCCGGCACCTACACCGCGAGCCCGCGGTTGGGCGGCGTGATCGGCTTCGCCGTCGATTTTCCGCACCTGTTCTACGCACCCGACCGCAGCGCTCCGCAACGCTCGGCCCGCGCGCCCGGCGACACCCGGTCCCACTTATTTCTACCATCGACAGGAGATTTCCATGATTTGTAATCCCGACGTGCTCAAGAGCGTGCCGCTATTCGCCCTGCTCGACGCGGAGGAGAGCGCCGTGCTCGCGGCGCAGGTCGAACTCAAGGAATTCGCCCCGCGCGAGCGGATCTACAAACAGGGGCAGCCCGGAGGCCAGGCCTACGTGTTGCTCTCCGGACGGGTGCGCGTCACCACGATCGATGAGGATCATCAAGAAGTGGTGGTGGACGAGCCCGGCTGCGGCGAATTCTTCGGCTTCGCCTCCATGCTCGAGCAGACACCCCACCACACCAACGCCATCGCGGTGGAACAGACGTCCTGTCTGGAAATATCCCGGGACGACATCGCGGTCCTGTTGGAACGCAAACCGCTGGCGGGGATGGATTTGCTCACGTCGCTCGGCCGGCAATTGCACGCGTCTCAGGAGCTCATTCGCATGCGGGCCAGCCGCAATCCAAACGAACTCATCGAAGCGGAGGCCACGATGGGCGAACGGGTCGCCGATCAGGTGGCGCGCTTCGGCGGCTCGTGGACCTTCATCATCACCTTCGGCGTCCTGATGACCATTTACACGACGATCAATATCCTCCTGGGCGCCAAGGCCTGGGATGCGTATCCCTTCATCCTTCTCAATCTGTTCCTGTCGATGCTCGCCGCGCTGCAAGCGCCGGTGATTATGATGAGCCAGAATCGCCAGGACACCAAAGACCGCTTGCGCGGCGAGCTCGACTTCGACGTCAATAGGCGCGCCGCTTCCGACATTCAGGGCTTGGCGCGCAAGCTGAACCTGCTCGATGAGAAGATGGACGATATCGGCACAATGCTGCGTCACCAGGAAACGGGTGCGCTCCGGCCATGAGCGGACAAGCGCTTACCGCCTCGAGTCTGTTCTCGCTCTTCTGGTACGGGAGTGGGCAGCAGGCTGCGTGTGAGCTTCGAGCGACTCAAAATAATCGACACGTGAGTCTTTCGGGTTCTGGTCAGGTTGGCATTGACTGGTACTCCACGTACCAGCTGGTATGTAACGTGCTATCCGTGATCGAACTGTTTTGGCAGTGGAGGTTGCAGATGGGTTCTGATGAACGAGCTATTCGTGAGGTGCACACGACTTGGATTGATGCAGTCAACACCGGCGATCTTGCCCGCTTGCTCACCTTGATGGCGGACGATGTCGTGTTTCTGAATCCGGGCCAAGCGCCGTTCGGCCGAGATGGATTCCCCGTCGGCTTCTCGGCCACCCACCAACGATTTCGGATCCGTTGCATCAGCGAGTTGGAAGATGTCGTGATCGTCGGCGAAGTCGCCTACACATTGTGCAGGGACTCGTTATCTGTAACACCGCGCGCCGGCGGAGAAGCAACGGAGCTGGCCGGTCATCGGATCACCATATACCGCAAACAGCCCGACGGCCGCTGGCTTCTGGCCCGCGACGCCAACACGCTGTCCCCGGTAGCAAGCTGAGGTCGTGAGAATCGTCTCACTCGACCTAGCCATTCCATCGAGCGTACGTCGCAATGGTCGCTGAGCGCCTAAATTCGCTGCACCAAAGCAGTCACCACAAACCGTCAATCCTTGACTAGCACTACACCGCCTCCGCTTCCGCTCGTTCGAGGAGACGATTGATGGCCTCAAATCCTGCGGCGCTGGTTCTCAATGCACTCTCCTTCAGATCGAGCAGGTCCTTGGCAAGCCTTCCAGTTTTGGTCCCTCCCTTCTGATCGAAGAGTTTCTTTTTAATTGCCTCGGGCATCGAGATTCCCAGCCGATGTGACTGTTGATAAGAAACCCGCGCGGATTCGTCGGCCAGATTTGGGACTTCCATTCGATCACCCAAGCACCTACCCACTCCAACGAAAAACGCTGCGTGGACTTCCTCGGATAAACAAGCATTGCGGAATGTCGCCCATCCTCTTTCCGGCTCAACCCGCTTGAATCTCAAGGAGTTACGCATCATGCAATTACGAATTACCGGGAAAGCTTCTTAGCCGGGGCGCAAACTCGAGTCCTAAAAGCGGCCGGTCGTGTGAGTTTTTCTGCATCTGGGCCGATACCGGAAATCCAGTCCCGAACCCCGGTCGCCATTTGCCGCTGTGCCTGTCTCGGTCCCCTCGCACCTCGGCAAATATACATAAATTACGGATATTATCGAAATTTGATAACTTCACAAATATTGATATAGCAGCAGTTTCATCACTGGCACCAACGCGCAGCTCGCTAATTGCGAAGGGGATGGTGTGGAGCCCCAATCGCGGCGATACTGCCTTCACAGTTCCCATGTTCGATGAGTTCATGAAGCGCGTCATGCCAGGTGACTCATGGCGGTAACCGAGCGAGTTGGAGCGGGCGATGGGAATCGAACCCACGCGGGAGGCGCTTCCAAGGCTTTAAAACAAGCGGTTTGAAGCGATGGCGGATGCCAGGTGTGATTAGTGTGTGAATTTTCGCGGCATGTGGGGCTACGTAGGGGTACATCGATGCGAGAGGGCCCGGGCCCAGCCCTTCAGTCCTAGGTCTCCGATGGTGCCTGACCAATACAGGCGGGCCCCCAATTCCTTACCAGATGTACGGTATGAGACGATGGCGCACACGGCTTGCGTATTTCGTTGTAGCCGGAAAGATCGCGGCTGAGGATCCTTTCCTCATCGAGAAGCCGCCAGAAAAGTACCGGCAGGATGAGTGGGACGAGACAGATCGTGAGCCACGAGCCGAGCGCAAGCGGCATGCCGATGAAAAGCCAGAGCGCGCCCGCGTACATAGGGTGACGCACATACGCATAGGGGCCGGTGTCAATCACTTTGTGGTCATCCGTGACACTGATGTTAGCTGCAGCAAACTATTGACCTTCAGCACCCAAAAAATGAAGAGAAATGACAATACGATCACGATGTCCCCAACAAAGGACAGGTATGCGGGCACCGGCGAGAGGCCAACGCGGTAGTCGAGTGGAGGCAGAATGATAAAGATCAAAAAAGTGAGGATGATGAGCGACACGATGATCTTTTGCGACCATTCTTTCTCATGCTGTGGTCCGGCATTCATGCGGCGCTCGAGAAGCGGCCTGTCGTACGGCCATCCCCGCGACCCCTTGCGCGATGGCCTTCTTGTAGAGCGGATCCATAGATGCATGAATGGTACACCCGCCGTCCCACCCCGCAATGCGCGGCCTAAGCGCGATCCTAACTCGGAGCGAACCTCGTTCAATTCGGGCAAGCACGCGGCTTGCGCGGACACTTATTGAACGGACGCCGAGGCACCCGTTACCGGTTCTGCCCGCGGCCAGGCGTAGGTCTCTTGCCGGCCCAGTTTGAGACATTCGAATGCCGAAAATCCGCGCTGGTAAGCTGTCATTCACGGCGCGCGGTAAACTGAACGGATGCAGGCCCACGGCAGATCACGGAAGGAATGACCCAAAGGGTGAGGCATGTTTGATCGCTCACGGAAAATAGATTACCTGACATGTTGCGCCGTCGCGCTTTGCTCTTTCTTTGGCGTCACCGGTGCCGCTGAGACGGATCCACCAACCGATATTCAGGGATTAGAGGAAGTCCGCAACCTATCGAAACTCCCACACGAACTTGCGAAGGCGCTCGGGTGGCAACGTAGTGAGAAGGACAGGATTGCCGACCTCGAGCGAGAGTCAGGAATTCCTAGTCCAACGTCACTCGATCGGTGGTTTCTCCTGGGGGGGCTGAGCAAGACCTATGCTTTGGTTGCAATCGAAGAACGCGCAAGTTACCCCCCATACCACCGAATTCATGCGAATGCATTCTCGTTGGGTGGCACTAGCTGGATCGCCAGCGGCGAATGGGTGTTGAGTTCCCGGCCGCACACAATTGACGAGCTAGTGCAACTGCTTCGGTCGCCTGAATCGCAAGCTCTAACGGCGCGATGGCGAAATTGGCAACGCGAGCGGGATTTGGACAGGCGAATCATCGAGTCAGAGCCGACCCTATCGTATCGGCGCAGTGCACCGCTTCGAGAAATTAACATCAACGATGAGGAAGTACGTCAGATTGAGGCCGTCGTACGTGAGCTGATTCCTGGTGCGATCGTCACGATCTCAGGGGTCGCGCAAGGCTGTCCGTGTGAAGACGGTCCGGGTTGCTCTGCGCAGGTGTGGACAGCAGTCTATAGTTCAAAGCGAACGAGTTCGCTCGAATTATCTGATATCAACGACCACTGGGTTATCGGACCTGTCCAGCGGTGGTTCCTGGAGTCGGCACAACTCGATCGGTCGAAATACCCGACTTATGCTGCTTACACTGCCGCCCGAGGAGCATTGGACGATCGCTATCCAGCTTGCACCACGGGACCATCGAACACCCATTGAGATATGCCAAGTCGAATCCTTCCTACTGTCACGTACCCTTCACGCCAGTGGAGCAACAAGTTGTCGATCCAGTGCTTTGGGATCGAAGCGGCTACAAGCGATGACGTGTCGGCCCAATCTACCTCCATGTGCGTGGATTTCGGCCCACCCTTACGTACGCGTCGAGATAGCTGCCGTTGGCGAAAGGCCGGATGGGATCGATGATGGACGGATGAGACCATCGAGAACTAAATCGACCGAGGGGCCGATCGACTCATTCGATTACAGGAACGGTTGCCTGCCGACGAGTAGAGCCCAGACACAATGTCCTGCTTCTTCCGTTGAATCGGGGCTGGCGGATGCATTGCGGCCGCGGTAGGCTCTCCTATGTTCACAGCGGAGAGGTGGCAATGGCGATCAAACGTCCAACAAAGAGCCGGGGTACGCCATCACACAAACCGGTCGCGTCAGCCCCACTGCGCCACGTCGATGTCAGGGCGCCGCAGCAGATGGTGGCGGGCGAGGTCTACGTAGGCTGGTTGTGTAAGAGTCGATCGTGCGGGCGAGTCATTGCGATTGCGGACACAGC
>Ga0137409_10000832_pt1 | contig 33838 bp, 24 predicted proteins | sample CZODoug1_16funga_FD_122059 | JGI IMG/M metagenome (GOLD analysis project Ga0137409, IMG submission 122059) | Vadose zone soil fungal communities from Angelo Coast Range Reserve, California, USA - CZODoug1_16fungal (Hybrid Assembly) | ecosystem: Environmental > Terrestrial > Soil > Vadose zone... | reverse complement strand
GGAACGTGCAATTCCTCGCGGTGCTTGGCCTTGAGCACCAGCCCATACACCAGCCCCACGGCAAGCCACGTGGTTCCGACCTTGACGGCAAGCGCGCTCATTCCTGAGAACACGGCAAGCACCACGACGATCCCGCAGATCGGCACCAGCCAGTGTTTGACCCATGCGGCCGAACCTCGCTTGACGCCGAAATACGCCAGCACCGAGACGTGCAGGAACAGAAACCCGCTCAAGGCGCCGAAGTTCACGATGGAGGCTAGATCGTCGAGCCGGTTCTTCATGTACAAGGCCACGGCCAGCGACAAGGCAGCCGTGACCAACATGCCCATGTAGGGCGTGTGGTAGCGCGGATGGACTCGCGCCAGGGCGGTAGGCAGCTGTCGGTCGCGGCCCATGGCGAACACCACCCGCGCCACGCCGACCTGCATGGGCAATGCATTCGACAAGCCGACGATCCCGGCATAGGCCCAGGCCAGTACCACCGCGGTCCAAGGACCCGTAGCCCACGCCGCCAATTCATAGGCGGCGGCCGCCTGGTCCTTGATCGCAATCCCCGGCAACAGATCGCCGAGTACCCAGGTGACGGTGACGAAGAACACCGCGGCCAAGACCAGCGTTGCGATGATGGCCCGGCCGACCAACCGCCGGTCGCCGCCCTCCACTTCCTCGGCCAGCGTCGATACGGCGTCGAAGCCCAGGAAGGACATGATGCAAATCGAAGTCGCACTGAATATCTTGCCCGCGTCGAAATGGGCGGCGTCGAACAGCGGCTTGAGCGTCAACGCACCATTGCCCTTGCCGGCATACAGCGCAATCACGCCCAATATCAGGAATCCGACCAGAATAATGGTCTGCAGTGCGACGGCGATGAAATTGGCGCGGGAGGTGACGGTGATGCCGAACCAATTGACGGCCGTGGTCATCGCGACCATCGATACGATCCAGACGCCGCGATCGATGCCCGGCAACAGCGACCCCAATGCCACCGCAATCAGCACGTAAAGAAACGCCGGAATCAACAGGTAATCCAGCAGTATCATCCAGCCGGCCACGAAGCCGGGAAAGGCACCCAATGAATGGCGCGCGAAGCCGTAAACCGACCCCGCCGTCGGCAGGGTTTCCGTCATGGTGGCGTAACTCTGCGCCGTGAAGTACATGCACACGGCACCCAGCACATACGCCATCACGATCAGGCCGTTCGATTCGCTCCACACGAAGCCCAGCGTGCTCAAGGGCGCGAATGGCGCGATATAGGCCAGTCCATACAGAACCAAATCCCAGTATCGCAGCGAGCGCTCGAGTTTGGCTGCGCCGGCAACCTCAGCGCCGGCAACGCCCGTGCCGGCAGCCGCGCTGCCTGCGTCCCCGACGCCCGCGACCACATTCTCAGTGGCTATGGCCGACCCCGACCCGCGCGTCCTGATCTTCCGCAGGGAACGCCGCCACCGACACCTCGACGCTGTGCACCGCCGTACTCTCGCCCATATCGCTTTTCTTCCCGGGATTCAGCACATTGACGTTGGCGCTTGCCGCATCCGTGCTCAGCCAGCGGCCTTTGTGAGCCAGGGCCACTCCGCGCGGCACCTCGTCCGAAATGACCACCTTGAGCCCGAGGCGTCCGCAGCTGTTGTGCACCAGAGCCGTGTCACCCTCCGCCAAGTGCCGTTCCGCGGCATCCGCGGGATGCAGGGCGATGGTCGCCTCGCCGAGCCGGTGCTCGATCTGACGTACGTTGCCGAAACTCGTGTTCATCAGCCACGCATGCGCCGGCGACAGTAAGCGCAGACGGCCCTCCCCGGGACGCGCATCGTTCCAGGGTTGCGGCAGCGGTGGATGTCCATCCGCCGCGGCGCGTGCAGAGGCAATCTCGATGCGCCCGCTGGGTGTTTCGAACACGCCGTCCGCGAATTGCACCGCCGGTTGCTGCGGTACCCATATCGACCCTCGCTCCGCCAGCGCTGCGAAGGTCATCCTCAAGCCGCTGCGCTCCATGAGAGTGCCCAGTATGGCCGCATCGCTCTCGTGCAGCTCGGGGTCGGAATAGTTCATGGCACGCGCCAGGCGCCGGAATATTTCCAGATTCGGCAGTGCGTTGCCCATGGGTTCCATCGCCTTGACCTGTGCCGACAGAGTCAGTTGAAAATACGAGGCGATGAGATCGTCGAACTCCAGGAAACTCGCCGCCGGCAGCACGTAGTCCGCCATCTCCGTGGTATCGGTGGGAAACAGATCCAACGCGATGGTCAACAGGTCCTCACGCCGCAACGCGCGGCGCAGGCGCGCCTGTTGCGGACAAGACGCCAAGGGGTTCATGTTCCACACGAACAGCGCGCGCGAACGCGCCGGATCTTCGAGCGCCCCCGCGAAATCCATGTGGCTGAGGGACGGCGCGCCGCCGGGCGGCCTCAAGTGCGCACCGCTCAAGTAATCCTCGTCCATGCGCCGTTGCCGCAAGTTGCCGTTGAGGTACAAAAAGCCCGCTCCCGGCTTGCAGAGATTTCCGGTGAGCGCCGGCAACAAGCCGCAGGCGCGCATGACATTGCCGCCGGTCGTCTGGCGCTGCAGCCCCTGGCCCAGCCACAACAACGACGGACCGCGCGCATACAGGACGGCGACTTCCTCGATGAGCGCGGCGGGAACTCCGGTGACGGCGGCGCCCCATGCCGGATCGCAGGCACGAAGGGTGGGTTCGAGTTCCTCCCACCCCTGCACATGCGCGGCGACGAACGCGGAATCGATCAGACCCTCGCGATGAATCACGTGCAGCAGCGCGAAAGCCAGGGCGGCATCGCTGCCGGGAAAGGGCTGCAGGTGGATATCCGCTTGCGCCGCCGTCGGTGTGCGGATCGGATCGATCACCACGACCTTGCCCGGCGCCTCGGGCAGCCAGTACTCATGGGCATGCGGCGCGGAAGCATGGGGATTCGCACCCCAGACCACGATGCACGCCGAATATTGGGCCGTGCGCGGATCGAATCCATCCAAGGAGGAACCGTACAGATAACGCAGAGCGACGTGGCCCGCCATGTTGCAAATCGTATCCGGCGCAACCTCGGTGGCCCCCAGGCGATGAAAGAAACGCATCGGCGCAATTCCGGCGAGCAGCGATATGGTTCCCGTGTAGTGAGCGTTGAGAATCGATTGCGCGCCGTGCAATGCAATGACCTGATGCAGCCGCTGCGCTATTTCGCCGAACGCGGTTTCCCAGGCGATGGGTTCGAAGCGTCCCCCGCCCTTGGCGCCTGCGCGCCGCAGGGGCTGGGTCAGCCGGCGTTCCGGGTCGCGCCATTCGCGGTTGTAAGCGGTGGAGCACTTTCCGCACAGGGCGCCGCGACTGATGGGGTGAGCCGGGTTGCCGCGAACCGCGGTCACCAGCCCGCCGCGCTTTTGCACCCACATGCCGCAGGTATCGTAGCAATCACGGGGACAGGTCGTGAGTATTACTTCGTCGCGAGAATCGGCGGCTGTCACGGCGTCCCAGCAGCCGAATCGTTCCTGCAAAAAACGCTGCTCACCCCGAGCTTTCGCATGAGGCCGAGTGTACGTGAACCGCCGCAAACTGAATACTGCTACGCGTTGCCGGGTATTTCGACTCCGCCACCAGGTATATTGTCCGCATGAATGCCGCACAGCTTGCTTTTTACGTGGCCATCAGCTTAGCCGGCGTGGCTTTCATCATTGGTGCGATACGCGCTGCGCGGCGCAGCACGACGGTGCGCTGGCCGACACCCGTCGAACTGATCATCGGATTCGTCACCGATTTCTTCGACACGCTGGGGATCGGCTCGTTTGCACCGACCACCGCGATCTACAAACTGCGGCGCATCGTTCCCGATGAATTGATACCCGGCACGCTCAATGCCGGCCATACGCCGGCCGCCATCGCCGAAGCGCTCATATTCGTGACGGCCATCGTGGTTGACCCCCTGTTGTTGGCCACGGTCGTCGGCAGCGCGGCGGCGGGCGCATGGCTGGGCGCGGGCGTGGTCGCGCGCTTACCGCGCCGCGCGATTCAGGTCACGATGGGTGTAGCGCTACTCATCGCCGGCACCGTCTTCACCGCCATCAATTTAGGCGCGCTCCCGGGCGGCGGCACGGCGATGAGCCTCGGCGGCTGGAAGTTCGGGCTCGCCGTGGGCATCAATTTCATACTCGGCGCGCTCATGAGCGCCGGCATCGGAATGTATGCACCGTGCATGATCACCCTGGCACTGATGGGAATGCATCCGCTCGCCGCCTTTCCCATCATGATGGGAGCCTGCGCGCTGCTGCAGCCCGTGGCGAGCTTGCGCTTCTTTCAGACCGGTAAATTCGCATGGGGCCCCTCGCTGGGTCTCGCCTTCGGCGGCGTGGTCGGCGTGCTCATTGCCGCCTACATCGTCAAGACGCTCCCGCTCGTGGCCCTGCGCTGGCTGGTGATCGTCGTCATTGCCTATGCGGCATTCGCCATGCTGCGCTCCGCGGCTCGGGCGGAGGGCTGAGATCCATGACCCGCCCCGTCTTACGCAAGGCCACACTCGCCGATGTCCCGCAGCTCGAAGCGCTGATTGCCCGCTCCGCGCGGGGCTTGAGCGCGGAAGATTACCGGCCCTCGCAAATAGAAGGCGCGCTGCGCGGCGCATTCGGCGTCGATACGCAGTTGCTGGCTGATCAAACCTATTTTGTAGTCGAGGAAGACGGCCGCTTCGTCGGCTGCGGCGGCTGGAGCTTCAGGGCGACCCTGTTCGGAGGCGACGCGCGAGCCGGCCGCGATTCCTCGATGCTCGATCCGCACACTCAGGCGGCGAAGATTCGAGCGTTTTTCGTCGATCCGCAGGACGCCCGCCGCGGTATCGGGACGCTCCTGCTCGAACACTGCGAGAACGAAGCGCGCGCCCATGGGTTTTCTCGAGTGGAGCTCATGGCGACGCTTCCCGGCGTCAAGCTTTATGCCGCCCGCGGCTACGTCGGCGCGGCCATGGTGCATTTCGATGTCGGACTCGGAGAGTCCATAGAATTCATACCCATGCGCAAGGTGTTAGTCGCGCCATAGCCGCCGCCAGCCCGCATGACCCAAATCGCGAAGCGTGCGAATATTTCTGCGGTATATCTCGCCGGGGTCCGGCACCGCGGCGACGGCACGCTCGATGCTGGCCTCGCGCAACAGGTGGAGCATGGGATAGGGAGAGCGATTGGTGTAGTTTTCGATGTCTTCGGACTGCGTTCCCGCGAACTGGTACTGGGGATGAAAGCTCGCGACCTGCAATTCTCCTTCCAGACCCAGTTCGACGAGGGTCGCCTCGCAGACGTCGAGAAAATCGTTGTACTCGATGAAATCCGTCAAAACCCAGGGATGGATCAACAGGGTCGTCTCGCAGCGCAGTGGGTCTGCCGCCTGCAGATCCAGCAACTCGGAGCGAAGGTCGTCCAACAGTGCGGAGGCGGATCGCTGTTCGCTGACCCGGAATCGCACGCGGTCGGCGCGGTAGACACTCTCGGCAAAAGGACACAGGTTGAGGCCGATGACGGACCTTTCCAACCAGACACGCGTCGCCGCGACGATTTCATCGATGGTAATGGGCAATCCTCCGCAGCTGCGCTCAGTCTATTCTCATCCAGTTCGAGTATCCTAATCACTCGCTTCATTCATTCGAGAGCCAATCGATGCCGCATTCAATTCCAGCCACGCTGATCCCCGGAGACGGGATCGGTCCTGAAATCATTGGCGCCACCGTCGCCGTTTTGGATGCGCTCGGTGCACCCTTCGAATGGGACACGCGGGTCGCAGGCCTCGAGGGGGTCAAGACCGCGGGCGACCCTCTCCCGCCCGATACCATCGCCAGCATCAGACGGACGCGCCTCGCCTTGAAAGGACCGCTGGAAACCCCATCCGGCGGCGGATACCGGTCCTCGAACGTGCGCCTGAGGGAGGAGTTCAAGCTGTATGCGAACCTGCGCCCGGCGCGGACTTTGATTCCCGGCGGACGCTTCGACAATATCGATCTGGTGGTCGTGCGCGAGAACCTGGAAGGCCTGTACGTCGGGCACGAGTATTACATCCAGATCGACGACGACCCGCACGCCGTCGCCATGGCCTCGGGAGTGAACACGCGTCAGGGCAGCCGCCGCCTGTTGGAATTCGCCTTCGAGCACGCCGTCGCAGCCGGCCGCAAGAAAGTGACCATCGTGCACAAGGCCAACATCATGAAGATCTTGACCGGCATTTTTTTGGAGGCGGGACAGGAGCTGTATGAAAGCAAGTACAAGGGCCGCTTCACCCTGGAGACGGTCATCATCGATGCCTGCGCCATGAAGCTGGTGCTCAACCCATGGCAATTCGACGTGTTGGTAACCACGAATCTGTTCGGCGACATCTTATCCGACCTGGTTGCGGGACTGGTGGGCGGCTTGGGGATGACCCCCGGCGCCAATATCGGTGCCGATGCTGCGATATTTGAAGCCGTGCATGGCTCGGCTCCCGATATTGCCGGCAAGGGAGTGGCGAATCCCACTGCGCTCATGCTCGCGGCGGCGATGATGCTCGAACACTGCCACCTGCCGCACATGGCGGCGCGCCTGCGCACCGCCCTCGATCAGACGCTCAATGTCGACAAGGCGAGAACGGGCGACCTGGGCGGGAATGCCAGCACGGCCGAGTTCACCCGCACCCTCCTCGAGCGCATTTCCAATGCCTGAGGACCGGCGCCGGCGCCCGATCACGCCATGAAACCGGTCATTTCGATCCGCAACGTCGTCAAGACCTACGCTTCGGGCTTTCAGGCCCTGAAGCCCATCAACCTCGAGATCCACAAGGGTGAGATCTTTGCCCTGCTGGGTCCCAACGGCGCAGGGAAGACCACGCTGATCAACATCATTTGCGGAATCGTCACCGCAAGCGGCGGCACGGTGATCGCGGACGGCCATGACATCGTGCGCGACTTTCGCGCGGCTCGAACCAAGATAGGCCTGGTGCCGCAGGAATTGAGCACGGACGCGTTCGAAACGGTTTGGGCGACGGTGTCGTTCAGCCGCGGCCTGTTCGGCCGTGCGCCGAATCCCGCCTTCATCGAGGGTCTGCTGCGCGATTTATCTCTGTTGGACAAACGCGATAGCAGGATCATGACCTTGTCCGGCGGCATGAAGCGGCGGGTGATGATCGCCAAGGCCTTGTCGCACGAGCCCGAGATTTTGTTCCTCGACGAACCGACGGCCGGCGTGGACGTGGAGCTGCGCCGCGACATGTGGAGCTTGGTGCGCGGTCTGCGCGACACGGGAGTCACCATCATCCTGACCACTCACTACATCGAGGAAGCCGAGGAAATGGCCGACAGAATCGGCGTCATCAACAAGGGCGCGTTGGTCGTGGTCGAAGAAAAAACACAGCTGATGAAAAAGCTCGGCAAGAAACAGCTGACCTTGCATCTGCATGAGCCGCTTCAACGGCTCCCGCCCGAACTGGACTCCTGGGGCCTCGAGCTGAAAGCCGACGGTCACGATCTGGTGTACACCGTCGACGGCGCGAACAGCATCGATATTTCCGCATTGCTGAAACGGATGAGCGAGTTGTCGATCGTGGTCAAGGATCTCCAAACCCGTCAGAGCTCGCTCGAGGATATTTTCGTCGAACTGGTGAGCGAACCCGCATGAGCCGGCCGATGCCCCATATCCAATTCAATCGGCACGGTGTCTGGGCGATCTATAGGTTCGAGATCGCACGTTCGCTTCGAACGCTGGTGCAGAGCGTGGTCACGCCCGTCCTCACCACTTCACTGTATTTCGTGGTCTTCGGCGCGGCCATCGGCTCGCGCCTGTCCACGGCCGGCGGCGTCAGTTACGGCGCGTTCATCGTCCCGGGATTGATCATGCTGGCGTTGTTCACCGAGAGCCTCTCCAACGCCTCGTTCGGCATCTATTTCCCCAAATTCACCGGTACGATCTACGAACTCCTTTCCGCGCCAGTGTCCTACGTCGAAATCGTCATCGCCTATGTCGGAGCGGCGTCGACCAAGTCGGTGGTCCTGGGCTTGATCATCATGGCCACGGCGTCGCTGTTCGTGCCGATCAGAATCCTTCACCCCGCATGGATGATTGCGTTCTTGGTGATGACCGCTTTCACGTTCAGTCTGTTCGGATTCATCATCGGCATCTGGGCCAGGAGTTTCGAGCAGCTGCAGTTCGTTCCCATGTTGGTCATTACGCCGCTCACGTTCCTCGGCGGCGCCTTTTATTCGATCGACATGCTGCCGCCGGCCTGGCGGACCTTCAGTCTCTTCAATCCCATCGTGTACTTGATCAGCGGCTTCCGCTGGAGCTTCTACGGCGCCTCCGACGTGAGCGTCGTCGTCAGCATGGCCATGACCTTAGGGTTCCTGGCGGTTTGCTTAGGCATAGTCGCCTGGGTGTTCAAAACCGGGTTCCGCTTGAAGAACTGAAGTCTGGCTCAGCGCGGGCAAACGCTCGATAACTTCGCAAATCGTCTTCGCTGAAGGTATTCGAAGCCTTTGGACCGGATTCGGCCCGCGGATTCGCACCCACGGCCAGCGTCGTTCCCAATCCGGCATAGAGGTACCGGTCGCCGAATGCCTTTTGCAGGGCTGCGAATGTCGGCTCGCCGGTGCAGTGGCCGGGAGCGATGTAATCGACCTTGTAGGTATCGTGCAGGGCGGTGACTACCTTTTCGATGGCGGGGTCCTGAGCCACGACCAGGTGAAATCCCCCGGCAATGAAGTGGATGTGCGGATTGATCTTGGCGGCTTCGGCAACGATGGCCTCGATTCCAGGATGCGCACAGGCGACTACCAGCACGACGCCGTCCGGCGTGTTGATTGCCAGCGACAGTTCCTTCAATTCCTTGGTTCCGGGCGCATCGGATATCAAGGCGATCAGAGTAAACCCTTGGGCCACTTCCGTGGTCTTGTCGACCAACTGAATGTTGGCGCCGGGAAAGACTGTGCCGAACTTCATCGTCTCGGGCGGCGCGCCGCCGTAGTAGCGCATCTCGGCAGGCAGCGACTCGTCCCTGCGATAAAAGGTCCCGGGCAGGTCGGAACCGAACACACCAAAGTTTTCCTTGGGTGCGTAAATCCTGACCTTCGGATTCACGCGTCGCAGGGCGGAAAATCCCCCGATGTGGTCGCTGTGACGGTGTGACAAGACGACGAAGTCTAGCCGGGTAAGATCGGCGCCCCTGGCCTTGGCGTTCCTTGCAAGAATCCCCGGGTCGTTGCCGGTATCGAACAGAATGCGCTTACCGTTGATCTCGACCAAGGCGGCGTAACCCCAGTCCTTGGCCATCGCCGCATCTTTGCCGAAGGCATCGTAGAGTACCGTGATGCGCATGGGTGCCGGGGCAGCCGCAGCCCTCGATTCGATCGCCGTGCCGCCCCAGAGAATCCAGGCTGACCCCAGTGCGGACAGCACGGAAAAGTACGTCGATCGCATTGCCTTCTCCCTTCGTTTTTGTGGTTGAAGCGTACATCGTGTTGCCCAGTGCCGCCACACCGGCCGATGCCTCGGATGTTTTCAAGTAAACTTCGACCCATGAGCAAGACCCATACCCGCGCCCAAGTTTCCCCCTGCCGCAATGTTCTTGGGATCTTCCTGGTGCTCTGCGGCTCACTCCTGGCCGCGTCTGCCACGGGCTCATCCGGGCGTGGTGCGTCCGCGGCAAAGCCGCCGCCGCGCATTGAAGTCGATCTCGACGCGTTCGACGCGAGCAAAAAATCGATGGCGCTGCCGAACGGCGAGTCGCTGGCCTATATCGATAGGGGTGAGCGCACGGGTCCGGCCGTGGTGCTGATCCATGGCTACACGGACAACGCACGCGATTGGGTACCCATGCTGCCGTATTTGTCGAAGCGCTACCGGCTGATCCTGGTCGACATCCGCGGACATGGACAGTCGAGCAAGCCGGAGTGTTGCTACACGCGCCTCGACTTCGCGTATGACATCAAATTGTTGCTGGACGCGCTCGGCGTGCAAAAAGCGGACATCGTCGGGCATTCTCTCGGCAGCATCATTGCCCAGACATTCGCCGAATACTGGCCGGAACGAACTGCCCATGTGGTGCTGATCTCCTCGACCGGCGGTTTGCCTCCCGGCCGGCCGAAGAAGCCGCCGCAGTTCGATTTCGCCGCCGAGATTCGCAAACTCAAGGAGCCCATCGAAGCAGACTCACCCTTCATGATCGCCTGGTGGGACTCGCCGACCCCGGTGGATCCCGATTTCATTCGCCGACAGCGCAAGGATGCCGCCGGCATCCCTCTGCGCGTTTGGCTTGCGGTTCTCGATCAAGCCCTGCCCGCCAACAACATCTACGGCGACCTGCAGAATTCTCTGCCTCGCCTCAAGGCCCCGACTCTGCTCATTTGGGGCAGCAAAGACCCCATCATGGAAGAAGATGTCCGTCAGTCGTTGCGCGAGGCCCTGCCCAACGCGAAGGTGAAGACCTTCGACGGCCTCGGTCACAACCCCTTTTGGGAGGATCCACGCAGCGTTGCCGAGGTCATCAACGCCTTTTTGAGCACGCCCGACTAGTGTCCTGAATCATTAATACGTTGCTCGATTCGCCTGCGGATTTTCGTGCCGGGCAAGGCGCGCCGACGAGGGAATATTTAAAGGGCACGGGCGAGGAGGCGCAACGCCGCCCGGCGCGAAAAGACGCGGCGCAGCGAGTAACGTATTAATGATTCAGGACACTAGGCCGCATCGGGCCTCGAGCCAGGCCGCATGGGCCTCGAGCTAGGCCGCATCGGGATCGAGGCCTGCGTCCGCGGCATGCGCCTGGTGGCGATCCGCCGCGACATCGAGCGAACGGCACGCGGCGATGTACACCAGCGCCGAAACCGGCAGGCCGATCAGCATCGCGATATCGGCGCCGCCGAGCGCCTTGGCCACGGGCCCCTTCCACGATTCCGTGCTGAAGAACGGAATCATCGCGACGAAACCGATGCCATAGGCCCACAGGCCGCGCCAGCACCACCGTCCGTACATGCCGCGCGAATTGAAAATCTCACGCACCGAGTAATGACCTTTGCGTATGAGGTAGAAGTCCACCAGGTTGATCGCGGTCCAGGGCGTGAAAAGATACAAGAGAACCGCCAGGAACTCGCCGAATTTCGCGACGAAGTTCTGCGACGATGCGAGGGCGAGGCTGGTCGCTATCACGGTCGATACGAGAAGGGTCAGAAGACGCTTCGCGAGCGTCGGGCGGCTGGGTGTGATGGAATCCATCACACTCAGGAGAGTCAGGGACGCCCCGTAATAGTTGAGCGAAGTGATCGTCACGAGGCCAAAAAGCGAGCATAGCAACAGCGGCTTGCCGAATCCCGGCAACACCGCGTCGGCCACGGTGCGCAGCGCCGTCGCCACCTCCAAGGTCGGATACAGCGCGGCAGCCAGTGTTCCGACGAGCATCATCCAGGTGCCGCCGACGAAGGCGCCCAGGTAGGTCCACCAGAATGACGCCCCCACTCCCACGTCGCGCGGCAAGTAGCGCGAATAGTCGGACACGTAAATGGACCAGGCGATCTGATACGAGGCGGCCGCGAAGAATTGCGCCAGAAACGGCACCACGCGAAAGTCGCGCAGAGCGATTTCTTGCGCCGGCAGGTGCGCCCTCGTGAGCACCGCCACCGTGAAAATCAGAAGCGCGGCGATCAACAGGTACGCGATCCAGCGTTGCGCGAGATGGATCAAGTCATAGCCGATCACGGCCAGGGAGACCGACAGAATCGTGAATACCAGTATGGTCACCGTCGAATCGCCGCCGTACAAGGACCGCACCGTCTGCGCGGCGAGGATTTGATTGAAGGCATTGAATCCGATGTAGGCAATGAGCGCCACCCCCCACACCAGAAGGGCGCCGACATAGCCGAACTGGGGCCGCGACTGGATCATCTGCGGCAGTCCGAGTTGCGGGCCCTGCGTCGAATGAAACGCCATGAAGAACGTGCCGAATGCGCACCCGAAAATTACCGCGAGCGCCATCCACAGCAAATGACCGCCGAGCGCGACACCGACCACGCCGGTCGCCACGGTCGCCAAGTGCGCGTCGCCGGAAAACCAGACCGGCCACAGATGCCACACCTTGCCGTGCCGCTCGGCGATCGGCACATAGTCTATCGACCGCTTTTCGATCATCAAGTCGCCGAATTTTGCCGCCATGTATGTACTTTTGTTTTGGATCCCGCGGAAAATACTAACATCTGTCGGTCCCTACCGCGGCGGATTCTCACCCATTTCCCGGGTCACGCGATAGGCCATCCAAGCGAGCAAGCACACGCTCGAGGCGAGCACGGCCCAGAGCAGCACTCGCCTCCAGGGGATCTCGGCAGGCGTGGCGAGCCGCGCCTGCCCGCCCAACTGGCGGCGTGCGCCGAGGGTTGCGCGCAGCACCGTAACCGCCGCCGGCATCGCACTCAGGTCCGTCTCCGCCGCCGGCGCCGATGCGCTGCCGTAGGCCAGCATGAACGGACCCGAACCTCGGGCAAGGAACACGATGTCGCTCGGCGTCCAGGCGACCTGCAGGCGGAGCGGCGGCGCGGCCGGAGCGCCGGTCAGGCCCGCCGCGCGCGCCAGCCAGTAGCGGTCGGAATCGGCGGCGACGTCGATCGGCGCATTGCGCAGCTCGCCGTCGGCGGTATTGACGCGATAGAACGGCCGAGAGGCGACGCGGCGCCAGGCATCCCGCGGCTGCGCACGCGACAACAATTCGACGGCAATCACCGTATTGAGCTCCGGCAGCCCCAGATTGATGCGTTCGATCGGCAGCCGCGCCCCGAGATCGAATTGGTATTCACCGCGTGCGGCGCCGCTCGCACTGCCCGCGACTTCCAGCGTCGACCGCTCAGCCTCGATGCGGCTGTCCGCCGGCTCCGCAACCACCGACGTCAATTCAAAAGGCGCGCTTCTGGCGGTCCACGACAGCCGCCAATACTTCGCCCGCGTCGCGGGCACTTCGACGCGGTTATTGACGAGCTGCCTCCCGCCGGCATGAAGGTTCGCGATCGGCGCAGCCGCGGCAAGGGTCCGCCAAACGGCAAAATCGTCGCTGGCTTCGATCTGTAGACGGCCGGTAAAGTCTGCAGCATCGTCCGGCCAGGCGAATTGCAGGGCCGCGACAGGAACACCGAGCGGTCGGCCGTCGAGGATGTATTGTTTGACCCCACCGGTCACGGAGATGCTGCCCCGGGTCTGCAGCTTCACGGCGGCGTTCGGCGATTCGATGGTGACGCGTACGGCATCGGCCGCCGCCGGCGAATCGTCGCGCAGCGCAAACAGCGGCAACGCGGTGCCCGGGCCGCGCGCCGCGCGGGGCGAGGGGCGGTTGAGGGCATACGGCACCGCCTCGCCGCGCGCGTTGAACACCCGGATATCCGCGAGATCGGCGTGCACGGTGTCTCGATAGATGTCGGCTGGAAGCGCGACTCGATAGGCGCTCGCGTCCGCGGGAGTGACGACCGGCATCCCGAAGGCGAAGTCCGCGGGCGACAGTTCCGCCGCCGACGCGAAACCGGCCAGAGCACCCATCGCGAATGCGCCCATCATGTTTCGATTCATCGTCGCTGCTCCGCCGCCGGCGGCAGCGGCGACAAGTATCCAACGATGAGCATGAGCAGTCCCACGCCGACGAACGACACGATGCGCTCGATCGACCCGATGCGGGACAGGTCGACCAAGAACAGCTTGGCCACCACCGCGGCGAGCAGTGCGGCGCCTGCGAGCCACACCGCGCGGCTGGATTTTCGCGCCGCCGCCAGCATGGTGGCCAGCGCGAGCACCGCCCAAAAAATCGACAGCGCGGTTTGCGTCAGAGTCGACTGCGCGAATGACTCGAGCGAGAACGGCACGCCTCCCCATTGGTGCAGGGTTCTCAGCAGCACGCCGTTCGCCCAGATGAACGCCAGCGCGGCGAAACAAGCAGGCAGCAGCCGCGGATCCATATCGCTGAACCTCTTCAGGTGCGCCGCCCGTAGAAACATCCAGTACCGGACAATGACGATGAGAACGAACGCCTGCGCGATGTCCAGCGGGTTCATGAGCGGCAGATACGGCAGCGGATCGGCGTCACCGCGCATCGTAAGATTGGTGACGAGGCTCCACAGCCCGAGGCTCACCGCGTAACCGATGCCGGCCGTGAATAGATACGCTTCGCGGTGCGCGCGAAACGGCCAGTCGACGCGCGTCACCAGGCGCGGCAATGAGAAAACCGCGAGTACCGGCGCAATGATCCAAGCGGCGGCGCGCCACGATTCGCCGCCGTGCACGCCGGTGTCGGCGGCCCACGCCGCTTCCCAGCTCACCATCGCGCCGAGCAGCCAGGCCGCCCCCACGTGCAGCGCCTTCGCCGGCCAGTCCCCGGGAGCTCCTTCATGCCTGCGGCTGAGCACATAAAAAATCACGAAGGCGACCGGCCACGATATCCAGCCCCCCTGCGCGAAGGGATGCGGCAGAGATCCGGCGGAATCGGCCGCGCACACCAACATCACCGGCAACAAGCACAATGCGTACACCTTGGCGATGTCGACTTGGGTGCGCTGATACAACTCGCTGGACAACAGCGTCGTCAGGGCCGCGAAGCTCAATAGCGCGGCCGCGGCGTAAGGATGCGGGATGAATTGCCCGATCTCGCCGAGTCCGCCCATCGACCACCAGCACAGACCCCACGAGAACAGGACCGCGGAGAAATACTGTTCGTACTCCTCGAGCCGCTGCCGATGCACATGCAGGGTTCGGGCGGAAAACACCGACGCCGCGCTCACGGTGAGCACGCTGAGATAAGCGTCCAGCTTCAGCGACAGCCGGCCCTGGACAAAATCGAAGTCTTGCGCGACCACACAGCCGGCCGCGATGGTCAAGAGCGCTCCAAATGCTCGAGGCAGGCGCCGCTGCTGCCGGCAGCCGATCCAAATCAAGGCGCTCCCCTCGAGCGCCCAAGTCGCCGCATTCCAACGGCTATCGAGCGCGAGCGGCACCGCCAGCGTCAGGAACGCAACGCCCAGGGCGACGAAGGCTTCAACCAATACCCGCCGCGACTCATTGCGGCCGCGATAGAGGAGCCCGGCGCCGGCGAGGTATACGGCGCTCACCGCGACCGCGCTGAAGGCCAAGCTGAACGGATGGCCGCGCAGCAGCGAGGTCTGTAATCCGAAGGCGACGATGGGCAGCCCGAAGACCAATGTACCGTCCACATAACCCCGCAAATTTGCCGGTTGACGCAGCGTGAACAGGACGGCCACGGCCACATAGAACAAGAAGAACAAGACCAGAAACGGTTCCGTCGTCGAGAAGTCCTCTGCTCGATATCGCAGGACGCCCCACACGGTGCCGATGACGAAAGTAAACACGAATCCCGCGAGGTTCAACGGACGCCAAGCCTTGAACCAGGCGATCGCGACGATCGCCGCGTTCAGAACGGCGTAGTAGCTGAACAGCACGACGTGGCTGCCCTCCCCCGTGGAGGCGAGTATCGGCGCAAGAAATCCGCCGGTCACCGCGAGCAGGGCAAATGCCAGAGAGTTCTGCAGGACCGCCAGGATTGCGGACAGGACGGCGAGGACGGCAAGCACCCCGAACGCGAGCGATGCCGGCAACAAGGCATACAGGTGCAAGGCCGCGAAGATGATCAAGTACAGAATGCCGACCGCGCCGCCCTGCAGCGCAAGCGCATAGCCACGACGCGCCCTTCGCAGCGACCAACCGAGCACGAGCAAGGCGATCGCACCCACCGCGACGCCGGCGAGACGAAACTCGATGGGCACACGCGTGTGTTCCGCGGCGTAACGCAGCAGGAACGCGACGCCGAAGAACAATACGATGACGCCTGCGCGCACCAAGGCGTTGCCGCCCGTAAAGAAGCGGCGGACCGCGTTCACTACGGTCAAGTCGGATTCGCCGAATTGCGCGGCGGGACGGCGATGTGCGCTGGGCGCCGACGCGTGCGCGGGTATCGACTCGGCATCGCCCATGGACGCGTGCGCCGGTATCGACTCGGCCTCGCCGATCGAAGCGCGCGCCGGAATCGGCGCGTCCGCTGAGGAGCGCTGGTCGCGCCGCAGCTCGTCGAGCGCCGCCCGGGGCGAGACGGGCGCCGACACCGGCGGCGGCGGACGTACCGAGGCCGGCGCTTCGCTGTCGCGTCGCTCGAGACTTGCCCGGAGCCTCGCGACCTCCTCCTCCAGCGACAGGATTCGTCCGCGCACCAGGATAAATTCCGCAATGGCGAAGCCGACGCATGCGCCGACAAGGGCCGCAAAGAACCATCCGCCGCCGGGCCCTATTTTGGCGCCGACAAGCGCACCCGCGGCGGCAAACCCCAGGCGCGTTACCGGAACCATCGCGTGCTCTCCATGACTCTGCGCTCCCGCCCACTCCCGACGCCCGCAAAGCCTGGGGCTTGGCGCATCGATAAGCAAGTAAACCCAAGGGCGCTCACAGCCCGAGCAGCACCACCTTGCCGTTGATTTTCGGCGTCGGCCAAATCGGCGAAGTCATGCCCGCGGCGACGGCGATTTTTTGTCCCTGGCCGGCGTCGTAGGTAATTACGCCGCCGCCGATGGCGCCCCCGAGATCGGTCGACCACAATTTCTTGCCGCTTGCGGAGTTGAAGACATAGAAATGACCGCCCATGTCGCCGAACAATAACAGACCTCCGCTGGTCGGCGTCACACCCCCCATGATGGGAAACGGCGCATGGAATTGCCATTTGCGTTCGCCGCTTGCGGCATCGGTCGCCGTCATCCAACCGCCCCAGTGCTTGGGATCGTCCTGCCGGCCGAACCCTTCCGTCGCGCCGCTCCACGGCCGGCCGGGCGGGGCGTTGACGAGCGCGGCGGCCGGCACCGACTGCACCGTCGTGCACCAATCCACTTCACCTGTAAAAATGAGATTGTCCGCGGGATCGAACGCCGCGCCATTCCACTCCGCGCCTCCTTGCGAGCCCGGGCAAAACCGAGTTCCCTGCGCCGTCATGGGTGCGTCGACATTCGACACCGTGGTGACCGGCTTTCTGTACACCGTTCTGCCGTTGCTGAGGTCGATCAGGTATAGGTGTCCATCCTTCGGCGCTTCCGCGAGCATCCGATGACCCGCGTTGCTGAGAAAAAGCACGGGCGCGCCGGACACGTCCCAATCATGAAAATCCCGCGTGACCAGTTGAAAATGCCTTTGGTAGGCGCCCGTCTTGGCATCGAGAACCACGATTGAACCGGTGAATAAATTCTCGCCCGGGCGAGGCGCCTTGGCGAAATCCGGCGCGGGATTGCCGCCGGGAACGTATAAAAGGCCCTTCGACGGATCCAGCGAATAAGAAGTCCAGGTCGCACCGCCGGTGATCGGCGTCCCCTTCGCATTCTTCCACGAGGCCGCGGCATGCGATCCCGCACTCGGCGCCTCAGGTCCGCGCGCCGCATCCTCCGGCCCCTTCGGCACCATGTAGAACTCCCAGACGATCTGGCCGGTCTTGGCGTCAAGGGCATACATCCGCCCCTTCACTCCCTTATTGTCCCCACCGGCATTGCCGATGAACACGAGGCCGTTCCAGGCGATGGGAGATGCCGGCACCGACTCGCCTTTTGCCGGGTCGGCAATGATCGTCGACCACAGAGCTTTGCCGTTCTTCGCAGCGTAGGCGATGACGCGACCGTCGGCCGTGCCCCGAAATATCCGGCCCTCCAGCCACGCCAGGCCGCGACTGACCTTGAGAGCGCCGGAAGCGAACTCTTCATGGGTGCGCCAATTCTGTTTGCAGGTATTGGCATCGATGGAAAACGTATCGTGCTCGGTGGTCGCGAACAGCGCACCGTCGACCTCGACCAGTCCGGTCTGAAACGACACCTGTTCGCCGGTATCGAAGCTGCAGAGCACCTTGAGCCCCGCCGCATTCTTGGAATCGACGGCATCGAGCGTGGCATAGCGCTCGGACGTGAGGGTGTTGTTGTAGCTGGGCCAGTTCTTGTAGGCCGCCTGAACCCACGCGGGACAACTGAGCAAGGCGGCGGCAAGAGCCGGAAGTTTCCACTGCATGCTCGATCCCTACGGCGGCGGCTACCGCCGCATTATGCCAGAACTGATCACACCGCCGCTGCAGCAATCGCTCGCCGGCCGCTACCCGCGCTGTGGTTCATACAGGTGGCGCCGCGTGAGCGGCAAGGGCAGATTGCCGGCGGCGCGTTTGCCCGCCAGGACCTGATAGATGCCGATGTCCCCCGCCTCGAATTCCAGGGCACAGGCCGCCATGTACAGCCGCCAGACTCGGTAGGTCGCCTCATTGACATACTGCAATGCGCGCGCGTGGCTGCGCTCCAGTCTCTCGACCCAGTGGCGCAAGGTGAGCGCGTAGTGCGCACGCAGCGCTTCGACATCCGCGATTTCGAAGCGCGCGCTCTCCATGACTTGCTGGATATTGCTGATGTTGTCGAGCTGACCGTCGGGAAATACGTAGCGGTTGATGAATTCGGTGGAAAGGGATTTCTGCCAGCCCTCGAAGTCGTGCGTGATCCCATGGTTGAGGAACAGTCCGTGCGGTTTGAGCAATCGGTGCACCGTGGAAAAATAAACGGGCAGATTCTTCAAGCCCACGTGCTCGAACATGCCGACGCTGGCCACCTTGTCGTAGACCGATTCGCCCTTGAGGTCCCGGTAATCCAGCAATTCGACGCTGACCCGATCCTCGAGTCCCGCCCAGGCAATGCGTTCCCGCGCCACCTTGAGTTGCTGCGGGCTCAAGGTCACGCCATGAGCCCGCACACCGTGGCGCTGCGCCGCGTGGATCACGAGCGCGCCCCACCCACACCCGATGTCGAGAAAGTTCTCTCCCGGCCGCAGCGACAGCTTGCGGCAGATATGCTCGAGTTTCGCCTCCTGAGCCGCGTCCAAGCCCACGTCGGGCCGCTCGAAATACGCGCAGGAATACACCATCGCATGGTCCAGCCACAGGGCGTAGAACTCGTTCGACACGTCGTAGTGGAAATGGATGGCGTCGCGATTCTCCGCCTTGGAGTGCGCCTTGACGGCGGATCCATGCGAGGGCTTCCACTGTGTCCGCGCATGGCGGCTATCCGCGTTCAATGCCCGCAATCGCATCGCCGCGGCGGCCGCCCCTATCTGCTCGCCCACGGACATTTGCAGCTCCTGCAGGTGGTCCTTGAGGGCGAGAGCTGCGAAAAAATCGCCTTCGATATCGAGATCTCCGCGAAAGTAGGCTTCGGCAAGCCGCAGTGGATCTCTCCCGAGCACCGCGGAGCAGACGACCTCGGGATTGCGAAACACCAGCTCGAAGGGCGGCTCTTGCGCGCCTGAATCGGCTCCCACCCGTACAGTGGCGCCATTCCACAGACGCAGCGTGAGACCCATGGGCAAACGGCGAAACAACCGGGTCAACAGATCGGACGCGAGTTCACTTCCTCGGTAGGCTCCGCCCGTAGAGACGTGCAGCGGCTGCGCAGTCGACATGGGACTGCCGGCTGCCGACGTGGGATGCATCGCCGATTGGGTGTGAACCTGATTCTGCATGGAGAACCCCCGAAGCACGAGTCCGTCACCGTATCGTCACAATTATACGTCGACGGATTCGGTTTGGAATCGTCCCGCGGAAATCCAAGCAATTTGCGTACCATCCTGAAGCGACGGTCAACCGGCGGTCTGAAGGAATCGGCAGCGCCTGCCCGCCGCTGAAAATTTTACAAGCCGCCGCCCGCGTCATTTTCCGCTGCCGTTCCGGGTCTTTTCGATGAATGCCGCGACGTTGGCGTGCAAGGCCTTCAAATCCGGTTCATGGGCATAGACCATATGGCCCGACGTGTAGAAGTGCATCTCGATGTTGCCCCGGAGCGCACTTTGAATGGGCAGCTGCCGCAGCTCGTACACGGCGGCAAAATACGGTGTCGCAAGATCGTAGTAACCGCCGTTCAACTGCACTTTGAGATTGGGGTTTTGCTTCATGGCCACCGCAAGATCCGGCATGACGTTGATCGGACCCGGCACCTTGACCGGCGAGCCCGGCGGCTGGTGCAGCATGTCCCAGAGCTTTTCGACATCAAGCTCGGGTTTGTAGATCTTCTTCTCGCCGAATTTGAGCACGGTCCGCGCATAATCGTTGAACGCCGACACATAAGCCGAGGAAATTGCCGCGGACTGCGGATCGTAGTCGGCTTCCTTGCTCATCGGATCGATGGTGGGTCCCGCAAACCGGGTGTCCAGCCGTCCCGTCGTGATATCGCTTCCCAGCAGAGTCTTTTCGAATTCTCCGCCGTTGACCCGCAAATTGGCGCGCTCGATGTAGTCCGCCGCGAGCCCGGTATAGGCGTGAAGCTTGACCGCGATTTCAGATTTGCGCTCGGCGCTCAAACTCGACCCCGCCGCCAATGCCTGCGAGTAGTCGGACAATGCGAAGTTCTCGACTTCCCTCAAGAGAGGTTCGAGCTCCGCGGGCTGATTCGGCAGCTTGTGGTGGTACCACGCCGTGGCCGTGTACGTGGGAAGCGCGAGCACATACGGCAGATCGACGCCGGGATTGAACTGAGGCTGATCGACGCTGTCGTCGAAGTTCAAGATCTGCGACAGCAGAATGATGCCGTTCAGATCGAGCGATTTTTCATGCTCGAGAATATTGGCGAGAGCCGCGGAGCGCGTGGTTCCATAGCTCTCGCCGAACAGATACTTCGGTGAATTCCAGCGGTTGTGGCGCGACAGAAACTCGACGATGAAATTCGCGAACGCGTGCGCGTCCTGATCGACGCCGTAGAAGGCTTTTTCCTTGTCCGCTCCACGCAAATGGCCGAATCCCGTGCCGGGTGCATCGATGAACACCAGGTCGCTCACGTCGAGAAGACTGTACTCGTTGTCCACGACTCGATAGGGAGCCGCCGGGCTGTGCGTGTCGTCCGCCGTCACCACCCGCTTCGGTCCGAACGCGCCCATGTGCAGCCACACCGTGGATGAACCGGGTCCGCCGTTGAACAGAAATGTGATGGGACGGTGAGCGTCCTCCTTGTCGCCGCGGAAATAGGCGACATAGGACATCCCGGCCTCGGGCGGCTGCGGCGGCGGCGGACTTTTATCGTCGCGCGGCGGCGGAGCGTCGTCGTCCATGGGATCCTTCACATGCACGACCAGTATCCCGGCTTCGGACTGGTATCCGAGCGCATGTCCGGCAATGGTCATCGACCCCTGAGTGGCCTTGGATTCGTCGTGCAGATACCGGGGCGACTCCGTGGGCTCGGGAACCACGGCTATTTTGGTGTCGGGCCCGTCGGGCGGCGAGGAGCGCTGGGCGCCCGGCGACAGGGACGCAGCGAGCGTCGCGCCCAGCAACGACGAGCCCAGTAAGAATCGAAACCGTGAAGTCATCATCCATTCTCCGACCGCAAAAAACGCACATTGTATGCGCTCGGAGAACATCGCTCCTAATATTCGAACTGATACGACAAACCGACGCTGCTGCCCGGGTCGTTTTCCGGACTGGTGCCGACCACCGAGCCCGTGCCATTTCCAAATCGCGTCTGCAGCTTCAAGTGCTTGGTCAGATCCACGTCCGCTTCGAGTTGGCTGGTACCCGTCGTGCTCTGCTTCGCTTCGACGTAGACCCGCTTGGAGATGTAGCGTCCGGCCGCGATGCTGGCGCCGGTATTTTGAGTTCCCGTTCCCGTGGCGGTGGGGATGTTGCTCGTGCCCGGGCCGACACTCAGGCGATCCAACCCCAGGCTTTTTTGCAGCTTGACCAGCGGATTGAGCCCGCCGTCGCCGCCCACTCCGCTCAAGGAAGCGAGCGCCGCGCCGACTTGCGCCAACTGCAGCGCCGACAGTTGTGCCGCGGGCGCGCCGAACAGCAGCAGCGCCATGATTTCGTCCTGCGGCTTGGCCGGACTGCTCGTGAATTCGAATTGCGGAGCATCCGCGAAACCGGTGATGTGCAGCGTCGCAGTCGTGTCCGTGATCGTCGTCTGCGCCGTGAAGTCCAATGTCGGATCGATCTTGTTCTTGAGGCCGGCGCCGTTGAAGCTGACGCGGCCCGTGGTGAAACTGAGCTTGTTGCCGGAGAGTGCGAAACTTCCGCGTTGCAGATCGAAGCCCCCGCTCACCAAGAGCGAGTCCGTCGTGCCGCCGAGGTGCAGTTCCCCGCCCATTTCCGCATCGAGCCCCCGGCCTTGCACCAGAAACTCCTGCGGCGCCTGCACCTTCACGTCCAGGCCGATCACCAACTGCTTCTCTCGAACGGGCACCGGCTTACCGCGCCTGCGCACGTCGAGCACCGCGACATCGGGCGGCAAGCTGTTTGGAATTCCGATCAACGTGCGATTCAAGTGCACCGTCCCCGCGACGTCGAGCCGCTGTCGCGCGGTCCCGCTCACGCGCAGATCTGCGTTGAGATTCGCGGTCACCAATTTACTCGCCACCGGTTGAGCATTGTTGGCCTTGATGTTGAGGTCCAGAGGCACTCCCGCTTGAAGCACCCCGATCTTGCCCGTCATCGATATCGTTCCGGGCGCGGCCGATGCCGTCAGGCTCTTGATCTGCAAGGTTCCTTCGCTGCCGACGATGACGGCGGTGATATCCGTCAGGCTCACGCCGCGTGCATAGTCGCGCACGCTACCCTTGGTCAAATTCACCGTGCCGTCGATCTTCGGCGCTGCGACGCTGCCGGCCACGGTCGCATCGACCTCGAGTACACCCGCGGCGTGCTGGCCACGCGCCTCCAGCAGCGAATTGACCATGCCAACGTCGACGTGGCCCTTTATCTTCAGATCGAATGCCCCGTCGGCGGCCAGCGGCGCTCGGCCGCTGACGCTCAAGCGAGACGCCGTGCCGGCCACCAATCCGGCATCGATATCCGCAGTATTCGCCGCCAATTGTGCGGTGGCATGTATGTCGAGCGGCGGCAGACCGAGGGCGGCATCGTCCGCCAATGCAAAGCCCGTCGCGTTGAGCGTGGCTTGGCCCGTGGGCGATGCCATGCTCCCCTGAAGCCGCGCGCCGGCCTCGATCGTCCCGGCCGCCATCAATCCGGGTACGAACACATTGATGAGCGAAGGCTGAACCCGGTGCAGCGAGGCCTGCACATCGAGCGACGGTGAGATCTCCCCCTCGAGCTCAAACACGGCCTGCTGCGCCCCTATCTTGAGCACGTCGACCGACACGCCGTTCGCCAGGGCAATTCTCGCCGGGGTGAGCAAATGCAGGTCCTGTCCGTGATAACTGGCCGTCGCGCTTGCCAGGGCGATCGTGCGCGCAAGGAGGTCCAATGATCCGCTCGCGGTCACGCTTGCCGCGGCGCCGTGCAAGTCCGGCACTTGCACATCGAGCTTGAATCCAAGCGCATCGGCGACCCCGTCTGCGGACAGCTGGGCATTCCCGACGAACTGCCCAGCCGCCAAGTCCCGAGCGTCGACGTGCACCTCTGCATGGGTGCGCTTGGGATCGGGGTGCACCACGACAGTTCCCGCGAGGCTGCCTGCGACATTCGTGCCGAGCAAGTCCCGGAGATCTGCGAGTTGTCCCACGGCCAAGCGCAATTGGCCGTGCGACTGCGTGGCGTTCGGCGCAACGGTGATATCGCCGTCCGCGTGGGCGCTCTTCCAATCCACGCGGCGAACGAGCGCTCGCGCATACCCGCCTTGGGCTCGCTCCAAGGCCACATCGACATACACCGGTGCCCCGTCCAACGTGCCTTGCGCCACGAGCGTACCGCTTGGGTTGGACGGCAAGCCACGCAGCTTTAGCGCGGCGGACAGCGTGCCGGCGGGCGAGTCTCGCACCGACAGAGTCGACGTCAAGTTCGCCTCGCCGCCCAACGCCGTCAGAGGTCCGTCCGCCGTCCCGGACGCCTCCAGGGTGCCGGCAAGCGTCGACGACAGTGCTTTCAAATCGCGGACATTGAGATTCCAGCGTGAATGCAAGATCGGGGGTCCGGGAATCCGTGAGCCCGGGGCGGGTCTCGAGACCTCGCCGCTTGCAGCGAAGGACGCCGCGCGGCCCGTGAATTTCATGCTCTCGAGAGTGATGGCCCGGTCCGTCAGCGCGCCCGACAATTGCAACGCGGCGCTGTCCCCCACCGCGCCCGACCAGATCTCCGTCCCGACGCGAAGCGCGGCGCTCGCATCGAGAGTCAAATGCGTCGCCGCAGGGTCAAGGCGCAGCTCCGCCTTGACGAGCGCGCTGCCGCGGACAATCTGGCCGCCGAGCGCCGCGAGCGGGGTCAAATCCGGCAGGCGCAACTCCAGCGTCGCGCTTCGCTCGTCCGCGGCCGCCGGAGTCAATTCGGTGGTCGCATGCAGGGAAAACAATCGATGCGACGCCTGTAGATCGAGCGGTCGCGCGGCGTCATCCAACCGCATCGACGCGTCGATTTTCAGGGGCGAATCCTGCAGCAACTTCGGCTGAGGTCCGGGTATCCGCAGCCCGCCGACGAGCGTATGCAGCGCGGCTTTTCCGGCGTCGGCGGTGAGATCACCCGCGAGGGAGGCTAGCTCGGTACCGCCGGGCAGCCGCAGTTGAGAGGCTTCGATATGTGCGTCCGCCCGCGGCGCCTTGATGGGGCCATGCCAGCGCCCATGCAGGCTCGCGCTCTCCCAGGCGACATCAGGCCGCGGAGACAAGGCCGGCGAGTCGAATGCAAAATCGAGATCCGCCGACAGATCGATCACGTTGAAGCTGCCCTGGGCCCGTCCACGAAAGGCGCCGGCGTCGATGGACAGCTCGACGCGCTCGGCCTCGCGAGGTCCGGTCAAATTCACCGATGCCGCCAGCGCACCCAATCCCGGTAGCTGCAGCAGATTCTCCAGCGGACCGCCGGCCGGCTCATGCAGGGTCAGTGCCGCGTCCATCCGTTTTGGATCGAATCGCAACTGCAATTCATAGTCGCCGTCGCCGTCCACGCGATGCGCCGCGGCGCTGATCACCATGTCCCGTACGGAGCGCAAATGGGCGTTGCCGTGCACCACCAGCGACGCCGGCGTGCCGGCGAGCTCAGCACCCAATTTCAGCAAATCAACCGACATGCTTGCGACATCGATGCGCGGTATGGAGACGGCGCCGCCGCGTGCGTTGGGCGATGATTCGGGCAGGCGCTCCATGTCGACTTCGGCTGCGTGCAGGGTGTCGACTTGCACACGCCGCGCCAACAACGCCGGCGGAAACCAGTCGAGGGTGATCCGCTCGGCGCGGAGCCACACGCCCCGGCCGTCGCTGAGTTGGAAGTGTTCGACCATCAGATGCTGTGGAAACGAGCCGGACAGACCCGATAGCGAGACATGGCCCGAGGTCAGATCGCGCGTCAACTTCTCGATCATCGCGCGGCCGGAGTCGGTATTACCGGCGATGAACAGGGCACCCCCCAGCAGCAGGATGAGGAACGCCGACGCGCCCACCACCCACGCCGAGATTTTGAGTGCGCGGCGCATCAGAAGGCCTGCCCCAGCCCGATGTAGATCTCAAAGGCATCGTCACCGCAAGCCGGCGGCGGCTTAGGCGGCTTATTCGCGGTTGCATTGCAGTTCGCGCGGCGCCGCTGGGTCGGTACGGCAACATCAAACCGGATGGGTCCGATCGGCGTGTAATAGCGCAGGCCTGCCCCGGTGCCTATGCGGAACTTGTCCGGCACCACGCCAGGTATCGAGTTGAGGTTCGCAGTGACTTGCCCGCCGTCCACGAATACGGCGGCCCCGAAATTCGTACCGAAGCGTTGCCGCAATTCCAAACTGCCCGCCCGGATCGCGGTACCGCCGATCGGCGTGCCGTCGGGGAGCGCCGGCCCCACCGCCTGATAACGATAACCGCGAATGGTGCCGCTGCCGCCGGCATAGAAGCGCTGATCCGGCGGCAGGCTGAATTCCCCCGCCCCTTCGGAAAGCCCCGCCAGCGCGCGGGCCGCGAGCACGGTACGGCCGGGATCGGTGGGCAGCACGTGATTCAGGTCAAAATAGCCCGCGACGTTGAGCTGGCTGATGATGAACCTGGCGTTGGGATGGGCCAGCGCAAGCGTCGGGGTCACGCTCAACGAAGCGCGCATCCCGCGCCGCGGATCCTCGAGCGGTGAGGAAAGATTGGTCGTGTCCAAGGTCACGTTCAACGGCATGGCCAACAGAGTGTAATTGCGGGTGAGGTCCGCAAGAACGATGTTGGTCCCTCGAACGGGCACGGACCCTGGAATGGGCACGGACCCTGGAACTTGGATAATGGTGTTCTCTTGAATGATGTGCTCATCGCTCGTTGCGCCGCCGACGCTCACGCTCCAGATGCTGGAGATCTTGCGGGTCAGGGTCACGCCGGTCGTGCGCGCCGTCTGATCGTAGGCCTGGAGTGACTGCTTGAGCGCGCCGACGGCGAACTGCAGCGATTGATCGCGGCGGCCGACATCCGGCATGAGAAGCTTTGCGCTCGTGTCATAGCCTACTCCCGTGGTGCTGCTGCCGCCAAGATTGATCACCCGCGCAGCGAGGGTCAACTGCTCCGCGTTCCCGAAGACGTTGCGATCGGTCCAGGTGACGCCGCCGCTGCCGCCCAGGTCGCTGGAATACGCGGCACTGAGGGAGACTCCGTGGCGCAGGCGCTCGCGCATTTTGAAGGTGATCGGCACACCGCCGGAGTCATCGACCGCGGCGCCGATGTCGAGGCTGACCTGATTGAACACACCCAGTCCCAATAGATCGTGGCGCGCCCGCTCTATCGCCGACGGACTGTAGGGATCGCCGGTGTGCAGGGTGAGCCTGGCCCGCACCAAGGACTCATGCACCCGCTTCAATCCCTCGATGTGGATTTGACCGATATTCGCCTTCGGTCCCACCTCGACGTGAAAGCGAAGGTCTAGCACGGGCGCGTCCGCTGCTTCGTAGGCGACCGGAGGGTCCACCTTGGCGAACGCGTATCCTCGCTCCTGCAGGGCAGTCAGCAGGCGTGCACCTCCGGCAAGCACGTTGGAGGCGACCGCGGGCTCTCCCTCGGTCAAACCGAGCGTGCTCCGTACCTCGTCGGGCAAATCGCCGTCGATATCGATGCGGCGCAGATGGTAGAGGGGCCCCAAGGTAAAGCCGATCGCAACCCGGGCGTCCTGACCCTTCGGAAGCGCACTCAATGCCTCGCCGAGGCCCGGATTGCTGACCATCATGTCGTTGATCTTGACCGCGACGCGGCACTGATAATAGCCAAAGCCCTCGAGCGCCGTGGTGAGCCGGTCGACATCGCTTCGCGCACGCGCGATCAGGCCAAAAGGGCTGACGGGAGCCTTTCCGCGCAGCGACAGCAGATCGGACGTGGACTTGAGGGTCGCGTCCATGTCCCCGTTCCCGACCGACGCGATCTCGACCCGGTACGGTTGGGGATCGGCGGAGTGCGCCGGAGAACCGAGCGCGGCAACTGCAATCAGGAATGCGAATACGCGTTGGGTCATTCGTTGCGAAGGATACACCGTGCGCGAGCGCCGATTTGTCGGCCGGCACACGCGATATAATGTGGAACTGGAGGGCGTGCCGATGGTTATGGGCGATATCATGACGGCGCGGGTCGTTACCGTCGAAATGGATGACAGGCTCGAGGTGGTCAAAGAGATCTTCGACACCATGCGTTTTCACCACCTGCTCGTGGTGGACGAGCACAAGAAGCTGAGCGGAGTCGTTTCGGACCGGGACCTTCTGAGAGCCTTGAGCCCCTATGTGGGCAGCGCAGCCGAGACCGAACGGGATCTCGCCACTCTCAACAAGCGGGTACATCAGATCATGAGCAGACATCCCATCACTCTGCACGCGCAATCCGCCGTTGCCGAGGCGGTCAGCCTGCTTCTCACCCACCGTATTTCGTGCATTCCCATCGTCGACGATGAGTTCAAGCCGATCGGCATCGTCAGTTGGCGCGACCTGCTCAAATCCCTCGAGCACGGCCCAATCCCTCGAGGCTGAGAGAACGCGCTCCACGTTGAAACACTGCCGTTGGGTTGAAACACTGCCGTTGGGCTGAACACTGCCCGTCAGTTGAAACGCTGCCCGATAGAAGGTATGGTTTCTCATGGCTGGAGTTCGCGCAAACTGGACATCGGCAGTCCTCGCCCTGATGATCGCGTTAACCTTTGTTACCGCGCGCTCCGCCGAGCGCGACATCTACCCGGACCCTGCCCAAGCGAAAAGCGACCTGGCCGCGGCCCTCGCCGCATCGGCCGCGGCTCACAAGCGCGTCATCCTGGACTTCGGCGGCAATTGGTGTCCCGATTGCCACGTTCTTGATCTTTACTTTCATGACCCGGTGAACAGGCCCATCCTGGAAGCCAACTACATCCTCGTTCACGTCAATATCGGGCGCATGAATGAGAATATCGACATTGCCGAGCGCTACCAGATTCCGTTGCGCAAGGGAGTTCCGGCTCTCGCGGTCCTCGGCGAACGCGGCGAACTCCTTTACAGTCAAAAGACCGGCGAGTTCGAGGCCATGCGCGGCATGCAATCCTCCGCGGTGACCGACTTTCTGGTCCGCTGGAAACGCCCCTCCCCCTGATCGACCCGAGCGCCGACCTTCGGCCGCGAGGGTGGCGCCCCGCGCGGACATTGCTGCCTTGACAGCAGCTGCCTTGACAATAGTTGCCCCGGCAACTAAACTACACCCATGTTAGAGAGAGGCGCGCCGTAGGGCAGACGAATGTAGGGTTTGACGATGCAAGACACGACTCAATCGTCCCCCAACCCCTCGTCCACAGGGTACGTTCGATTGCGCCGTGTATCGCCGACATTTCTATCGATCTGCTCGCTCGCCGTCCTTGCACTGCTGCAGGGGTGCGTCAACCTTTCATCCCGGAATTCGCCGCCGCTCGGCTACGCCGCGCCAACCGGCGACTCGCCGATGAGCATACGCACGCTCGGCGCCGATCACCGCTATTCGCAGCAATCTTCCGGCGATATCGCCCGGCGGATTCAGGCGCAGAAGCCGGGAGAGCCGATCAACATTCTCGCGCTGTCGGGCGGAGGAGCCGGCGGCGCATTCGGGGCCGGCGCGATCGTCGGCCTGAACCACTCGGGAGAACGGCCGGAGTTTGCCGTGGTCACCGGCGTGAGCGCAGGAGCCCTGATAGCCCCCTATGCCTTTCTCGGCCCCGCCTGGGACCATCAATTGATGGAGATCTACGAGAGCGGATCCGGCGAACATGTACTGCAATCGCGGGGACTGGGTGCGATCTTCGGTTCGAGCATGTTCAGCGGGGCTCCGCTCAAAGACCTCGTCGATCGGTACGCAACCGATGGCCTGATCGAGGCCATTGCGGTCGAGGCAAGCAAGGGCCGTTTGCTGCTGGTGGCGACCACCGACGTGAATACCGGTGAGCCGGTCGTCTGGGACCTCGGCGCCATCGCCATGCACGGTGGCAGGGACGCAAGAACTCTGTTTCGAGATGTGCTGGTTGCGTCGGCCAGCGTTCCCGGACTTTTTCCGCCCATCATCATCCGGGTACCGGATGACGGCGGGCAGCGCAACGAGACGCATGTCGACGGCGGAGTGACCCTGCCGTTTTTCGTCGTTCCCTCGCCCGTGGACATGTCCGGGGATCCGGTCGGTCAGGCGCGCGGCGCCAGACTATTCGTCCTCATCGACGGGCAGCTCGGCGAACAGCCGCGTGCCACGCGAATGAGAGCCAGGACCATCATGTCTCGCAGCGTGGCGGCGGGGCTCAATCGAATGATGCGCACGACCCTCGAATTGACCGCGGCCACGGCGGAGCAGCGCGGGATTGCACTCGACTATTCGGCGATACCGGTCTCCTACCCCTATCACGGGGCTTTGGATTTCAGCGCCGCGACGGTGCGGCCGTTGTTCCACTATGCCTATGAATGCGCCCGCGCCGGCCGGCTCTGGACGGAGTTTCGTCCCGATGCCGGCCGGCGGGCAGGCGCTCAAGTCGGGCTGGACGGGCCGACGTCGCCCTGTCCGGCCGATGATGCATTCATCGCGCGTTTTGCAGGGCGTCAGCGTTGACAACAGTTGCCCAGGCAGCTAATATAATGAGGCGCACACAACCGACGTCGATTATGAGCGATATTCACGAACCGAAATCCAGCGACCTGAACAATAACCTGGCTCCTCTGTTGAGCCAGGTGCGCATGGCCGTGCTGAGCGGCATGGATCAGGAGTTTCTGCTGCACGAGGATGTGGCATCCCTGGAAGTCACCGCTGCTCAGTTCGTCATCATCTCGAATGTGCTGAAGGGACACGCGAATTCGGCCTGCGAGCTGTGCAAGTACATGGACTACGATCGCGGTGCCATGAGCCGCATGATCGACCGGCTGGAGACCAAGGGTCTGATACGGCGTGTTGCTCTCGCCCATACGCGCCGGACGATGGCTCTCGAAGTGACCGAGGCGGGCAAGGCGGCGTTTCCGAAGATGCAGGCCTGCCTGACCAAAGTCGTCAATCGATTGTTGAAGGGTGTGACCAAGGCCCAGGTTCGCGAAGTGGAGAAGACATTGAAGCGGATGCTCGCCAACAGCTGTGAATCGGATGCTCGCTCGCCGACGGCTGAAAAACGGGCACTCGCGGGTAGCTGAGTATTTTTTTAAGCCGCATGGTTGCCCAGGCATATGTTGTTCAGGCAGCGACCACGGCGAGTGCCGGCCCTAGGGGTAACGAGGGGGCGGCGTTAGGAGACTGACATGATGAATTTGAATTTCATAGAATCGAGCGCCGGCCGCATCGCGGCTCGCATCCAAACCATCGGCGGCAGTTTCGATCCCGAAGTGCTGTCCTTGCCGGGCGGCAGCATCATCGCGCTGCTGTTGTGCCTGTACGCAAGCACGGCGGTCGGCTTGAATCGCGCTCATCCGCCGCAGCAGCCGGTTGAACCCGTTGCGGCATGTCGCGGCTGCCCTGGGGCATGATTGACTTGCGGGGACTAGCGATGCGCTTCCTGGTTTTGCTGGCATTGATTCTGTGCTTCGTCGCGCTGTTGGCGTTCGGGTTCCTCGTCCTGGTGCGCGAATTATTGGCGAGGGATATCTTCGGCGCCCCTTCCCTGCCGGGCGGGCCGCCGGAGCAAATCCAAGAACCGGAGCGAGAAACCGAATCACATTCAGCGGCGCCGCAATCCTGATTCGCTCGCCCGGGTAACCCGCGGGCCACCCCCCCGGCCGGATCAGCCTGTCTCCATCACTCAGTCTATCCGGCCGGATCACTCAATCCAATCTACCCGGCCGGGCCCCCGAGCGCCTTGTACACCGCCACCGCTCCCGTATTTGCCGCCGTTTCGGCCTGAGCGAGTTCGTCTTCGGCCTGAAGCAGTGTGCGCTGTGCATCGAGCAACACGAGAAAATTGACGCTGCCTTCGCGATACTGAATCTCGGCCAGCTGCTCGGCCCGGCGCGAGGCCTGCGCTTGATCGAGCACATCGGCAAGCCGCGCTTCCTGGGCGCTGTAGCCGACGCACGCATCCTCGAAATCTTCCAAAGCCGTGAGCACGGCCTTCTGATAGGCCGAGAGAGCGCCGTCAGCCTCGGCCCTCGCGCCGCGCAGGCGCGCGTGCACGGAACCGTAATCGAGCGCCGGCCAGCTCACCGCCGGATTGATCAACCAGGCGCGGCTCGCGGCCTTGCCCAATTGCGACGTGTCGCCGGCAAGAAAGCCAACGAAGCCCGTGAAGTTGACGCGGGGAAAGAGATCCGCCGTGGCGACGCCGACGCGTTCCGTGGCCGCCGCGAGATTGCGTTCGGCGACGCGCACATCGGGCCGCGTCCGCAGCAGCGCCGAGACGTCGCCGATCGGCAACGGCGCGGTCATGACCTGCACCGGCACGGGCGAGAGCTGCGCATCCAACGCCCCGGGCGCCACGCCGAGCAGCACCGCGAGCCGGTAGGCAAAGCGTTTTTCCGCCGCCTCCAGCGTAGGCAGCGTGGCTTCGGTCGCCTTGAGGCGGGACTGCGCCTGGTCGGTGTCGAGTTCCGTCACCCTGCCCGCGTCGTAACGCACCTGCGCCAGGTTCAGCGCCTCACGCTCGTTTTGCAGATTGTCGCGGGCGACCGCGATCTGGCGCTGGGTGCCGCGCAGTTCGAAATAATTGCGCGCGACCTCGGCGGCAACGGTCACCTGCGCGTCGGCGAGACTCGCCTGTTCGGCGCCGAGCGTCGCGCCGGCGGCGGCCGCCTGGTGGCGCACGTGCCCGAAGAGATCGATCTCCCAGGTGGCGTCGAATCCGACGCTCGAGCTCGTGATGTCGAGCCGGTTGTTCGAGAAGCCGGGGAACTGCTCCTTGCTGCGCGAATAGGAGTAATCCAACGGCGCATGCGGTGCATAGTTGAACTGCTGTTCGGTGAAGGCCGCGCGCGCGGAGCGCACGCGCGCGATCGCGATATGCAGGTCGAGATTATCGGCCAATGCGCGCGCCTCGAGATCGGCGAGCACCGGATCTCCGAATTGCCGCCACCACGCCGCATTGGGGGCGGCGGCCGTGAAATGCGCATCCACATTGTGTGGCTGGACCGTTGGTGTCTCCGGACGATGGTAGGTGGGCCCGACGGCGCAGGCGGCGAGCACGGCGAGCAACGCCGCAGCCGCGACGGCCCGCGCCGCTCGTGCCGGCCCAAACGCCCGCGCCGCTCGTGCCGGCCCCGAAATCATCGAATTTTTGGACATGATTGAAATCCCGTTCATGGTTGCGTTTCGCTCGTCTCGATCAATACGCCGGGCGCTGCGCCCGAGCGGCGGCGCGCCTCGACGACTTTGCGGATCACGAGATAGAACACCGGGGTGAGCAGCAAGCCGAAGAAAGTCACACCCAGCATGCCCGAGAACACCGCCACGCCCATGGCGCGGCGCATTTCGGCGCCGGCGCCGTGCGAGGTCACCAGCGGCACCACGCCCATGATGAACGCGATCGAGGTCATCAGGATCGGCCGCAACCTCAGCCGGCAGGCATCGAGCACCGCCTGCCAGACACTCTCGCCCTGCGCCTCGCGATCGCGCGCAAACTCGACGATGAGAATGGCGTTCTTGCACGCCAGGCCCACCAGAACGATGAGACCGATCTGGGTAAAGACATTGTTGTCGCCGCCCGCAATCTGCACGCCGAGGATGGCGCTCAACAGGCACATCGGCACGATCAGGATCACCACCAAGGGCAGGCTGACACTTTCGTACAGCGCGCCGAGAACGATGAAGACCAGCAGAATCACCAGGGGAAACACATAGGCGCTAGTATCGCCCGCAAGAATCTGTTGGTAGGTCAGCTCCGTCCATTCGAAACGCATTCCATTCGGCAATACCTCGCGCGCGACCTGCTCCATTGCCGCTTGCGCTTGACCGGAGCTGTAGCCGGGCGCCGGGCCGCCGTTGACATCCGCGGCGGCATAGCCGTTGTAGTGCATGACGCGGTCGGGACCCGACGTCTCGCGCACCGTGATGAAACTGTTGATGGGAATCATGTCGCCGCGTTGATTGCGCGTCTTCAGTCGCCCGATGTCCTCCGCACTCAAGCGAAAACCGGATTCCGCCTGCGCATTGACCTGGTAGGTGCGGCCGAAGCGATTGAAGTCATTGACGTATAGCGCACCGAGGTACACCTGCATGGTGTCGTAGAGATCCTGGAGGCTGACTCCTGCCGCCTTGAGCTTTTCCCGGTCCACGTCCACCTGAACCTGCGGAACGTTGACCTGGAATCCTGAGAACAAGCCCGCGAGTTCCGGGCGCTGCCGCGCCTTCGCCAGCAGATTCTGAGTTTGACGGTACAACTCATCGGCACCGAGATTGCCGCGATCTTCGATCTCCAACTTGAAGCCGCCGATCGTCCCCAGCCCTTGAACCGGCGGCGGCGGAAATACCGCGATGTAGGCGTCCTGAATTTTGCCGTACTGGGCCGAGAGCGAGGCTGCTATCGCGCCCGCCGATTGTGCCGGATTGCGGCGCT
>Ga0137409_10000830_pt1 | contig 33857 bp, 25 predicted proteins | sample CZODoug1_16funga_FD_122059 | JGI IMG/M metagenome (GOLD analysis project Ga0137409, IMG submission 122059) | Vadose zone soil fungal communities from Angelo Coast Range Reserve, California, USA - CZODoug1_16fungal (Hybrid Assembly) | ecosystem: Environmental > Terrestrial > Soil > Vadose zone... | reverse complement strand
GGTCTCGTCGACCAGGGTACGGGCCCAGTTGGCGTGCCCGGCGTGATCGATGTGACCGCCTTCCACCATCAGGAAGAACGGCCGGCCGCCCGCCTTGAGGATGTCGATGGCGAAGCGCGACATCTCCGGGAGCGTCGGAGCCGTGAGCGCGGCGCCCGGACCCCTGACGTCCGCCCCCTTCTTCCTCGCGGCCTCGATCTCCGGCTGGTACGGGAGATGGCCTTCAGCGAACAGACCAAGCAGGTGCCGGTCGAGGCCGTCGACGGCCCGGAGCGCCCTGGCGGTATCGACGATCGTCCAGCCCTTCTCTTGAGCCTCCGTCCTCAGCTCCTCCGGGAAGAAATTCCGGCCACCACCCAGGACGAGATCGAAACCGGAGGCGATCGTCTGCTTCGCGATTTCTCCCTCGGCGTCGCGATCGCGGGCGGTGGCGTAGAAGGCCGCCGGCGTGGCGTGCGTCACCGTCGTCGTGGTGACCAGGCCGACGCGCAGGCCGCGCTTGTGGGCCCAGACGGCGATCGACTCGAGCTTCCTGCCGTCCTGTTTGGGGTAGACCGCGGTCCGGTCCTCGCACAGGACACCGTTCACCGTCTTCTGGCCGCACGCCATGGCGCTGGCGGCCGCCGCCGAGTCGGTGACCGGGCTGTCGGCGGAGTGCGTCAGCGACAGCGCCGTGTAGGGAAGCGCGTCGATCCGCAGCCGGCTTCCCGGCCCGCCGCGCGCCACACGCGTCACCGTCACGTACGCCGGTCCCATGCCATCGCCGATGAACAGAACGGCGCTCCGGTCCGCGGACGCCGACCGGCCGACCGCCGGCCTCGCGCAATGAAGAGCGAGCACGGCGAACGCGACGATCGCGAGCCCGGCGAGCCTCCGGAAGACGGTCAACCGCACCTCCTTCGATTCCGCGCGCGGAGAGCGACACCGGGCGGAACGGCGTGAGAGGGTAGCACGGCTGGCGATGGCGGGAAGATCGACGCGGCGGGCGGTTTCCTAGCCTGCCTTGCCCGGATTCTTGATCGGGAATGGGACGATGTTGGGGGCGCGCTCGAGGCGGGCGTTCTTGCGGGTTGCCTTGTTCTGGTACATGTTGTGATCGGCGCGCACCAGGAGGTCCTCGAACCCCTCGCCGTCCATCGGGTAGAGGGCGATGCCGATCGAAAGACCGGAGCGCGCCACCTTCCCCTCCTCGAGACGCAGGGTGAACAGGTCGACCGCCTGCTGCAGGCGCTCGGCCAGGAGCGCGGCCTGCGCGAAGCCGGTCATGGGGAGAAGGGCCGCGAACTCGTCACCCGACAGACGCACCAGGATGTCGCGCTCGCGCAGGTGGCTCTTGAGGACGCGGCTGACTTCGGCAAGGTACCGGTCTCCGACGCTGTGGCCGTATCGGTCGTTGATCGCCTTGAAGGTGTCGAGATCGGCTTCGAGGAGGGCCATCGGCTGGCCGGCCTGCTGGCAGCGCACCTTCTCCTGCTCGAAGATCTGACGCAGGTAACGCGAGTTCGGCAGGTTGGTCAGGATGTCCGTGAGCGCCGACTCCTGCGTCTCGGCGAAGATGGTGCCGTTGAAGATGGCGGCGGCCGCGAGCTTGGCGATGATGTCCATCATCCGGATGTGATCGTCCAGGCAGGGGACCGCCTTCGGGAAGTGCAGCGTGATGACCCCCAGGACCTTGCCGTCGTGGATCAGCGGAAAAGCAGCGACGGTCGAGTACTCTGAAAGGTCGACCTCGGCCCCCGACAAATCGAGGTCGGGGCTGTTGGAGAACCGGTTGCTCCTCTGGCTCGCGGCCCATCCGGTGATCCCCTCTCCGAGGCGCACGGATCGTCCGCGCAGGTGCTCGAGGTTCGCGCCGGACACGAAGCGCGCCGACAGGCTCTCGCCGTCGTCCTCCAGGAGATAAATGACGCAGGTGCGGTACGGCACCAGCTGGCCGATCTTCGTCGCCACCAGGTCCAGGACTTCCGAAAGGCGCAGCGACGATCCGAGGGTCTGGGCGATCTCATAAAGCGCGTAGACCTCCCTGTGCGCCGACGAGATGCTGCTCAGGACCGAGGTCTGGCGACCGACGATGGCGCCGGTCGTGTCCCTCTCGAGCCAGACGCTCGTCTGCCCCTCGGGGGGCAGAGCCGTCCCCGCCGGTCCGCCGGGGACCTGGGGCACCCGGGTTCCCTCCGCGCCGATGCTGCGGTGCAGGCTGTCGCCGAATCCGCCCGGATCCACCGCAACCGGAGAGGTCCCGTTCCAGATACCGGTCGAGTCAAGATGCGCCAGCGCCTCTTCGAGGTGCGCCCGCGCCGCGGCAGCGGAGTCCCGCGGCTGGTCCGGAACCGCGCCGGCGGCGCCGATCACCTCGGGGAGGTTCGAGCGGAGCACGGTCACCACCGCGGGGTCGAACTGGATCCCCGACCAGGCCTCGATCAGGCTGCACGCTTCTTCGGGAGACTTGCGCCCGCGCCAGGCGCGGTCCGAGGTCAGCGCCTCGAACGAATCGGCGACGGCGAGGATGCGGGCCGCGAGCGGGATCTCCTCGCCGCGCAGGCCGTCGGGGTACCCCGACCCGTCCCAGCGCTCGTGATGATGCCGCACCGCCGGCAGGACGGGATAGGGAAAGTGCACGTTCGCCAGGATGTCCGCAGCCACCGCCGGGTGGGCCTTCACCTTCTGGTACTCGATGTCCGAGAGTTTTCCGGGCTTGTTCAGCAGGTGGTCGGGGATGGCGAGCTTGCCGATGTCGTGCAAGAGCGACGCCGCCCGTACCGCTTCGTAGTCCTGCCGGGCGATGCGCAGCCTCCGCGCCAGCTCGAGCGCGTACGACTGCACCCGTCGCGTGTGTCCCTGCGCATGCGGGTCCTTCGCATCGATTGCCAGAGCCAGCGCCTCGATGGTGGAGAGATGCACCTGCATCAGGTCGTCGAGCCGCTTCAGATTTTCCGTGACCTGCCGCTTGTACGAGCGATAGACCAGGACCGCGAGCAGCAGGATGGGAGGGGCCACCACGCTTGAAACGATCCCGATCTGCCCGATCAGGAGGAGCGACATCGCCGCCGCGGCCGTCCCCGCCAGGGCCGCCCCGGCCGCCGCCACGGCCATGAGATAGAGCCTTCCTCCCGGTCCGCTGATCTGCATGTTCTCCCTGTGCTGCTCTGTGGGTGTGCGCCGGCCGGACCGCCTCTCCGGACGGTCCGGCCGGCTCGGTACCCCGGCGGCGTCCACCGGCCTGCCCGGGGGGGGAAGGAGCCGGACAGAGCGCCGTCGGACTCATTCACCATCGCAACGGGCGTGCCACGGCTTGTCTCACCTTCCCTGGCTCCGGCTCGCCGTACCCAAATGATGAGGACGCGCCGGTTAGCGGCCCCGCACATGGATGAAATGATGATCGCCTGTCGCGGCTTGCGATGAGAATCTCCGCCCGTCCTGCGGTGTTCCCGTACACGGCGCTATGGCGGTCCGCCGACGGCCGCTCAACTGTTGCGATGAGGAGGCTTGCCGTTCGCGGGACGTGTCCAGCCAGCGCCACGCGTTCAGGTGTTTGTGCGGATTCCGCACACAGGGTTCATCCGGCAAGCGCACGCGGGAGCCACTCCAGACCCGGCCGGCTTTCAAAAAAAGAGCCGGCCCCGCTGCCAACGGGGCCGGCATCCGCAGGGGTCGCCTGCGTGTCAGCTCATCAACTCAGCACGATTCGCCTAGAGGGTCATCCCCCCTTTCGTCCTCACCAGCCGATCCAGACAGGCGCGGTAGGTAAGGTACAGGATACCCGGGAACGGGAGAATCGCGAAGGTGGAAACGACCCCCAGCTCCCGGACGACAAGAAAAACGATGGCGGCCGCAACCGACCCGGCCAGATAGGCCGTGCCGGCCCAGGGCGAAGATTCCTGCCAGATCGCCACGACCGACTGGTGTTCCTTGAGCGCCACGACGCCCGACACCAGAGCCGTGTTGAGAGCGTACTGTGCCAGGGCCAGCGCCGCGACCGGCAGCAGGAGATCCGCGAGGGTCATGCGCGCGCCCCACAGCCCGTCCTGCGGAGCCAGCGCATCGAAGACGCGCGCCGCCAGGTTGATCGACAGGGCCATGCCCGCCGTATTGAAGACTCTCTTGTGCAGTTCGCCCTTCGCGCGGCTGGACGAGGCGAAACCGTCGAGGGCCGCGGTCAAAGTCGCCAGGTCGCCGCCGAACACCATCACCGAGAGAAAGATGAAGGCGTCCGAGAACGACACGCGGCAGTGTGGCAGCGGCAGCTTGACGGAGAGCCGGCCGACCAGAAGCGTCAGGAGCGCGATCCCCACCCAGGCCAGGTCCTTCGTCTCGAACCCGCCGGTGACCAGATGATAGAGGCTCTGGCCGAGGACCGCCGCGCCGGCTGCCGCCACCACACCGATGAAGACGTTGCCTTTCATATCGTCGTCTCTCCGGGAGTCGGCCGCTTTACCAGCCATCGGCGTTCCCCCAGATGAGACCGGAGTCCCGCAAGGTCCAGATGAGGCCCATGTCGTAGCCGCCATAGCCGGCGATACCCCAGATCAGGCTTGTCGGTCCGACATTGAAGAAGTCGTTCGAGATGATCTGGTTTCCCCAGATGAGACCCGACCCGTACAGCCGCTCGTTCCAGATGAGACCGCTCGAGGTGGGTGTGCCGGCGTTCCACGTCACGTAATTCCACTGATTGTCCTTGCCGAACACGACGTACGAGTCGGAGAACAGCCCGTCATAGTACGTGACGTCCAGTCCCCACGAATCGAAGCGTCCGATCCCCCAGATGAGCGACTGCGCGTACGCGAGCTGCTGGTTCGTCAGCGCCGCATCGCCGCGGAGCATTCCGCCGCCCCAGATCAGGCTCTGGCTCCAGAGGCAGGTTTCGCCGGCGATGATGCTCTGGGGCGCCGGCAGCCCCGCTGGCATGAGCGTCGCGCCGACAGGGAGGGCGTAGGCGTAACGGCTCATCGACTTCGCCAGCCGGACGGCGCCGTCCACGTTGAGCATCCCGGCCCCCTGCTCGAAGAGGTCCGGACCGTCCATGATCTGGGCCGAGTACATCAGGATCGCCTTGACCTGGTTCGGAGTCAGACCGGGGTTCGCCTGCGCCATCAGCGCCACGGCTCCCGAGACCACGCCGGTGGCCATCGAGGTGCCGGTCAGGAGCATGTAGCGGCTCTTGTTGTTGACGTTGTTCCCCGTGTCGACATGCAGGACCGGATAGCTCGCCACAAGGTAGTTGCTGCTGCGCTCGAGCGACACGATGCGCGTGCCGGGGGCGACCAGATCCGGCTTCGCGAGATCGTCGTACACGACCTGGCCCGAGACGGGGTCGGTCGTGTGCGACAGCGTGGGGCCGCGCGAGGAGAACGGCGCGACGATGTCATCCGACCGGATGTCGGTGCCGTGCGTGAGAGTCGCGCCGACCGTGATCGCCGACGGCGAGATGCCGGGGGAGGTGATACCGCCGTACACCTTGTTGCCGTTCGAGTCCTGTCCGAAGTTTCCGGCCGCGGCCACCACGACGATGCCGGCCCTGGCGGCGCGCTCCACCGCGCGGCACATCGGGTCGTTGACGTACGAATCGATCGGGGGGGCCGCCAGCGACAGATTGATGACCTTGATGTTGTAGACGTTCCGGAGCGAGATCGCCTGGTCGATGGCGGCCACGACGCTGCTGATGTAGCCGTGACCCCTCTCATCCAGGACCTTGAAATTGATCAGGCTCGCGCCCGGCGCCATGCCGGTATAGTCGCGACCGGCCGCGTACGAGGCGCTGCCGTCGCCCGCTATGATCCCGGCGATGTGTGTGCCGTGCCCGTAAGGATCGTCCAGGCTGCCGCGCCCGGTGAAGTCCCAGGAGAACACGACCCGCCGTGTTCCTTTGGTTTCGTCCCGGAGATCGACATGGGACGGGTCGATCCCCGAGTCGAGAACTGCCACGCCCACGCCGGAGCCGTCGAGGCCGGAAAAATTCCAGAGGCTGGGGGTTCCACCATAGGCGAGGCCTGCACCGGTCGTCGTCTCGAGGTGGCTTGCCAGACTGCTGACCTCGCGATCGGGCGTGACGTATTCGAGACCTTCGAGCTCCGCCAGGGCGCCCACCGCCCCGAGCGGCAGGTCGACGACCATCACACCAACGTTACGGAAGAGCTTGCTGACCTGGCCGCCCAGTCCCTTGATCTTGCCGGCGACGGCAAGAGGATCGCCGCCGCCCAGGTTGACGAGAACGCGGACGCTGTTGGAGGGGGACTCCTTCTGCACCTTCTCCTGCAGGTCCGAAGCGACTCCTGCCTTGCCGCCCTTCGCGGCAAGCACAGGAGAGAACGACAGTGCGAGGGAGAGCGCCGTGGCCAGGGCCAGCGTGGCGCCGCGGAAGAGATTGCCCCAGAACGCCTGGCCATTTTCCTGGTTGCGGACAGTCCGGGCATCTCTCGACATGGTGCCTCCTGACCGACAACCGAACGGTTTAGGCCGTCCAGTTGGCAACCCGGCTGTCTCCGAGAGACCCGCGGCTTTCCGTCCCACCCTCGCGGATGGTTTGGCCTTCACGACTGGTCGCCCGTCCTTGAGCAAGGGGGGTGCCACGACCCATGAACACCCTTGTACAAGCCTGTCGTATTCTGGATATCAAATTTATTTTGTGATAGTTACCAGCCATGATCAGAGTATTGAACTCGACGTGTATGGTTCACTCTGAAGATCTACGGACCATTCCCTCGTGACCAGCGAATGCACACGCTTCGAACAGAAGACCGCCATAAAAAGCGATGATGACTATCTATGCTATTGATAATAATGGCCTTGTTAGTCGTGTACAGCCGCCGTCCGGACATGTCCCATACGTGTAGCGCGCCTGTTCAGTCAGCGGCGTGAAACGATGCCGGCGCCCCCCGCCCGGGCCAGGAAGGCAGTTCTTGACCGTGTCTGCCGGTGGCGATATGATCCACGCCACTCTTTGGCCGCGGGCCCCCGCCTCGAGGGATGTGACGAGATGGAAATCGCGTGGTTCAAAAAGATCAGGAAGCCCAAGCAGCCGGTCGAGCACAAGCGCATCCAGGTCCCCGAGGGGCTGTGGGTCAAGTGCAACGGCTGCAAGGAAATCATCTATAAGAAGGAAGTCCTCCGAAACGCCAACGTCTGCCCCAAGTGCAATTACCATTTCCGCATCTCGGCGCGGGAGCGGCTCTCCGCACTTTTCGACGACGCGCGCTACCAGGAGGTCGATACGGACATCTACTCGGTCGACCCCCTCAAGTTCAGGGATCTGAAGCCCTACAAGGACCGCCTGCGGGAATATCGCGAGAAGACCGGCCTCAATGACGCCATCATCAACGCCAGGGGTGCTATCGGCGGTCACCAGGTGATGATGTCGGTGATGGAGTACGGCTTCATGGGCGGGTCGATGGGCTCGGCGGTCGGTGAGAAGGTCACCCGCTCCGTGGAGCGTGCCCTCGACGAGCGCATTCCCCTCGTGGTGATCTCCTGCTCGGGCGGGGCGCGGATGCAGGAGGGGGCCCTCTCCTTGATGCAAATGGCCAAGATCAGCGCCGCGCTCGGGAAGCTGCACGAGGCCGGCGTGCCCTACATCTCGATCCTGACCGACCCGACGACGGGCGGCGTGACCGCCTCGTTCGCCATGCTCGGAGACATCAATATTGCCGAGCCGAAGGCTCTCATCGGATTCGCGGGGCCCCGGGTCATCGAACAGACGATTCGGGAGAAGCTCCCCGACGAGTTTCAGCGCTCGGAGTTCCTGGTGGAGAAGGGGATGCTCGATTTCATCGTCGAGCGGCGCGAGATGCGCGGCGTTCTCATCCGCTGTCTGAATTTCATGTACAACACGGAGGCTCTCGCCGCCGCGGCCCCCTCGGCCGCGACCGCCCCCGCGTCCACCGCCGGCTCCGGAACCGCCCCGGGCGCCGCCGCGAGCGGGTCGGGAAGCGTCGCTTCCGCCCCGCCGGGGCGGACGCGCGAGCCTCTGCCGTTCCCCACACCGATCGCCGCCCGCGCCAAGATCACCCCGTCGCCCGAAGTCAGCTAGGCGTTCCCTCCCCCGCATGAGGGTCGCCGATCGGCTGGACCGCCTCCCTCTCTCCAGTTTTCATTACCGGCTGCTCATTTTGAGCGGCCTCGGCTGGCTGTTCGACTCCATGGACGGCGGGCTCATGTCGTTCGTCGTGGCGCGCCTCAAGTCGGAATGGCACCTGTCCCCCGACCGCGTCGCGGTCCTCAACAGCGCGGGGCTCGCCGGCATGTTCGTCGGAGGGGCTGTGGCCGGGAGCCTCGCCGACCGCTTCGGCCGCAAGACGGTATTCCAGACCACCCTCCTGGTGTTCAGCATCGCCACCGGATTGTGCGCCCTCGCACAGGGATTCTGGTCCCTGCTCGTCCTCCGATTCCTGGTCGGATTCGGCCTGGGGGGGGAGCTGCCGGTGGCGGCGGCCCTCGTGAGCGAGTTCGCCCCCGCGAAGCACCGCGGCCGGCTCGTCGTTCTCCTCGAATCATTCTGGGCCTTCGGGTGGGCCGCCGCCGCGATCATCGCCGAGATCCTGGCCCGCAGGGCCGAGATGACCGGGCACGGATTCCCCTGGCGTCTCGCGTTTTTCATCGGGGCTCTGCCTGCTCTGTATCTGATCGTGCTTCGCCGCGCCCTCCCCGAATCTCCGCGCTATCTGTCGTCCTGCGGCCGGCTGGATCAGGCGGAGACGGTCATCCGATCGATCGAAGCGGAGAGCGGTATCCCGGCGGGATCCCCCCTCCAGCCGGACTCCGACTCCGCCCCGACTGTGCGCCGGACGCCCCGCCTGCGCGACCTTTTTTGCGGGGACCTGGCGCGCCGCACCGTCATGCTGTGGCTCCTCTGGTTCACGATGGCCTACTCGTACTACGGCATCTTCACATGGCTGCCGACCCTGCTGGCCGGGCAGGGATTTCCGCTCGCCACGTCGTTCCGGTTCACTCTCATCATCACGCTGGCGCAGATCCCGGGCTATTTCACCGCCGCCTGGCTGGTCGAGAAAATCGGCCGCAAGGCGACTCTCATTCCGTTCATGCTTCTCTGCGCCCTCGGCTCGTTCTTCTTCGGCAGCGCCCGCGCCGAGACTGATCTCATCCTCTGGGGCTGCCTCCTGTCGTTCTTCAACCTGGGGGCCTGGGGCGTGACCTACGGCTACACTCCCGAGCTCTATCCGACCTGGCTGCGCGGCACCGGGACCGGGTTTGCCGCCGCCTTCGGCCGCATCGGAGGCTTCCTGGCCCCGCTCGCCGTCGGCAGGCTGATGGCGGGCGGGGGCGGCGGCTTCACCTCCGTCTTCGTCATGTTCGCCGCGGTCCTGGCAGCGGGGTCGCTTTCGGTCGTCTTCCTCGGCGAGGAGACGCGCGGCCGGACACTCGAGGACATCTCGGGCTAGGAGCCCGTCCCGGTCCGGAATCCGTCTATCCGGGCGCATACTCTTCTCCGCCGAGGACGATCTTCAGGGTCTTCGTCGACGCGGGGTGTCGTGACCTACGAGGAAGCGCTCGCCTACCTCGATTCCCTCGAGGTCCTGGGCATTCGTCCGGGTCTGGACCGGATCCGGAGGCTTCTCGACCGCCTGGGTGACCCGCAGGCGACGTACCCTTCCGTGCTGATCGCCGGCACGAACGGCAAGGGCTCCGTCGCGGCCGACGTGGCCTCGATCCTGAGGCAGGCGGGGCACGCGCCCGGTGTCTACACCTCGCCGCACCTGGTTCGGTTCGAAGAGCGGATCGTCGTGGGAGAGGCGCCGATCGCCGCGTCCGAGCTGGCCGCCCTCACCTCCGAGCTGCGCGATGTGATCGCGGCCGATCGCCTGCTGCGGAACGACCCGCCGACCTACTTCGAGGCCACGACCGCGCTCGCCTTCCTGCATTTCCGCGCGCGGAAGGTGCCGATCGCCGTGCTCGAGGTGGGGATGGGGGGCCGGTTCGACGCCACCAACGTCGTCACTCCCCTGGTCTGCGCCGTCACGCAGATCGCCATGGACCACACCCAGTGGCTCGGCGGGACGCTCGGGGAAATCGCCTACCAGAAGGCGGGCATCCTCCGGCCGGGCGTACCGGCGGCCGTTTCGAGACAGGAGACCGCAGCGCTCGAAGTGATTCGAGGCGAGGCCAGGCGAGTCGGGGCCCCCCTTGCGTCGACCCTCGACTGCGAGATCCGACCCCTCGAAGATGCGACCCCGGGAGCCGCGCGGCGCGGGGGCGCGAGCCCTCGGCCCGCCCGCCCGATCCGTTTTCCCGATCCTCCCGTATTCTCCCTGGTCACGCCCTCGGGCGGGCGCTATCCCGAGCTCCACCTGTCGTTGCGCGGCGTTCATCAAGTCGAGAACGCCGTGACCGCGGTCCTGGTCGCCGAGCGGCTCGCCGCCGCCGGGGTCCGGGGCATCGACCCCGGGACGATCGCGGCCGGCCTCCGCGGCGCCGTCTGGCCTGGCCGGCTCGAGCTCATACGCGCCCGTCCCGATCTCCTCCTCGACGGGGCCCACAACCCGGCCGGCTGCGCGACTCTCGCGGCGTACCTGGAGGAGTACCAGTCCGGCCGCCCGGCGACCCTCGTGTTCGCGGCGATGAAGGACAAGCCCGTGGCCGAGATGCTCGACATCCTGTGTCCGCTGGCGCAGACGGTGGTCGTCACGGGGCTTCCCGTCCCTCGCGGCGAGGCACCGGGGACGCTGTGGCGTCTGGCGGCCGAGCGGCACTCCGACACCAGGCACGCACCGTCGGTCGAAGGGGCTGTGCGGCTCGCCCTCGACGAGGCCTCCCCCGGGGCTCTCGTCGTCGTCAGCGGCTCCCTCTACCTCGTCGGAGAGGTCAAGAGGATCCTGGCGGGCTAGGCCGCGGGTCTTTCCCCGGCCGCCCGGAACCCCTCGCGCTCCATCCGCCCCCAGGCCTTGCGGTGGCCGCGCAGGAAGTCCCAGAACGCCTTCACCTTGAACAGCGCGAGGATCTGGCGGTAGCCGAGGTTCTCGAGGACACCGTAGAGGACCAGCCGGGCGAGATGCTCCCAGCCGGGATAGCGCCTGAAGGAGATCTCTTCCAGCAGGACGGCGGCGACGGACAGGAAGACGCCGAAGAAGATGGCGAAGATGAGGAAGAGCACGAAGAAATCGAGATTCAGGACTCCGAGCCAGAAGGACAGGGCGACCATGACGTAGCCGAGGATCTCGACGAAGGGGCCGAGGGTCTCGAACAGCAGAAAATAGGGGAGCCCGAGCATGCCGATGGTGCCGTGCTCCGGGTTCAGGATCATCCGCCTGTGGCGCCAGAGGCTCTGCAGCATGCCCCGATGCCAACGGTTGCGCTGGCGCGCCAGCACCCGGAAGGTGCTCGGGACCTCGGTCCAGCAGACCGGGTCGGGGACGAAGACGATGCGGTACTTCCGTCCGCTCCTGCGCATGTGCTCGTGGAGCTTCAGCACCAGCTCGAGGTCCTCGGTCTCGGACCACGAGTCGTAACCGCCCGCGGCGATGACCTCCGACTTACGGTACAGCCCGAAGGCGCCGGAGATGATCAGCAGGGACCTCAGGCTGCTCCATCCGATGCGCCCCCCGAGGAACGCGCGCAGATACTCCACAACCTGGAAGACGGGCAGGGCCTTCTTCGGCAGGCCGATCCGCAGCACGCGCCCCTCGCGCACCTCGCAGCCGTTCACGATGCGCACGATGCCGCCCGCCGCGACCATTTCCTGAGGATGCTCCATGAACGGCTTGACGACGCGGAGGAGCGCGTTGTCCTCGATGATCGAGTCGGCGTCGACTGAGCAGAACAGGGGGTAGCGGGACACGTTGATGCCGGTGTTCAGCGCCTCCGCCTTCCCGCTCCATTCCTTGTCCACGACGATCAGGTTGGCGTATTCGAGCGACCAGTAGATCCCGCGCACCGGGCCGGTCGGCAGGGTGCGGTGGTAGATCCGGTCGGTGCGCTTCAGCTCGAACGTCTCGATGAGACGCTCGAGGGTCCCGTCGGTCGAACCGTCGTTCACGATGACGACCTCGAACTGACCGTAGTTCACTCCCAGAAGCGAGCGCACGGTCTCGACGATGGAACGCGCCTCGTTGAAGGCCGGGACGATCATCGAGATCGGCCAGGTCATGTCGGACCGGAGGATCTGCTCGTAATCGGAGAAGAACGTGCGCTTGACGAAACGCATCACTTCGACGAACGACACCAGGAAGAGCAGGAGATAAATGCCGTTGAGGAGGCCGAAGTAGTAGATCACCCAGCGGTTGAACCCGAGGACGGTGCCGGTCAGGATCGAGATCCAGGTCATCGAACGCCTCCGCCTCCGGGCGGCGCGGGCGCCCTGAGGATATGGGACAGGGCCTGGCGCACGCCCTCCTGCGCGGTCGTGGCCGCCTGCCGAGTGCGCTCGTCGATGCGCGCCGCCGCGGTCACCTTGTCGATGAATCGGATGGCCGCGGCGCGCGTGGGGGTGTCGGTCGAGGTCAATTCGGCGACGAACTGGTCGATGACCCGCCCCTCCTCGAGCTGCGCCACGGCCATGTGACGGGCGTACGGATCGTCCGAGCCCAGCATGTCGGTGAGCGCCTCGAGACCCGCGTTCCCCATGTGGCGCAGCGCTTCACCGGAGTTGTAGCGTACCCACCACCGGCGGTCCTTCATCGCCTCGCGCAGGGGGAGGATGGCCGACGGGTCCCCGAGCCTGCCGAGCGACTTGGCGGCCATGGCGCGCACCGGCCACTCCTGGTCCTGGAGCGCCGCGACCAGATCCGGTGTGGTTCCCGGGTCGCCGATGAGGCCGAGCCCATGCGCCGCGCGCGCCCGGATGTCGGGGTGCGGATCGAGGAGGCAGCTCTTCATCAGCCCGAGGGCACACAGACCCCGGATGCGGCCCAGCACGTCGAGGGCCGAGACACGGCCGTTCTGCGGCAGGGTGTCGAAGGCCGCGAGCAGCTCGTCCACGGCCTCGCTGCCCACGCTGATCAGAATCTCGGCGACACGGATGGCCGACCAGCGGCTGGGATCGGCCAGGGCGCCGACGAGCGGGCGGATCGAGGTCCTGCCCCGGATGAGACCCAGGGCGCGCGCCGCGCGGATGCGGACTTCCGGCTCCGGATCGTTCATCCGCTGGACGAGCGGTTCTACGGCCGCCTGGCTGCGCATCAGGCCCAGCTTTTCCGCGGCGTCGGCGCGCTTCCACCAGCGGGCGCTTTCCAGGGCGCGGATCGCCTCGCGCACCGCGCCCTGCCCCTCGAAGGCGGCGGTGATCCGCTCCTGGGTGCTTCCCTTCACGAGACGCGCCGATTCCAGGAGGATCTGCTCCAGCAGACGCCGGTCGCGCCGCGACGGCGGTTTCGGCAGGACGTCACGGAGCGGCCTGGACGTGGTCGCACCGAGGTACTCGAACACCAGGGGCTCGAGCAGGGCGCGCCTGCGCCGGTCGAGCCTCTCCCCCATCTCCCGCAGCGCCTTGTTGATGACGATGGCCACAGTGAGCAGGAGGAGGAACCCGCCGACTCCCTCGACGACCCGGATCATCAGGAGACGCATCGGCTCCACCGCGGCTACCCGGTTCTTTCCAGGATCTTGCGGATGCGGGCCAGAAGCTCCCGCGTGCTGAAAGGCCTGCTCACGTAGTCCTCCGCTCCGAGGCTGAGCGCCTTGACGACGTCCTCCTCGCGGTCCTTCACCGAAAGGATCAGCACCGGAAGCCGGGCCGTGGCCGGCTCCCCCTTCAGGGCGTGCAGCACCTCGAAGCCGTCCTTGCCCGGGAGAACGAGGTCGATGACCAGGAGACGGGGCTTCAGCGAGACGGCGCTCCGAAGGACCGAGTCGCCGTCCTCGGCGAGGTGCACCTCATAGCCGTTGTTCGCCAAAAGCGCGCCCACGAAGCGCCTCGCCAGCGGGTCGCCGTCCGCGATCAGGATCCGTTCCCGGCCCGGCACCTCCGTCGCCATTCCGTCGGCCCCCGTTCCGTCCCTTCGCGTCTTTAGAACCGGAACCGGAAGTAGAACCCCGTCCGGCTGTACGTGAATCCCTGCGCGACGTTCAGGGCGTAGTCGCTGCGCGCATACGACGCCTCGAAGGCCGCCCTCCCGTTCGCGAAGTTGATCCCCGCCAGGGCGTTGCCGCCGCTCACCGCGTCGTCGCGCTTGACGGCACCGAGCGTGAAGGCCTGCCGCCCGTAGGTTCCCTCCAGATGCCAGTAGAACCTCCCGTCGCGGTAGTCGTCCCGGACCGCCACGGTCAGGAGCTCCGAGTCGTAACGCAGCGGGTCGAAGTACCCGTCGTCCTCGTCGGCGTTGAATCCGCGGTAGCGCACGTCGAAGGTGCCCGAGACCCACGGATGGGACACGGGCAGACGCCACTCGAGCGCGGCGCCCGCGGTGCGGCGCGCGTTGCCGTCGGAGAACGACGCGGCTCCGGCGCTCCCCGACAGGAGCCACGCGGGCCGGTAGCGAAACTCCACGCGCGCGTTCGCGTCGGTCGTGCGGATGCCGCGGTCGATGAGGGGAGCGGTGTCGAGGAACGCGTCGCGCCCCCCGCTCGTTCCCACGGCGAAGCGCGGCCCGACCTGCCAGCGCAGGTAGCCGCCGAGCGTTCCGACCAGGCGCGCCCCTCCGCCGAAGGTCTCCTCGCGGACCGCGCCCAGGCGGGCGTTGAAGGTCAGCGGCCGGATCACGCGCGACGTCAGCGTGCCCGAGAGCGACTGCGCCCGCGTGTCGATCGCGTCGCCGACGGCGAGACCCGGCTCGTCGCAGAACCGCCCGTCCTCGCAGCGGAACGAGGCGTCGTACGTCGAGTAGGCGATGCGGATGGACGTCTGCGGCTCGGCCATGAACGTGCACGAGGCCGTAGCACCGTCCACCCGGTTGGAGTCGGTGTCGCTGTACCGGAAGGTGTCCGCGTCGGCGTGCGGGCGGAGGGTCCGGCGGATCGTCTCCTTCAGCTCCTTCGCGTCCTTGCTCTCCGGATGGTCGAGGACGATGTTGTCGGCCTGCTCGCGCGCCGTGCGGTCGAGACCCTGCCAGTGGTGCACGTACGCCATGCCGATGCGCGCGTCGAGGTTGCCGGGATCGGCGCGCAGGACGTCGCGCCAGAAATGCTCCGCCTCGTCCAGGTTCCCCTGCCAGCCGCGCAGGCGCGCCCGGCCCGCGTGCGCCTGGACCGGCTCGATCCGGCGATCCTCCATGTCCTTGAAGACGGCCTCGGCCTCGGAGTAGCGGCCGGCCCACGAGAGACAGTTCCCCAGGCCGAGGAGGACGCGCGCATCGTCGGGATGTGTCTCTCGCAGCGCCCGGTACAGCGCGATCGATTCGTCGTAGTCGTGCCTCCAGGACAGCACGCGGGCGAGCCCGAGCCGGATGTCGAAGTCGTCCGGCGCCAGGGCCAGGGCGCGGCGGTAGTTGGCCGCCGACGCTTCGAGTTCGTCGTCCCACGACTGCAGGAGCGCGAGCCGGTGCACGGCGCGGACGTTGTCCGGCTGCAGCCGGGTCACCTGCTCGTAGAGGGTCCTGGCCGTTCCGAAGTCTTCACGTGCGAACGCGGCGTCGGCCTCCTTGATCATCTCGGCCAGGGGACGCGCGGCCGCGTCGCCCGGGGCCGGTGCTGCGGGAGACTCGTGCGCGGCGGCGGCCGGTGTTGCCGCCCGGACGGGAGACCCGGCGGCCGGCGCCGCGGCGAGAGCGATCAGGGCGAGCGTGGCCGGAGGGATGCGGATCACGGCGCCGGGTTCCGCTTCGGAAGCGACTCGAACGCCCGCTTCAGGATCGGCCACGTCTCTTTCTTCTCGATACGCGAGGCGGGCTGGTCCCAGCCCCGCCACGTGTACATCGGCAGATCGGACGGCTTCGCGAGGTCTCCCCGCGGCAGCCGGTCGGCCAGGCGCGCGTCGAACGGGGTCGGTCCAAAGGGGGTGCCTCCGGGCTTGACCGCCACTGCGTAGAAACGGAATCCCGCGGTTTCGATGCACCCGACCTTGCGGAGATTCCCCGGGTCGTCGTGCAGGATGCAGTGCGAGGACGGGTCGGTCACGTTCAAAAGCCCCCAGGCCAGGCGGATCTCGATCAGGTTCTCTGCGACTCCCACGCGCCAGTCGGCCAGGGTCGAATAGTCGCGATCGCGAGGATCCATCGAGGCGTGGAGGAGCGGCGAGCGGCTCGATTGACGCGCCGGGTAGACGGTGCCGTCGCGCCCGACACGCCTTCGGTTCGTCTCGACCTTCATCTCCACGAAGCGGCCGTCGGTGTTCTCCACCGAGGCGTAGGGGCGGCGGTGGCGGTTCGACTGGATGTCGTACGGCGCATCGACGAGAAGACGGGAGGTGCTCCGGCCGTCGAGGACGACGCAGAACTCCAGGCCGGCGGGCGACGCCGCCGGGTCGGTGATCGGCAGCCGGTGGTCTCCCAGGCGACCGTCATAGGTGTCGATGCCGATCAAGTAGGCCGCCTTGCCCCAGTCGGGGAGGCCGTCCCCGTCGCTGTCGAGGCGGTCCACGTCGAGGCGGATGTAGAGGTAGGCCTCGTCCGAGGTCACCTCGATTCCCCGCAGCGTCCGCGCGCGATCGTAGCCGTCCTTGAACGACCGCTCCGGCCCCCCCTCCCGCCGGGACAGAAGCGGTGCGACGCCGGTCCAGTCGGAAGGCCTGCCGTCGATGATCACCCGGAATCCAGCCTGACCCGGCCTGGCGGCGAGGATCCCGTACCCCTCCTCCGGATCCAGGACGTTCAGCCACAGCGGCTTGCGCGCGGCGGGCGTCTCGAAATCGAGCACCAGCCAGTTTCTCTTGAACCACTCGTCCAGGAGTGCGAACAGGACGCCCCCCGCGAGCCCCGCCTCGTCGATGTCCATCATCAGCCGGGCGTCGATCTCCCCCTGCTCGCGCTCGCTGTGGCCGCCGTGGTTCCACCCCTGCGGCTGCAGGTGAGAGACCCCGCGGCTGCTCGGGACGCCGGTCTCGCCGATCAGCACCGGCTGGGCGCCGTGGTGCGTCTTGAGGTCGCGCAGGTAGCCGATGTAATTGCTCGGACCCCGCGAGTCGCGCGCTTGGCCATAACCGGGGTCGAGATTCATGAAGTCGGGATAATAAGGATAGGCGTGGTAGGTGGCGAAGCTCCCGCCCTGCGCCCTCCCGGTCGGCACGATGTGCGCCGCATCCACGGAAACGCAGTCCTCGCACTCGTCGTAGGCCTCGATCATCCCCGCGGCCTCCGCGTCACCCATTTTGCGGACCAGGGCGGCCTCCTCCGCGGCGGTCGATTCGGTCGGATGACGCAGGGGATCGAGCGTGGGCCAGTTCACGAACGACACCGGCCGCTGCTGGCGGTAGGTGTCGGTCTCGTACTGCACGGTGAAGTCCATGGTGCGGGCCAGCCACTGCTCGAACGGCGTGGCGCCGTCTTCGATGCGGGCCGTGAAATAGGGCCCGGTGAACGACCCCCTGCCCCCTTTCGCGAACCAGCCGTCGTACGTCGCCACCGACTGGGGCTCCCACTCGCGCCCCAGCACGTAGCCGAGCACGCGCGCCGAGACATCCACGCGGTATGAGCCCTGTGCGTGCCCCGGCCGCGGCCCGAGGTCGAGGTTGCCGTGCACGGCGTCTATCACGCGGCGGATCTCGTCCCTGAATTCCCGGACGAAGGCCTCTCCGTCGTAGTCGTCCCCCGCCGGCGGCTCGGTCCACACGCCTTGCAGGAGCCAGATCCCGCCCGTTCCGGACGCGCGGTTGTGCCGGTCGAGCGCGGCATAGAACGCCGGGGGCAGGAGGGTGTAGAGACGAACCGCGTTCGCCCCCATCCCGGACACGTCCGAGAGAAAGGAGCCGTAGGTCGCCTCGTCCTGCGGGAATTCCGCGGGGAAGCGTCCCGGAAGCGCCACCCCCATGTTGACTCCCTTCACGAACAACGGCCGGAAACGCCCGCTCTCGCGGACGAAGAACCGGCCATCCCGCGCTCGGGAGACGACATTCATCGGCGTCTCGCTCGAGGGCCCGCGCGGTCGCGACTCCGTCGACGCACCCGCCGCTGCGAGGACCTGCCCGAGCAGATGCTTCGACTCGGAATCGCCCGGTTCCTGCCGCAGCGCGTCACGGAACGCCTCCGCCGCTTCAGCGTACTTCTTCTGGTCGCGGAGCGCGAGACCGAGCCCTTTCCGCGCGTCGAGACTCCGGGCCTCCCGGCGCAGTGCGAAACGGAATTCTCCTTCCGCTTCGGCCGGTGAACCGCGGCGCAGGCGCGCGTACCCCAGGCCGACGTGGGGATCGATCGCCGCGGTGTCGATCCGCAGCGCCGCGCGGAACTCGGCCTCGGCCCGCCGAACCGCTCCCGATCGGAGGCAGCACCAGCCGGCGAGAGAGCGGAGCGCTGTGGTCTCCACGCCCGTTCCCGCCGCGCGGTGGATCACCTGCAACGCCTCCTGGAAGCGTCCGGCGGAGTAAAGGCGGACCGCCTCGTCATACAGAGAGCGCTCCGGCGGAGGCGCCGGGCTGGTCGTCCCCCCGGCCGGGCGGTCCGGGCCCGTGAAGGGCGCGAGGACGCCGAGGGCGGCGCAGAGCACGGGGGCCCCGAGTCGAAGCGACGAACGCGCGGACGGCAGGACGGTCGGACTCCCCGTGATTTCTCTCTGACCGGATCGGCTGGATGGGGAAGGTCGCGGTGACTCAAGCGCCGTGTTTCCCGCGCTTTCCCGCCGCTTTCGAGTCGGCGGCATCTTATATCCCAACTCCCCTTGCCTTGACAAGCGCGGCCCGCCGCTGGTAGTGTCCTGCCCTTCCCGCGTCGGCTGCGAGGCTCCGTGTCCCGCTCGGCCCTGCTCTGGGCCGCACTGAACATGCACTTCGCCGCCAGCCCCGGCAGGCGGCAGCGATTGTTCGCCGGGGCCGGACGCGGGGGCGCCGGCTGGTCTTCGTTCCTGGAACCTTTGACCTCCGAGCTGCATCCAGGATGGGAGACGGCGGCCCGCGCCGAGCTTCACCGGGCGCGGAGCCACGGCGCCTCGGTCCTGACCCTCGAGGACGAGCGCTACCCGGCGATGCTGCGCGCTTCGTCGGATCCGCCCTGGCTGCTGTACGTGTGGGGCGGTCTGCGGCCCGAGGATGTCCTCTCGATCGCCGTCGTCGGTTCGCGCCGCGCGACACTCCACGGCCTCGCGACGGCACGCGGTCTCGGGCGGGCGCTGTCGGCGTCCGGGTACACGGTCGTGAGCGGCCTGGCGCGAGGCATCGACGCGGCCGCGCACGCCGGCGCCCTGGAGGGGGGCGGGCGCACGATCGCGGTTCTGGGCTCGGGTCTCGATCGGATCTATCCGGTCGAGCACCGGCGGCTCGCCGAATCGATCGCGCGCACGGGTGCCGTAGTGACGGAGCTCCCATTCGGCGCCTCGCCCCTGAAGCGTCACTTCCCGGAGAGAAACCGGGTGATCGCGGCCCTGTCCTGGGCCACGGTCGTGGTGGAGGCGGCGCGCGACTCGGGGTCCCTCATCACCGCGGAGCTGGCGGCCGACGAGGGGCGCCTGGTGTACGCGGTCCCCGGCGCCGTGGACGAGCCGAATGCCGAGGGAACGAACGGTCTCCTGCGCGGCGGTGCCCTCGTCTGCCGGACCGCGGCGGACGTGCTGGAGGACCTGGCGCCGCAGATCGCGGACGCGGCGCGGGTAGTCGTCGCGTCGCGCCCGGAACGATCGACGGCTGAGGAGGAGGTCGCGCCGGACGCCGGCGCGCGGGATTCCGCGGGACTGTCGCCCGACGAGCGTCGGGTTCTTTCCCGTCTGCCGGCGACACGCGGCATCGGCATCGAGAGGCTGGCCGAGACGTGCGGGCTGGCGCCCGGTCCGCTCCTGGCGACGCTCCTCGAACTGGAGCTGCGCGGCCTCGCGCGGCAGCTTCCGGGACGACGATTCACGTCGACGGCTTGCAAAATTTGACCGCCGCCTATATTTTCAAAAGATAGCGCGGCCCGCGTCCTCACAGAAAACGGGCCAAGGAGAGCACTTGGGCAAGTCGCTGGTCATCGTCGAGTCCCCGGCCAAGGCGAAGACGATCAACAAATTCCTGGGCCGCAACTTCACCGTCAAGGCATCGATGGGACACGTCCGCGATCTGCCGAAGAAGAGCCTCGGCGTGGACGAGAAGCACGACTTCAAGCCGACCTACGAGATCCTGCCGGGACGCAAGAAGGTGATCGACGATCTGAAGAAGGCGGCCGAGACGGCCGACAAGGTCTTCCTGGCCCCCGACCCCGACCGCGAAGGCGAGGCGATCTGCTGGCACCTCTCCGAGATCCTGAAGAAGACCAACAAGAACCTGTACCGCGTCATGTTCAACGAGATCACCAAGCGGGCGGTCCTGAAGGGCATCCAGGAGCCGCAGAAGATCGACTCGAACAGGGTGGACGCCCAGCAGGCGCGGCGCATCCTCGACCGCCTGGTGGGATACAAGGTCAGCCCGCTGCTGTGGGACAAGGTCCGGCGGGGGCTGTCGGCCGGGCGCGTGCAGTCGGTTGCGCTGCGCATCGTGGTCGAGCGCGAGCGCGAGATCCTGGCGTTCAAGCCGGAGGAGTACTGGACGCTCGGCGCCCTCCTCGAGGCGAAGGAGCCGCCGCCTTTCGAGGCGAGGCTGTTCAAGGTCGACGACAAGAAGGCGGATCTGAAGTCCAAGGAGGAGACCGACTCGGTCGTCGCCTCCCTCGACAAGGCGACCTTCGTCGTCCGGTCGGTCGAAGCCAAGGAGAAGAAGAAGAACCCGGTCCCGCCGTTCATCACCTCCAAGCTGCAGCAGGACGCCTCGCGCAAGCTCGGATTCACCGTGCGCAAGACCATGACGCTGGCGCAGCGGCTGTATGAAGGCATGGACCTCGGCGATCAGGGGACCGTCGGTCTCATCACCTACATGAGGACCGACTCGACCCGCATCGCCCCCGAGGCCATGCAGGAGGTGCGCGACTACATCGTGAAGGCGCACGGCCCGGAGTACCTGCCCGAGGAGCCGCGCTACTTCAAGACCGCCAAGATGACGCAGGGAGCGCACGAGGCGATCCGCCCCACCTCCATGGAGCTCACGCCCGACGTGGTCAAGAAATATGTGCAGAAGGACGAGTTCCTGCTCTACAGCCTGATCTGGAACCGCTTCGTGGCCTCGCAGATGAAACCGGCAGTGTTCGACGTGACGACGGCCGACATCGGGGCGGGTCCCTGTCTGTTCCGCGCCACCGGGTCGACGATGAAGTTCCCCGGCTACCTCGCGGTCTATCAGGACATCGCCGAGAAGAGCAAGAAGGACGCCCCCGACGCCCAGGACGAGGACGACGCGAACCGCGCCCTGCCGCCGCTCGCCGAGGGGGACCGCCTGAAGCTCACGAAGCTCGATCCGAAGCAGCACTTCACCCAGCCGCCGCCCCGCTTCACCGAGGCGTCGCTGGTGAAGGAGCTGGAGGAGAACGGCATCGGCCGTCCGTCGACCTACGCCACCATCCTGGCCACCATCCAGACGCGCGACTACGTCGAGAAGCAGGACGGCAAGTTCGTCCCGACCGAGCTCGGGCTGACGGTCACCGATCTCCTCGTGCAGCACTTCGAGGACATCCTGGACGTCAAGTACACCGCCCGCATGGAGGAGGAGCTCGACGAGATCGAGGAGGGCCGGCTCGACTACGTCGACGCCTTGAAGGGGTTCCACAAGCAGTTCGTCAAGGACCTCAAGGCGGCGACGGCGAACATGGAAAACATCAAGAAGATGGAGGAGCCGACCGATCGCACCTGCGAAAAGTGCGGCAAGCCGATGGTCATCAAGTGGGGGCGCTACGGGCGCTTCATGGCCTGCTCCGGCTATCCGGACTGCAAGAACACGCAGGAGATCGCCACGGTGGTCAACGGCGGCGGCAAACCGGGCGTCGCGGGGTCGGCCGCCGAAGCGCCCGCGATCCCCGAGGACCATGGCACCTGCGAGAAGTGCGGCTCGCCGATGGTCCTGCGCAAGGGGCGCTTCGGGCCGTTCATCGCCTGCTCGGCCTACCCGAAATGCCGCAACACGAAGAAGATCGCCATGGACAAGGAAGGGAAGATCACCATCACCAAGAAGCCCGACCGGATCCTCGACGAGACCTGCCCGCAGTGCGGGAAGCCCCTGGCGGTGAAGGACGGCCGCTTCGGCGAGTTCACCGCCTGCTCCAACTATCCCGAGTGCAAGTACATCAAGCTGAAGGAGGTCGGTCTCGACTGCCCGCGCGAGGGCTGCGGCGGTCGCATCGTCGAGCGCCGCTCCCGCCGCGGCCGCGTGTTCTTCGGCTGCAACAACTACCCCAAGTGCGATTTCGTGACCTGGTACCGCCCCGTCGCCGAGCGCTGTCCGTCCTGCGGCAACCCGTACGTCCTCGAGAAGATCACCAAGAAGGACGGCACGACCCTGTTCTGCGACCACGAAGGGTGCGGCTACAAGAAGGCGGTCAACTCCTGATCCGAGACGCGCGGCGGACGCCGCGCGGCGACTCAGTCCCCCGGCTCGTCGATGAAGCCGCAGTCCGCTTCGCCCCCGTCTCCCGCCACGCAGTCGAAAACCTGAAAGCGGCCGCGTTTCGGATTGAAACGGACAAGGAGCGGGGGATCGAGCCCCGCGGCCACGTCGCCGCTCCCGTTTTCCGTGATCGGTGTCAGGCTCAGGGCGATGTGGCCGTCGGAGGCGTCCGGCCGGCCGTTCCAGCCGAGGATCTCCCCCTCCACACCCAGGCCGCGAAGGTCGACGAGCCGGCCCCGCACGCCGAGCACCTGCTCCTGCACGACGACCACTGTCTCCACGTCCGCGTCCCGGAGGAGGACGATGCGCACACGCGAGGCCACGAAGCCGACCGGGTCGGGACAGAAGCCGCCGGCGTCGCAGGCGTCCTTCACCTTCTTCAGCGTCCCGTCGGGCAGCGGCTCGGAAACGATCGCCTCGCGACCCTCCTCCGCCCCCAGCCGGACCGCGGCGATGATCGAGAAGCGGTCGAGCCGCAGAGCGCGCTTGATTCTTTCCAGGTCGGACGGACGGACGACGCCCGGGACCGCGTCGCCGTACTTGACGCCCGCGGCCGCGCGGCCGGACGCCTGGGCCGTCATGAGGACCAGGGCGAGCGACAGGGCGACCGCGGGGCGACGCGTCACGAACGCACGCCCGGCATGAGCACCGGTCCCCGGCCTCCGGCCTGCGACATCAGGAGTGGCACCACCCTCTCACCGATCACGCGCGCGATGTACAGGTTCATGAACGGGGTTCCGAGAGGGATGAGGACCAGGAGCGACGCCCACGCGAGCGGCCGGAAGGCCTTCCGGCCGATCAACCACGCGGCCAGGACACCCCCGGCGAACCCCAGCGGCACCAGGATGAAGAAGGCGAAATCGAAGTCGAGGATGAACCCCCAGCCACCGTGGGCGCTCTCCGGAGAGAGTACGATTGCCATGAAGACCCGGACCTGCGCGCACACGATCAGGAGAAGGACGACGAGGATGAGAACGTTGAAGCCGCGGCGGATTCCGCCCGTCCAGTATTCGATCAGGTTGCCGCGTGCCGGGTCGGCGGCCTGCATCCGGGTGCCTCCACTGTGCCGAGGGAATATATAGGAGCGGCCGGTCCCGTATTCAAGACGCGGGCCTGTTCCCGGCGGCGGATCACCACGGAATCGGCTTGCGGTCCCTGAAGAAGCCGCCGGTGGGCACGTCGGGCGCCGTCGCGAGCCAGACGATCGTGTCCGCTCCCTGCTGCGGCGTGCGCGTGGCGCCCGCGCCCCCCATGTCGGTCTTGACCCAGCCGGGGCAGATCGAGTTCACCCTGATCCCGGTCTGCTTCATCTCGTCTGCGAAGATGCGCGTCAGGGCGTTCAGACCGGTCTTGGAGATCCGGTAGCCGGGCCAGCCTCCGTTCATGTCGCTGAGCTGTCCCATTCCGGACGACACGTTGACGATGCGGGCGTCGTCCTTCGGCATCAGCGGCAGGAGCGCCTGCGTGACGCGCAGCGCGCCGTAGACGTTCACCTCCATGGTGAGGCGCAGCGTCTCGACTTTCGCCTGCATGACACCGGTCCCCGCCTCCGCGTCCCTGGTCTTGCCGTCGATCATGATCCCGGCGTTGTTCACCAGGACATCGACTCGACCGTAGGTTTTCTTGATCGGACGGGCGAACTCCTGAACACTGGCGTCGTCGCTCACGTCGAGGGGCAGGAAGTCGATGTCCAGCCCCTCGCTCCGCAGGCGCTCCGCCGCCGCGCTCCCCTTCTCCTTGTCCCGTGACGTCAGGACGACCTTCATCCCGTGCTTCGCCAGCTGGCGGCAGGTCTCGAACCCGATGCCGCGGTTGGCCCCTGTGACGACGGCGACCTTCTTCGTGCCGGCCATGGGCGTCTCCTCTGCTCGAAAGAGCGATGCGGCATTGTATCAGCCGGAACGGCGCTTCCACGGCGACGTTGCTTGACGCCCCGCCGCGGCATGCGCTAAGGTCTGGCGCATCATCGAAAGGAGTCGTGATCGCAACTCGTGTCCTCATCATCGGCGGCGGCCTGGCCGGGTCGGAGGCCGCCTGGCAGGCTGCCCGCCGCGGGCTCCAGGTCGATCTGCACGAGATGCGTCCGGTCCGGACGACCCCCGTTCACGCCACGGGGGACCTCGCCGAGCTCGTCTGCTCGAACTCCCTGAAATCGAACCTCCTCGACACGGCGTCAGGCCTCCTCAAGGAGGAGATGCGCCGCTGCGACTCGCTCATCATCCGGGTGGCCGACGCCTGCCGGGTGCCCGCAGGCGGTGCGCTGGCCGTGGACCGCGAGCGCTTCGCCCGCGGCGTCACCGAGGCGATCGAGGCGCTCCCGAACGTGCGGATCGTGCGCGAGGAGGTCCGGATCATCCCCGAGGAGGGGCCGTGCATCGTCGCCACCGGCCCCCTGGCCAGCGAGGTGATTGCCGCCGCGATCGCACGGTTCACCGGCAGGGAATACCTCTACTTCTTCGACGCCATCTCGCCGATCGTCGAGGCCGACACGATCGACCTGTCGAAGGTGTTCCGGGCGTCGCGTTACGGGAAGGGGGGGGAGGACTACCTCAACTGCCCGCTCAGCGAGGATGAGTACGACCGCTTTCACGCCGCCCTGCTGGGGGCGGCCGAGGCGCCGACGCACGAGTTCGAGAAGGAGATCGTCTACTTCGAGGGGTGCCTGCCGATCGAGGAGATGGCGCGCCGGGGCAAGGAGACCCTGGCGTTCGGGCCGATGAAGCCGGTCGGCCTCGTCGACCCGCGCACCGGCCGCCAGCCGCACGCGGTGGTGCAGCTGCGCCAGGACAACCTGGCGGCCGATTTCTACTCGATGGTCGGCTTCCAGAACCACCTCAGGTTCCCCGAGCAGATCCGCGTGTTCCGGATGATCCCCGGTCTCGAGCACGCCGAGTTTCCCCGTCTGGGCCAGGTGCACCGCAACTCCTACATCAACGCGCCGGCGATCCTCCTGCCGACCTTCCAGGCGCGCCGCCGCCGCGACCTGTTCTTCGCGGGACAGATTTCTGGCGTCGAGGGGTATCTCGAGTCGGCGGCGTCGGGCCTCATCGCCGGCGTCAACGCGGCCCGGCTCGCGGAGCGCCAGCCGCCCCTGATTTTCCCCGCGACCACGGCCCTCGGGGCCCTGTCGCGCTACATCTCCTCGGCCGACGCGGCGCACTACCAGCCGACCAACATCGCCTTCGGCCTCCTGCCGCCGCTCGACCGCGACATCCGCGACAAGAAGGTGAAGAAGGCCGCGCTCGTCCGCCGCGCCCTCGACGAGCTCGAGGCGTTCATCGGCCAGACCGTGCCGGCGGACGCTCCCGCCAGGTAGCCCCTCCCCATCATCTTCAAGAGGCGCCCGTACCAGGCGGCATCCCCTGCGCCAATCCTCACCGCCCGCGATGACGTTCCTGTAAGCCGCGCCCCGTGCGGCTTTTCGCCTTGCCCCGCCCGATCTCAAGACGCTAGATTCGAAGGGATCGTCCCGGAGGGCCTGAATGACTCGCGTGTGGTCCATCCTCGCCGGCTCGCTGTTTCTGTCCGTGTCGGCGGCACCGGCCCTCGTCCCGGCGGCCCAGCCCCCGGGCGAGAGCCAGGTCGCGGCGCTGCTCCTCCCCAGCCCGAACGTCGATGCGCTCCGGGCGCTCGGCCCCGGCGTCCTGCCGGTTCTCGCGTCGCTCTACGAGCGCTCCGATGAGACGCGGCGCACGAGCATCGCCTGGACCCTCTACTCCCTCGGATGGAGGTCGGAGGAGGCCAAGCGCGTTCTCATGCGCGACGTGCACACCGATGACACCAACCTCCGGCTCCAGGTCCAGTGGGCCCTCGGGCGGGTCAGCAACGACCCGGACGTGGTCGAGACGCTCGTCGACAACATGCGCAACGACGGCAACCCGCTGTTCCGCGACAAGGCGGCGTGCGCCCTGGCGAACGATCAGATCCACCTGACCGAGGACCAGAAGCTCCGCCTGTTCCAGAGCCTGGTCGATGCCCTGCGCGACGACAAGCTGCAGGTGAGACAGATCGCCCTGAAGGCGTTGCAGATCCGGACGGGCCAGACGAAGAGCTTCGATCCGGCGGCACCGGCGCAGGCACGCGAGGCGGCGCTCCAGGAGTGGACGCGATGGCTCGACACCTACCGCTCGCACCTCTAGCGACAGGCGCGCTTGCCGCCGTCCTGACCCTGGCCGCCTCTCCTTCGAACGGCGCGGCGGGAGGCCCGGTCTCGACGGTGCCATCCAGCACCCTGGTCACCTACTCCTTCGACGACGACACCCTGGCCGCCGGCCCCGACACGTTCGCGGTGTTCGAGAAGGCCAAGGGGCGGGTCCATCTGTCGAGCGCCTTCCGCTACAGCGGCTACCGCTCGGTGGAGATCCGGGACGTGGCGGGCGACGGCAACTTTCCCGAGCTGCAGGGATACTTCCCGCTGCGCGACTCGGGGACCCTGTACGCCCACTTCGCCCTCCTGGTGGCCGACCCGGGGGAGCAGCTCAACGTCGCCCTCGCCGGTCCCGAATGGTTCTCGATGAAGAAGGGGGGGATCGCGTTCTGGCTGCAGACGCGCGGCGGCTGGCTCTGCCAGTACTCGGACAGCATCCCGATGCGGCTCATCCAGGTCCGCCCCTTCGCGTGGTATCTGGTCGATCTGGCGTATGACGTGACGGCCGGCACCTACGACCTGGCGATCCGCGAAGAGGGACGGAGCGACCCGATCGTCGCTCTGAAGACCCAGCCGAACGCATTCAACGAGCCCGGCTCCCCCGTCGACAAGTTCTCGTTCATCGGCGACAACGGTCACGACACCAGCAACGTCGACTATTTCGTCGACGATATCGTGTTGACCGTCGACCGGCCGATCCCGATGGCACCGTTCGTCGCCCCGGGCCGTCGCAAGCTGTTCTTCGACACCTGGAACGACGGCCTGACGAGTCTGCGCTCGAAGCCGTCCTGCCTCCCGGCGATCGACCTGGCCGATTTCGGCCTCGGCGCCGACGCGATCGAGGCTCTGAAGGGCGACGGCCTCCTGCCGGTCCTGGAGGACTTGATCGACGGGAGGCCGGCGCGGATCTCCGACAGGGGGTCGCCGGCCTCGGTGCGCGCCCTGCAGTCGGTCCTGTTGTGGAAGGGGGGATGCGGGGCGCTCCTGAGCGGCGACGCCGACACGGCGCTCGAGCGCTTCTCGAAGGCGAAGGAGCTCCTCCCCGGCGGAACCCTGTTCGAGACGTCGGCCGTCCTGTCCCTGGCGGCCCTGGGCCGCTGGAACGAGGTCGATGTCCGCCTTGCCGGTCTGCACGCCGCCTGGAAGGACGACCCGCGCCTGCCGCTTCTCCTGGCGACGATCGGCCTGGCGCGCTCGGACCTCGATTCGGCCGAGCGGCCGCTGCGCGCCTCCGCCGCGCGCGTCGCCGACGATCCACGCCTCGAGTGCGCCCTGGTCGCCCTGTCGAAGAACCTGGATCTGCCGCTCGTCGACAGGGTGAGATCACGCTACCCGGCCGACTGGCGCTCCTGCCTCGACGCGGCGCTCCTGCCGGAGGAGTACTACCACGTCCTCCTCGCGCGGAGTTCGTATTCCGACGCCGGGCGCTACGCCGCCCGCATGGCGTCACGCCTCGCCAGCATGAACCTCCCCACCGCCCCCTGGGTCGAGAAGATCGGCGACGCCGCCTTTCTCGAGAAGGACTACGCGCGGGCCCTGGCGCGTTACCAGGAGAGCGCCGGCCGCGGCCGGCCCGGCGCCGCCCTGATGCTGAAGCTCTCTGACGTTCACCACCTTCTCGGGGACGTCGAGAAGGAGCGTTCGTACCGGGAGGCGATCTACGGCAGCCTGCACGAAGAGCGCGACCATCCTCCGGACCGTAATCTGAAGGAGGGGACCGATGCGGACCATCCTTGATCGCCTGGCCGGGCTCGCGGCCGTAGCCTGCCTGGCCGCCCTGGCCTCGGCTCCCGTATCCGCGATGACCGTCGAGGAGGCGTACCAGGAGATGCAGCATCGCCACGCCAGCCTCGACCCGACGTCCCGGGGCTTCACCCGGGAAGAGGCGGCCTACCTCTCACGCCTGTTCGAGCTGGTCGATCTCGCGATCGTCGAGAAGATGCAGGCCTGGACCTGGTTCCAGTCTGAGGGTCGTAAAGGGAAGGCCGTGCAGGAATACAGGGGACGCGTCGACTCGCTGGTCGCGATCCTCGATGGCCTGCCGGCCCCCGATCGGCTGCGCGAGGTGCAGCGGCTCCTGGTCAATGCCATCCGCGACCAGCGCGCCTTCTTCGAGACCTGGAACGAGGCGCTCACGGTCGGAGCCGCCGGCAAGGACAACCGCGAGGTCTACCGTTCGCGCGGTCTGTACCTCAAGTCCTCGAGCCAGAAGCTGCACCAGGTCTACGGTCAGCTCATGAGCCTGTTCCCCGACGCCGGCCAGCAGAACTTCGACGCCTTCTACGATCACCTCTGCGTGCTCGACCTTCTGTAGAAAGTCCCGATCGAGACGTCCGCCTGCCCGCGCGGGTCATTCCCTCAAATCCGCAACCGAGTCGAGAACCAGGTCGGGGCGGATCGGCGCGCTTTCCGCGTCCGCGCGCTCCGTTTTGCCGCTGAGGACCAGCGCCGTGCGGCAGCCGGCCGCGGCACCGCCGCGACAATCGGCCTCGAGATCGTCCCCGACCACCATCACCTCGCCCGCCGGCAGACCCAGGTCGGCGAGGGCGAGATCGAAGAAGGGCCGGGCCGGCTTTCCCACGAGCTCGGCGGTCCGGCCGGTCGCGTACTCCAGCGCCCCCACGAACGGGCCGGCGTCGAGGACGACGCCGTCGACCCCGTTGTCCCAGACCCGGTTCTTGTGCAGGGCAAGAAGCCGCGCCCCGCCCTGAATCCAGCGATAGGCCCGGTTCAGACGCTCCCAGGTGAAGTCACGGCCGATGTCCCCGACGACGACCCAGTCGGGGCGCTCCTCATCCTCGACCACGCCCTCGAAGTCTTCGCGCGCCGCCGCCGGGAGCAGGAACGCGACGCGCGTCCTCCCGGACCCGAGGATGAGACGGCGCGCCAGGACGCACGGGGCGAGGATCTCCCGGTCCTCGACGGCGAAGCCGCCGCTACGCAGGACGGCTGCGATCGCCGATCTCGGCCGTCGGGAGGTATTGGTCGTCAGGCGGAAGGAGATCCCCCGGGCGCGCAGCCGCTCGAGCGTCCCGGGCGCTCCCGGGATCGGCCGATCGTTGTCGAGCAGGGTCCCATCCACGTCGAACAGGACGCCGCGCACGCCGGGGATCCAAGCCGTCCGGGCGACCGCGGGGCTCATTCCTCGGAGTCCGCGCCCGGCTGCGGAAGCGACGCCTGCTCCGCCGGGTAGGTCGGCCTGCCGTCCTCGATCTTCACGAACGGCGTCAGCCGGTGCCCGTCGGTCTTCCTCTGATCCATCAGATGGATCGTGTCGACGCCGCGGCACACCAGCGCGTCGGAGATGAGCGACCGGTGGCAGCGGTAATAGAGCGCCTCGGCGCACAGGATCGCCGTGCGCCGATCGCGGGCGAGGGCCAGGAGCTCCGCGATCCCCTTCTCGAACTCGGCCGTCTCCATGTAGTCGGCGTACCCACGGAACGAGTCGTTGCGCCAGGCGAGATTGCGCGAGTCCCTGCGGGGCTTGCGCAGCCCGCCCAGCCGGGGCAGGCGGGTGTACACGATGCCGGCCATCGGGAGCGATTTCTCCAGGGCCTCGGCGTTGAACTGCGGGTTGTGGCGCGAGCGCGGGATCGTCCGGACGTCGGCCAGGCACTCGACCCCGTGGGCCTTCAGGATCGCCAGGAAGGCGTCCAGCGACCGGTTGGAATGTCCGACCGTGAGGACCATGAGCGGCATGGTGTTTCAGGATAACCCGGCCGGGAGACGGTTGGACCCGCAAATGAAAAAGGGGGACAAGGTGAAAACCTCATCCCCCTTCATCTTGACTCCGGCGTCGCGTCCTGACTCTCGAGCGCGCGCGGGCCGGGAGAACTAGTTGTGCGGCTGGTCGCCCTGGGTCGGAGGCTGCTGCTGCGCCGGGGCCGCGCCCTGGTCTGCCGGGGCCGCCGCCTGGTCCGCAGGAGCGGGCTGCTGGCCCGGGGCTTCCGTCGTCGTGGTCGTGGTGGTGGTCGGCGCAGCGCTCTGATCCTGCGTCGGCTGGCCGGCGCACGCCACCGCGAACAGGACGATGAGAACGGCCGCGCAGCCGGCCACGAGCTTCCTCGACTGTGTCATGGTGTGATTCACCTTTCTCCCACGCGTCATGGGGTTTTATAAACGCCCGACATGCTAAGTGATTCATCCGCGGGAGTCAAACGATTTCCCGCTGGTGATCGCCCCAAGCGGGCTCAGGACATGGATTCGACGATATCGCGGTCGAGCAGGGCGAACGACTTCATGTACTCGCGGCGCTCGCCGCGCAGCCGCTCGACGATGCGCCGGTGCTCGTCGATGCGGCCCTGCTGCGCATACAGGTCGCGCGGGCGGAGGAGGCGCTCGTCGTCCCCGTCGATGCCCGGGACCTTCGACGCCACCTCGTATCCGAAGTCGGGATCGCGGTCCCACCGGATCGTCCCCTCGGCGATCCCCTGCACGATGGCGCTGCTGTGCCGAATCTTCACTTTGAGGCTGCGCGCGTCCCCCTCGCCGCCGCCGACTCTCCCGGTGTTCAGGAGATAGACCTCCATCGGGTTCGCCTTCATGATCTGCAGCAAACGGTTCCCCTGCAGGCTGTGGTCGAGCGGGAAGAACGGGTTGGTCCCCGGGATGCGCAGGAACCGCCCGGCCTCCTCGACGCCGCCGGCGCTCGTCCCCTTGGTCTCGCCCAGCATGAAGTAGGCGGCCGCCTGCGGCCCCGACAGGCGCGCCACCGCCGGGATGACGTCCTCGTTGCGGTTCAGGATCAGGAGGATGTCCGCCTTCTTGATGGAGCGCGCGTCGCCGGCCCCGTCGATGTCCGCCATCTTGAACACGGCTCGGCCGTTCTGGGTGTAGGACGTGTCGAAGAAGTCGAGCGTGCCCTCCTTCTGCGAGACGTTTTCGAGGTACGAGGTCGGCTTCAGCACCGCCCGGTAGATCGCCGGCTCGGTCTCCTCGGCCAGGCCGAAGGTCTTCGCGAAGCAGCCGTTCTCGGTGGCGTGGATGCTGCCGTCCGGCATGACCGCCAGGAAGTCGTCCTGCACCGGTTTCGAGTCGTTCTGCTTGGAGAAGGTGGTCGTCGTCTTGCCTGTCCCCGACAGGCCGATGATGAGGACGGCGCGGTTCCGCCCCCCGACCGGGATGATCTTGCACCCGGCGTGCATCGCCAGGCCGCCCCGGTCGTAGACCAGCTTGTTCCACATCCTGAGGCCGCCCTTCTTCGACTCGCCGAAGTAATCCGAGTTGAAGACGCGCGTGACGCGGCGCTCGAGGTCGACCGCGATCAACCGGTCGTTCGGATACCCCTTCGCCTCGAGGTTCGGCGTGTAGATCACAGTGACCTGGGGCTCGAAGCCGCTCTCGTCGCCGCTCTCGAGCGGGTAGTACAGGATCTGCTGCATGGCGGCGATGTTGGCGTTGCTGCTCTCGATGATCAGACGGGCAGGTGTGCGCAGGCGCGGGTCGTTCCCGATGTAGCCGTCGACCACGAGCATGTCCCGCCCGCGGATGTAGTCGTCCTGCGCGCGGGCCATCCGGGTCGCCTCGTCGACCGCGATCGTCGGCTGCCCCCTGTAGGCGGCGGCATCGTCCGTGACGATGAACGTGGAGGCCTTGCTGCGCGCGACCACCCGTGTCTGGACATTGACGTTCCCGTGGCCGGTCTTGAGGCAGTTCGGCATCCGCTCCGTCAGGACGCGTAACTTCTCGGGACCGGGTCGCGCCACGACCGACCGTGCCTTCACAGGGAGATTGATGGTGGAAGAGATAAGAGAACCCCCGCTCTTGATACCGGCCGCGGAATCCGCCCCCCTCGACGGCCCGTTCACGCAACCCCCTCATTATACGGGGGTCTGAGCGCCGCCCCCATGTTGGTGGAGCCCTCTATTTACGCCCCCCGGCGCCGCCTGTCAAGAAAGGTGTCTGGCTGAATATCCACGGCCGTGTCCCTCTCGGCGATCAAGTAGAATCTTTCGGAATGGACCTCGTGGAGGAGTTCCTCCGTCACCTCGCGCAGAACCTGAATGCCTCACCCCAGACGGTGCGCTGCTACCGCGCCGACCTGAGTGAGTTCCGAGAGTTTCTTTCGACCGGCCTGGTGTCCGGGAGGGACAACGCCATTCTGTCTCTCGACCACCATGTCGTCCGCGAGTACCTGTCCCATCTGTACGAGCGCGGCGTCAGCCGCGCCACGGTCGCGCGCAAGCTCGCTTCGCTGCGCTCGCTGTTCCGGCACCTGGCCAGGCGGGGGCTCGTGACTGCGAACCCGGCGGCGATGGTCGCGACACCGAAGCTCGAGAAGCGGCTTCCCCACGCCCTGAGCGAGGCTGAGGTAGAATCCCTTCTGGACAACGTGTTCGGGACGGGCCCGCGCGACCTGCGCGACCGGGCCATCCTCGAGCTCCTGTACGCCAGCGGCGTGCGGGTGGCCGAGCTGGTCGGCGCCGATCTGGGGGACCTGGAGTTGTCCGGCGCGACGAAGGACGGGATGCTGCGCGTGCTCGGAAAGGGGAGGAAGGAGCGCCTGGTGCCGATCGGATCGAAATCGGTCCTGGCCGTGGGGTCGTATCTCAGAGCCCGGCCGAAGCTCGTGCCGGAGGATGGCGCGGGGCGCGCGGAGGCGCGCGACGCGCTGTTCCTGAACGCGCGCGGCGGGCGGCTGACCGATCGCAGCGTGCGCCGGATCCTCAACGAGCGGCTGCGCCGCGCCGCCCTCCTGAAGCGGGTTTCGCCGCACACCCTGCGGCATTCGTTCGCGACCCACATGCTCAACGCGGGGGCCGACCTCCGCTCGATCCAGGAGCTCCTGGGGCACGCGTCCCTGTCGACGACGCAGAAATACACGTCGGTCTCGACGCGCCGGCTTCTCGAAGTGTACCGGCGCTCCCACCCGCACTCGGGCGGCGTCCCGTCCGCTACAATGACCGGCGCGAAGAGCCGCAAGGCACCGCGGAGGATCGATGGCCCGCAGGGCTCGTAGCCGGGCGGCCGCGCGACGCGGTCCGCGCGCGCGGCGCAACCGCCTGCCGGCCGGCTGGCCCCGCGCCAAGCCCGCCGATGGGAAGGGGAAGAAAACGCAGGGCGGGCGTGTGGTCCCGCTGACGGCGGCGCGCCGCCGGGCGGTCGAGCGCAACCGCCCGCGGCGCCTGCAGGACCCGGGCGCCCCCCCCGCCACCATCGACTTCCATCTCAACGCCTGCATCAACTGCGCGCGCGCGGGCGCGCGGGTGATCCTGGACTACTGGGGAAGGCGCGGCACCTATCCGA